>Ga0302134_10000010_pt1 | contig 48655 bp, 40 predicted proteins | sample CB9_SCM_MG_FD_203123 | JGI IMG/M metagenome (GOLD analysis project Ga0302134, IMG submission 203123) | Marine microbial communities from Western Arctic Ocean, Canada - CB9_SCM | ecosystem: Environmental > Aquatic > Marine > Oceanic | place: Canada: Western Arctic Ocean | collected 2017-09-19
CCGACTTCCGTCCACCCAACCTGCTGCGGTTCGGGTTCGCCCCCCTCTACGTGCGCCACACAGATGTGGATGAGGCAGTTGCCCGCACGGTCCGGGTGGTGAATGGCGGCGGCATCGACCGCTGGAGGGGCGTCGCACCCGTGGTCCCGTAGCCGTCGTGGGTGCCTCTGGGTGGGGCACCCGTCGGCCGGGTCAGGGGGCGCCGGTTCGGCCGCCTTCACCATGGAGCACCGGGCCCCGGGGCGATCAACCGAACCACCCGGTCAGCGACCAGGGCGCCGATCTCCAGTGATGCCGTGGCGGCCGGTGACGGTGCGTTCAGGACGTGCAACGACCGTTCGCCGTCAACCAGGTGGAAGTCGTCCAGCAGGGCGCCGCGTCGGTCTACCGCCTGGGCCCGGACGCCGGCCGGCGCCCGCGTGACGTCGGCAGCATCGAGGTTCGGAACCAGTTGCTGTGCGGCAGCGATGAAGCGTCGACGGGACAGTGACCGCACCATCTCTTCCAGGCCGGGTCGCCAGTACCGACCCACCAGTCGGGCCGTGCCCGGCCAGGCCAGGGTCGACGCCAGGTCCCGCAGCGAGATGTCGGACCACCGGTAGCCCTCCAGGGCCAGGGCCAGTACGGCGTTGGGGCCTGCGTGGACGTGGCCGTCCAGGGAGCGGGTCAGGTGAACGCCGAGGAATGGGAATCGGGGATCGGGAACCGGGTAGACGAGACCGTGGACGAGGTCGGCGGATCGTCCGGTCACGCCCAGGTACTCCCCTCGGAACGCCAGGATCCGGACGTCGCTGGTGGCTCCAGACCTGCGGGCCACGCGGTCGGCCTGCAGGCCGGCGCACCCGACCAGGAACCGCGCCCGTAAGGGTCCGTCAGCGGTCTTCACATTCCAGCCTCCGGCTGTCGGTGTGGCCCGTCCGGCCGTGACGCCCGTCCTGACCTCACCACCCGCAGCGATGATCCGGCCGGCCAAGGCATGGGCCACGCCTGCGAAGTCGGCCCTGCCCGTGGCCGCCACGTGCAGCGCCGCCACGCACGCCACGTGTGGCTCGTGCTCGCGGGCGGCATCGGGGGTCAGGCTGGTGACGGCCACGCCATTGGCCCGGGCCCTCTCGGCCAGGGCATCGAGGCGCGGTCGTTGCGCATCCGTGGTGGCCACAACCAGCTTTCCGCAACGGTCGTGGGCGATGCCGTGCTCGGCGCAGAAATCGACCATCCGGTCCCCGCCACGTACGGCCAGGTCCGCCTTCATCGATCCCGGTGCGTAGTAGATGCCGGCATGCACCACGCCGCTGTTACGGCCGGTCTGGTGGGTGGCGACCGAGGCTTCCTTCTCGAGGACCGAGACGGTCACCCCCGGCAGCCGGGTCATGAGGGCGTCGGCGGTGGCCAGCCCGATGATTCCGCCTCCGACCACCACGACATCGACGCGGGTCGTGGTGCCAGTGGCCATGGGATGACGCTACCCGTGGGCAGGTTTCGGGTAGTCGGGTTCCGAAACCGGGCACGCAGGTGGCAGACGGCAGACGGCAGGTGGCCGGTGGTTAGGTGGATGCGTCGGGGTCGGGCCCGTGCTGGAGGGGCCGGCGGGTGTCTGATCCGGCGCGTGGTCTAGCGCTGGGCGAGGGCGGCGATGGGGTCGACGTACTCCATGTCGAAGGTGTCGGCCACGGCCCGGTCGGTCACATGGCCGGCGCATACGTTGAGGCCGTTGAGCAGGTGGTGGTCGGCCTTCAGCGCAGCGTCGGTGCCCTTGTCGGCCAGGGCCAGGGTGAACGGCAGCGTTGCGTTGGACAACGCCTGTGTCGACGTGCGGGAAACCGCACCTGGCATGTTCGCCACGCAGTAGTGGACGATGCCGTCCACCACATAGGTCGGGTCGGTGTGGGTGGTGGCCCGGGTGGTCTCGAAGCAGCCGCCCTGGTCCACGGCCACGTCCACGATCACCGAGCCGGGCCGCATGCGGCCGAGCATGTCGCGGGTGACCAGGTGGGGGGCCCTGGCGCCCTTGACCAGCACGGCGCCGATCACCAGGTCGGCGTCGTAGACGGACGCCTCCAGCTCGGCCTTCGTGGAGTACACGGTGCGTACCCGGCCGGCGAATCGCCTGGCGAGGGCCTCCAGCACGGCGGGGGAGCGGTCCAGCACGGTTACGTCGGCGCCCAGGCCGACGGCCATCTCGGCAGCGTTCTCACCGACCACGCCGCCACCTATGACGACGACCCTGCCCGGGCGCACGCCGGGCACGCCGCCCAGGAGCAGTCCCGCGCCGCCGTGGGTGGCCTCCAGGGCGTGGGCCCCGGCCTGAATCGACATGCGTCCGGCGATGGCCGACATCGGGGCCAGCAGCGGTAGGCGACCGGCATCGTCGGTGACCGTCTCGTAGGCGATGCAGGCTGCACCGCTGTTCAGGAGGTCTTCAGTCTGGGGCAGGTCCGCCGCCAGGTGCAGGTACGTGAAGAGCGTGTGGTGGGACTCGAGGCGGGCGCGCTCGGGAGCGAGGGGCTCCTTGACCTTCACGATCATCTCGGAGTTGGCGAACACGTCGTCGGCGGTGCCGACGATGGCCGCACCGGCCTCCTTGTACTCGACGTCGCTGAAGCCGGCGCCGTCGCCGGCCGCTGTCTCGACGTTCACGTGGTGGCCCCGGTTCACGAGCTCGCCCACCGCTGCCGGGGTGAGGCCTACCCGTCGTTCCGCTGTCTTGACCTCTGCGGGGACTCCGATGTCCATGGCAGTGCTCCTGTCTCCGGTCGCTGTGCCGGTCGATGGGTAGGGGGCCCGGTCGCCACTCTGTGGGCCCGACGTCCCCGTGGGCTGAACGTCGGAGTGGGTTCAAGGTCTTAGTTGTCTGAACAGTAGGTCCGGGGCTGCGCCGTCTGATTGTGGAGAACGGCGTCAGATCATGTCGTAGGACAATCAAATTGCGTGTATGTATGATCAGGAGCGTGGAAACTGTGCCAGAGTCACTTGATGCCGTGGATCGTGCCATCTTGGGCCTGCTCCAGGTGGATGGTCGGATCGCCAACGTGGACCTGGCCGAGGTGGTGCACCTGTCGCCGTCGGCCTGCCTACGGCGGGTGCGCCGCCTGGAGGAATCCGGCCGCATCGACCGGTACGTGGCCCTGGTGGACCCGGCGGCTGTGGGCCTGGGTTCGGACGTGTTCGTGGAGATAACCCTCACCGGCCAGGACGAGGCCACCCTGGAGGCCTTCGAGGTGGCGGTCAGCGAACGTCCGGAGATAATGAGCTGCCACCTGATGGCCGGCCAGTTCGACTACCTGGTGCACGTGGTCGTGCGGGACGTGGCCGACTACGAGGTGTTGCACCGGACCCACCTGGCCCAGCTACCGGGGGTAGCCAGGATGGTGTCGAGTTTCGCCCTGCGTCCGATCTGCAACCGGACGGCGTATCCGCTCTAGGACGGGTCCGGATGGTCGACCAGGTGGCACGGCTGCTGGCCCGCTGAGCGGGCTCGGCCCTTCCCTCTCTACGATCATCCTGAACTGGAGGAATGCCATGAGCGACAACTACACCCTGATCTCATCGGACTGCCATGCCGGCGGAAACATGAGGGCCTACGAGGAGTATCTATCCCCGGACTACCGGGAGGCCTTCGCCGAGTGGCGGGGCGCCTACTCGAACCCGTTCCGCGACCTCCAGGACGATGGCCGGTCCCGCAACTGGGACGACGAGCGGCGCAACGCCGATCTGGACGCAGAGGGCGTGGCTGCTGAGATCTCGTTTCCCAATACCGTGCCGCCGTTCTTCCCGACCGGAGCGCTCATCACCTACCCGGCCACTGACCGGGTCGAGTACGAGCGTCGCCTCGAGGGCATCCGCACCCACAACCGCTGGCTGGTGGACTGGTGCGCCGCCTTCCCCGAACGCCGTTGTGGCCTTCCGCAGGTGTTCCTGAACGACCTCGACGACACCATTGCCGACCTGCAGCTGGCAGCCGAGAACGGCTTCCGTAGCTTCATGCTCCCCGCCGTGCCACCGGACTCCGGCATGCCGGGCCTCTACGACCCGGTCTACGACCGGCTCTGGGCAGTGTGTCGGGACCTGGACCTGGTCGTCACACAGCACGGCGGCTCCGGCAACCCCAGTTACGGCGACGCCCCGGCGGCCAACCTCATGTACCTCCTGGAGGTGCCGTTCTTCGCCCACCGGAACCTCTCGCACCTGATCATGTCCGGGGTGTTCGAGCGGTTCCCCGAGCTGAAGTACGTCATGACGGAACAGGGCGTCGCCTGGGTCCTCGAGGACCTCCGCCGCATGGACGGCTACCACTACCAGATGTCCTCAGGGCGGGTTGGCGAGCTGGGCTTCCCGGCCGAGCTGATCCTCCCGAAGAAGCCCAGCGAGTACTTCGACCAGAACGTGTGGATCGGCGCCAGCTTCCCCAGCCCGTCGGAGGCCGAGGCAATCCGGAAGGTCGGCATACACAAGGTCATGTGGGGCAGCGACTACCCGCACCACGAAGGCACGTTCCCTTACAACCGCGTGCATCTCCGCCGCTCGTTCAGCGACTGGGACGAGGCCGACCTGCGGACGATCTTCACCGACAACGCCGTCGAGGTGTACCGGTTCGACGCCGAGGCCCTGGCGCCCCTGGCGGCCCGCATCGGTCCATCTGTGGCCGAGGTTGCGACGCCGGTCACCAAGGACGAGATCCCCCGGGACGCACTCAGCCCGGCGTTCACCCGCCCGTAGGCGGTTCCCCGCCGGCGTGGCTGGTTACCTGACGGTTGGTACTGCAACCGTCGGCAGGCGGCCTGGTCGTCTGCCGGTTGGTACCGGTTTCATCGGGTGCCGACCTCAGCTGGTGATGCCGAAGCGCTGCAGGCCGAAGGCCTCGATGGCGTTGCCGCGGATGAACTTGTAGATCTCGTCATCGTCCAGGCCGGCATTCGTGCAGATCCTGGTGGCGACCTCAAGGGTGTGCGGGTAGGTGGTGTCGGCGTGCGGGAAGTCCACCTCGAAGCAGATCTGGTCCATGCCGATGATGTCCCGGTTCCGTAGGCCGATCTCGTCGTCGAAGATGCAGCCCCAGATGTGGCCCGCGATGTAGGAACTGGGTGCCTCCGGCAGGTCGATGCCGAAGGTGGCGTCACCTCGTTCCTCCCAGATCTTGTCCATGCGTTCGATCACGTATGGCATCCAGCCGACCTGGCCCTCTGCGTAGGCGATCTTCAGCTTCGGGAAGCGGACGAACATCCCGGAGAGGATGTAGTCGCACATGGACCCCATGGCGTTGGAGAAGGTGAGGGTCGACGACACCGAGAACGGGGCGTCCGGCGAGGTCGACGGCATCTTGGAGCTGGAGCCGATGTGCATGTTGACAATGGTGTCTGTCTCCTCGCAGGCCGTGAAGAACGGGTCCCAGAACCGGTCCTTGTCGTGGATGGACGGCAGGCCCAGCGGGTACGGGTTCTCGGAGAAGGCCACGGCGAATGAGCCCTTGTCGGCGCACCGGTGCACCTCGGCAGCGGCGGCGACCGGGTCCCAGAGGGGAATGAGGGTCAGCGGGATGAGGCGACCGGCGCCATCGCCGGCGCACCACTCGTCGATGATCCAGTCGTTGTAGGCCTTAACGCAGAGCAGGGCGAGTTCCTTGTCGTCGCGTTCCAGGAAGGCCTGGCCGCAGAATCGGGGTAGGACGTTCGGGAAGCAGACCGACACGTCCACGTGGTTCTCGTCCATGGCGGCCAGCCGTTCCTTCTGCTTCCAGCTGGCCGGGAGGATGTCGTCGAAGGTCACCGGGACGATGTCGAGTTCATCGAAGCCGGCGGCCGCTGACAGCTTGGGGAACGGGTAGACGAGGTCGTCGTACATCCACCAGTCGCACATCTGGCCGCCTTCGATGCCCTTCTCGTAGGAGAACACGCCGCCCTCGAATTTGAACTCGGCGGTATCGCGTTCGATGCGGGGGCAGCGGTCCTGGTACCTGGCCGGTAGGCGCGAGGTCCAGAGGTCGGGGGGCTCGACCACATGGTCGTCGACCGAGATGATGCGTGGAATGGTCGTCATGGAGGCTCCTGAGAGTTTCTGACGGTCCGTCAGATCTCTATCCACCCTAGCGGTGGCACAGGGTGCCGGGCCATCCCGGCAACGATCCGTCGGTCAGTCTGATATCCGGTGCGCAAGCAGCCGACCGGCTGGATGCCTGAGGCGCCGGCCGACTGGTTGACCTTCCGGATGGGGCGGCTGGTTCCCCGCAACAGCCTCCGTTCCTGAGATCCTGCCATCGTGGGCGGGCCCTTGTACTGGCGGGCCCTGTCTAGAGGAGGCTTTTGAGTAGGGCCCGGGTCCGGGCGAACTCGTCTGTCGACGTGCCGAACTCGAGAGCCGAGAAGTCGGTCACGCCAGCATCTGCCAGCCCGGTCAACTGCTGGGCCACCTCCTCCTCGGTTCCGATGATGGCGACGTCCCCGGGATGGCGTGCACCCTCGCGGTCGAGCATGGCGCGATAGGAGGGAAGCTGTCCGTAGATCTCGAATATGGACGCAGCGGCGTTCCTCACGGCCTCGGCGTCGTCGGTTACACACGTCGGGAGGCTGCACACGATCCGCGGCGCACCTCGACCGGCCGCAGTGGCTGCCTCGGTCATCCGTGGGGCTATGTGCTCGGTGACGGTGCGTGGCCCGACCATCCAGAGGATGGTCCCATCGGTCCGGTGGCCGGCGACCTTCAGGAGCTGTTCGCCGAGGGCCGCAACCATCACGGAAGGGGCACGCTCGGTCGGCCGCCCGGCGTCAATGTGGGCGGTGAAGGCTTCGCCGCTGTAGGCGACAGTGCCGGTTTCCAGGAGCGGCTGGAGTACCTCCAGGTAGTCGATGAGGTGGCGCACCGGCTTGTCGAATGACATGCCCAGCATCCCCTCGATCATGGGGCGGTGCGAAAGGCCGATGCCCAGAACCATGGGGCGGTCACCGAGGGCAGCCTGGGCTGTCAGGGCCTGGCCGGCGAGTGCCGTGGGGTGACGGGGAAAGGTGGGTATCACCGCCGTCCCGAACTCCAGGCCCGGCGCTGTGTCCGCCATGGCGGTGAACGCCGTGAGGGCGTCGATGAGGCCGGTCTGGGCCAGCCACCATCCGGAGAATCCGTCCTCCGCGGTGCGCTCAGCGTGTTCGCGCAGGCGACCCAGGTCGGAGTGGAGCAGTTCGGCGGAGGCGTTCAGGGCGATTTTCATGGTTCTCCCGGTTGGTTCGGTAGGTCGGTCATCTGGTTCAGGTTAGGTAGGTCGCTGGATTCCAGGCCCCGGCCTCGGCCCTGACCTTCAGAGTGTCGGCGAAGCGGTCCAGGAAGGTTCGGGCAGCGGCGATGAAGCCGTCGCTGGAGCCATCCGGCAGTGGGTCGATGAGGAGGGACCAGGCCATCAGGCATGTCGTGCCCTGATCGGTGAACAGAGTGGTGCCCTGGTAGAGGGCCACCGGGGCACCGGTCAACTCGTAGACCCGACGCCATGGCGGCTCGAACGAGATGACCTCCTCGACCAGGTCCAGGTCGCCCATGGAGAACTCCAGCCGGGCCCCCATGCCGTGGGGGGCGGGATCCCCGTCCACGGCGTAGCCGCCGGTGGCCTCGCTGATCAGGTCGCAGAGGACACCGAAGGCCACCCCACGCGGTGCTGCGATCTGGCGCTCGACGACGACCGTCGTGTACTGCTTCCTCGGGACGGCGTCTCCCACCGCGGCGGCGCCCTCGGCCGCGGGCACGACCTTCATCGGATCGACGTCTTCCCGGGTGGCCATCGTTGGATCATGCACCGCCGCTGCCCGTTGTGCCCGACCAGGTCCGTCAGAATCCCGCAGCCTCCCCGATGAGTGAACGGGGGTCTGCAGCTCCCCGGAGGCCGTCGTCCGTGACCTCGATGCAGTGGGCATGGCCGAAGTTGACCGAGTCGACCAGTGCCGTATGGCCACGCTGGTTCAGGCCGGGCACCCAGCTGGACGGGGCGTGTTCCTCCACGACCACCTTCAGGGCATCGGGGTCGTCCCATGTGCTGAAACCGGTGCCGCCGCCGGTGAGCACCCAGCGTCCTCCACCCACCACGTGGCCGGGGTCGGCCCCGTCCAGCAGCATCCGCACCAGCATCTGCAGGACGATCTGGGGCTGGGCGTCACCGCCCATCGTTCCGAGCACGGCACGGAGGCGACCATCGGGTCGGGTCACAAGGGCCGGAGCGAGCGTGTGTGGAGGCCGTCTACCCGGGCCGTAACAGGCCGGATGCCCGGGGTCCAGGTTGAAGCCGATGCCCCGGTTGTGCAGGAACACGCCGAGGTCCGGAAGCGTGAGGTGGCTGCCGAACCCGTCGGCGTTCGACTGGATCAGCGACACGCCCATGCCGTTGCCGTCAACGGCGCACAGGTATGTGGTGTCGCCGTCCCTCCAGGCATCCCCGAGCGTGGCTGTGGAGTCCCTCCGGATGGCCGCCCGGCGCGCCCCGAGGCGGGCATCGTCCACCAGCGCCCGACCGTCGGCGTGCTCGTGCAGGACGTCGGGGCGGTCGTGGCCGGCCATGCGCGCCGCCTCCACGAGGAGGTGGGCCCGGAGCGGGTCGTCCTCCCGAGGCAGGTCCAGGCCCTCGGCGATGCGGGCCGCCGCCAGCGCCAGGTACCCCTGGGAGTTGGGGGGAACCGTCCACACCCGGTGTCCCCAGATCTCGAGGCCCAGCGGGTCCACCCAGTCGGCTCCCGGCGTGGCTAGGTCGGAGGCCGAGTACTCGCCGCCGCCCACGGCCAGCAGTTCCTCTCCGAACGCCCCCAGGTAGACGCCGTCGCGCCCGTCCTCGGCGAGGGAACGCAGCACGGCAGCAACGCCGGGGCGGGTGACGCGGCCTCCCGGCCCGGTGAGGCCGGCGAAGTCCTGCGCGCCGTGCACGTCACGGACCTGAACGGCCATGCCTGCCAGGAGTGGCGAGGCTGCGAAGCCGTCGGTGGCCAGGTGGATCGCCGGAGCCAGGAGGTCGGCCATCGGTAGGGATCCGAACCGCTGGTGTAGGGCCCACCAGCCGTCCGCGCAGCCGGGCACGGGAATCGACCTGACGTCACCCCTGTGGGGCATCTGGGAGCTTCCCTCGGCCAGCAGGGCGGCTGGATCCGCGCCCGATCCGGCCCTGCCGGAGGCGTTCAGGCAGGCCGGCGGTCCGGTGCCGATGTGGACGAGGGCGAACAGGTCACCACCGAGTCCGCACATGTGCTGCGCGGTGACCGCAAGGACCGAGTTGGCGGCGATGGCTGCGTCGACGGCGTTCCCGCCGGCGGCCATGGCATCGACTCCCGCGCTCGTCGCCAGCGGGTCGATGGTGCTCACCATTGCCGTGTCGGCATGCCGGAGCACGTCGCTCCGAGGGTCATTCGCCATCGCGGCAGCCTTGCAGATGGATGCCCGGCGGCGGACCGTCGGGTCGTACCCTGCTCCGATAGGTCGGACGGAGGCTGGTGACAGGTTGCTCACCGGACGGTTCCTCGTCCTCTGCGGCGGCTCGCTGGCCTACTTCCTGGCGTTGGGATCCACCTGGCCGGTGATTCCCGCCTTCGTGGAGCACGACCTGGGTGGCGGGGGGCTGGCCGTGGGACTGTCGGTCGGCGCATTCGGATTTTCAGCTGCGATCCTGCGACCGCTGGTCGGACCGCTGGGGGACAGGAGGGGTCGTCGCTTCCTCCTGGTTGGTGGTGCACTGGTCGTGTCCCTGTCGATGCTGCTGCTGGTTCCGGCCGCCAGCGTGCCGGCCGTGATCGGTGCCCGGTTGGTACTGGGGGTGGGGGAGGCCGCCTACTTCATCGGTGTCACCTCGGCCGTCCAGGACCTGACGCCCCCGCATCGTCGCGGTGAGGCGACGTCGTACTTCACGGTGACGCTCTACACCGGTTTGGCCATCGGACCGGGCCTCGGGGAGTGGTTGTACGAGACCGGCAGCTACGACAGGGCGTTCACGGTCGCGGCCCTCCTCGGCCTGGTGCCGCTGCTGTTCGCATACGCGGCCCCGGGCCGTCCCACGGATCCCGTACGGGCTCCATTGCTGCGGTGGCGCCTCCATCCGGCGGCCATACGGCCCGGCACCGTCCTGCTTCCTGGGCCTGCTCGGCTACTCGGGCTTCCTTGCGTTCATCGCGTTGCATGCCGAGAGTGTCGGGATCTCATCCAGCGGCCTGGTGTTTGCCCTGTTCGCAGCCATCGTCGTCGCTGTTCGGCTGCTGGGCGCACGGATTCCGGACCAACTGGGTTCGCTCGCCACGACCCGGTTGTCGCTGGGTTTCAGCGCAACGGGCCTCGCCGTGTTCGGGCTCTGGCCGACGGTCACCGGCGTCTACGTCGGAGCGGTCGTCATGGCCCTGGGGCAGTGTTTCCTGTTCCCCGCCCTTTTCGTGCTGACGGTGGACCGGGCGCCGGAGTCCGAGCGAAGCCACGCCATCGGGTCGTTCAGCGTTGCCTTCGATCTGGCGGTCGGGCTGGGCGGCTTCCTGGTCGGAGGCGTGGTGGCCCTCACCGACCGGTCCGGAGGATTCCTGTTCGGCTCGCTGGTGGCCGCCGGCTCCCTTCTGGCTACCGGGCCACTCCTTGGTGGGATAGGCGCGACGGCCCGGTCGGAGACCGCCTGACACCGCGGGGGTTGATGGCCGGGTCGCTCGTCGGCCCGCCTCGTCAGCGAAGCCGGCGGGCTGTGAGAATCGCGCAGGCGGCGGTCCTCCCGGATTCGTACGACCAATATTGACCGGAGGCGGTTATGGGCGACCAGCAGATGCGCAGTTCCCTGGAGGACCTGGAAGGGTTCTCCTTCGACGAGGCCCCCTGGACGACGCCGAAGCCGTTGGCCGACAGCAGGGTCGCCATCGTGACCACCGCCGGGCTTCGCCCCGCCGGCGGGGACGGGGCCGACTGGAACCCCGGCGATCAGGCGATGCAGCTCCTGCCCGCCTCGGCCGAGGGTCTGGTCCTTGCCCACTTCAGCCCCAACTTCGACCGCACCGGCTGGATCGTGGACCCCAACATCGTCTTCCCGATCGATCGACTCCGGGAGATGGCAGACGAGGGCGTGATCGGTTCTGTGGCTGACGTCCACGTCTCGTTCATGGGCGCCCAGATCGACCACACCCTCGAGACCATCCGCCTGGACACCGGTCCGGCAGCCGCCCGGGCACTGCTCGACGACGACGTGGACCTGGTGCTGCTCACCCCTGTCTGACCTCTCTGCACGCGTACCGTGGGTACGCTCGCATCGGTCCTGGAGGCCGCCGGCCTGGCCACGGTCGCCCTCTCGAGCATCCGCGGACAGGTCGTGACGACCCGTCCGCCCCGGGCCCTCCACTGCGAGTTCCCGCTCGGCCGACCGCTGGGTCGCCCCGAGGACCCGGCCCTTCAACGTCGTGTCCTGGACGCCGCCTTCGCCCTGCTCGACGAGCCGGCCGGTCCGGTGCTGGTCGACTTCCCGGAGGTCATCACCGACGAGGCGGACGCCCCCCTGAGCTGTGCCATCCCGCCGGCCGACCCGGGTGACGTGCATCCGGCCGAGGCCGAGGCGCGGGGCCTTCTCCCGGCCTGGCGGCGTTCCAACGAGCGGTTCGGGCGCACCACAGTCGGCAAGGTCGTGGACGCTGACGGCGTGCCGGCCATCGTCGGCCTGTTCGCCCGCATCGCCGATGGCGAGGGATGGAAGGACGTCGGCCTACCCGGCGATCCCACGAAGCTGGCGGCCGACATCCGCAACTTCTACGAGGAGGCGGCGCTGTCGCTGACCGATGCGGTGCCCGGCGCACGCCAGGCGGAGTCGTGGTACGTCACGCGCACAAAGGCCGGCGATGCCGTACAGCGGGCCCGGGTGGCGATGAAGGATGCCGGCGCCGGGCACTACTTCTGGAACTACCTGCTACCAATGACACAGCATCGGGTCCCTGACGCGACCTGAGGCGGTCCGGCTCCGGACCCCGGGTCCATTCGGGGCAGCACCGGGCGAGACTGAACCATCAGAGGACGAGGAGAACACCATGACCACTGATCAGGCGCTGGCCGACGAGATCGTCGGAACCATCAGGCAGTGGGTGGAGCGCGACGTCATCCCGACCGCTTCCGAGTTCGAGCTGTCGGACACCTTCCCGCAGGCCATGTTCGACCAGATGTGCGAGTTCGGCCTCTTCGGCTCGACCATCGCGGAGGAGTACGGCGGTCTGGGTCTCGACATCATGACCTACACGCGCATTATCGAGGAGTTGTCGCGGGGCTTCATGTCCCTTGCCGGGATCCTCAATACCCACAAGATCGGCGCCACGATGATCGCCAGGTTCGGCACCGAGGAGCAGAAGCAGCGGTTACTGCCGCGCATGTGCGACGGGTCGTTCCGCGCCGCCTTCTCCCTGTCGGAACCGGACGCGGGCAGTGACACCGGGGCTCTGCGCTGCCGGGCCGAGCGGGACGGCGACGAGTGGGTCGTGAACGGCACGAAGATGTGGGTCACCAACGGTGTCCGGGCCTCGCTGGTCATGCTCATGGTCCGGACCCCGGATGACCGCATCACCTGCCTCCTCGTGGAGAAGGAGCCGGGGGAGTCCTTCGAGGGGATCTCGGTATCAAAGAAGATCGACAAGCTGGGCTACAGGGGCCTCGAGACCGTCGAGATGTCCTACGTGGACCACAGGGTCCCGCACGGCAACGTGCTGGGTGGCGAGGAGGGCATCGGCCAGGGTCGTCGCTACGCCCTCAGCGCACTCGAGTTGGGGCGGATCAACGTGGCGTCGCGTGCGGTCGGCGTGGCCCAGGCAGCCTTCGAGGCTGCAATGCGCTACGCCCAGCAACGCGAGACTTTCGGTCGGCCAATATTCGAGCACCAGGCGATCCAGTTCAAGCTGGCCGAGATGGCCACCAAGCTCCAGGCGGCCCGGCTCATGACCTATGACGCCGCCCGTCGGGCCGACGCCGGTGAAAGGGTCGACATGGAGGCTGGCATGGCCAAGCTGTTCGCCTCTGAGGCGGCCTTCGAGATCGCCACCGACGCCATGCGGATACACGGTGGAAACGGTTACACCACGGAGTTCCCCGTGGAGCGCTACTTTCGTGACACCCCGTTGATGATCATCGGCGAGGGCACCAGCGAGATCCAGAAGATGGTGATAGCCCGAAAGCTGCTGGAGCGGTACCCCGCCGAGTGAGCCAACGGGTTGGGCCACCCGACCGATAATCGACCAGAACGACCAGAACGACCAGAACGACCAGAACGACCAGAACGACCAGAACGGTGGCGGTCAGGTCGATGAGACAGGAGAGTTGCAGCGGTGAGCGAAGTCATTCCAGCCAGGGGCATCCCCGGCCAGTCGAGTACCTCGATCCTGGGCAACTCCGTACTGCGTCGCGAGGACGCCACGCTCATCCGTGGTCACGGAGAGTTCGTCGCCAACCAGCCCTTCGACGACCTCCTACACGCCCATTTCGTGCGCTCCACCGTCGCCCATGGCGAGATCCTCTCGATCGACGTCGACGACGCCAGGTCGATGCCCGGCGTGGTGGCCGTCTACACCTCGGCCGATCTCGGCATCTCGGACCGTCCACCTTTCATGGGTTTCTTCGCCGCTGAGGCCATCCGACCGTTTCTGGCCCGGGACCATGTCAGGTTCGTGGGTGAACCGGTTGCCGTCGTGGTCGCCGAGACCGCCTACCAGGCTGCCGATGCTGCCGAGTCCGTCTGGGCCGACATCTCGCCGATGACCGCCGTGGTATCGCTAGACGACTCAGCGGCTGCGGGGACCGTGCTGTTCGAGACACGTGACGACAACATCATGTGGCAGATCCCCTCGTCCGGCGCCATTGACTTCTCGGACTGCGAGGTGGTGGTGACCGGGGAACTCTGGAACTCCCGTGTCGCAGCGGTGTCGATCGAGCCACGGGTGGTGGCCGCCTCCTTCGCCGACGGGAAGCTCACCTACTGGGCCAGCTCGCAGGGCACGCACGACTTCAGGGACGGCGCTGCCAAGTGCCTCGACATGGACCCGTCCGAGATCCGGGTGCTGGTGAAGGACGTCGGTGGAGGTTTCGGGGCCAAGGGGATGATCTCCGAAGAGGAGGTCATCGTGGGCCAGCTCTCCCGCCTTGTCGGTCGACCGGTCCGCTGGGTCGAGTCCCGCACCGAGAACCTCTCCGCATTCGTACACGGGCGGGCACAGGCCCAGACCGTGACTGTCGGCGGTACCCGGGACGGAGGGGTCACCCACTACCGCCTCGACGTGGTCCAGGACTGTGGTGCCTATCCGAAGTACGGGGCGTTCCTGCCGGAGTTCACCCGGCAGTTGGCCAGCGGCGTCTATGACATTGCCAACCTGGAGTTCTCAGCCGTGAGCCTCGCCACGAACACGGCGCCGACGTGTGCATACAGGGGGGCCGGCCGCCCCGAGGCCACCGCCGCCATCGAGCGCGCCATGGACCTCTTCGCCGCCGAGATCGGCATGGATGCCACCGAGGTGCGGCGGACCAACCTGCTGGCGCCCGATGCCTTCCCGTACACCACCCCCACCGGCACCTCCATGGACAGTGGCGACTACGAGGGCTCCCTGGACCGTGCGCTTGCCGCCGCCGATTATGCGGGCCTCCGGGCCGAACAGCAGAGACGCCGCGAGACCGGAGACCCGGTCCAGATGGGCATCGGCGTAGCCACCTACGTGGAGATCACCGGCTTCGGCGGGAGCGAGTACGGCCAGGTGCGACTCCGCAGCGACGGCACCGTGCTGGCCTCCACCGGCGCCACGCCGATCGGGACCGGCCACCACACCACCTGGGCGATGATCGTGGCCGACCGTCTGGGAGTGCCGCTGGATTCGATCGAGGTTTTCCACGGAGACACCGAGGTGATCCCGTCGGGCTCCACCACGGGAGGATCCCGGTCCGTCCAGATCGCCGGCTCTGCAATGGCTGACGCCTCCGAGAAGCTGGTGGACCTGGCCCGTGAGGCCGCCGCCGACCTGCTTGAGGCTGCACCCGGAGACGTCGTGCTGGACCGCGAGCGTGGAGCCTTCCACGTGGCCGGTACGCCTTCGGTGGCCCGCTCCTGGGTGGAGATAGCGACCGCTGCCGACGAGGAGCTGGCCGGCCTGTCGGACCACTCCCAGGACGGGGCGACGTTCCCGTTCGGAACCCACATCGTGGTTGTCGAACTGGACTCCGAGACAGGCCACGTCACCATTGACCGGGTGGTGGCGGTGGACGACTCGGGTCGGATCGTGAACCCGCTCCTGGCGGCCGGACAGATCCACGGTGGTCTGGCCCAGGGCATTGCCCAGGGGCTGCTGGAGGAGTTTCGCTACGACGAGGACGGCAATCCGCAGACCACGAACCTGGCCGACTACACCGCCGTGTCGACCATGGAGGTGCCCAGCTACGAGCGGAGCTTCATGGAGACGTTGACGCCCAGGAACCCGTTGGGCGCCAAGGGCATTGGTGAGTCGGGGAGCATCGGTTCGACAGCCGCCGTGCAGAGCGCCGTGATCGACGCCCTGTCCCCGTGGGGGATCCGTCACCTGGACATGCCCATGACGCCTGAGAAGATCTGGTCGGCTATCAGCGTCAGCTGATCCAATCTGATCCAGCCCGGGCCGAGCTGGAGCGAGCCCGGCAGGGCCGCCCTTCCGGCAGGAGCCGGGAGGCCGGTAGCGTCGGTCGCCATGGCCCCACCCAACCCGCACCTGGTCGCCAGGATGCAGGGCCATCGCCTCTCGATCTTCGCCGAGATGTCGACGCTGGCTGTACAGACGGGGGCCATCAACCTGGGTCAGGGTTTCCCTGACACCGACGGTCCGACCGAGGTGCTCGACGCTGCGGTGGCGGCCATCCGGGCCGGACACAACCAGTACCCACCGGACCGCGGCATTCCCGAACTGCGTGAGGCCGTGTCCGACCACCAGGCTCGCTTCTACGGCCAGGAGGTCGACCCGGGTGACGTGATGGTGTCGACCGGGGCTTCGGAGGCAATAGGTGCGGCGATCATGGCGCTGGTGTCGGAGGGCGATGAGGTGGTGGTGTTCGAGCCCTACTTCGACCTATACGCAGCGGTCATTGCGCTGGCCGGTGGCGTACGGCGGGCTGTCACCCTCCGGGCTCCCGACTACTCGTTCGACGAAGCCGACCTGACGTCGGCCATCGGCCCCCGGACCCGGCTGATCCTGCTCAACTCGCCCCACAACCCGACAGGCAAGGTCTTCTCGCCAGAGGAGTTGGCGGTGATAGCGCGTATGGCTATAGAGCAGGACCTGCTCGTCGTGACCGATGAGGTCTATGAGCACATGACCTACGACGGCACGAGGCATGTTCCCCTGGCCACCCTGCCGGGTATGGCTGAGCGCACGGTGACGATCTCGTCGGGTGGCAAGTCGTACGGCCTCACCGGGTGGAAGGTCGGCTGGGCCCATGGACCGACCGAGCTGATTGACGCCGTCCACACCGTCAAGCAGCACCTTTCGTTCACCAGCGGTGCCCCGTTCCAGCGCGCCATGGTGACGGCGCTGAACCTGGGCGACGACTATTTCGACGGTCTGGCCGCTGACCTGTGTGCCAAGCGGGACCTGGTCTCGGCGGGCCTCAGCGCCGCGGGTCTCGACGTCCACGGCGCATCGGGCACCTACTACCTGACCGCTGATGTCAGGTCGGTGGGCTACGACGACGGTATGGACTTCTGCCGTGACCTTCCCGGCCGGTGCGGCGTGGTCGCCGTGCCCAACCGTGTCTTCTACGACCATGCAGAGGAGGGGCGTTCGATCGTCCGGTTCGCCTACTGCAAGCGCTTCGAGGTGCTCCACGAGGCGATGGACAGGCTGGCGGGTCTGGCAGGCTGATGACATGAGGATCGCAGCCCTGCAGCACGACATCTGCTGGGAGGACGCCGCGGCCACCTGTGCCCACCTGGCACCGATGATCGCCACAGCGGCGGCAGACGGCGCCGACCTCATTGTTCTGACCGAGATGTTCGGGCCCGGCTTCTCGCTGGCCGCCGACCGGATCTCGGAGCCTCCGGGCGGTCCGACCGAGCAGTTCCTGACCGGGCAGGCGGCGACCCACGGCGTGTGGATCGGTGGCTCCATCCCGACCCGGGACCGCCACGACGCCCACCCTGTGAACCGCTTCATGCTTGTTGGACCGGACGGGACCAGACATCACTACGACAAGCTCCATCCGTTCACGTTCGCCGATGAACACCAGCACTATCGGGCAGGCGACGAGGCGGTGACGGTCGAGATAGACGGCCTGCGAATCTCGCTGTTCGTCTGCTACGACCTCCGGTTCGCCAATGCCTTCTGGGAGCGCGCCACCGACACGGACGTGTACCTGGTGGTGGCCAACTGGCCGGAGTCGCGTCGTGACCACTGGCGGACGCTGCTGCGGGCCCGTGCGATAGAGAACCAGGCCTACGTGGTGGGCGTGAACCGGGTGGGAGAGGCCGCCGGTCTCACCTATGCGGGCGACAGCGTCATTGTGGACCCGTCGGGCGAGGTACTCGCCGAGGGAGTCGACCATCAGGAGGGAGTCGTCATTGCCGACGTGGACCCGGGCCGGGTCGCCGAGGTACGCGATGCCTTCCGGTTCCTGCCGGACCGGAGGGCGTGATGGCCTCACCGACCGTCCTGGAGCGCGCCCGGCTCCTCGTCGAGCCGGCCATGGCGGCGGCCGTGGATCGTCTCTGCGTGGAGCTGAGGCTTCCGTTGCGCTACCACTTCGGCTGGACGGAGCCCGATGGCTCACCGTCAGACGCAGGGTCGGGCAAGGGCCTCAGGCCGGCCCTCGCCGTCCTCTCCGCCGAGGCTGTCGGTGCCCCCGGATCGACAGCGGTCCCCGGGGCGGTGGCGACGGAGCTGGTGCACAACTTCTCGCTCGTCCATGACGACATCATCGATGGCGACACCATCCGTCGGCATCGACCGACCGTCTGGTCCACGTTCGGGGTGGAGGACGCCATCATCTCCGGCGATGCGCTCCACAACCTCGCCTACCAGGTCCTCCTGGACGACCCGACGCAGCAGCGGGTCGCGGCCGCCACGCGCCTTGCTACGGCCACGGCGGCGATGATCGCAGGACAGGCCGCTGACATGGCATTTGACGACATGACAGGGATCGACCTGGAGGCCTGCCTGGCCATGGAGGCCGACAAGACCGGTGCCCTGCTCGGCTACTCGGCATCGGTCGGAGCGGTCCTGGCCGGCGCAGCGGGGGACCACATCGATGCCCTGGAGGCGTACGGCCGCGAGCTGGGCCTGGCCTTCCAGGCGGTTGACGACGTTCTCGGAATCTGGGGTGATCCCTCGGTCACCGGCAAGGCGGCCGGCAACGACCTGAGGGAGCGCAAGAAGTCGATGCCTGTGGCCATCGTGCTGTCCGGCCACGACGAAGCCTCCGATCGACTCAGGGCCATCTACGACCTGGAGGGTGACCTCACCGACGCCGACGTGGCACGGGCCACCGCGGTCATAGAGGCAGCCGGAGGTCGGGACCGCACGGTGGCCGAGGCACGCCTCCACCTGGATGCGGCGCTGGACGCCGTGGCCGGTGTCGGCCTGGTCGACTCCGCCGTGGCCGAGCTGGCCTGGCTGGCCCGCTTCGTGGTCGAACGGGAGTCCTGAGCACCGGATCGACTGGTACGAACCTGGTTGCCGGAGCATCGGTCATGTGGCTGATCGCCGCCGCCCGCCGGACCGGTCCCGGTTCTCAGAGTCGGCGTATTGCGCCCAGACGGACGACGGCGCGCCCCTCCTCCCTGGATGCGGCGAGGTCCACCTCCCCCTCCATGACCCATTCGTTGAACCCCTCGGGGTCCGCGATCGTCTGGCTGACGGGCCACCGGTCGGCACCGGAGTCGTCCATGACGAAGAAGCCGCCTCCCCGGGCATGTGCGTCGGTCGGCATCACGGTGTGCTCCTCCCAGTACGCGGCGATCGCCTCGGTGACGTCATCGGCGCTGCGGCGTCCGTCGCCTACTACGGGAACCTCGGCCAGCGTCTCGTGGTCATCGAGGCGGCGGTGTGCGAGCAGATGCACCCATCGGAACACCTCGTTGCGGATCATCACCCGGAAGGCCCGGACGTTGCGGGTCACGTCGGGCCGTTCGGGTTCGGATCCTGCAGGCCCGTCGCCGCCGGCTGGTATCTCGTCGGGATTGCGCAACTTCTCCCACTCGTCGAGGAGGCTGGAGTCGATCTGGCGGACCGTTTCGCCCAACCACGCCTCCAGGTCGTAGAGGGCTTCGGTCTTGGATCCCTCCGGCACGTTCTGGGCGAGTGCCTTGTAGGCCTGAGAGAGGTATCGCAGGACGACACCCTCGGAGCGTTTCAGGCCGTGGTGCTCTATGTACTGGCGGAAGTCGTATCCGGTCTCGTATAGCTCGCGGGCCACCGACTTGGGCTTCACGTTCTCGTCGCCCACCCACGGATGGTGGTTTCGGAACACGTCGAAGGTGCCGTACAGGAACTCCCTGAGGGGCTTGGGCGCCTCGACGTCGTTGAGGCGTTCCATCCGCTCCTCGTACTCGACGCCCTCCATCTTGAGCCGGGCCACCAACTCGCCCTTCAGCCTGTGGACCTGGGCGGCGATGACGACCCCCGGGTTCTCCAGTACCGACTCGATCACCGACAGCACATCAAGGGCGTGTTCCCTGCCAGCGGCATCGGGATCCACGGTGATGGAGGCCGGCTGGTCCGGCTCATCGGGTTCGGCCACGTCATCGTCGGCGCCAGGGCTGCCGGCCGGGTTGGCGTGGTCCACCGGGGCCGCCGGGACGGGCCGGTCTGCCAGCTCGGGGATCACCTCGAGGGCGAACAGGGAGAGTGGCTGGTGTAGGGCGAACCGGTCCTGGAGGTCGACGCCCACGGCCACCATGCGTCCCGCGGAGTCGGGTTCGTCGAGTTCCACGACTATTTCGGCCTCGCGTAGCGAGCGGTACACGCCAATGGCTTTTCGGATGTGTTGGCGTTGGCGCTCCCTGGGTTCGTGGTTGTCCACCAGCAGCCTGCGCAGGTCGCGGCGGCCATCGCCGGGCCTGGACAAGACGTTCAGGACCATCTGGTGGTTCACGTCGAAGCTGGACGTGAGCGGCTCCGGCGACCCGCCGACCAGCTTCTGGAAGGTCTCCTCGTTCCAGTGGGAGTAGCCCCGCTCAGGTGGCTTCTTACGCACAGGCTTCTTCTTCTTGCCGGCGTCGGCAGCCAACTTGGCGTCGGCCCGCAGGTTCTCGATCCAGTGCACCGGTGCCTGTACCCAGACGTGGCCCTCGTTGTCGAAGCCCTTCCGGCCCGCCCGCCCGGAGATCTGCGCGAACTCCCGGTTCCCCAGCAGGCGTGTCGATGTGCCGTCGTACTTGCAGAGCTGCGTGAACAGCACGGTGCGTATGGGTACGTTCACCCCCACGCCGAGGGTGTCGGTACCGCAGATCAGCTTCAGGAGGCCCGCCTGGGCCAGCTTCTCGATCAGGAGCCTGTAGCGGGGGAGCATCCCGGCATGGTGCAGGCCTATCCCGTGGCCAATGAAGCGCTTCAGGTCCTTGCCTATGGGGGTGTCGAACCGGAAGCCGCCCATCTCCTGTCGCACCGCTGCCTTCTGCTCCTTTGTGAGCACGTCGATGCTGCAGAGGTCCTGGGCCTTCTCGGATGCGGCCTTCTGGGTGAAGTGGACGATGTAGATGGGCGCACGGTCGGAGTCGACGAGCTCGACGATCGACTCGTGTAGCGGCGTCTCCCGGTATTCGAAGGTGAGCGGAACCGGCCTGACGCTGCCAGCCACGGTGACCGCGGGGCGCCCTGTCCGTCGGGTCAGGTCCTCGGTGAAGCGGGCCGTGGGTCCGAGCGTGGCTGACATCAGCAGGAACTGGGCGTTGGTCATCTCCAGGAGAGGAACCTGCCAGGCCCAGCCACGTTGCGGATCTCCGTAGAAGTGGAACTCGTCGGCCACCACCAGCCCGAACGGGCAGTCGGCGCCTTCCCTGAGGGTCTGATGGGCGAGGATCTCGGCTGTTGCGCAGATGATGGGTGCGTCCTGGTTCACCGAGGCATCCCCGGTGACCATGCCCACGTTCTCCGGTCCGAAGTCCCGGGCCAGTGCGAAGAACTTCTCGCTCACCAGGGCCTTGATCGGTGCGGTGTAGATGCTGCGTTCGCCACGGGCCAGCGCCGCCGCATGGGCTGCGGTGGCGACCAGTGACTTACCCGATCCGGTAGGGGTGGCCAGGATGACGTGGCTGCCCCCCAGGATCTCCAGGATGGCCTCCTCCTGTGCCGGGTAGAGCTCCAGGTTCTGTTCTGTTGTCCAGTCGATGAACAGGTCCGCCACCTGGTCGGGTTCGGTTCCCGCAGGTATCCGGTCGGCCAGCGTGGCCGTGGTCGGGTCGTTCACCGTGGCGCCTCGACGGTGCCGGCATCCAGCCCGAACTCTCTGGCCAGCAGCTCGTAGGAGTGGACCCGGGCCTCGTGGTCGTGGCAGATCGTCACCACCATCATCTCCTCGGCGCCGAACCCGTCGATCATTCCCTGGAGCTTCTCGGCGACCCGGCCGGGCGAACCGTTCGCTATCGAACGCCGTCCGGGCCGCACCGTGAGGGGAACCGGGGTGGAACCGCCGGAACCGGCGGGGATCGGGCCCCGCAGGCCCGCAGCCCGCCATGCCCTGACGGAAGCCGCAATGGCTTCGGCCTCCTCGTCGGTGTCGGCCACAACGGCGGCTGCACATACCAGGACCCTCGGTTCCGGACACCTGGCCGAGGGTCGGAACTGCCGTCGGTAGGCGTCCACCACGCTTACGCCGTCGACCTGGGCAATGAAGTCGGCCCAGCCCAGGGGTAGCCCGAAGTGGGCGGCGAAGGCCGCCGAGTCGGGGCTGGAGGCCAGCATCCACAGTTCGGGCGGCTCGTCAGGTCTCGGGGTGGCCCGTACGCCCTGGATTGGGCTGTCGGCGGGCAGCGTGTCGTCCAACAGATGGACCAGTTCCTGGATCTGGTTCGGGTAGTTCTCCAGAGCGGTCCGGGCGCCGCCCCGGGCAAGGGCCGCTGCGGTGAGGTGGTCCGATCCGGGGGCCCTACCCACCCCGAGGTCGATCCGTCCCGGGTAGAGCGAGGCCAGCACGCAGAACGACTCGGCCACCTTCAACGGCGCGTAGTGCGTGAGCATCACGCCGCCTGAGCCGACCCTGAGCCGCCTGGTGGCGCCGGCGATCGACCCGATCAGGGCCTCGGGGCTGGATCCGGCCAGGCCTGCCATGCCGTGGTGCTCCGCCACCCAGTAGCGGTGGTAGCCCATGTCCTCACACCGTCGGGCCAGGTCCACGGTGTTTCGCAGGGCATCGCCCGGAGTGGATCCCTCCGGAACGGGCGACTGGTCCAGGACCGACAGTCGGAAGCTCACGACGGTGCACCGGTGGGCATCGGGCGGACCAGAGCGGAGCGCTCCTGCTCTACGACGTCATGGAACGCACAGCCCGGCATGTGGTCGTTGACCATCCCCATGGCCTGCATGAGGGCATAGATGGTGGTGGGGCCCACGAACGACCAGCCGCGCTGCTTCAGGTCGCGGCTCAGAGCGGTTGACTCGGGGGTGTAGGAGGGGATGTCGCTGCGTGGCGCGTGGCTCGGGCCGGCAGGTTCGAATCCCCACAGGTAGGACGCCAGCGACCCGAATTCCCCTATCAGGTCCAGGGCGCGGCCCGCATTGTTGATCGTGGACTGGACCTTCCCGCGGTGGCGCACGATGCCTGCATCTCCCAGGAGGCGTTCGACGTCCGACGTGTCGAAGCACGACACTGCAGCAGGATCGAACCCGGCGAACGCTGCACGGAAGTTCTCCCGCTTGCGCAGGATCGTCAGCCACGACAGGCCGGCCTGGAACCCCTCCAGGCAGACCTTCTCGAAGAGGCGCACGTCGTCAATCACCGGTCGGCCCCACTCGTGGTCGTGGTATGCGAGGTAGTCGTCATGCGCTCGGGGCCAGTTGCAACGGACGATGCCATCGGCGCCGGTTGCCAGTTCCTCTCCCATACTCCACTTCCTTTCGCCGGTTACCCGGGCCCGCCCGCTTTCATGCCGGACAAGGTCCGACAGTACGCTCCGTGCCGACCCGTCAGACCAGTAGCCGTTTCCAACCAGGGCCAACACCCAAGGCCGACCTTCGGAGGTCCACCCATGCTCGTCATTGCCGGCACCATCAACCTCGACCCAGCCCACATAGACGAGATGCTCGCCGCCATCGTGCCGCTGATGGAGGCCACCCAGGCAGAGGAGGGTTGCATCGACTACGTGCTCAGCGCCGATCCGAAGGATCCTGGCACCATTCGTATCTTCGAGAAGTGGGCGTCGGACGAGGCCCTCGGTGCACACATGAAGGCGCCCCACATGGGTGAGTTCCAGAAGGCCATCCGTGGCTGCGGCGTCACCGGGATGTCGGTCGACAAGTTCGAGATCGCCTCGGAGTCCAAGCTCATCTGAGTCCAACAGCCGCCGGTGGATATGTCGGTCGCTGGCGATGTCGGCCGGTGGGTGTGTCGGCCGGCGGTGATGTCGGCTGGATGCCTCAGGTCGCGTCCCGCAGGTTCTCGACAACGTCCGACCAGCGGCCCAGCAGGTCGGGGTCACGACGCCAGTGGTCCAGAGCGGTGTAGGTCATGACCCTCAGGTTCGGCGCCACGCCCCGGTATCGGTCGGCCAGCACGCCACCCAGATTTCCCCAGGTGGCGCTGACTGTGTAGTGGTCGAGCACGTCGTCGGTCACCAGGGCCACCATCGAGGCCAGGTCGCCGGACCGCTGCAGCGAGTTCAGCTCGCCCTGCAGGCCGTCAAGACCGTGGTGTTCCAGCACTGGCGCGTAGTTGGGGGTCGAGCCGTAGAAGGCGATGGTGGCCCGGTTGCGTTCCCGCATGGCCTCGATCTCCTCGTCGTCGTCGCCCACGGCGATCATCACCGGGCATACGAGGGTCACATCGTCGAGCGTGCGGCCTTCCGAGGCGGCCCCTTCTGCGATCAGCGGAACCTGTATGTCGGAGAGCCAGCCCGGCGAGTGCATCGGGTGGATGTGGACTCCATCGCACACCGCTCCGGCCATCCGGCTCATCCACGGCAGGACCGCTGATATGTAGATGGGAGGGTCGTCCACGTCGATGGGGCCCGGTGACCACATTCCCGGCAGCAGCGAGAAGGAGTAGTGGTCGCCGTCGAACGACAGCTTCTCGGCTCCCCGGAAGGCCCGGAAGATGGCCTGCATGGCCAGCACGTACTCGCGTAGGCGGGGCCCGGGCGGCGCGTACTCGCTGCTGTAGCGGCGTTCCACATGTGCCTTTACCTGCGTCCCCAGGCCGATTACGAAGCGGCCGCCGGTGGCTTCGGCCAACTCCCAGGCGACTTCGGCTGTGACCATGGGACTCCGGGGAAAGGCAACTGCGATAGCCGTTCCCAGACCCAGTCGTTCGGTGGCGAGCGCCGAGGCGGTACACGACAGGTATGCGGTACGGGAGCCCTCGGTGAACCAGAGCGTCCCGAAGCCCGCTGCCTCCACGTCGGCCGCCAGGCCACCAACCTGCTTCAGCGGGAGCGGCGACGCCATCATGTCGAGTTGGAGTCCCATGGGTGCCGACGGTAGTTCCACCCTTGATCGGGTCGCCCACCGGCGGTGTCGTGTTCCGGAGAGTCGGTGTAGGTTCGACGCCATGGACCTCTCCCTCGTAAAGAACTACACGGACGTGATCAACTTCGGGGCCGCCGCCCTCGGGGACCAGGACATGATCGTCCTCGGCGACGATCGCGTGTCGTGGAACGAGATGCAGCGTCGGGCCGGCCAGGTGGCCAATGCCCTGGTCGCCGATGGTGTCGGCTCCCAGGACCGGGTGGCCTTCATTGACAAGAACTCGGTCGAGTTCTTCGAGGTGGTCTTCGGTGCCGCCTACGTGAACGGAGTGACCGTGGCGGTGAACTGGCGGTTGGCTGCCCCGGAGATGGCCTACATCATCAACGACTCCCAGGCGAAGGTCCTGATCCTCCACGAGGAGTTCGCTGAGCACCTGGCGGCATTTGAGGCCGACCTCACCCACGTCACCAGCATCGTGGTGATCGGTTCACACGGATCGCACGCCTCCTACGACGCCTGGCGCGATGCCAACGACGGCTCCTTCCAGCCGGTCGGATCGACCGACGACGATGTTGCCGCCCAGCTCTACACGTCGGGGACCACTGGCCTCCCGAAGGGCGCCCAGCTCACCAACCGGAACTTCCAGGCCCTCTTCGCCACTGTGGACTGGGACATGGACGAGGACTCACGCAACCTCTGTGTCATGCCGCTCTTCCATATCGCAGGCAGCGGCTGGGCCCTTTTCGGTATGGCCAACGGCGCAGTGACAGTGATGATGCGGGAGTTCGATCCGGTTTCGGGGCTGCAGATCGTGGAGTCGGAGGGATGCACCCATGCGATCTTCGTGCCGGCGATCCTCCAGTTCTTCCTCATGGTCCCCAGCGACAGCATCGACCTCTCGTCCATGCGATACATCGCCTACGGGGCCTCACCCATCACCGAGGACGTGCTCGTGAAGTCGATGGCGCAGTTCGGTTGCAGCTTCTTCCAGGTTTACGGGATGACCGAGACGTGCGGTGCCGGCACCACCCTCCCGCCCGAGGACCATGGGGCCGATGCCGACTCCGGCCTCCTGCGTTCGGCCGGTAGGCCGATCCGGGGAATGGAGATGAAGATCGTGGATCCGGAGTCGGGCGAGCTGGTTCCGGACGGCGAGGTCGGCGAGGTCTGGATGCGCCACGGCGGGATCATGAAGGGCTACTGGAACATGCCCGAGGAGACGGCCAAGGCCATGCCCGGCGACGGCTGGCTGCGATCCGGCGACATCGCCTACATGGAGGACGGCTACCTGTACATCCACGACCGCGTCAAGGACATGATCATCTCGGGCGGCGAGAACGTCTATCCGGCGGAGATCGAGAACGCCCTCATGTCCCATGAGGGGATCGCCGACGTGGCGGTCGTCGGTGTGCCGGACGATAAGTGGGGCGAGGTGGGCAAGGCCCTGGTGGTGCCCGTGCCCGACTCCGGCGTCACCGCCGACGAGATCCTGGCCCATGCCCGCGAGCGTCTCGCCGGTTTCAAGATCCCGAGGTCGGTCGACTTCGTGGAGGCGATTCCCCGGAACCCGTCCGGCAAGATCCTCAAGCGCGAGCTCCGCGAGCCCTTCTGGGAGGGTCACGACCGACGCGTCTGACCGGACACCAGCGGTTCCACGGGTGCCGGAAAGCAGGGCCCGGTAATGGGTCAGATCGGGCAGGCCCCGCTGCGATCAGCGACCTGACCCATCACTAGGGTCGCCGTCCATGGAACTCTCACTCTCAGGCAAGGTCGCCATCGTCACCGGTGGATCACGTGGAATCGGGCGCGGGATCGCCGCCGCCATGGCCGGTGCCGGGGCGAAGGTGATGATCACCAGCCGCAACGAGGAGACCTGCGCGGCCACGGTGGAGGAACTGCGGGCCTCCACAGGCGGCGACCTCGCCTATGTGGCCGGACACGTGGGGAAGACCGAGGACATGGCGCGTGTCCTGGACGCCACGCTGGAGGCCTTCGGGGCCATCGACGTGCTGGTCAACAACGCAGCCACCAACCCGTACGTCGGTCCGGTCATCGACATCGACGTGCCCCGTTGGGAGAAGACCTTCGCCACGAACCTCACCACGCCGCTGGTCTGGACCCAGGCCTGTTGGAACGCCTGGATGAAGGAACACGGCGGAGTGGTGATCAACATCTCGTCGGTGGGGGCCTTCGGGACCAACTCCATCCTGGGCGTCTACGACCTCACCAAGCGGGCGCTGATCCACCTCACCGAGCAGCTGGCCGCCGAGATGGGCCCAGGCGTCCGCGTCAACGCAGTCTGTCCCGGCCTGATCCGCACGGACTTCGCCAGGGCGCTCTGGGAGGACGGCCGCGGCGACGCCATTGCCCAGAACCTTCCGATGAAGCGCCTGGGAGAGCCCGAGGACATCGCCAACACGGCCCTGTTCCTGGCCTCGGATGCGGCCAGTTGGCTGACCGGCCACGCGGTGCTGGTCGACGGTGGCCAGCTCATCACCATCAGTTGATACAACACGGTTGAGGCGGTTGGCGTTGAGGGCGGACAGCGGGCCCGGGAGGGTCCGGTAGATGGCCCTCGAGCTGGTGATGGTGGGTACGGGGAGTCCCCTGCCCGATGCCAGCCGTGCCGGGCCGTCGCAGCTCGTCGGCGTGGACGGGCGATGGTTCCTGTTCGATGCCGGCCGGGGCTGCCTGATGCGTCTCGCCGCTACCGGGGTGGGACCGGCACAGATCGAGAGCCTGTTCCTCACGCACCTCCACAGTGACCACGTCACCGATGTGAACGACGTCATCACGACCCGGTGGATCACAGGCTTTCCGGGGTCGCCCCTTCCGGTGGTGGGGCCGGCGGGCACGCAGCGCTTCGTGGAGGACACGCTCCGGATGCTGGAGCCCGATATCGGCTGGCGGGTGGCCCACCACGATGACCTGGTCACGGGCCCGGAGGTTCCGGTCACCGAGACGACCGGCGTCGAGGGCGAGGTCGTGCTCGATGACGGCGTGCGGATCATCGCCACGCCCACAGACCACAGGCCGGTGCACCCGACGGTGGCCTACCGGGTGGAGGCCGACGGGTGTTCGGTGGTGCTGGCAGGCGACACGGTGCCGTGTGGGGGACTGGACCTGCTGTGTGCCGGGGCCGACGTGTACGTGCAGACCGTGGTGCGCGACGACGTCATCCGCAATATCCCCCTGCGGCGACTCCGAGATGTCCTCGACTACCACTCCTCGGTGGCCGATGCGGCCCGGACCGCCACCAGGGCCGGGGTTGGCACACTCGTCCTGAACCACTGCGTGCCGACCCCGGGACCCGATCCGGACGGGCCGAACGGCCGCAACGAATGGTTGGCAATGGCCGCCGAACATTTCGACGGAGAGATCCTGCTACCCGACGACCTGGATCGGATCAGCGTCGGTACCTGACCCGCACGCCGGGGTCTGATCCCGGGGTGGTTCCCGCTGGGCTCGTGGAGGTCAGAACTCGAGTTGGGCGGCGACCGCCTGAGCGGCGTCGATGAACTCCTCAACCATGTCGATGACCACCTGGCCGGCACCCTTGGAGCGGTTCATGTCGCCCACGATCTGGCCCACGAAGTAGGTGGCGAGGTCCTCGGCGCCGGAACCCTCGTGGTGGGCGGCACGGTTGATGCGATCCAGCGCCGAACTGGTGAAGAGGTTCTGGAGCGGCATACCGAGCGGATCGGGAGTATCGGAGCGGTCCCATTCGTCGGTCCAGGCGGTGCGGAGCATCCGTGCCGGCTTTCCGGTGATCGACCGGGAACGCAGTGTGTCCGTCGAGGTGGCGCTCAGCATCTTCGCCTTCACGACCGGATGGGTCTCGGCCTCATCGGTGGTGAGCCATACCGAGCCGCACCACACGCCAGCGGCACCCAGGGCCATGGCGGCGGCCATCTGGCGCCCCCGGCCTATTCCGCCCGCCCCCAGCACCGGGACCGGGTGGACGGCATCGACCACCTCGGGTAGCAGGACCATGGAGCCGATCTGACCTGTGTGGCCACCGCCCTCCGTGCCCTGGGCGATGATTATGTCGACACCCGCGGCCACGTTTCGTTCGGCGTGGACCGTGGTCCCGGCGAGGGCTGCGACCTTCACGCCGGCCTCCCTGCACCGTTCCAGCATCTCTGCCGGTGGCGGTCCGAGTGCGTTGACGAGGAGCGATGGACGGTGTGCCAGGGCGATGTCCATCTGGTGGCTGGCCCGGTTGGCTGAGAACGGCGCATCGCCGGGTCGGTCCGCCCACCCGCCGGCGTCGGGGTTCTCCGGAACCCCGTAACGCTCCAGGAGTTCGTCCAGGAAGTCCTGGTGAATGCCGGGAACCGCCGCCAGCAGGTCAGCTACCTGCAGACCGCCCTCCTCGGATCCTGAATACCGGGCGGGGACGATCAGGTCGACGCCGTACGGCCTGTCTCCGATCTCGTCCTCGATCCACGCCAGGTCGGTCTCGAGCGCCTCGTCGCTGTGTGCGACCGCGCCGAGCACCCCCATGCCCCCCGCCCTGGAGACTGCGGCGATGACGTCGCGGCAGTGGCTGAAGGCCACGATCGGGAACTCGATGTCGAACATCTCGGTGATCGGCGTCTTCATGGGTTGGTCCTGTTCATTACTTGGGTCGGGTCGATGGGTTGGTCGTATTCAGACGGATACTTCGCCGTCGGGGTCCAGTTCGGCTTCTCGGCCCACGAACTCCTCGACGACCATGGCGTCGAGCGTGGCAGGGTCGGTGGCGCCACCCCATACCCGGGAACCCGAGGTCGTCAGCATGCAGACCAGGGCACGGGTGGGGTTGCCATCGCGGTCATGCGAGACGGAGTAGCCGTCAATGGTGGCTCGGCCTGCGAAGCCCGGATCCGGGGTCCGGCCGGGTGTGGCCCTGCGATCCACCTCGGCGCTCGCCGTGATGTAGCCGCCAACCGGTGGTTCGGTGCCGTAGAGGCCGAAGGCGTGCTTGCCCAGGTACCCGCCGTTGCCGTAGACGAGACCCGTGCCCGGCATCTCCCTGAGCCTCCCGGCCATTGCTGCCAGGGACTGGCCAACGGAGTTGCTGTGGGGGCCGCCGGCGAAGGTGAGGCCGCCGGTGACGGTGAGGGGTCGGTCCGATGGGCTGTCCAGGTCCAGGCCCAGCTCCAGGGCACATACCTGCACCGAGGCGGGGAAGCAGGCGTAGATGTCCAGGTGGTCGACCTCGTCCAGGCCGGTCCCGGCAAGCTCGAAGGCCAGGTTCCCGGCGGCACGGGCGGCGGGTGATCGGTGGAGGTCGTGGCGGGCCCCCGGCGATGCCTCGTCGTTCGCCTGTGTCCCTACCAGGGGGAACACCCAGCGGTCCCTGGGTACGCCCAGGGCCGCAGCCCGGGCGGCCGAGACGATGAGCACAGCGGAGGCCTGATCGACGCTGTTGTTGGCCATCATCGCCTTCGTGTAGGGCGCTGCGACCATCCGGTTGTCCTTCGACGGCGTGGTGATCTCCGTGCCGGTCATGGGTCTACGGACAGCGGCATGGGGGTTCTCCACGGCCACGGCGTTGAACCGGGTCCAGAGCGTGCCGATCCGGTTCCGGTGCTCGGCAACCGACTCGCCCCGGGAGTGTCGTATGGCCGTCTCGAACAGCGGGTAGACCACGCCGGGTTCCACCACGCCACGCCCCATCTCGTGGTCGGTTGCCATGTCGAGCGCACCCTCGTAGCGCTCGGCGGGGTCCAGCTCCGGGTCTGCGTCGTGTCTCACCTCCACACCCAGGCGCCGTGCACGGCGGCGGGACCGGAACGCCTCGCCGCCGACCATGGCGGCAGCCTCCAGGTGGCCGTCGGCGATGCGTGACGCCAGGTGGTCGAGCAGTCGTTGCGGTGAGGTACCTGACAGGCCCGTCAGGAGGGTCGTGGCGTCGTCGGCACCGACAGCCGTCGCCACCTGTCGGCCCGGGTCCCGGTATCGCCACATGCCGCCGACAGCAGCCACGAGGTCCAGTCCGGCGAGGGCGCCCGGCGCTCCGGCGTCAATGGCGGCGCTGCGTAGCGCATCGGTCATCAGCTCCACGGGCGTCCGGGCGACCTCGGGGTCATCCACCCGGTCGGTCACCTGGGCTACGCCGATGATCACCGGTGTGCGGGGGTCGAGGGTCACCGGACCATCATCGCCCCCGCGGTGGCGACCGACCGAACCGGGTCGCCTATCGTCACGCCGCGGAGCCTCGGGTCGTCTGGCTTCGTGGCTTCGGGTGGAGCGTGCCACCCGAGGGCGGCCTGCGGTCGGTGTCGACGACCTTGCCTAGACTCGGGCCGTGGCATACGAGACGCCGGAATACCATCCGGCCTTCGAGGAGTACTGCGAGACGATCTTCGAGCTCGCCGAGGACGATCTTGACGTCATCCAGGCGCGGATTGCCGACCGTCTCGAGGTGAGCCGGCCAGCGGTTTCCGAGATGGTGAAGCGTCTTGAGAAAGAGGGCCTGGTCACCAGCATCGATCATGTGATCCTCCTCACGGACGACGGGCGGGACCTGGCCACCTCGGTGGTCCGACGGCATCGCCTGGCCGAACGATTCCTGACCGACGTGCTCGGCCTCTCATGGACCGAGGCGCACCACGAGGCCGGCAGGTGGGAGCACGTGATCTCGCCGGCCGTGGAGGTGGCGCTGGACCGTCTGCTGGGCCAGCCGACGACATGCCCGCACGGCAACCCGATCCCCGGCAGCTCCTACAGGGAGCCCGATACCCGCCACCTCAGCGATGTCGGGGTGGGCGAGTCGTTCACGGTGAGTCGGATTCCCGAGGAGTTGGAGTTCACCGAGGGCCTGCTGGAGTTCCTCGAGAAGTCGAGCCTGATGCCCGGCGAGACCGGTTCGGTGACGGCAGCGGCTGATGGCACGGTCACGATCCAGATATGTGGTCATTCCGTGGCCGTCGATCCATTCGCCGCCGACCGGATCCTCGTCACCACCAGCTGATCCCCGAGCATCTGACCGGATCCACATCGGCTGGTGGCCGGCCGCGCGATGTCTGTGTGGATAGCGGGTGGTCGGTCGGCTTCAGCGAAGGTGCTCGCTCTGGCGCACCACCAGCAGCCATGTCAGCACCGCGCTGATGCACACCAGGACCATTGCCAGGATCGCCGTCTCCGGCAGGAACAGTGCCTCGTAGGTGTTCCAGATCTGGGTACTCAGGGTCCGGAACCCGATGGGCGAGGCCAGGAGGGTGGCTGGCAGCTCTTTCATGGTGGAGAGCATCACGAGACCCGCTCCGGCGGCCAGACCGGGGGCCATGAGGGGCAGGTCCACCGTGGCGAGGCGTCTCAGGCGGCCTGCTCCGAGGAGGCGGGCGGCGTCGTCCATGCGTCGCGGGACCGTTCCGACAGCCACCTGGGCGGTCCGCATTGCCTGGGCCCCGAAGTGGACCACGTAGGCGAAGACCAGGACCGGCATGGTGCCGATCAGGAACTCGAACGGCGAGGCGTGCATCGTCCAGAAGATCATCGAGAGCGCCACGACCAGGCCCGGTATGGCGAAGCCGGCGACGACGACGGCGTTGACCACCTCGCCCAGGCGACTCCGGTGGCGGGCCACCAGGTAGGCGACGGGTAGCACGACGATCGTGGCGACCACGGCGGTAAGCACGCTGATCCAGACGGTGTTCCAGGTCGGGCCCAGCACGTCATCCCAGTCGAGGCGCAGGGGCATTCCCCCGTTGCGGGCACGCAGGAATCCGAATAGGCCCCAGTCGGCCAGTGATACCGCCGGAGCCACCAGCGCCAGCCCGACCACAGAGGTCGCGGCGGCCAGCGCCGGGGCGGTCCACCGACCCAGCGGAACCGTCAGCGAACGTCGATCGCCCAGGGTGTCCAGTCCGGCTCCACGTCGTCGGCCGGAACGCGAGATGGTGCGTTCCGCCGCGACCACCAGGAGGGCCAGGACCAGGAGCAGCAGGGCCAGGGTGAACGAGCGGTCACGGTCGAACAGCCGGGTCCTGAAGATCGTCTGGGTCAGGGTCTCAAAGCGCATCAGGTGGACAGCGCCGAAGTCCGAGACCGTGTAGAGGAACACGAGAAGTGACCCTGCAGCGATCGACGACCCGATCTGGGGCAGCACCACCCGGGCGAACACCCGTCTGGGCCCGTCACCCAGGAGCCTGGCGTTCTCCTCGAATGCACCTGGCAGGGCCGTCAGGCGGGCAGCCACCGGGAGGTAGACGTAGGGATACGTGAAGAGCGTCAGGACCAGCCAGGACCCGGTCAGGCCGTGGAGGCGGGTGGTCAGGTCGACGCCCAGGTGACCGACCAGGTCATGGACGATTCCGCCCGGGGCGAGGCCTGAGATGAACGCTGCAGCACCCACGAAGCTCGGGTACACGAGTGGGAGGGGCACCACGATGCGCCAGAGGCGGCGCAGCGGAAGGTCGGTTCGGGTGGTGAGCCATGCGAGGCCGGTACCCAGCACCGCAGCGGAGGCCGACACCAGGACCGCCAGTTGGATGGTTCGCCAGAGGGGTTCGAGCGTCCGACGTGATGCCAGCAGGGCGAGCGGTGATGCGGAGCCGCCCATGACACGCCAGACCACGTAGCCGCCGGGTAGGGCGAAGAGGGTGGCTGTGAGAACAGCCGCTGCGGTGAGGGTTATCGGAGGTCGTCGAACACCCACCCGGCGTTCGAGGACCTCCGGGTGTGGAGCCGTGGTGGACTTCGCCGTCATGACGCGTCGGTCCGGACCCGGGTCCGTCGGCGATCAGCCACAGTGGCTACGCGGGGGCTACTGGTCGAGTACGCCGCTGGCCTCGATGATCTCTATGGTCCGCCTGAACTCGGCGGCGATGTCGTCTATGTCCACGGCACCCACCCGGTCGGTAGGGGCCGGTGGGAGGATTTCGGCCGGCTCCACGCCCAGCGCCAACGGGTACTCGTAGACCTTGTTCGTGAGGTGGGTCTGCTGACCGTCGCTGAGGAGGTGGGCCAGGAGCCGGTTGGCGGCGGCCTTCTCTCCACTGGAATCGATCACCGCAGCGGTGGCGATGATCATGAGGCCGCCGTCGTCGCCGGGGACGAAGCCGTGGTTGGCCGAACGCTGGTTGTCGCCGTTGGCGGCCACCTTCTGGAAGTTGTAGTAGTGGTTCACGAGGCCGAACTGGATCTCGTTGCGGCCGACGGCCTCCACGATCGCACCGTTCTTCGGGTAGAAGCGGGAACCGTTGGCGACCATGGCGTCGAGCCACGCGATCGCCACGTCATCGCCGTTGCGTAGGCGAAACAGCGTGAACCAGTCCTGGAACGAGGAGTTGGAGCCCGGCACGGCCACCCGGTCCCGGTACTCGGGTCCGGTCAGGTCGAACACGGAATCGGGCAGGTCGGCGGCGTCCACCTCGTCGATGTTGTAGACGAGCACCCGGCCCCGACCTGCGAAGCCGACCCATGTGCCATCGGGGGAGTGGTCGCCGTCGGCGACGCGGTCCAGGACGTCGTCGTCGATACCGGCGAGCATTCCGAGGTCGTCCAGGAAGCCGGCCGGACCGGGGCTCCGGGAGAGGAACACGTCGGCGGGCGACTTGTCGCCCTCCTCGGCCAGCAGGAGGGCCAGGTCGTTGGACGACCCGTACCGCACGTCGAGGGCGATCCCGGTGTCAGCGGTGAACGCTTCGAGGATCGGACCGATGAGCTTCTCGCTGCGACCGGAGTAGACGGTCAATGACCCGGGGTCGCTGCCGCCGCAGGCCGTGGTCGAAGCGCCGAGGCCGAGGACCAGCAGGATGGCTGTCACCGTTGCTGCCAGTCGTCGACCCGGTCGCCGGTGTGGTCGTCGGGTGATGCTTTCGTTCATCGTGCAGATCCGCCATTTTGATACGATGGTGTAAAGGTTCCCTAATAGACTGTCAAGGGAACCTAACAAGTGGGGTTCGGGACTCAAACCTCTAGGGCCACCGCACCGGGACCGACATATGTCACACCCACCCGGTCGCCACGCTGGTGGACCAGGTCGGCACCGGTCCTGACCCGGATGGACGTGTGGTCATCCAGGCGGACCTGCACCATTGCGTCATGGCCGTAGTACTCGACCAGCTCCACCACGCCATCGTCGCCGGCCTCGACCCGTATGTCCTCCGGGCGCAGGAGCAGTTCAGCGGGCCCATCCACATCTCCGACCACCGGAACGTCGCCGACCACCGTGCGACACGTGCCGACAGCGGTGGCCACCGGGATCAGGTTGGCGTCGCCGACGAAGGCAGCGACCCATCGGTCCACCGGATGGCGGTAGAGCTCGTCGGGTGTCCCAACCTGGGCCAGTCGACCCTTGTTCAGCACCGCGACCCGGTCACCCAGGACGAAGGCCTCCTCCTGGTCGTGGGTGACGAAGAGGGTGGTCACCCCCAACTCCAGGAGGAGGTGGTGGATCTCGTTCCTGACCTGGACCCGGAGGGATGTGTCGAGGCTGGAGAATGGCTCGTCGAGGAGCAGGACCCCGGGTCGGGGAGCCAGCGCACGCGCCAGTGCCACGCGTTGCTGCTGGCCGCCCGAGAGCGAGCCGGGCATGCGGTCGACCATGTCGGCCAGTCCGACCAGCTCCAGGGTGTCTGTCACCCTCGATGAGCGGCGTTCGGCCCGGGGCAGGCCATAGGCCACGTTCTGACCCACGTCCAGATGCGGGAAGAGGGCGCCGTCCTGGAAGACCATCCCGATACGGCGCCTCTCCGGAGGTACGAACGTGGTTCCGTCATCGAGGATCCGGCCTCCGAGTCGGACCGTGCCCGCCTGCTGGCGTTCCAGGCCGGCGATGGTTCGCAGCAGGGTGGTCTTGCCGCACCCACTGGGGCCCAGCAGGGCCACGATCTCCCCGGCGGCCACATCCAGGGACACGTCTGAGAGCACGGCCGGGCCGTCATAGGCGACCGACAGGTCTGACACCTCGAGCCCCTCGGCCGTCGCCCGGGGTACATGGGTGCGCTTGTTCAGCATGCCTAACAGGATATGGGCCGCCAGCCGGACTCCCCAAGGCCAGCCGGACTCCCCAAGGTAGGCGTATGGGAATCCGGGGCCGACACGTCCGGCGACTGGCATCCCGGGACTGGCTACGGTGGGACGGTGACCGACGTGTACATCGGCTGGTGGGGACTGGCGGCGTCGCTGGTGCCGCTCCTAGTGGTTGTCGGCATCTCCGCAGGCCGCCGACTGGGCCTCGAACGCGACCTCGTGGTGGCCACGGTCCGCGCTGTGGCGCAGCTGGTCCTCGCAGGCTGGGCCCTCACGCTGCTGTTGGACGAGGGAACCTCGATCATCTGGGCCTGGGCCTGGGTGGCGGCCATGGTGCCGGTGGCCGGCGACGCGGCCCGTCGCCGAGAGCCCCGGCTACGGGGACTGGGACTGACGACGACCCTTGGTGCCTCACTGGGCCTTGCCGTATCGCTTGCCACCGTGTTCGCCCTGGGGATCCTGCCGCTGGAGGCACGGGTCCTGGTGCCCGTCTCCGGGATGGTGGTCGGCAACTCGCTGAAGGTCGTGGTGGTGGCCTCCACCCGTCTCGTGGACGGCATCCGGGACCGTGCCGGCGAGGTGGAGGCGATGCTGGCCCTCGGCTTCGCACCTGAGCGTGCAGTGCGCGACGTGACATCCGAGGCACTGCGGCTGGCGCTGCGGCCCCAGATCGAGATCACCCGGACGGCAGGCATGGTGTTCCTACCCGGCGCCCTGACGGGGCTCATCCTGGCCGGGGTGGATCCCCTGCAGGCGGCGCTGATCCAGGTGGCGATCCTGTTCCTCATCCTCGGGACGGCTGCGGTGACCGCTCTGGTGGTCGTCCTGCTGGGCGTACGGACGTTCATCACCGACGACCAGCGCCTGGTGCCACCGGTCGGCTGAGGCCTCCCGCTCAGCCCCCGGGCAGGCGTCTCCACCCGTCGTCGGCGGGACCGACCGTGGCGAGGAGCTCCAGCACGGTCGTGACCGGTAGGCCGATGACGTTGTCCCGGCCGCCCAGCAGCTCCACCACGAAGTCCGCTCCGCCGCCCTGTAGCCCGTAGCCACCTGCCTTGTCCAGGGGCTCTCCCGTGGCCACGTAGGCGGCTACCTCATCGTCGGAGAGCTCCCGCCACGTCACCTCGGTACACACCGTCGTGGATGTCCGACCCACCGGTCCGGCCACGGCAACGCCGGTCAGTACCTGGTGGGAGCGGCCCGAGAGGAGCCTCAGCATTGCCGTGGCCTTCTCCGGGGTACCCGGCTTGCCCAGTGCCTCGCCGTCCACGACGACGACCGTGTCAGCTGCGACCACCCATTCCCCCTCGCCCGCCACGGCGTCCCGTTTGGCACATGCGAGGCGTTCCACCATTGACGCGGCGTCCTCGCCGGCCAGCGGGGTCTCGTCGACGTCCGGGATGCGCACCTCGGGGTCAAGGCCGACCTGGTGCAGCAGGTCGAGGCGGCGCGGCGATGCCGATGCCAGGATCAGGTGGTCGGGGAGCATCTGCGAAACGGTCGAACTGCCGGGATCAACCCCCGGATACCAGGACCTCAGCGGACGCCGGGGGTGGTGTGGCGTCAAGCGGATCATCCAGCCAGCCCTCCGGAAGAACCACGGGCCTCGGACCGCTGCGGTGGCTGCGGGGGATGCGCAGCGACTCCGGGTCCAGCGTCATGTCCGGATCCACTTCATCGAGAAGGCGGGCCAGGATCCCCTCAAGGTGGTCCACGTCGGTGATCATCTGGAGGTCGCGGCGTGCAGCCGGTCCTGTGGCGTAGCCCTTCAGGTACCAGCCGGTGTGCTTCCGGAAGTCCTTGATGCCGTGCGGGCCGGCCCAGTCCACCAGCAGCCGGGCATGACGTGCCATGGCCATCGTGACATCCCGGAGCCTGGGAGGATCTCCCGGTTCCACTCCGCCGGTCCCGGGTCCGTTGCCGAAGACAGCGGCCAGGTCGCCGAACAGCCAGGGTCGGCCCAGACAGCCGCGTCCGACCACCACACCGTCGCAACCGGTGGTCCGCATGAGGCGCAGGGCATCCCACGGCTCCCAGACGTCGCCGTTGCCGAATACCGGGATGCCCGTAACGGCGGCCTTCAGGTCGGCCACGGCGGACCAGTCGGCCTCGCCCGAGTACAACTGCTCCGCGGTCCGGGCATGGAGAGAGACTGCCGAGGCCCCGACCGCTTCGGCGATCCGACCCGCATCCAGGAAGGTGAGGTGGTCGTCGTCAGTGCCCTTCCGGAACTTGACGGTGACGGGTACGACGCCGGAGGAGTCCACCGCTGCACGCACGATGTCCTCGAAGAGCCGTGGCTTCAGCGGGATGGCCGCCCCTCCACCCTTGCGTGTCACCTTGGGCATCGGACAACCGAAGTTCATGTCGATGTGGTCGACGCGTCCCTCACCGACGAGCAGGTCGACGGCTCGTCGGATGCTCTCCGGTTCGGTTCCGTAGAGCTGGATGCTGCGGGGCGACTCGTCGGGATCGAAGTGGGCCAGACGCGTCGTCTTGAGGTGGCCGTCCACGAGGCCACGGGCTGTCACCATCTCGCTGACGTAGAGGCCCGCTCCGAACTCCCGGCAGAGGGAGCGGAAAGGGGCGTTGGTGACGCCGGCCATCGGGGCCAGGACGACAGGGGGCCACACCTCCAGTGGGCCGACGCGGGGTGCCTCGAACTCGCCGGGCGCGGCCGGCTCGACGTGCCGGTTCAGATCGCTGCGCAGCCCCATGTAGGCAAGGCTACGGGCGAAGCGCAGCCGGGCTGGTCGGAGCTCAGCGGGCCAGCCTGAAGCCCTGGTTGCCGGCTGAGCTGTCCGGCGGACTCGACGTCCTGGCGGCGATCCGGTAGCGGTGGCAGTAGCTGTCGTGGCAGAGGTGCGAGCCGCCCTTCACCACCCGGCCCACCCCCAGCGGCGTGCCGATCGGATCCGTGCGCGGCGCTGCATCCGGGTCGCCGTGGTCGGTGCCGAACCAGTCCGAGGTCCATTCCCACACGTTGCCGGAGCAGTTGAACAGGCCGTAGCCGTTGGGTGCGAAGGCATCCACCGGGCAGGTCCCGGCCCAGCCATCCTCTGCGGAGTCCACGGTGGGGAAGGTCCCGGTGAAGATGTTGAACCTGTGGTCGTCGGGGCCGTCTGGTTGGTTCTCGTCTCCCCACGGCAGTCGCTTTCCCTCCAGGCCTCCCCTGGCTGCGTACTCCCACTCCGCCTCGGTGGGCAGGCGCCCGCCGGCCCAGGCGGCGAAGGCCGCAGCGTCCATGTACGACGTGTGGACCACCGGATGGTCGGCCCGGTTGTCCACGTTGCTGTCGGGACCCTCGGGGTGGCACCAGTCGGCGCCGAAAACCTGGCGCCACCACTCGGCACCCACGACGCCCCTGGTGGCCTCGAAGTCATCGGGCAGGTGTCCGGCGAATACGAATGACCAGCCCTCGCGCTCGGCGGTGGTGACGTGTCCCGTGGCCGCGGTGAACGCGGCGAACTCGGCGGTCGTGACCGCAGTTGTCGAGATGGTGAAGGGGGAGAGGAGAACAGGTCGAACCGGGCCCTCGCCGTCCGACGGGTACCCGCCCTGATCGGTGCCCATCAGGAACCTGCCCCCGGGAAGCTCGACCATCCCTGTCAGCCGATCGGCGCTCACGGAGTGGTTGCCGGGCCTGTGACGTAGGTATTCACCCGTCGGCCAGCCCGGCCATGAAGCGTCTCACTGCGCCGGCACACCGGCCGGGAGCCTTCACGTGGACCATGTGGCCCATGTCCGCCACGACCACGGACTCGCGAACGTCAAGGTCCCTCTCGAACAGCGCCGCCGAAGCAGCGAAGCGTTTGTCCCTTTCTCCCAGCAGCACCAGCACCGGAACCCGTACCTCCGCCAGGTGGTCGATCACGTGGGCGTCGTGGTGCATCGAAATCTCCTCGGCGCCGGGTGGTAGGTCCATGCCGTCCGCTGCTGCCCGTACCGATTCGTTCCACTGCTCGCGGGCCTCCACCTTCCGGAAGCCCGGACCGGTGGCCACGAGGACCAGGCCGGCCACATCCTCGGGATGGTCAACGGCGTGGGCCAGGGACAGGAAGCCACCCAGGCTGTGGCCCATCAGGACCGCCGGACGTCCAGCCAGGTCCAGTACGGCGGTCAGGTCCCCGAGGGCGTGGGCGCGGGTGTAGTCGCCGGGAGGCGCCGCCGCGCTGGCACCGTGGCCCCTCAGGTCCCAGGTGGTGACCGTGTGGTCGGTGCAGAGGTCGTCCACCATCGACGTCCAGACGCTCCGGGTGTTGGCCCATCCCGTGGTGGCCACTATCGGCGTGCCGCTGTGCCCATCGGGTCCCCGGGTCTCGGCGACGATGTGCAGGCCGTCGGCGCTGGTCAGCGCTGTCGTGGCGGCTATCGGCGTGCTCATCGGAGTCCCCTGAAGAACTCCCGGATGTCGGCCACGATGGCCTCCGGTCGCTCCATGGTGGCGAAGTGTCCGCCCCGGTCGTGTTCACGCCAGAACGTCACGTTGTGGGTGGCCTCCACCCAGCGGCGGCGTGACATGAAGAGCTCCGCGGGGAATGCGGATACCCCCAGTGGCACGTCGGCGTTCTCGGCCAGGCCCTCCCCTCGGGTCATGGCCTTCATGGTCTCGAAGTACATGCGGATCGAGGAGTTGATCGTTCCGGTGAACCAGTAGGCGCTGACGTTGGCCAGGACCTGGTCACGGTCGACGACGTCCAGCGGGTCGCCGTCGTGGTCGACCCAGCCGTGGAACTTCTCGCCGATCCACGACAGGAGGCCGGCCGGGGAGTCGTTCAGGGCCGTCCCGAGGGTCTGCGGGCGCGTCTCCTGGATGCGGAAGTAGCCGTTGTCCTCGGCCATGTACCAGGCACCCCTGTCCATGAGCTTCTGCTCGGTACCGGTGATGTCGTCGAAGTCGTCGTCATTTCCGGGGGGTCCGCCGGCGAACATGTTGACGTGGCAGCCGACCACCGAGTCGGGGGCAGCGGCGGCGATCTGTCTGGAGATCATGGAGCCCCAGTCGCCGCCCTGTACTCCGTAGCGGTCGTAGCCCAGTGTGGCTGCCAGTTCTGCGAACGCTGTGGCCGTACGGCCCACACCCCAGCCGGGCTGGGTGGTCGGGCCGGACCAGGTGAAGCCGGGCAGCGACGGTGCGATGACGTGGAAGGCGTCGGCTGGATCGCCGCCGTGGGCCACCGGGTCCGTGAGGGGCCCGATCACCTTTTCGAACTCCACCACGGAGCCGGGCCAGCCGTGGCTGATGAGCAACGGAAGGGCGCCGGGTTCGGGTGACCGCTGGTGGATGGCGTGGATGCGCTGGCCGTCAATGGTCGTGACCACCTGGTCGCGACTGTTCAGCCGGGCCTCGGCGGCCCGCCAGTCGAATCCGTCGGCCCAGTAGGCGGCCAGATCCTGCAACCAGGACAGGTCGCAGCCGTAGTCCCAGCCGGAGCCCGGGATCTGGTCGGGCCACCGGGTGTCCATGAGGCGCTGGCGCAGGTCGGCGATCTGTGCATCTGGCACCGAGATCCTGAACGGCTCGATCTGTTGGGCCTGGGCCACGGTTGCTCCTGGGTTCGGGGTCTCCGGTGGGTACGCGGCCCGACCGTACCCGTGACACCCGCAGGATCCAGAAGCCGGATTGCGGGGTCGCAGGCAGATACGCCGTCGGGAAGCCGGACCGTCCGGCGGAGAGTGGTCACGGTCCCCGAACTACGGTCACTCCATGGATCTTGACGGCGCACGGGTACTGGTAACGGGTGGCTCACGGGGGATCGGCGCAGCCCTGGCTCGGGCATACGCCGCGGCGGGTGCCGACGTGGTGGTCGCAGCCAGGTCCGAGGGCGACCTCCGGGCGATTGCCGACGAGGTGGGTGGCCACGCCGTTGTGGTGGACCTCGCCGACCCGGCTGCCGTCGAGGCCCTCGTGCCCGGGGTGGAGGCCGACTTCGGGCCGATCGACGTACTGGTCAACAACGCCGGCGTCGAGACCGTGGACATGGCCGCCGTCATCGACCCCGGCGACGTCCGCACCGCCACGCGGGTGAACCTCGAGGCGCCCATGGTGCTGACCCGCTACGTACTTCCGGGGATGCTCGAGCGCGGCCGTGGTCACATCGTCTACCTGTCGTCGATCGCCGGTTCATCCGGCTTCCCGTCGATGGCCACCTACTGCGCCACCAAGGCCGGGGTCAACGGCTTCGTGGCCGCCTTGCGTATGGAGCTGAAGGGGTCGCCGATCCGGACCACGCTCGTGGCCCCCGGACCGGTGGACACCCGCATGTGGGACGCCATCGAGAACTCCTCCTCGGCCAGCACGAAGCGCGTGATCGACCGTCTGAACCTGTTGCGCCTCACACCGAAGGCCGATCCCGACCGCCTCGCCCGCCGGGTGGTCAGGGCCACCTCACGACGCACCCGCCACGTGCGTACGCCACGTCGCCTGTCGGTCAACTTCATGCTGGGCGAGGCCCCCCAGAGGATGACCGAGGGGCTGTTGGTCGGTGTGCGCCTGGATCCGACCGACACCCGGCCCGACGGCGCCTGAGCAACCCTGTCCCATCATGGCGAAGGTTGCGACCGGCAGGCTGACGGAGGGTCAGCCCGGTTGACGGTCTCAGACGGTCTCAGACGGGCTCAGACGGGCTCAGACGTGCTCGGCCAGCTCGCGTAGGCGGCCCAGCACCGCTGCCGGTTCACCGCCGACCGGTGTCACGTTCAGCGAGGTCACCCCGGCCTCGGAGTAGGCGGCCAGCCGGTCGACCACGTAGGCCTCGTCGCCGCAGAGGGTCGTGTTCTCAATGAGGGCATCCGGGAGCAGCCCGGCCGCCTCTTCCTTGCGGCCGTCCAGGTAGGCGTCCTGCACGGCAATGGCCTCGTCGGCGAAGCCGTAGTCCCGGCAGACGTCGTTGTAGAAGTTCTTCCCGCGGGCCCCCATGCCCCCGATGTAGAGGGCGGCCATCGGCCTGGCGTAGTCGCGGTACTGCGCTGCGTCGTCGCCTATCGCAACGAGGCCACCTGCGACCACGTCGAAGTCTCCGAGGCTGTCATCCCGGCGGGACAGGCCGGCCCTGACTGCATCGCCCCACACCTGGTCCATCCGCTCCGGGTAGACGAGGAACGGAAGCCAGCCCTCGCAGGTGGCGGCCGTCTCCTCCACGCTCTTTTGGCCCAGCGCCGCGATATAGATCGGGATGTTCGAACGCTTCAGGTGGTTGATGATCTTCAGTGGCTTGCCCAGGCCGGTGCCCTGGTCGGCGGGCAGGGGGAGTGTGAACACCCTGCCCTCGTGCACCAGGGGCTCACGGCGCCAGGCGGACCGGCAGATCTGGATGATCTCCTTCATACGCGTCAGCGGCCTGTCGTAGGGCATCCCGTGGAAGCCCTCGATCACCTGCGGCCCGGAGGCGCCGAGGCCAAGGATGAACCGGCCACCGGACAGGGCATCCAGGCCGGCCGCCGTCTGGGCCAGCAGGGCGGGAGTGCGCGAGTAGGTGTTCAGGATGCCGCTGGCCAGCTCCACTGTGGAGGTGCTGGCTGCCAGGTAGCCCAGCAGGCTGACGGCGTCGAAGCCGTAGGCCTCGGGGATCCAGATGCGGTCGACGCCGGCCGCCTCCAGCTCGCGTGCCTGGGAGGCGGCGGTCTGCGGGTCGGTGGCGTAGTTGAGGGAGGTGGTGATTCGCATTCCGCAATCCTCGCATCCGGGGCCAGTGGGGTTGCAGCCGGGGGGACGTCTGCCCGGGGGTGCCGGCTGTCTATTCCCGGGTTTCTGCCGGACGGGTTCTGGTCAGTCCTTCGGGAACCAGCGGAACACCACGACTGCGATGGTCGCCAGCAGGGCGGCCCCGACCGTCATGGCCAGCGAAAAGCCCTCGGCGAAGCCGGCTCGAGCCGTGATCACCAGACTGGATCGCACCGATTCCGGAGCCTGTTGGGCGACGTGGAGTGCCGCACCGACAGAGTCCCGGGCGGCCTCGGCAGCAGCAGGCGGCAGTGCGTCGAAGGCATCGCCGACGCTGCGGCGATAGCCGGAGCTCATGAGGCTGCCCAACAGGGCTATGCCGACGGCGGCTCCGACCTCACGCGTGGTGTCGTTGACGGCTGAGGCCACACCAGCCTTGTCCTGGGGCAGCGACGTGACGATCGCCTCGGTGGCCGCCGGGAAGGACAGCGCCATGCCGGCAGCGGCAAGGCTCAGGCCGCCCACGACATGGAGGTACCCGCTGGCGACGGTCACGGTGGACATCCAGAGGAGGCCGACGGCGGTCACGGCCAGGCCCCCGGCGATCACCGACCGGACGCCGATCCGGGAGGCCAGCCTCGGCCCGAACTGGGAGAAGGCGATCATCGTGGCGGCGAACGGCAACGTCCGGATCGCCGTGTCCAGTGCCGAGTAGCCGAGGACGAACTGCATGAACTGGGCGAATCCGAAGAACATTCCGAACATCACAGCGAACGCCGATGCGATACCGAGGCTCCCCAGGCCGAAGCGTGGGATGCGGAACAGGGACGGGTCCAGCATCGGGTGCTCTGAGCGTCGTTCCGCGGCCACCCAGGCCCTTCCCAGCAGCACTGACGTGACGGCGCTTCCCAGTATCAGCGGATCGGTCCAGCCGTACTCCGGGCCCTGCACGAGGGCGAAGACGAGTGCCGCCAGGGCGCCCGCCGAGAGCACGCCGCCGAGGGGATCCATCGGGTGTCTGAGGGAGTCGCGTGAGGACGGCACGAACAGCACCGTCAGGACGAAGAGAGCGATGGCGATGGGGATGTTCACGAAGAAGATGGAGCCCCACCAGAAGTACTCCAGGAGCACGCCGGCAGCCAGGATGCCGATTGCCCCGCCGGCTCCGGCGAATCCCGCCCAGATGGCGATGGCCCTACTGCGTTCGTTGGCCGGGAACACCGTGGTGAGGATGGACAGGGTGGCGGGCATGACCAGGCCGGCGCCAACGCCCATCAGGCAACGCCAGGCGATTATCTGGGCGGCGGAGTCGCTGGTGGCCCCCAGGACGGCGCCGGTCAGCATGATGCCAAGGCCGACGAGGAGGGCACCGCGCCGACCGAACCGGTCGCCTAGAGCGCCGGCGGGAAGGAGTATCGCTGCCAGCATCAGGGCGTAGGAGGCGTTGATCCACACGATCTGGGATGCCGTGGCGTTGAGACCCCGTTGGATCGCCGGGAGCGCCAGGTTCATCGAGCTGACGCTGGCCACCACCATGACCAGTGACAGGGTCAGGATGGAGAGGATGAACCACCGGCGCGGATGCCCAATGATCGTCGGTAGTTCGGACATCGCGACTCCAGATGGTGGACAGTGCGGGCCTCTGACAACAGCGAGGCTCGTAGAAGGGTCGGTCGGTGGGCAAGGCCGGGCCCGGGGTCACCGGTCACATGGCTTCAGGGAGGTGGTGGGACGTCACCTACCATCGGCCCATGAGCAGTGAGAGCGTGGATCCCGGCGTGCCAGCTGCCGACTTCGAGACGGTCGACCGCGAGGCCTGGCTGGCGCTGGCCGAGGCCGGTCTGAGGGGTCGGACCGTGGACTCGCTGGCCACCACGACAGCGGACGGGATCCGCATCCCCGTCGTCTACGGGCCAGACGAGGCGTCCACAGCCGGTGATCCGGCGGGATGGCCGGGCTCGGGAACCTTCACCCGTGGGCGCAGGTCGTCGGGCCATGTGGTCGATGGCTGGGATGTCCGGGCGCTCGTGGTCGAGGAGGGAATCGCCGCCTCCAACGCCGTGGTCCTGGACGAGCTGTTGCGTGGGTCCACGTCGGTACTGCTGGACCCCATGGCCATCGGCATCGGATCGCTCCATGACCTTGACGGCGTTCTGGATGGCGTGCACCTCGATATGACGGCGGTGGCCGTGGTGCCGGGACCCCGCTCGGTGGAGGTGGCCGGATGGCTGCTCGACCTCTGGGAGAGGCGCGGCGTACCGGTGGCCGACAGGCGCGGAGACCTGGGCCTCGACCCGATCGGCGTGTACGCACGGCACGGGGGCTCAACCGCCCCGACCACCACCTGTCTGGATGCAGCCACCCTGGCCGTCGTCGACCGTGCACGAGACCTAGTGGGTGTCAGGCCGGTAACCGTCGACACGACCCCCTATACGGACGCCGGAACCAGCGACGCCCGGGAGCTGGCTGCCGGCCTGGCTACCGGCGTCGCGTACCTGAGGGCCCTCACCGACCATGGCCTGACACTGTCCGAGGCACTCGGCTCGTTGGCCTTCACACTCACGGCCGACGCCGACCAGTTCCTGACAATGGCCCGGTTCCGGGCCGGCCGCCGACTCTGGGCCCGCGTAGCCGAAGCCTCCGGGGCCGAGCCGCAGGACCGTGCACCCCGCCAGCACGCACTCACCTCGGCCGTCATGCTGACCCGCTGGGATCCGTGGGTGAACATGTTGCGGTCAACGGTGGCGGCCTTCGCAGCGGGAACCGGCGGCGCTGATTCCGTGACGGTCAGACCTTTCGACAGTGCCCTGGGTCGCCCCGACGAGTTCGGGCGCCGAACCGCGCGCAACCTGCAGCTCGTTCTCCTCGAGGAGAGCGGGCTGGCGAAGGTGATCGACCCGGCTGGAGGCTCCTGGTACGTGGAGGACCTCACGCAACGGCTGGCCGTGGAGGCCTGGGATCGGTTCCGTGGGATCGAGGCGGGCGGTGGCATGGCAACCGCACTGGCGTCGGGCCGGCTGGCCGAGGAGGCCGAGGCGTGCTGGACGGAACGTGTCGGACGCCTGGCGGACCTCAGCGAATCAGTCACGGGGGTGTCTGAGTTCCCGAACATCGACGAGGCCCTGCTCGAGAGGCAGCCGTCACCGGCGTTGCCGATCGGCCCACTTCCGCTGAGGCGTCGGGCGGAGCCGTTCGAGACCCTGCGTGATGCCGTGGTTGCCTGCAACCCCGTGCCGACCATCCTGCTCGTCACCCTCGGACCCGAAGCGCAACACGCCACGCGCTCCACATTCGCCAGGAACTTCTTCGGAGTGGCGGGCATCCGTGCCGTGGAACCAGGCGACCCTGCCGTGGACCACGGGTCCGGCACCGGTGCCGCCCCGGTGGCGGTCCTCTGCGGTTCCGACGAGCGCTACCGCTCGGAGGCGGCGGCCGCTGCGGGAGGGCTGAAGGCGGACGGCGTGCAGCGGGTCTACCTCGCCGGACGACCCGGAGACTACGAGGACGACCTGCGTGCCTCCGGCGTGGATGGGTTCATCCACGCCGGCATCGACGTGGTCGGCCTCCTGTCGCAGGTACTCGACGACCTGGGGGTGGTTCGATGACCTCGATACCGGATTTCACGACCGTGGAGCTGGGCTCCGCCCCCGGCGGGTCCGATGACAGTGGGGCGTGGGCAGACCGTGTCCTCGACGAGGTGGGCCTTGTGCCCGGGGACCTGGCCAACGAGACCCCTGAGGGCATTGTCGTGCCTCCGCTGTCCAGCGCATCGGACGTGGCCGACCTGGACTTCATGGAGACCTGGCCCGGCGCTGCGCCATACCTGCGGGGGCCGTACCCCACGATGTACGCCAGCCAGCCGTGGACCGTGCGCCAGTACGCCGGCTACTCGACCGCCGAGGAGAGCAACGCCTTCTACCGACGGAATCTGGCAGCCGGCCAGAAGGGCCTGTCGGTTGCGTTCGACCTGGCCACCCACAGGGGATACGACAGTGACCATCCGCGGGTCTCCGGCGACGTCGGCATGGCCGGCGTGTCCATCGACTCGATCCTGGACATGAAGATGCTCTTTGACGGCATCCCGCTGGACCGCATGAGCGTCTCGATGACCATGAACGGTGCCGTGCTGCCGATCCTGGCCCTCTACGTGGTTGCGGCCGAGGAGCAGGGGGTGGCTCCTGCGCAGCTCACCGGGACCATCCAGAACGACATCCTCAAGGAGTTCATGGTCCGGAACACCTACATCTACCCACCGGCGCCGTCGATGCGGATCATCTCGGACATCTTCGCCTTCACCAGCGCCGAGATGCCGAAGTTCAACTCCATCTCGATCTCCGGCTACCACATGCAGGAGGCGGGGGCGACCGCCGACCTGGAGCTGGCCTACACGCTTGCCGACGGCGTGGAGTACGTCCGGGCCGGCGTCGAGGCTGGGCTGGACATCGATGCGTTCGCCCCGCGCCTCAGCTTCTTCTGGGCCATAGGCATGGACTTCTTCATGGAGGTGGCGAAGTTGCGGGCTGCCCGCCTGCTCTGGGCCGACCTCATGCGGCAGTTCTCACCGCTGGATCCGAAGTCCTCGTCGCTGCGCACGCATTCGCAGACGTCGGGTTGGAGCCTGACGGCCCAGGACGTCTACAACAACGTGGTGCGGACCTGCGTCGAGGCGATGGCCGCCACCCAGGGCCACACCCAGTCGCTCCATACCAACGCCCTGGACGAGGCCCTCGCCCTGCCGACGGACTCCTCGGCCCGGATCGCACGCAACACCCAGCTCTTCCTCCAGCAGGAGAGCGGCACGTGCCGTGTGGTCGACCCCTGGGGCGGCAGCTTCCATGTTGAACGGCTCACACACGATCTGGTGGCTCGGGCAAGGGCGCACCTCGCCGAGGTGGAGGAGATGGGTGGCATGGCACGAGCCATCGAGGCCGGCATCCCGAAGCTGCGCATCGAAGAGGCCGCAGCCAGGACCCAGGCCAGGATCGACGCCGGTCGCCAATCGGTCGTCGGCGTCAACCGGTACCGGCCCGAGACCGAGGACGAGGTCGAGGTGCTGAGGGTGGACAACGCCCAGGTGCGAGCCGACCAGGTCGCCCGCCTGGAGCGGCTACGGGCCGAACGGGACACGCCGGTGTGTACGTCGGCCCTCGATGCGCTCACCCGCTGTGCGGGGTCCGGAGAGGGCAACCTGCTGGAACTGGCGATAGACGCAGCACGGGCCCGGGCCACTGTCGGGGAGATAAGCGACGCCCTCGAGAAGGTGTTCGGGCGGCACGTGGCCGAGGTCCGTACGATCTCCGGAGTGTTCAGCAGCGAGATGGGCGATGGTGAGGTCCTCGGGGCGGCACGCTCCCGGGTGCTCGACTTCGAGACGGCCAACGGTCGGCGTCCGCGGATCCTGGTGGCCAAGATGGGCCAGGACGGCCACGACCGTGGACAGAAGGTCATTGCGACGGCGTTC
>Ga0302134_10000012_pt1 | contig 46447 bp, 50 predicted proteins | sample CB9_SCM_MG_FD_203123 | JGI IMG/M metagenome (GOLD analysis project Ga0302134, IMG submission 203123) | Marine microbial communities from Western Arctic Ocean, Canada - CB9_SCM | ecosystem: Environmental > Aquatic > Marine > Oceanic | place: Canada: Western Arctic Ocean | collected 2017-09-19
CGGAACCAACTTCGCGTAGTTCGAGTCCTGCCTTTTGGGCGTAGAGCTTCTCTTCGTCACGGGTCATGCCCCATTCACGGGCAGGTGCAACGATCTTGAGAGGCTCGCCGTGTGCGGAAAGAGTCATGATTCCGGAGTCGAAACGAACTTGGTCGTTTCCTTTACCTGTGCAGCCGTGGGCTACAGCAGTGGCGCCAACTTCACGAGCCGCCTCTACCAACTTCTTCGCCATCAAAGGGCGGCCTAAGGCCGTCGAAAGGGCGTAGACGCCTTCGTACATGGCTCCGGCTTTTAGGCCAGGGAATACATATTCATTTACGAACTCGTCTCGAACGTCCCAAACGAGTGATTGAACGGCACCGGCTTGAGCCGCCCGTTCCTTCACTCCGACGATTTCAGGTCCTGCGCCGAGATCGACTGTGAGAGTTACAACGTCCATGTTGTAATGCTCTTGGATCCAGACTGTTGAGATTGTTGAGTCCATGCCCCCGCTGTAAGCGAGGACGCACTTTTCCCTAGCCATGTTTACGTTCGATTCCTTGAAAATTAGGAGTGCCGTGGCGTGTTTGCGTTGCGAGGCAACCTAACTATTCTCTCGCTAGTTAGGCCGAATGTCATTCGCGCCAGCTGTAGAGCGCAGTTTTTGGGCGGTAAATCGGATTTCTGTCGTTAAAATGTTGAGCCACTGCCTGGAAAGGCAGTGGCTCAACTTGGCAAACACTTTTGTGCGATGGCTTAGTTGCTAAGTCCGCCGTTTACGCAGCCATTTCTTGTTCGTTGTTCGAGCTGTCTTCAAGTTTGAATTGGGCAACTGCATTATTCAATACATTGGCCATATCACCAAGCGCTGCTGCGGAAGCAACTACTTCTTCAACCTGAGAACTAAGTTCCTCGGTTGCTGCCGATGATTCTTCTACCGAAGCTCCTGTCTGCGTAGTAATCGCAGAGATGGAGTCCATCTCTGCCTGAACCTCGTTATTCGAAGCCGCCATCTGTTCGGTGCCAGCACTTGTTTGTTCAGTGATTGCGGATACCGATTCGATAGCCTTGACCATTTCATCGCTAGATGCTGTGACTTCTTCGGCTGCGGCGGAAATCTGTTCAACCTGAGTTGTTACTACCTGAACCGCTTCCTGAATTTCATTTAGAGCGGATCCAGGTTCGTTGGAAAGTTTCGAACCTTCGTTGACCTCTTCAGTGCCCTTTTCAGTCGCCTTGACCGATTCTTCGACACCGTTCTGGACGCCTTCGATGAGTCCTGCGATTTCTGATATTGCCTGTGTGACACGCTCTGCAAGCTGTCTCACTTCGTCGGCAACTACTGCGAAACCACTACCCTGTTTCCCTGCTCGTGCAGCCTCAATTTCTGCGTTAAGAGCTAACAGATTGGTCTGTGCTGCGATGCCATCGATGACCGAGACGATCTTGCCGATTTCAGCAGATTGTTCACCAAGATCGCCAACACGGGAGGCGACGTCGCTAACTGCGTGTTGAATTTTCTCCATGCCAGTTACTGTCTGCTCGACGATACGAAGACCGTTACGAGCGGCAGTATCGGCAGTGCGTGAACCTTCAGCTGCTTCCTGTGCATTCCCCGCAACCTCAGTGATTGCTCTTGACACTTCTGAAATTGCTTTTGAAGTAGTGTCGACAATCTCGCTCTGCTGTTGAGCACCACTAGCGATCTGATCGGTCGCAGATCCAAGCTGCTTCATGTTGGTCGCTGTTTCAGTAACAGCTGTTTCCTGATCTACTGCACCCTTAGACAATGCCTGAGATCCTTCAGCAATGCTCTGAGTCGCATGTCCTGGCTGTTCAGAAGCGGATGCTAACTGCTCGCTCGCAGAAGATACCTGCCCTGATGTTTCAGCAACTTCAGTAACGATGCTACGAAGGTTGATAATCATGTCGTCGACGCTAGAGCCGACACGCTCGACCTGATCGACCATCGTGTTGAACGCTGTAGCAAGATTGCCGATTTCGTCTTTACTTGAAAACGTCTGTCTTTTGAACCGTGAAGTTCGATGTTTTGGTTAGATCGCCTTGTGCCACGTCTCGGGTAAGTGACATCAAAGCTGGGAACGTCTCAGTAGCAAGAACGTTGGCTGAGTTCGCCACGTTTATTACGCCGCTTGAGATAGATCGTGCGACTAAATATGCAACTGCAAACCCTGCGATTATTGAAACAACCAGAGAGCCTAATGCGATGTATGTTGCAGTCGACTTGCTCTGCAATGCCTCGTCATAAGCTACTTCGATATTGTGCTCGACTTTGGATGCGAGAAGTTCGAGTTCTTCTTCAAGTAGCTTTTCATCGGCTTCGAGAAGTTCGAGTTCGTGAACGATTGCTTCGTGATCCGCATTAGCGTGGACCAGATGCACAAGCTCATCGCCGGCTTCGAGGAAAACGGTGTACTCACCTTCTACAGCGTGTAGTAGATCGAGTAGTTCAACGTTTCCGTGAAATTCTTCTGTTACTTCCTCGAAATGAAGGAGTACGGCTTCAGTTTCTTGTTCGATTGTGGCCAGAGCTTCTTCATTTTTCGTAATCACAAAATTCTCATAGGTGGCCGTTTGTTCGAGTATTAGAACTTCAAGTTCTCGAACTAAAACATCCTCTACAAGATCTCTCGTGACGATATCTGTGGTGTGGCTCGCAACCGAGCTCATACCCCAAAATCCGACAGCGAATACCAAAGCAGTCAAAGCTATCATCAGCCCAAACGTGCCCAGTAATTCCGTCTTAATGTTCAGTTTCATGTTGCCCCTCGAAGCTATAGCTTCGTCATCATACTGCGTTATCGTCTGCTCGAAATTGACGTGTCATACGTGCATGGATTTGTGTTTGTGACGCAGTTGTCATGTCCTCAATATGGACTACTGTCGTGTCCTAAACATTAGGGGATAACGCGGTTAAATAGTAAAAAAGCAGGTGAAGCTGCTTTGCTGTGTTCACTAGGGAGAATTACGTACCGGTTTAGGGTGGAAATCTAAGTGAATGAGCAATTCGCAATTCGAGCGATTGTCGCTGCAAAGGGATGCATGGCGCTGTATCACTTAGGCAGGATCAGAGCGTGGTGACTATGCCTGTGAGGCGGGCATCCATTTTTCGGCCCAACCCTGGAGGGCGTCGAATACTGGGGCGAGTTCACACGCCATCTGGGTTGAGGCGTATTCGACGAGGACAGGTCGTTGAGTAGCGTCGACTTTTCGTTCGACCATGCCTATTTCTTCCAACTCGACGAGTCGTTGAGAGAGCATTCGATCGCTGATGCCGTCTACCGCCGTGCTGATTTTTGAGAATCGAGCAGGTTGGTCGAGCAGAATGGTGAGGATCAGGCCCGTCCAGCGTTTGGCGAGCAGCTCCATCGCCGCTTGGTAGTGTTGGCACATAGGTGCTGCAGCAAGGTGTTCTTGTTTCTTTTGTTCCGCTTGCGTCATGTACTCAACCCTACACGATAATCACATAGTAAAGAAGTAACTAACATTTTGTAAGTTGCCGGGAGTCTTGAGCGCCTATTTAAAAGATTCGTACAGAGAATTAGTTGCTAATATTTAGTAAGTAGGTATTATTGGTATAGCGACTTCGCACTTTGGATTAAAGAGAAATAGGCAATGACTGACCAGAAATTGAAAATACTAACGATCTCCGGATCCAGGCGAGTCGGCTCAGTTAACAGTGCTCTTTTGGAAACTGCGAGAAAAATATCGTCCGACAAATTCGATTTCGTCAGTTACGAAGATTTAGCTGCCTTACCGATATTCAATCAAGATCTCGAAGGTGAAAACATTCCGGATGTTGCGTTCGAGCTTGGTAAGGCGATTACCGAAGCCGATGCAGTGTTGATTGCAACGCCAGAGTACAACGGTGCGATTCCAGGCGGACTGAAAAACCTGCTTGATTGGGGATCACGACCTTGGGGGCAGGGAGCGTTCAACGGCAAAGTGGTTGCCGTGATTGGGGCGAGCCCCAGCGAATACGGCGCTTCTCGTGCTGTTGAGATGACTTCCAATATTTTGGAAGCTATGAGTGCGGTTGTGATCAATCGTAAATTGACCGTTGGTAATGCTCCCGATCGTGTTGGTAACGATGGCGAGATTGTCGATGAGATGGTCGCTAAGTCGCTTTCCGATGTATTGGATGGTCTCAAAGCTGCTGTGGAGAGCTTAACTCCAGTCTCCCAATAGTTATTTTGCGATAAAAAAGCCCCTGCCGATTCGTTCGGCAGGGGCTTTTTTTATTTCAACTTAATTTTGAGACTACTTATTGGCTGGTAACTGCCAGAACCTTGTCCAAAATCGCTACTGCTTCGTCGATTTCGTCTCGGGTTACGTTCAGTGGTGGCATGAAGCGAATCATGTTCGGTCGAACTGCGTTGATGAGGAGACCCTCTGGCAGTGCGGCTGTAACCGTTGCTCCAGCGATATCGACGTTCATCTGAAGTGCGATAAGCATGCCCATTCCGCGAACTTCGGTGATGAAATCGTACTTCTCAGCGAGAGCGTTTAGCTTGCCTTGGAAGTAAGCACCGGTTTCGTTTGCGAGAGCAGGAATGTTCTCGTCGACGATAACTTTGGCAGCTGCAGCACCTGCGGCAGTCGTCAAAGCATTTCCGCCGAACGTCGATCCGTGGTCGCCAGGCTCTAGAACTGAGCAGAATTCCTTGGTGAGGAATGCGCCAAGAGGAGCACCTGAACCGAGAGCCTTTGCCAGCGTCATAACATCAGGCTCAACGCCTTCGAACTGCTGGTATCCAAACAGGGTTCCGAGTCGACCCATACCGGTCTGAACTTCATCGAGTATGAACAGAATATTCTTCTCGTGGCAGAAATCCATAACGTCCTTAAGGTAGTTGTCGGAAGGAATGTTCACTCCGCCTTCGCCCTGAACTGGCTCGATCATGACTGCACAAGTTCGACCTTCGACGTAAGCGTCTTTGATCGCCTGAACTTCGTTGTAGTCAACATTTACGAATCCCGGCATAAGCGGGGTCCACTTTTCCTGGTACGCAGGCTGACCGGTTGCGGCCATCATTGCCTGTGTACGACCGTGGAACGAATCGAACGTGGTGATGATCTCGTATGCGCCATCGAGCTTGGTCTTGCCCCATTTGCGAGCGACTTTGCAGGCGCCTTCGTTGGCTTCAGCACCAGAGTTGCAGAAGAAGACACGATCGACGTCGGAGTTGTCGATGAGGATCTTTGCTAGCGGAAGCTGCGGAGTGGTGTAGAACAAGTTCGACATCTGCAGGATTTTTCCTGCTTGATCACGAATAGCTTCAGTTACGGCAGGGTGGTTGTGTCCGATGTTTAGGACTGCCCAGCCGGCTGTGAAATCGAGATAGCTCTTGTCGTCGTTGTCGAATACCCGGGTGCCTTCGCCTCGAACTAGGACAGGTGGCATTCGATTAACCACTTGCATGTAGTACTTGGATTCGAGGGCTTTATATTCTTCCGAGGTAGTCATTGTTCTTCTCTTTTTTCTTTAGGTTGGCGTGCCAAGTGTTATTTGACGCGATCCCTACAGTGAAAATTGCCGCGTGTTTAGCGGCATATGCTAATCACAATCCGTGATTTGCAGAACGAGAACTATATCGCAGAGGCGATGAGATTGGGGTGAGGACCTAGTCCGACTCTTTGCGACCGGGCTTCCATCCGCGGGCTGCAGCACGGCCGAACAGTATCAACGCCAGTACGATTGTGCTTGCGATTGCTGGCCGTTCGGCTCCAAGCGGCCATTCTGCGTTTACTGCGACCCCGACCGTGACCATGACAATAAGCCCGGTTAGTGCGCCGTGTCCGCTGCTTTTCAGCTTGGCGATTACTAGCATTCCGAGTATTAGTCCTACAAGACCACCTAGGGGCATGAGAGCGACCACTACGCCTGCGCCGCTCGCTAATCCTGCTCCGCCACGGAATCGGTTGAACACTGGGTACCAGTGACCTGCGACAGCGGCCCAGCCTCCGATAAACCAGAGATCTTGAGGAGCACCGAGTGCCCAAGCCAATAGGACTGGTACAGCAGCTTTTAGTCCGTCAGCGAAGAACACGGCTGCGCCTATACGTCTGTCGACTTTTCGAAATACGTTGGCAGCACCAGGGTTGCCCGTTCCGGTTTCGAACAAATCGACGCCAGCGCGCATTGTGAATAACTTGGCAAACGGAATTGAACCCAACAAGTAGCCGAATATCAGCATCGAAATGACGTGAGGGGCTGTGTCCATGTTGAGTTCCTTGTTGGAGGGCTAGTTACTTGCGCGGCTGAACGAGAGGTACTTAAGTAATTCGAGTACCGATATCTTCGCCACGTGCACAGGCTAGCAATGCCCCTGCAAGTCGACCGTCGATGATGTGCCCTGATCCAACAATTGATACGGCGTCAGCACAGGCTTCGATCTTAGGGATCATTCCACCAGCTGCGATTCCGCCCGCTATGAGATCCATCGCTTGACCGCGAGTCATTCGTGGAATCAGCCTTCTGCGGGCGTCGAGAACGCCTTCTACATCGGTTTGGAACACCAATTGGTCGGCACGAACTGCCTTAGCGATGTGTCCGGCTGAAGTATCGGCATTTACGTTCAATATTCTGTCTTCACCGGATTCCGATGGGAATAGATGAAGTGCTGTAGGTGCGATAACCGGTATGCCGCCGGAATTGATTACGGCTTCAACAGGTGCGGCGTTTACTTTGACTACTTTTCCAACGTATCCGAGGTCGGGATCAAGAATTTCAGCCTGAAGCAGTCCGCCCGATACGCCAGAAATTCCAATTGCATTTGCGCCATTTGCCTGGAATTCAGCTACCAACTGAGAGTTAACGAGTCCTGCGAGAACGGCAATAGCGACTTCGAGAGTCGCTTCATCGGTTCTTCTTAGACCACGAACGAATTCAGGATGAATACCTTGCTTGGAAACCCAATCACTGATTATTTTTCCGCCACCGTGTACAACAACCGGCTTAGCACCTTGCTTCCACAGATCAACGATATCTGGAACGGTGCTGTCGCCTTTGCCCAGCGTGCTTCCACCGATTTTGATGACGATCGTCTTGCCCGAAACGTCGCGTTTGTTCGAAGTGGTCATTGCGCGACCACTTTCTGACTGAAGTTCGGTGAACTACAGAAAAGTGAATGATCGGGGTTAATGAGCATTAGCTCGCCCCCGGGGAGTTGGCGTTGGCCTCTCACAGCGATATTCCTCTGAAGACGATTACGTCGTGTAGGCCGAGTTGAATACCACGTACTCTTCGGTGAGATCGCAGCCCCATGCCACGCCGGTTCCTTCACCAACGTTGAGGTCGACCCGAAGTCGCACCTCATCGCCGCCGAGAGCGCTAACGACGCTCTGGATGTTGTAGGAGATGGCTTTTCCAGCGTGAACAATTTGAATATCGTTTACGAAGCAATCGATTTTCGATTCAACGAGAGGAATCTGAGACTTGCCGACTGCCATGAAAATTCGGCCCCAGTTAGGATCACGACCGTAGACGGCAGTCTTGAGCAGCAGAGATGCCGCACATGATCGAGATGCCTTGAGTGCGTCGTCGGTTGAATGTGCTCCATTGACGGTCACTTCGATCAACTTGGTCGCACCTTCGCCATCACGGGCGATTTCGATGGCGAGGTATTGGCTGACTTGAAGCACTGCTTCGGCGAAAGCCTTCGATGCGTCGTCGCCACCTGAAATGACCGATCCACCGGCATCGCCGTTTGCCAGCAGCAGAACCGTGTCGTTCGTGCTCTGGTCGCCGTCAACGTCGATCTGGTTGAACGAGAGTTTCACGGATTCTGAAAGGGTTTCTTTCAAGAAGGTCGTTTCGACGTTTGCGTCGGTTGTTATATACGCCAGCATTGTTGCCATGTTCGGGTGAATCATCCCGGAACCTTTGGATACGCCACCCACGGTGTGGGTTACGCCGTCGACATCGAACGATACTGCGATTTCTTTCGTGCGTTTGTCGGTAGTGAGAATTGCTTTTGCGAATTCACCACCGCCATCTTCAGTAACTTCGATCTGAGGAATGAACTCGCGCATGAGTGCCATTGGAATCTCAACGCCGATAACACCGGTGGAGCTAACCAGAGTTTGTTCTTCAGTAATCCCAAGGTGATCAGCTGCGATCTTGGTCATATCTTTGGCGTCGATCATTCCCTGATCGCCGACTGCTGTATTCGCACAGCCGCTGTTCACTACCACTGCATGAACAGGTTTTCCGGAGTCGACTCGTGCTTTGTCGAGAGTGACTGTCGGAGAAATGATGGTGTTTTGCGAAAAAGTACCGGCTACTACGCAGGGAGCTGCGGAATAGATAATGCCGATGTCTTTTTTATCGGCACCAGGGGTTTTGATTCCGGCGAATACGCCTCCGGCAGAAAAGCCTTTGGCGGAGGTAACGGTGCCGTTAGGCACGGATGCAATGGGGAGTGTCATGGCAATTTTCGAAGTGGTTCGCTGGTACAACCGCATCGGACAAGTGCCGAGTCACAGGGGTACTAGCGATTAAGCGAGTGTTATTAGAGGTCCAAAGAAGTTGACGAAACACTAGTTCGAATGTTTAAACGATTGGTCGATGGCAAACGATTATTCGAATAAAACAGGAAAGTGTTGCAGTTCAAATCGAACTGGGAGTATACAGCAGAGAGTGCGCTATTCCTGTAGGAATTAGGCTGCTGAGTCGATACCGGAGAACTCGTTCATTCTCCGAACAGCAGCGTCAACACTTCGACCGAGAGTAGCTAAATGTTCGCGAGAACCGCCGCGTTCTTGCGCAACGGCGAGATCGCCGAGGGCTTCGAGGAGTTCACTTGCGATATTTTTTCCGGCGTGTGTCACGGAGAGGTCCTTCTCAGTTGAGAATCTGAGGATGTCGGCTGCCATATCTAAAACTTTACACCGTTACGTGTTACCAGCGCATAGAGAATTCGATGCGAGTTCTAGGAAGTTTGACCTATTTCTATGCCACCTGAAGTGAGTTTTTTTGACACACCGAGTTTCAGTCACGCGTTATTCAGGATGGTGCGACGCATCCACGTCGCAGTGCGTGAAGCCACTACATCGGACCTGCCAGAGACGAGGGAGACTATAGATCAACGTTAACGGATGGGCTTTCGGAATTGCGCAATTTGCTGGAACCCTAATTAGTCGATCTGGTGCAGTAGGATTTTTAAATCTCACTGCTTACCAAGGACGACAGAAAAGCTCCATGACCGAGGAAGCGCTACAAATAGACTTCCGACCGCAGCCAAGTGGCATTGCGGTTGTTACTTCCGCGCCAATTTCTACGATTGCCGAGAGCGGAAACTACGCGGCTTTTCAAGATTTGATAGACGGGCATGCATCTTCGTTCTCGAAGGTTCACGTCTTTTCACCAAGTGGTGGTTCGGTCGTAAATCCAGTTAAGGGTCATCGGGTTTCATGGCACAGCGGCCCGCGCTGGCTTTCACCCACAAACGGATTATGGTGGTCGGTTCTTTCAAATCGACGTGAGTTTGAAAACATTGAACTTGTACGAACGTTCGGGCCTTCTGCCGGGGTTGTTGGCAAGGCGCTTTCCAAACTTACTAAATCTCCTCACGTATCGTCATCTGACGATCTGATCGGGAACACGTTGAGAGATCGGACTGGTTGGCGATCAGCGCCTACTAAGGTAGTAAACAGGCTTGGTTTGCTTAGGGCGAACGTGCTTGCAGCGACTTTGGATTGGGTAGTTGAGTACCTTTCGTAAACTGGGTACACGAAGGATTTGTTATTAGGCAAAACGGGTTTATCAACGGATGTGTATACGCCAGTCGGTACAACCGATCCGAATAGGCATCCGGTAGTGCTGTGGGCAGGGCCAACTAAAGGTAACGATGCAGTTTCACTTATTGCTGAATCAGCGCTTGCTACTAAAAGCATGATCGAGAATGTTGAGTTCGTGGTCGTAGCTAACAAGCGCGATGCTGAGCAGCTGCAGGCCGATGTGACGGAACGTGATTTACCAGTAACTATCGCTGCTTTTGATCAAGTTGAACCACTCATCGATTTAATTGAGCGAACTTGGGCATGTGTCACAGTGCCATCCCGCGGTTTACCTCACGGATACGGAATGTTTGCTGCATCAGCGGGTGTTTCGATCGTTTCCGTTGGCGAACTCGACGAATCGCATGGGGTCAATAATCACCTCAACTACATGGGGGTCGAATCTGACAGTCACGATGCAGTTGCCTATGCCTTGCAACTTCTACGGCGCTGGTCGACATGGTCTCTACGAATCGGATCGGCCGGGCAGCAGCTCATCGAAGATCGATTCGGTCTCGATACAGATACGCAATCGGATGAGCCTGCTGAAGAAGAAGATATGTATTCAGGCGCCGGATTCGATCTGGTGGCTGCTGCTCTTGCTGGACTTTCAGCTGAAGCGTCGGCGACCGAATCTGAACCGACTAAGGACGCCGGTTCGTCGGCCGATATGGGCCAGGACGCGATATCGGCGTTGTTCTCTGCGGATGAAGCCGATCCTGAAATTGCCTCTGCTCCACCGGTTGATCTGGATGGCGTCGACATGGATCAGGACGCGATTTCAGCTTTGTTCGCCGCCAACGATCCCGCACCAGCTGCTGAGCCAGCGGGCGATATGGGACAAGACGCTATATCTGCTTTGGTTGCTGCGAATGATCCCGCTCCAGCTGCTGAACCGGCAGGCGATATGGGGTAGGACGCTATATCAGCGATGTTTGCTGCCAACGATCCTGCACCAGCTGCTGAACCAGCGGGCGACATGGGGCAGGACGCTATTTCAGCGATGTTCGCAGCGAATGATCCTGTGCCAGTCGCCGAACCAATATCGGTTCCTTCAGTCGAATCTGTTGGTGATATGGGGCAAGACGCAATCTCGGCGTTGTTCGCAACCAACGAACCTGTACCAGCGGTTGATCCCGAACCTGTCGTTGAAGTTACAGGTGATTTAGGTCAAGACGCTATATCTGCGTTATTCGCGACTACCGAATCGGATCCTGTGGACTCTCCTGAACCTTCAACCGGTCCTGACGAAGACTTTGTTTCAGCGATTTTAGAAGCGAAGAATAAATCTGTTCAAAAAGTCGTGACTGCTGAAGATATCGACGATACCGATATGCCAGAAGTAAACATCGTGAAGTTTGACGGCTCTAGCCCAGTCGAAGACGAAGATGAGGGTGATGAAATAGTTGATGAGTTCGATTCAATCGACATAGATCCGAGTCTGATTGCTTTAATTATTTAAGGAAAAGACGTCGATCTGTCGGTTTAGTATCGATTTATTCTGAACTTTTTGCATCTATATTGCATCTAAGAATTTAGACACCCGAAAAAACACCTTAGTCCGAGCGATTGCTGCAATGCAGTGGGTTTTATAGGCGTAGTGGCTATCGACACAAATGCCGGGTGCTTCTAAGCTTGCCATTAGGGAACCGCTTCGGGCGTATTCTGATTCAGCGGTGTGAGGAAACATGAGCGACATCAAGCAAGTTGACGTATTAATTGTTGGACAGGGCGCGGCCGCGTTCGCAGCGGGGCTCTATTCATCTCGTTATCAAGTGGAAACACTGATAGCTGGAGAGCAGTTCGGTGGCGAAACAGCAATTGGCGGAACGATAGAAAACTATCCTGGCCAACCTGATATCGATGGCTTCGATCTGATGATGAAGTTCAAAGATCAAGTCGACAATCTCGAGACTCCGACAGCGTATTCGAACTTGAAAACTGTCCAGAAGAATGGCGATGTCTACAGGGCCGTTCTTGAAGATGGCACCGAAATAGACGCCATTTCAATAATCCTCGCAGTTGGTCGTGAACGTCGAAAGCTGTCTCTTCCTAAAGAAGAAGAATGGGCAGGCAACGGCGTTTCCTACTGCTCCACTTGCGATGCACCTCTGTACCGCAACAAGAAAGCTGCAGCGGTCGTCGGCGGTGGTAACGCTGCGGTTGAAGGCGCTGTCCTTCTCGCAAAATACGCTGAAACCGTTTATTTGATTTACCGAAAAGATGTTTTGACTCGCCCAGAGCCAATTCTTCTCAAAGTACTCGGTCAGACCGATAACGTGAAGGTTCTCTATTCGACCGAAGTTACTGAACTTTTGGGCAGTGACGAAGCGGGACTTACCGGAATTCGTGTGAGCAAGCCGTGGGAAGGCGAGGATGAACTGACTATTGACGGATTGTTCGTTGAAGCTGGTGCAGACCCTCGACTCGATATTCCGAATCAACTCGGTCTGGAAATTAATCCTGACACTGGCGAAGTGCATGTCGATAAGGGGCTAAACACCTCGGTCGAAGGCATTTACGCTGCGGGTGACCTAACCGACGGTACAGAGCTGAAGCAGACCATTACAGCAGCGGCGCAGGGTGCAATCGCTGCTTTGTCGGCCTATCAGCACATCATGGAAGTGAAGGCTGGGTGGCAGGATGCTAAAACATCCGCCCCCGCTACCGTTTCAGGCGACTGATCGTTTTTTGCCTGTAGTGGCTTGAAAGCATCTACGTAATCTTCTCCCAGTCGGCGGCAATATAGCATCCGATCAGTAATCGTTTGGGAGAGTAGTCGATTTCTGCTACGTAGGATCACTCACAAAGAGTAGTAACCACTCACATCAGATAGTCACTTCTACACGGGAACGGCTGTTCGTTCACCAGCTAATGTATTTAACAAGAACCAGTGTGTATTTGCACGTTAGCAAGGTGATGGAACTGATTAAAGCGCCGAAATTTACAAAGTGCCCAGGGTGTGGTGTTGAGCCTCAGCCGGCTCGCTATAGTCGAGATGATCTCGGACTATGGTGTGAGAAGTGTGGATTCAACTCGTCGCTAGCTGATGAGATGCATGCAGACTACCTCGTGCAGTTTCACCCACGCTTGAGCATTCGAGTTGCTGCAGAGCGAATTCGGAATCGACAGTCATTGCTGCATTCACTGGCGAAAGTCGCTTAGTAGCGCACTTCGAAATAGTTTATTGAAAACGCCCCGATCCATGCGGGGCGTTTTCGCGCTTGTAATTAATTCGGTTGGTTATAGGAACGCATTTAGTCGCTCGCCAAGTGTGTGACCAAGAAATGCAACTACAGATGCCTGCGCAGATTTACCTATGAACGTGCCTGCGAGGAAGCGTTGAACGTTCATCTTTCCTGCGCCAGCGATGAATCCGACGTAATCGAAAACAGGATTAGGGACAGCAGCGATGATGAAAGACGCTGTGCCTACATTATTAGTTGACCAAGAATAGAAATTCGTAACCGTCTGTGGCAATCGTTCTTGAGATGACTCTGTTGCACGGATGGCTCTCGAATGACCTCGCTTGCCTAATATGTAGCAAACGGCCATTCCCGCGGTGATGCTGGCTGCGGCTGCGATGACCAGTATCACCGGATTGATAATCGTAGCTGCTGCAAATACTGTCGCAAGAATAGGGAAGGGAAGTATGACGGTTACGCTGCCCAGAAACCCGAAAATTATTATTGCCGGAATCCCAATAGCACCGATTACTTCGGGACTGATCGAGAGATAGTGCTGAACACCAATTGGTGCAATGCACGCCAGCGTAATAAGGCTGATGGTGATGATCCATCTGGCACTAGGGGGCACCGATATTTTTCGCCACGATGTCTCTGGTATAGATAACTTTTGCATCGCCGTTCTCCCCTGCGCTTGTTGCAATTGGTAATTCAACAATGCACGGGGATTTAGTACTCATGGAGTGCGTGAGGATTGCATCCCGTCGGGAGCACGTGAGGGTTTATTAGGCCCTGACGGTTGGATTAAGACAGTGATTCGAGCGCTAAACGAGACCCGATTTACGAAGGATGTCGCCAGCTATTAAGAAGCAACCGGCGTGGAAGCCGATGACGCTTAGACCTGTTCCTTGTGCTGAATATCCGGCTGGGTACAAGCCGGGTACATCGACTGATTCAAATGTCGCCTGGTCGACCATAAGTTGGTTCAACTGGAATCTGAAATTGTCCTTCTTAGCGTGAAATCTGAGATCGGGATACGAGTTGAGGATCTCGTAATCGGGATCGCCACCGATTTCTACTACGGCGTGATCGATCTGAACCTGAACTAGACCTTCAGGAGTTGAAATGGTCACAAGCCCTTCTGGATCAAATGCAGTGACGGTCGATCCATAGAGCAGTCCCATACGTTCCTGGTTGCCCGAGAGAATTTCTCCCCAGCGCTGGTAGTAGGGCAGGAACTGAGAATCATTGATGAGCTTCAAATGAGTGTCGGGCTGCTGCCTCATGACGTACACAACCATTCGCCCTGCATCGTGAAGCTCTTGAGCTGCCCAATCAGCCGATCTTCCTCCGCCAATCACCATCACTCGTTCACCTGAGTAGCCGTCGGGGTGGGTGTAGGCGAGAGAAACGTAGTGTTGATCTGTGGCGTTCGCGTCGAGCGTCCTAATGGAAGAACGAGGACCGACTCCGAATACGACGTAGTCACATGAGTAGGTAGTGGTCGTTCTAGTTAATTGATCGACGGCATCGACAATGAAACGAGCGTCGATATCGTTTCCGGCTGGGGTGATGTTGGTGACTTTCATTCCTGAACGAATGTGATCGCTAAGTCCAAGTTCTTCAGCGCATGCCTGATAGTAAGGAACGAGGTCATCTCGGTGAACTAGGGCGTTCACATCCCGATCTCGCCCTGTCTGTTCGTAGAACCTTTCTATCGGGTAATGGGCGAGTTCCATCCAGTGAGCGGGTCCGAGTGTCATCTGCTCTTTCGGAACGTTGTTCCAGAGACCGCCGGGGCCATCGGTTGTGAGCATCAACCAATCGGCTCGCTGTTGTTTCGTGAACTTTAGGGTCCAGTCGTCGAGTGGTACGGCATCTTGGACGGGGTGATGGCGCATACGATAGAACTCGATCGGGCGGTGCCCGCGTTCGAGTAGCTCGTGCGGGTCGAATGCGAGCGGGTTGCTCTCGTGTGCTCGTGCGAACGCCTGAACTTCATCAGATGGAAATTCGTAATCGCCCTCGAACCGTGGATGCCATCCTTCGAGCGTTGCTGCTACACCAAGCCCGCCGGGTCCGCCCCCGGCGATAATCACGCTGTGGTGTTCCAACTAGTTCCCGCCTCACATCAGTCTTTTCTAAGTGGCTTGTCCGCACGCTATTATGGACGAACAAAATCAGTGACTGATTCTAAAGAACGATGGCGCGTGCTGGTTGCAGGTTAAGACTTAACCAGAATCGAGAATTTAGCGTGCGGGTGGGTTGGTCGTTACGCAGCGTTGGCAGCGCGTGCCAAGCTTGCCCAGCGGATTCTCTTTACGAGATCGTCGCTGGTCCACGGCTTAGGCAGGAAGTCGAAGGCACCCATTTTGTGAGCCTTGATGAGGTCAGCATCGCTGCTGAGTGACGACGATATGATCATTGGTATATCCGATGTTGAATCGTGCATTTTTAGATCGCCGAGGGTGGTCCACCCATCGGCACCAGGCATCATAAGGTCGAGCATGATTACGTCGGGCTGTTCTGCGATCGCCCACTTGAGAACGGTTGTACCGTCGACAGTTTCGATCACATCGTGTCCTGCTGTTTGAAGGATGTTCACGAGTTTGACTCTTACAAATGCAGAGTCGTCTGCCACGAGAATCTTAGCCATAAATGTTGAACCTGATTAGCGCTTAACGACCAATAGTCGATTTTCCCGATAAATTCGAGTTAGCGGAGCTTGCACTAATCAGTCTTCCACGCCACCAACCGTTGCACATACGGGCAGCAACCTGTGGTTTTCGCCTAAAGCATTGATTAGTTATTTAATTGGATCAGGCACGTGGCTGCGCTTTGTCGAACACTTCAATGATTGCGGTAATGATCTGTGGCCATGCTCCTGCTGGAAGCTCGTGGCTCATGCCTTCGATCATCGTTAAATTAGCGTTAGGAATAAGCTCAGCAGTATCGACAGCACCGTCTGGATTGAGCAAATTGTCGGCACTGCCGTGTATCACTGCAACTGGAAGATCGAGCTTGCTTAGATTGGCACTATGTGTGGCGTATTCGCCTTTTTGATCAGTGGTCATGAACATAAGAGAGTGACGCATCCCACCGGTCGTGTCGTCCGATCTGTCTCGCATATCTGTGCGCTTCTTTAGATCGACCGCTTCATCGAACTCGAAGTGCGTACCGCTGAAGAGCCTGTCGCCATCGACAGCACGTTTGATCTGTTCTTCGCGGCCAACTGCGGCGGGCAGATTGAAGAATTTTATAACTTCCTGACTATCGCCAACATCAAGATCAGGTCTACCTGATGTCGATGCCACGGAGCTGAGCGAGGCTATGCTCTCTGGGTGAAGTGTGGCAATCCGCTGCCCGATCATTCCGCCCATTCGCACAGATTCCACAGCCTTTGCAGTGTTTTAGGTCGACAGCGATTAGCTTCTGGTTGGCTACTTCGAAGCTGGCATCTGGACAGTCGACCCAGCAGATCATGCAGTGGGCGCAGCGTTCCATATCGATAATCGGAACTTCGGTTCGCCAGTCACCGGTTTGCACACGTTCGGTGCTTCCGGGATTGACTCCGATTACGCCGGGTTGAATCTGCTGCCAAAGTGGCTGTTCTTAGGTGGGTTGTTCAGACATTCGCTGATACTCCCATTTCTATTTTCTTGGCTTGATCATGCCCGAGTCTTAGTGCCTTCAAATTGGCTTCGACGATGTTTGGCGGGAAGGTTTCTGACATCAGCTCGTCGATTGCGTGCGACATCGTGTCGATATCAAGTACGGGTACGCAGCGAGCGAAAACACCTAGGATCGGTGTATTCGGTACGTTTCGTTTGATTAGCTCGATGGCGATTTTTCTGGCATCGACAGTCCAGAGCTGTTGTCCCGGTTTGAGTTTTAACCGCTTGAGTGCGGGAGAGTTTGGGTTGGCGGTATTTACGATGATCGTGCCGTCGTCAACAAGCCCGATTTCGACATCTACCTGGCCAATTAAAGAAGCATCTAGCACGATCACGGCATCGGGTGCGTAGACCGGACCACGGTCGATTACCGGCGTTTCTCTGATGCGAGTGTAGGCGGCGATTGGTGCGCCTGATCGCTCGGCTCCGAAGTCGGGTAGCGACTGGAGGTAGTAGCCGCCTTTGAGAGCGGCTGAGGCGAGAATACGACTTGCAGTGACGACTCCCTGGCCGCCGCGCCCGTGCCATCTGACTTCAATAGGTAGTCGTTTGTCCAAGGTCGCAATCCTTCCGCTGCTCGTTTCGCTGGTTTATCAGCGAGCGGCACATCGTCAGGCCAGCCCACAGATTTCGCCAAACTGCCTTCATCGGCATTTGCATACTGTGGCAGATTGCACGAGAGCGATTCGTGAGGTCACGCAGGGAGGTGTGAGAATCGCATGGTGATTGGGTTGTGGCGGGTCGGTTAGGGCGGAAATTTACTGGGGCTTGTTGACCATAGACCAGATAGGAACTTCGTCCGCCACTACGTACTGATCGCCTATCTCGAATCCTCGTTTTATGTAGTAGTCAACGTTGCTTTGTGTCATCGTCTCTAGATACAGCGGTAGCTTCGCTTGGTGGGCTTGAGAAATACCTATTTCCATTTCTTCGGAGCCGATTCCCGTTCATTGCAAATCGGGGTCGACACCGAGCATCAGTAAATACCAGTGATCTTTCGGCACGAGCTTCTTGTGAGCCTTCGACGCTGCCGCATCGATCTCACCGAATCGAGAGAATCCCTTCCATCCGAGCCTGAACGGCATCTGCCACATGCCAGATCTAATGATGCGTAGCGGGCTCATCGTGGTATTTCCGTGTGTTAGCCAAATCGATGCTGCCGTTTGGTTTTCGTCTGTGTAGACCATGCCACATTTACGGCAGTACTGGATCAGTTTTGTGAACATCCAGTTGTTGATCTTCGTGGGCTTTTCGACATCGTGCATTACGTACCGCGTCATTGGATCATCGAAAAACGCACGGCTCATCGTGTTCGCGAGGCGAGCTTCCTCGCCGTATTGGATCAACCGCAATCTTGAATTACTCATGAATAGCCCCCCGCCTGATTGAGGGGAGTCTGACTCAAGTCGAAATCCTAAACCTGAGCGGTGCGTCAACCGCTCAGCTAACTAACGATTCGGCTTTTCAGTACGTCCATGTCTAGCTCTACGCCAAGACCGGGGCCTGTTGGCGGCGTTATGAATCCGTTTTCGAACGCCAGCGGCTCCTTGAAGATCGTCTTGTGCAAAGGGCCTTGGTTGGCTTCCTGAATGAGGAAGTTCGGTGAGCATGTGTCGATTTGAATGGCGGCAGCCGCGGCGATAGGTCCGCAGTACATGTGCGGAGCGATCAGTGCGTAGTGCGCTTCGGCGATTGCGGCCACTTTCTTAGCTTCGAGAATTCCGCCAGCTTGTCCAACGTCGATTTGAATAATCGATGCCGCACCTTTTTCGATTAATTGCGAGAATTCGTACTTGGTGGCGAGTCGTTCACCAGAAGCAATCGGGATGCTGGTGTGAGCGGCAACACGGGCCATTTCGTCGTAGTTTTCAGGCGGAACTGGCTCTTCGAACCAGAACGGGTTGTACTCCTCGAGAATATTTGCGACTCGAATGGCGGAGTAGGTGGTTAATTGCCCGTGGGTGCCGATTCCGACTTCAAGATCGTCGCCAACTTCTTTGCGAATTGCTTCGAAGATGTTGGCGGCTTTTCGGATTTCAGGAAGAGAAATATCGCGAGGTCCAGGGTGTAGCGGTGAGAAGGGATCTAGCTTGCACGCTGAGTTGCCTTCTTCGAGCAGTTGTCGAGCAATTTCACCGGCTCTTTGTGGACTGTCCTGCCATCCTGAAGGCATGTAAGCATAGGCACGAAGTTTTTCATGAAACTTACCGCCGAGTAGGTTGTAAATCGGCTGATTTGCTGCCTTGCCAACGATGTCCCAGCACGCCATGTCGATAGCGGCTAGAACTGATGTGTAGTGCAGGCTTGGGTGTCGATAGTCGTGGCGACTGCCGTAGGCGTCAGACCAGATCTTCTCGATATTGAACGGATCTTGCCCGATCAGGAACGCTTCGCAGGTTTCGTGGATCAGCTGAATTTGAGAGGTGAACTCTTTCCAGCCACTCTTGTTGAACGAGCTTCCTGTGACCTTCTCGCCTAGTCCTGTGATTCCCTCATCGGTTTCGACTTCCAAAAATAGGAAGTATTTGCCGCCGATGTACGGAGCTTCGTTCTCAACAACTGTTGTTTTGACGCCAGTGACTTTCAACTCGCTACCCTCGAAGTTCTAGTTTCCTGCCCGGTATTTCGATGTGTTCCCACTATCGATTGCAGTTTGGCGGGAGTGTATACCTGTTATTCATGAAGCGAACGGCAGATTTGCTCGTAAACGATTCTGGCGAATGTCTCGGCAAGCGATGTTCGAACAGTAGTAGTTGGTAGTTCGTTAGTGACAATATCTAACCCGTAACAGGTTCGTCTAATCCCACTATCTCACTACGGAACGCTAAATAATTTGAGCATTTTGATCGCCCTTGCCGCACTGGCAATGATCGGATTCGGTCTGCCTACGGGTGTGCTGTCGGTCGCATGGCCATCGATGAGCGATGCGTTTGGCGTGGCAGTCACTTCGATCGGAACGGTGGTTGCTGCGTACACGGTTGGCTACACAATTTCGAGTTTCTCCAGCGGGTGGATTCTTCGTGTCAGTAGCTTGGGATTGTTCCTAACTTTTAGCGCTGCTCTTTCGGGATTGGGCTACGTTGCTTTCGCTTTTGTGCCTAGTTGGTGGTGGCTACTGGCGGTATCGGCAACGGCCGGTGCAGGACACGGTTATCTCGACACCGGAGTGAATCTTTATGCTGCGACCCAACTAAGCGCTCGTGCCACTAATTGGATTCACGCCTTCTTCGGACTCGGTTCGCTCGGTGGGTCGAGCATGATGACCGGCATATTGCTGGTTGGACTTGGCTGGGAGTGGGGCTACGGGATCGTCGCTACACCGTTTATCGTGTTGGTTTTTGGGTTTGTGACAACACGATCACGTTGGCATAAAGGTGATTTTGATACTGAAGATGATGGTGCAGCGCCGGGAACGTTCGAGACTCTTCGGGTTCCGGGAGTCTGGATGGGAATCGCTGCTTTTGTATTGCATACGGCGCTAGAAGTGGCTGCAGGGGTGTGGTCGTTCACACTGCTCACTGAAGCTCGTGGACTGTCGGTTGGATCGGCAGGTCTATGGGTAACAGCCTACTTTGGCGGACTGGTTGCGGGCCGGATTGCGCTCGGAACATTCGCTGACAGATTGTCGTTGTGTACGCTATTTCGACTTGCGGGTGTGCTTTCGCTACTGGGAACGCTGCTGTTCTGGCAGTTCAATGTGGTTGAACTGAGTTTCGTAGGACTTGTGTTGCTTGGATTCGGTTTGGGTCCGATATTTCCAACGTTGGTTTCGGCGACCCCAAGATACGTTGGGAAGCGTCATACGCAGAATTCGATGGGGATTCAGATGGGCGCATCGGCTATTGGCGGTGGGCTGCTTCCGGCTGGAGTCGGGATCATCGCTGCTGCTGTCGGACTCGAAGCCGTGAGCATATCGCTAGTCGTTGGTGCTGCGATGATGCTGGTCGTGCTCTGGATATTCGACCGATTCGTTCGCTGATTTACGGTGATGTGACGCCGAGTTCTTTGAGCGATATTCTGAACTTAATTGAAGCCGCTTTGGACGATGCTTTCAGGCTTCAGACGAATGATTACGCGTTCAGGACGATCACGTCTGGTCACTTCCATATAAGGCTCGAACTCATCGCCCAATTTGTACTTCCGAACGATTTCAGTTGTGACTTCATGGGGGACGTTTTCAGTCCACATTTCAACAACGCCACTGACGGATATGTATCGTCCGTTGGGAGCGTCGACTACTCCAGTGCAGCGTGGGGCTCTGAGTAGGTTCTTCCACTTGGCGGTAGACGCCGTTGTCGAGATTAGAAATTCGTTGTTTTGCCAGATGAACCAGACCGGAGAAAGTTGAGGTCGGCCGTCACTACGGATCGTCGCGAGAACCATGTTCGATGGTTCGGCGAGGTATTTTTCAGCGGCGGGTGATATCTGTAAATTGGTCATTCGACTACTACCGGATCGACTATCGCCATAAGTTCGGCGCAGCGTTCGAGTGCTTGATCTTGGTTTGCGCCTTCGCACAACATAACCATATTGCCGTAAATGGCGTACCCGCCGTACATCGCCTGAACCGTGCCGCTTCCGTGAGTGCCGACACCGCCAGCAAAGAACGCTCGGCGATCTTTGAGGCCTTCGTCCCAAGTGGCGTCTTCTTCATCGAGTAGAGCGGTTTCGCCGGAAGCTTCAATGGCTAACGATGTGCCAAGTTCAATGGCGTCGGTGTGTGAAGCGTAAAAGCGAATTTCGTATTCTTTGGCAACTGTACCGCTAGGTTTCCAGAAACCGTTCATAGCGCTAATTGCTCCTGTGAGACCTTCGACGTCGTACTCGTGAGAGATTTTGAAATTTGCACGCTTGAAATCGTCGATAGTGAAACTCCGCTCAGAAGGAGTTATCTGCGCAAATGCATCAAGTTGAGCCTGGGAGTCGCCGCTACTGCCGCAGGCGGTTAGGGCGATAACGATTAGGAGTGAGAGAACAGGGAGCAATATTCGTGATGATTTCAACGAAGCCGTACTTTCGGTGGATGTGAGATTGAGTCGGTGAATCATATCTCGATCCAAGAAGAAGAAATGGAAATTTTGTTTTGTGCGTACATCCGACAATCATGGCGCAAATAAAAACTCCCTAGTCGAATAGAACGATTAGGGAGTTTGTTTATGCGAAAAATGGTCGGGGTGCTCGGATTTGAACCGAGGATCTCTTCGTCCCGAACGAAGCGCGCTACCGAGCTGCGCCACACCCCGACATATCGTGATTAATCATAGCTCCGGGCGTGCATTCGCACTTGGTCGCCGCTGCAATATCGTTATTGTCGCGCTCGTCATCGGATGACTCGGCTCAGCGTCGCAACCTGCCCAGCCCCTAGCCCTTGGCTTCGGCTTTTGGCCCGAAGGAAGGGGGATAGGAGATTCCAGGCTAAACCGGTTTTACGATCCAGTCGGCGCCTTCGCCTCGGACTACTCGGCCGGCGTTTTCCATCGTGAATTGCGCTGCGTTCCACTCGGATTCGATAGCTCGGGTTGCGAGGTGAGGAGTGACGACAACGTTTTCCATATTTGGCAGTGGGTTGTCGGCTTCAATTGGTTCGATCTCAGTTACGTCTAGTCCAGCTGCGAAAATTTCCTTCGCCTCAAGTGCTCGAATGAGAGCGTTTTCGTCTACCACTGGACCACGGCAAGTGTTGATGAGAATCGCTGTCGACTTCATCATTTCAAATTCACGATCCGACATCATGTGTTCGGTAACTCGGTCGTGTGGCACGTGGAGAGTGATGATGTCGCAGGTAGAAACGAGTTCGTCGAAATCGACTTTCTTCGCTCCCGTAGCCGCAATGTATTCATCGTCATGCTCAACGACGTCGTGAAATACGAGTTCGCACTCCCAACCGGCGAGTCGCTTGGCAACACGCGATCCGATTCGGCCTAGACCAACAATTCCGATTCGCTTGCCAACGAGTGTGTGGAATTCGGCCCGGTCGCCTTCAACGCCGTTCATCCATGTGCCGTCTTTCACGCTCTGGATCTGAACATCGAGCTTGCGGTTCGTTGAGAACATGAGTCCGATTGCGTGTTCTGCAACTGCGACAGCGTTTGCGCCACCGTTGTTGGCAACGTCGACACCAAGTTCAGCGAGAGCTGCTTTATCTATGTAGTCGGTACCTGCGCTGAAAGTCTGAACCAGCTTAAGTGTTCCGATTTTTTCGGCGAGTGGGACGAGTTCTTTGTTGTGGCCTGCAGGAAGAATTACAACAGCGCCTTTGCATTGTTCCGCAATTTCGTCGAATGATTGTTCGCTGTCGACGAATCGAAGATCGATACCGCCAACTTTCTCGGCAGCTTCCCCGACTTCTTCCATTCGGGTTTTTGATTGGTCATTTACGGGACCGAGAATTACTACGATGTTCGACATGTTTATTAACTGCTTTGCTTTGTTTTTGGAAGTTGCGGCGACTAATAGGGTTAAAACGGACCACTAAAAAATAGGGACGTAGGTACAGCGGCAGATTATACTTACAAGGTTGGATCAAAATGCAAGTCGATTAGCGATCTTTACAAATTCATGCAATCGCCGTGCACGGCAGATGTACGAAAAATATTCGAAACACTTAACTTCATCTCACGAAAACGAACTTGAACTCAGTAACAGTATGCGCTCCTGCAACAACAGCCAATCTCGGACCCGGGTTCGACAGCATTGGCATGGCTCTCGATATGTGGAACGAGCTGACCATAACTCGTGGCGAGTTCAGTGTTTCGACCGTTGGCGAGGGCGCTGATCTGGTGCCTCAGGACACGCGGAACCTTATCGTGACTGGTGTGAACGCTGTGTTTAACCACATAGATGAGCCAATTCCGGGCCTTCAGTACCACTGCAAGAACGTAATACCGTTCGCACGGGGCATGGGCAGCAGTTCAGCGGCTATCGTGAGCGGTTTGGTGGCAGGATCTGCCATTTCAGGAGCTGATCTTTCTAAGGAAGATCTGACGATTCTGGCAGCCGACATCGAGGGTCACCCCGATAACGTCGCACCTGCTATCTACGGTGGTTGCACGGTTGGGGTTCGTAATGGGACTGACAAATGGATCGTGGATCAGGTGAAAGTTCCTGAAGATTTACACGCTGTTCTTTTCGTCCCCGATATCCATACCAACACACACGAATCTCGTGCTGTGCTGCCTGATCTAGTCAGCCGAACCGATGCTGTATTCAACATCGGTCGAGCAGCGCTGTTGGTGAATGCTCTTTCATCGGGTCGGCTTGAACTGTTGAAGTACGCTACCGATGACCGTCTTCACCAGCCGCACCGAACTCAGGCGTTCAAAGCGATGCCTTATTTGATTGAAGCGGCTATCAAGGGCGGAGCACATGGTGCTTTCTTGTCGGGTGCTGGGCCTTCTGTTCTGGCTCTGGCTACGGGTCGAGAAGTGACGATCAGCTACGAAATGGCCGAATCAGCTCGCACACATGGTGTTGATGGCAAGCCGATGATCATGCAGATCGCTCACGAAGGTGCTGGAGTGGTGGCTAGTTCATGACGACCGAACCTGCGGTAGAGCGACGTCCGGTTATTGTTCAGAAATACGGTGGAAGCTCGCTCGCTACAGCTGAACATATTCACAACGTTGCAGCTCGAATTCAGGCTCGCAAAGACGATGGTGTAGATGTGATCGTGGTCGTTTCGGCGATGGGTGATTCGACCGACGATCTGATCGCTCTTTCAGAAGCGGTAACTCACGGTCAGACTCCAGACGCTCGCGAAATGGACACGCTGCTGTCAACGGGCGAACTTGTAAGCTCAACTATGATGGCGATGGCGCTAAAATCTGATGGCTACGACGCTATCAGCCTGAGCGGTATTCAAGCCGGTATCAAGACCGATATGGTTCACGGTTCAGCCCGAATCGCCGATATCAAAACTGACCGTATTCGAAAAGAACTCGATAGAGGGCGAATCGTTATCGTGGCAGGCTTTCAAGGCTTAGCTGAATCGGGAGATATCACGACATTGGGTCGTGGCGGATCAGACACCACGGCGGTTGCGTTGGCTGTGGCTGCCGAAGCTGAACGCTGCGAAATATATACAGACGTCGATGGCATCTACACGACAGATCCACGACTTACCGATAAGGCACGTAAGCTCGCCGAGATCGGCTTCCAGGAAATGCTGGAAATGGCCGTTCTTGGAGCGAAAATGAATCCTCGTTCGATCGAACTTGGTGCTGTTTACAACATGCCGGTTTACGTCGCATCGTCATTCTCATATGAAACTGGCACGCTTATCCACGGAGGAGAGCACACTATGGAAGTCCGCAAAGCGGTTACCGGTATCGCAGTTGATCGAAACGTAGGAAAGATCACCGTTCGCGGTGTGATCGACCGACCCGGCGTTGCAGCAGGATTGCTCCAGCCGTTGGCTGATGCGGGTGTGAGCGTCGACGTTATTGTTCAGAACGCATCTTCCGACGGAACTACTGACTTCACGTTCACCGTGGCTCAGGCGAGTGTAGATAAGGCCGCTGAAGTTCTTGGTAGCGATTCCGACGTTGAATACGCGGAAGTCGTTACCGGTTCGGACTTGGCGAAGGTAAGCATTGTGGGCACTGGCATGGAGAACGCTCCCGGTTACGCCGCCAAGATGTTCGCCACACTTTCTGAAGTTGGCGTGAACATCGATATGATCACCACTTCTGAGATTCGAATCACGACGATCATTGATCGTGATCAGGTTCAGAATGCTGTTCAGGCTCTCCACGACGCATTTGAGCTTGAAAAGACCGAGTAGACTATACGTCTTCGAGTTTTTCACCACTACTTCAACAGTATTGAAATCGTAAATTGACCCAGCCGTATCTAAGCGTCGTGATTCCTGCCTACAACGAAGAGGCTCGGATCGCGTCGACCGTGAAAGCACTTGTCGACTATCTCGACGCTTGGTCATTAATGGCTAGTTCGACTGCCGCTGAACGCTCATGGGAATTAATTGTCGTTAGCGATGGATCGACCGATTCGACCGACAAGATCGTTTCAGAAATCAGCACATCGAACGACAACGTCCGGCTGATCGATGCTCGGCATGGTGGCAAAGGCGCTGCCGTTCGTCGCGGGATGGATGAGGCGACTGGCGACTGGCGATTCCTGTGCGACGCTGATCTTTCGATGCCGGCCGAAAATCTAGGTAGATTCTTTGGCGATGTTGGGCAGCCAAATTTCGATGTTTCGATAGGTTCACGTGAGGCGCAGGGCGCCCAACGATTTAACGAACCACGCCTCCGACACGTCAAAGGGCGCATGTTCAACTACGCTGTGAAGATATTCGCCATTCGAGGGATAGAAGACACTCAATGTGGATTCAAGCTTTTCTCGGCTGAAGCAGCTAAGAAACTGTTTCCGCATCAATCGCTCGATGGGTGGGCGTTTGACGTTGAGTTGCTTGTGATGGCAAAAAACGCTGGGTTCAGCATTGGTGAAGTGCCTATCGATTGGTACTTCGGTGAAGGCTCTAAGATGACCCTGTCTAAGGGTGTTCTTGCGGTGTTAGATGTTGCGAGAGTTGGCGTGAACAACTTGTTTAGGAAGTACCGAGTCGTCGAACGAAAGGGTGGTATGTAACTATGTTTTCAAACCCTTCAACCGACGAAATACGGGCAATACTTAAAGAATCCAAGACCATAGCTGTAGTCGGTATATCTGAACGAGAAGACCGGGCTAGCAAGTACGTTTCGGAGTACATGCAGCGTGAGGGTTACACGATTTACCCAGTGAATCCGAACATCGATGAATGGAACGGGATCGAAGCCTTCGATTCTGTGGCAGATATTCCAGTGAAAATCGATATCGTCGATGTGTTCAGGCGTTCATCCCAAGTTTTACCCCTTACGGGGGATGCTGTGGACGCTGGCGCAAAGGTAATGTGGCTTCAGCAAGGCGTTGTGAACGAGCAGGCAGCCGATATCGCATCGAAGGCTGGTATTATCGTAATCATGGATTCTTGCATCATGGTTGAACACAAATCTATGAAGTTGGCCTTCTAGAGTTGGCAGACGAATCTACAAATATGAACGAAAGTTCCACAGATTCATTTAAGGTCGCAATCGTTGTACCAACCTACAACGAAGCTGAAACATTGCCGATTCTTCTCGAGAAAATTCTTCAGCAGAACATCGATGGACTCGGATTTGTAGTGGTTGATGATGGTTCACCCGACGGAACCGGAGATATCGCCGATCGACTCGCAGACGAGTTCGAAGGCGTGTTCATTGTTTTGCACCGGGAAGGCAAGCAGGGGTTGGGGACGGCTTACATGGTAGGTTTCCAAATTGCACTTGATGCCGGTGCAGAACGAATAATCGAAATGGACGCTGATTTATCGCATCCCCCAGAAGTTTTGCACGGGCTGATAAACGAGCTAGAAAGCGTAGATGTTGCAGTCGCTTCTCGCTACGTCGATGGTGGCGGGGTCGATCCCGAGTGGAGTTGGGTGCGGCAGCAGATCAGCTATTGGGGCAACGTCGGTATTCGGATGATATTGGGTCTGAAGGTCAAAGATGCCACAGCAGGTTTCAAGGGCTTCCGTCGAAAAACGCTTGAGTCGATCGGTATTGAACGTCTCAAACTCACCGGGTTCGGATTTCAGGCTGAAGTCGCCTACCGATGTCAGCAAGCAGGTATGAACGTCGTCGAGCATCCGTATGTGTTCATGGATCGCACCGTTGGTAAGTCGAAAATGTCGTTTGGCATAGTCGTCGAAGCGTTCTTCCACCTCTGTTGGCTACGTATACGCGGATAGCTTTTGCCTTTTCGGTAGTGGATATTACTTATGGAAGTTAACGGCAGGCAGTACCGGGCAGTGTGGTGGGAAGACGGTGTTGTGAAATACGTGGATCAACGTCTGATCCCGTATAGATTCGAAATTGCCGAGGCCCGTTCTCTTGTTGAATTAGCCGATGCGATCGTCTCTATGGGCGTACGCGGCGCACCGACTATAGGCGTGATGGTGTCGTAAGGTTTGGCCCTCGCTGCGCTGCAGGGCGAGGATATATCTGCGGCATATCGAACGCTGGCTGCTACTCGCCCTACTGCTGTAAACCTGAGAGTCGGACTTGATCGAGTGATGAGTGCTGACGCTGAATCAATTTTGGCGAACGCTCGTGAGTTTGATGAATCAGAAGTTGCAGTCGCGGAAGCAATTGGCGAAAACGGAAATCGTCTTATCTCGGCTAACGCTCGAATTCTCACTCACTGCAACACTGGGTGGTTGGCTGCTCAAGATTGGGGCACAGCTGCCGCAGTTATTTTCAAGGCTCAACGTTCAGACAAGCAGCCGTTCGTTTTCGTTAGCGAAAATCGGCCTCGTCTTCAGGGATCACGATTGACCGCATGGGAGATGACCAACGAGGGAGTCGATCATCAAATAATCGCTGATTCAGCTTCGGCACTATTGATGAGTCGAGGCGAGATAGACGTAGTTATCACCGGGGCAGATCGTATCGCCGCAAATGGAGATACTGCCAACAAGATTGGCACCTATTCGCATGTCTTAGCAGCGAAGGCGCATGGCGTTCCGTTCTATATCGCAGCACCAAAATCAACGATCGATCTTCACACGTCGACGGGCGAAGATATCGAAATCGAAGAACGTGACGAAGACGAAGTTCTTTCGGTGCGTGGTGTAGATGACGATGGAATCTTGCGCACGATACGAATCGCTTCATCAGAATCTGGTGCTCGAAATCCTGCTTTCGACGTTACTCCGGCACATTTCATTGCCGGGATCATTACAGAATCAGGGGTGGTTGAGCCATCGCTAAAAGCCATATCCGCTCATTTGGCGTAAATGGAGCGTAGTGCTGGTCAGTTGGTCCAAGAGTGCGAACAGCACACTTCGATCACAAGTTACTCCTTGATGAAACCTACGTGTAGGCTCCCAGTCTATTTTTGGGTTAACCCCGGTTGGGTTGAGCCTTTAGTAGCGATATCACGTCAGTAGCGAAGTAGCGGACACTACTTTTAGTTACAAAAAACAGCGTTATATCGACCTGACAGAAATCTAGAATTATGGTCATTCAAAGCCAATCATTCCAAAGCCCACGATCCTTCAAGAAAATTGAAGAAGAAGCTATCGAACATGCACTAGCTGGTCGTTGGGAAGAAGCTATCGAGGTAAATCTCGAAGGTGCTGATATCGATTCGAATAACGTTGGTTGTTTGAACCGCTTGGCTAAGGCTTATCTTGAGATGAGTCGATATAAAGACGCTCGATCATGCCTAGAAGGTGCTTTGAAGATCGACCCGCATAACCGAGTTGCCACGCGACAACTCGAGCGGTTATCGAAGTTGAATACCAGTGGTATCGCCCGTCGGACATCGGGTGGATTTGCCACGAATTCAGCTCTGTTCATTGCTGATCCCGCAATTGCCAGCGTTTCTGAATTGAAAAAAGTCGCTTCTGCCGATGTGCTTGCCGCTGTTTCTCCCGGCGACAAGTTCAAGTTGGTAATTGACGAAAAAATCATGTCGGTGACTTCTCATGGCGGCGATTACATTGGGACGCTAGAAGTGCGTATTGCAACACGACTTCACAAAATGATCGCTGGCGGGAATAAGTACGAAATTCTTGCAGCAAAACTGACCGATTCTGAGGTCATGGTCGTTGTGCGAGAGACCCGGCGATCGGTCGACCAGGCACGAATCGCTTCATTCCCTTCGTATCTTCAAAAGAAGATCGGTGATTTCGATCTTGATGACCCTATGGAAATCAACGATGAACTCAGAATGGAAGATGACACGGACGATTTCGCACCACAACCGGTCAAATCTCAGTCCATGAAGTCGATCATGCGTGGCGAATTCGGCGGTGATGCCGAAGATTCAAGCATGAAGTTCTAGGCGTAGCCTACTCGCTTCAGTACGTTTCGAACTGCATTTACGAATGCGTCGACATCTTCCGCGGTGTGAGCCGTCGATACGTTGCCGGCGCACCGATTCGACATTAGGAAGCCTTCGTTTAGAAGGCCGATAAACATGATCTTTAGCATGTTCTTGTCGTTAGTTGCGAACGTTCGGTAGTCGACGACTTCGGTAGAGGTGAACTGCAGAGAGAATAGCGATGCGATTCCTGTCACGCCCATCGGCACTTCGAGTTCTGCGAATAGTGCTCGTAGCTTTGTGCGAAGTGATTCTCCCAGCTGATCGAGGTATTCGAATTTTTCTGGCGTTAGATTTTCTAACGTGGCAATTCCGGCAGCCGCTGTCATTGGGTTTCCATTGAACGTACCGGCGTGCTGCACTACCGCACCGCCGCCTGACGGATCCCACATGGACATGATGTCCTCTCGCCCCCCGAACGCTCCTACAGGCATGCCTCCGCCGACTACCTTGCCGAAGCAGGTGAGATCGGGAGTGATGCCGTAGTAGTCCTGAGCTCCGCCATAGGCGATTCGGAATGCGATAACTTCGTCGAATATAAGAACGATTCCTAATTCTTCAGTTACTCGACGTAGTCCTTCTAGGAACTCTGGCTTGCAAGGAACCATTCCGCATTGACCGTTGACAGGCTCGACGATCACGGCTGCGAGTTCGTCGGCGTTAGCTCGAATCACTTTTTCGGCAGCAACGATATCGTTGAACGGTACGATAAATATGTCGTCTACAGACGTTTCTGAGATGCCCGGGAATGCTTTTATGGCTTCTGGTGAATCAGCGTCACCGGCTTGATCGAGCGGCGGAACTACGCTGATTTGAATCGCATCATGATTGCCGTGGTAGGCGCCTTCACACTTCACTAGCTTTTGCTTGCCGGTGAAGGCTCGGGCTGCACGGATTGCGTTCAGGGTTGCTTCTGTACCCGTGTTTACGAATCGAACTTTGTCGAGAGAAGGCACTCGTTCACACATTAGTTCGGCCCAACGCACTACTGAAGGGCTTGGGGCAGGGAACGACATTCCATGATTAATCTGTTCCGTCACTGCCGCGGTTACTTCAGCTGGTCGATGCCCAAGGATCAGCGTCGTCATATTGTTGACGAAGTCTGTTCGTTTGTTGCCATCAGCATCGGTGAGAGTCGTGCCGATTCCATCTGTGATGTAGAGCGGAAACGGATCCCAGTAGATTGAGTTTCGCGTGTCGCCGCCGGGCATCACTTCAACTGCTCGGTCGTGTAGTTCCGACGACTTTGGATTTGCAGCTGAGTAGTTGACTATTTCGTGTTCTAGCGGAGTTGTCATTTCGTGGCTGTTACCGATGCGTGCAGTGCGAACTTGTTTTTTTGATTTGAGATCAGTTTGAGAGCGTTTGGAGTAGCAATGGGAGCGCCTCTCCGGCTGTCGAGCGCAAAGATACCTCAGAAATTGGCGTTAGTTTCGTTTCTGTCGGGTTAATCTCAATAATCGTTGCGCCAAGTGACTCCGCTATCCAGAGTAATCCGCTAGCAGGTCGAACCGTGGCAGATGTGCCGATAGCAAGTACGCAGTCGGCTTTGTCGATTTCGGATCTAGCAGCGGCCATTACATCGTCGGGAATAGGTTCGCCGAACATCACTGTGTCGAATTTCACGAGTCCATCGCATTTCTTGCACGGATCGGGCGCGTATAGCGGCACAAAATCGCCTATAGAAACTCGATCTCCACATTCAATACATCGCAACTTGGTTCGATTGCCATGAATTTCGATTAGGTTTTGAAGTCCAGCTTTTTCATCGAGAGCATCGATGTTTTGTGTCACGAGTGATTGCATGTCGCCACGTTTTTCCAGCTCGGCGAGTGCGTAGTGACCGCCGTGCGGTTCGGCTTTGGTGAGGGTGTCACGCAGTTCGTTGATGTGGTCGTCGATCTTCTCGTTGGTTCGACGATTCCACCAACCCGTTGGGTCTTTTTTGAACTGCGAATAGCCGTCCATTTTTGGAGCGCCGTACTTTGTCCAAAGACCGTCGGCTCCCCGGAACGGCGGAATGCCGCTTTCGACCGACATTCCAGCACCGGTCATACCGACTACGTATTTGGACTTGTTGACGATAGATGCGATCTCGCTGATCGTTACATGTAACTCGTCGTTCGAGAGTTTGGGTATCGAAGAGTTAGTCATCTGATTTGGAAGTGCGTGTGGCGATGGAATCTTGAGTTACGTGTCCGTTCATAACGGTGTAGATATCTGCAGTTTCCAAGAATTCTGGCGGCACGATGTTCGGCTCGGTTGATGTAAGCAGGACCTGCTCGTGTTTAGTTGCGGCTTCAAGAACTAGTATTCGACGTTCAGGGTCTAGTTCCGAGAGAATATCGTCCAAGGCGAGCACCGGTGTTCGTCCGGTCGAACGGGTTACGAATACGGCTTCAGCTAGCTTCAGTGCGAGCGCAATTGTTCTCGATTGACCCCTTGATGCGAAATTTCCTGCGGGGTTGTTATTGAGGCGAATTTCGAGATCGTCTCTATGCGGACCTATCACGGTTATTCCTTGAGCAATTTCGCGGCGGCGAAGTCCTGGCAGGGCGTTTTTTACTTCCTGTTCGATCATTTCAGCTGTCATCTGCCCAATGTCAGGACGGTCACTCGATGATGCTGTGATTCGTGGGCGATACTCGAGTTCGAGCTTATCGCCGTTCGTTAGATCGCTATGAGCAGGTACAGCGTGTTCGTTTAGACCGTCGACGGACCGTCTGCGTGAATCGGTCACCCGTGCACCCTCGTACGCTAAGCGGTCGTCCCAGAATGCCAGTTCGAGTTCTTCCGATAGGCCATCACGAACTCGTCGGAGAAGCTGGTTGCGTTGGGCCATGACCTGACCGTAGCGCTGGATAGATTTCAGATAGGCGGGGTCGGACTGCGAAATGAGGATATCGAGATACCGACGTCGCCTGCCGGGTGAACCGTGAATGATTTCGAGATCGTCGGCTTCGAAAAAGACAATGTTCAAATTTCCTACGAAATCGACGGCTGAGCGCTTAATCCCGTTCACTCTCAGGCCCTTGCGGAAACCAACATTTCCGTTCGGAGTGGAGGCCGCAGTAACGTCGACATCAATCTGAGCCTGAATAGTCGTGTCACCTTGTCTACCAACGCCAAGAACCTGCATGTGACCGCCGGTTTCAGCGAGCGACCAATTTACGAGTTCTCGTTCGTGCGACGAACGTGCTGATTTGGCGATTGCCAGCATGTAGGCGGCTTCGAGCAAGTTGCTTTTGCCGTGACCGTTTTGACCTTGAAACAGGGTGAGTCCGGGGCGCAGCTCGAGTTCGGTATTTGTGTGGTTCCTAAAACCCGTTAGTGAAAGCCGCGATAGATAGATCGGAGTGCCCTTTGTGCTGTTGTATCGCTGGCTTTTGTATTAAGTGAAACAAGCTGCGAGAAGATTTTAGGATCAGTGATGGCAAATTTTAGCATCGTGACAGCGTCGAGAGCCGAACATGTTGCATCTAACGTATTACTGAAGGCGGTATTAAAGATGTGTTGTGATGATGCATAAGGTAGTTGGGATAGGGCTGATCGTTCTTCTAATCGGCTATGTGATGTGGCTCGCCAACGCAGGTAACTCAATTGCACCGGGGGGAATCGTGGTGGTCAATTCCGATACTGCTCGCAATGCTTCCGAAGAGAAATCGTTGGAAATCGTGACGTTGCTCGGATTCGATGCGATTCCATCGATTGAAAATCCACGATTCGTAGATCAATCGGAAGCTGACGATACCTACGATCCTGATGAACTAGTGCTGGGCGTCGAGATAGACGGAGATTCCCGGGCTTACTCGGTGCCGCTGCTTATTCGGCACGAGATCGTCAATGACGTTGTTGGCGGTAAACCCATTGCCGTTACGTGGTGACCGCTTTGCTTTACTGGAATCGGGTATTCCAGAGAGATAAACGGTGTCACTCATGAATTCGGCGTTTCGGGCAAGCTGATCATGAACGCACTCGTAATGTACGACCGTGAAACTGAGTCGCTGTGGAGCCAATTCTTGTCGAAATCTGTTCGCGGCGAATTGGTTGGGACGAAATTAGAAACAGTTCCTCTGACTCTCACGACTTGGGAGAAGTGGAAGGAAACTCACCCGACTACAGTGGCATTGCGGAAAGGATCCCGCGGTGGCGATCCATATGTTGGGTATTACTCTGGTCGTTCGGCAGGAGTGATTGGTGAGTCGAATCGTGATGATCGGTTGCCTACGAAAGAACTCGTATTAGGTCTTGGGTTTGATTCCGAGCCCGTGGCGTTCCCGCACTCTGAACTTCGCGATACTCAGCTGGTGCAGTTGTCGCATTCAGGAAATCCAACTGTCGTTTACTTCGATACAGCTACTGATACAGCCCTGGCTTACAGCGCTGTTGTCGATGGGCAGACTTTGGATTTCGAGCTGGTGGAACAGGACGGGCGAGAATGGCTGAAGGATTCTCAGACGGGCACTTTGTGGGTTCCTTTTACGGGTCAGGGTGTTGACGGTGAACTCGCGGGAAGAGCGATAGAGCGAGTTCATGCCGTTAATGTGTTTTGGTTCGCGTGGAACGATTTTTATCCCGATACGAATGTTTGGCGACAGAGTTAGGTAGTTCAGGCTAAATACCGTTCTGGGCGTAGATAGAATGGTTTGATCTATTCGATATACAGACATTTTTGGCGGTGTGAATTGGACCTGAAGTCGCTTATACGTGACGTTCCCGACTATCCTTCCGAGGGAATTCTTTTTCGTGATTTAACCCCTGTGATGGCAGATCCACGGGCGATGAATCACATCACCGAGACATTGTCGGAATATCTCGCTGCGAAGCAAACTCAAGCGATTGCGGCGATAGACGCACGAGGCTTCATATTTGGAGCGCCGGTTGCTGCCAAACTTAACGTGCCGTTCGTTCCGCTAAGAAAAGCTGGAAAGCTGCCACCACCAGTTGTAGGCACCGATTACGCACTTGAATACGGAACTGCGCGATTAGAGGCAAGTACGTCGGCTGTGACCCAGGGACAGAACGTTGCCATAATCGATGATTTGCTCGCCACTGGCGGAACCGCCGCAGCTGGAGCAAAACTACTTGAATCACTCGGTTCAAACGTGGTTTCGATCGCATTTTTTGTTGAACTTACATTCCTAAGTGGGCGTGAGTTGCTTCCAAGCGGAGTCGATGTGTTCAGCATGGTTCAGTACTAGATTGAGCTCTAATTCTTCTTCAAGCGAATTCGCAGTTACGTTTGATCTCTGGCAAACGCTGATCTTTGAGGCTGACGGATCGGCGAAATCTAATGCACGGCGAGTGTTCCGCACAAAGCACTCAGTGGATGAATTGGCTTTGCTCGGTGAACATGTCGATGCTGCGGTTGTGGATCAACTTTTCCTGAGCCTTTCAGATGAGATTACTGAAGGACACGATCACGGTTTAGACCATCAGTACGACGAATGGATCCTGAAGATATTTGACCGTATTTCTCCTGGTGTTGAATCGCGAGTCGGCACGGCAGAGGTCATCAGGATCGGGCGAGTGATCGATAGGACGTTCATCGAGTCGCCACCGTTGTTGCTAGAAGGATCGGTCGGTGTACTTGAGGCAATTGCCCGCAAGGGCGTGAAGATAGGCCTGATTTCAAATACTGGCCTCACAAGCCCTGAGCTATATCGGGAGTGGTTCGAACTACAAGGAATCCTCGATAAGTTCGACTTTCTATCGTTTTCGAACGAGCAGGAAGTAGCCAAGCCCAATCGTGCGATATTCGAAACAACGGTGGCAGGATTAGGCGTTGCCGCTGATCACACATTGCATGTTGGTGACAACATTCATACCGACGTTGGCGGAGCGGCTGCTGTTGGAATGTCGAATGTATGGGTGCGAGGCGGGATCGATTCGCCAGTGGAAACGGAAGCCAAACCGGACTTTAGTGTCGATTCAATACTGGAGCTTCCAGCGATAGTCGATCGCTGGAAGGATTCTCTGGCGGAATAGCTTGTTGTTGAGCTAGCTGAATCGCTTACGGGCGAATCGTGCAGCTGCTGCCAGCAATCCGAAATCGACGACAGTTAGTAATCCGATAAACATCGTTGCCTCGAAGAAGAACTGCATCGGGAACATGATGATTAGGTAGTCGTTACGCGGATCAAGCAACCAGAGATCGTTCGCAAAGCTCAAGAAATGAAACTGGGTGAACAGCCAGTCAAAATCGATGGCCGCCGTTCCACCGAAAATCACTAGGAAGGCACCAGTGCCGATTGCCGACCATTTCAGCGATCTGAGCAACATCGGAAATACTTCCTGCTTTAGAACGATTAGTCCCACTGCCAGAAGAAGCAGTAACGTAAGTCCTGACCACCGAGTGATTGAGAACACTGATTGCATCAGAGCTTTCACATCGACCATGTGCAGCACTTCACGCTCTTTGTAGAGCGAGACGTCTTTTCCGTTGTAATCGACCAGTAAATCGAGGAGCTCGGTGTCGTTTCCGAAATATTCCTTAATTTGGTCCGCTCCACGATTCAACTGGTCAACCGGAAGCCCTGTGCGATTGGCGATATCGTTTCGCCACCAGCCGTAGTCATAAAGCCATTCACTATTCGTGATGTAGCTCGTGTTGAACAAGATGAGGAACAAAGGCAGCACTATCGCGAATATTGCGGCGCCAACTAATGGGAGTTTGTGCTTATTCGGTGCATGAGAGCCCGAACGACTCTGCTTCGCTTTTTGCTGCGACTTGGTTGTCATCACAGTTAGGATACTTTGCATTAGTTGTAATGGTGTGTGCACAAGCAAGACGGAGTAAGACTTGAGTTCCCAAAGTTCAAATGGTTCACGAAGTGAGCAAGCCAAATCGGCCGGAGAGGCTTTTGCCGAGCTGACTGCGACTGTCGAGTTGCTGAGAGCACCTGGAGGCTGTCCATGGGATGCCGAACAGACTCATGTTTCGTTACGACCAAATCTTTTGGAAGAAACGTATGAGACGCTCGAAGCGATAGATTCGGGCGATCCCAAAAGTCTCGAAGAAGAGCTTGGCGACATCATCACTCAGATCATCTTTCATGCCGACATCGCTCGTCAGGAAGACAATTTTGATGCCGCTTCGATTTGCGACTCTGTTCGACAGAAGCTGGTCAGCAGGCATCCGCATGTATTCGGTGACGAGGAAGCCGCTACCGACTCTGAGCAGGTTGTCGATAAGTGGGAAGCCCTGAAGCGAGCCGAAGCGGGTGGCAAGCGTTCGATAGTGGCTTCATTGCCTTCTGCCATGCCCGCGCTTGCGTATTCGTCGTCGGTTCAACGTCGAGTGATGCGATCCGGACTACCGTGGCCAGAGAAGCACTCTATGCCGTTGGCGTTTGGCTCGATTGAAGGCGAATCACTTGAGGATGGCGAGGAACGAGCGGGTGAGTATCTGATGGCGGTCGCAAGGCAGGTTCATGCTGCAGGTATCGATGCTGAGACTGCGCTGCGTAAAGCGACGGTGAGTCTGCGGGATCACGTGATTCGTGCCGAAGATGTTGCGGGTGACGAGCCGTTGGCTGAGATGGACGACGATCAGCGCTCACGTATCTGGGACGATACTGAGATTGGTCAGTAGTCTCTAGGCTTCAATGGTTACGATGCCAGGCGTGCTGCTCTTGAGCACTTTACCGACCACTTCACTGTAAAGTGTTTGGTTAGCAACTAAACTCTTTACAAGTTGTTCTGAGCGTTCTTCTGGAACTGAAATCAGCATGCCGCCAGAGGTTTGAGCATCGGCAAGAACCATGAATTCGAACTCGGAAACGCCTTCTCCGAGAACCACTTTGCCTTCGAGCGATTCCATGTTGCGAGCCGTTCCGCCCGACACTGATCCAGCCCGAGCCAGCTCGAGTGCTCCGGGAAGAATCGGAATGTCAGACCATCGTAATCTCGCAGCTGTTCCACTTGCCTTCATCATCTGAGAAAGATGACCCAGCAATCCGAATCCAGTCACATCTGTAGCTGCGTTTACACCTACTTCGATCATGGCGTTAGCTGCGCCCTTATTTAGGGTCGCCATCGACTTCACGGCAGCATCGATCGATTCTGCTGGGGCAGTTCCTGCTTTACCGGCAGTGGTTATCACGCCAGAACCGATTGCTTTGGTGAGGATTAGCACGTCACCCGGCTGTGCGTTTGCGTTGGTGATTTGCTCTCCAGGAGTGAGGACACCGACGGCTGCTAGTCCGTATTTAGGTTCTTTGTCATCGACAGTGTGCCCACCGATAATCAGGATTCCAGCTTCTTCAGCTTTGTCCTGTCCACCTTCAAGGATCTTTGCAATTACATCTGGCCCTAGATCCCGTGGGAAGGCTGCGATGTTTAGTGCCGTGATCGGAGTGCCGCCTACTGCATATATATCGCTGAGAGAGTTGGCGGCGGCGATTTGACCGTAGTTGTAGGGGTCGTCGACTATAGGGGCGAAGAAGTCATTTGTGAGTACGATTGCGACGCGATCGTTTATCCGGTAGATGGCAGCGTCATCTCCGGTTTCGGTTCCAACCAGCACGTTTGGATCGGTGATGGTTGGTGTTGGCAGCCTGCCCAAAACCTGGGCAAGTTCACTCGCGCTGAGCTTTCCAGCTCAACCGGCGCAGGTTGCCAGTTCGGTTAGTCGTATCGTCTTTTCGCTCATAGTTCGTAAATCGTGTCATAACTACGGAAGGAATGACATTTTCCTCGATGCAAATCAGGAATTTACGACATCGTCTGACCGGCTTGAAGTTGTGGCGATCTGTCGAGGTACAACAAACTTGTTATCGGTTGGGCGACAAATCAAATTGACGATAGTTGAACATAGAACGACAATTGAGCACCTAACGATTGGCAACTTCCAGAGTTTCATTGGTCTTCCGCTATGCGGATAACTCGATTAACATCTGCGCCTAGTATCTGTACGCTTTCTCCAAGATAAAAATGTCAAAAATTCCTGAATCTGAAATTCTTCCAATTACCGCTGATATTAGCGATGACGGCCGTCTCGCAATCGGCGGTTGCGATGTTCGTGATCTAGTCGAGGAGTACGGCAGTCCGCTGTACATCTACGACGAAGCAACCCTTCGTGACATTTGTCAAGATTTTGTAGGTAGTTTCACAGCGGAATATCCTAAAACGCACATCGAATACTCTTCGAAAGCTTTCGCTAATCCAGCGGTTTCCAAAATTGTGGAAGAAGAAGGTCTCGACATGGACGTCGTGACCGGCGGCGAGCTCGCTGTCGCGATTGCTTCGGACTTCCCTGCTGAGCGAATGAACTTTCACGGCAACAACAAAGGCCGCGAAGAACTGGTTGAGGCGCTTAACTACGGCATTGGCTTGATCACGTTAGATTCGTTCGCTGAAATCGATCTGCTGAACGACGTGGCTGCCGAATTGGGCGTGAAGCAGCAAGTGATGCTCAGGCTATCGCCAAGTATCGACCCGCACACTCACATGCTCACTTCGACAGGAATACTGGACTCCAAGTTCGGATTCTCTATTGAAACCAGCGATGCTGAAGTGGCTGTTGAGCAGGCTATTGCTAAAGATAATCTCGATGTTGTGGGGCTTCATTTCCACTTGGGTTCGCCAATATTTGAACTAGAGCCCTATTCAGAGGCTATCGACTATGTTTTGCAGTTTGCTGCGAACATGCGTGACAAGTACGGACTCGATCTAAAACGATTTAGTCCCGGCGGCGGATTCGCTATTGGGTACGTCTCAGACACACTGCCTCCTGCGATGAGCGACTACGCCAAAGAGATTGCAGCTGCGATTCGCAAAGGCTGCGACACGTACGGCCTCGACGAACCGATCCTTTCGGTTGAACCCGGGCGCGCAATCGTCGGTCGTGCCGGCGTAGCTGTGTACACGGTAGGCGGAATCAAAACCATTCCAGATGTTCGGACTTATGTGAGCGTCGATGGTGGAATGGGCGACAACATTCGTCCTGCTTTGTACGAATCTGAATACGCAGTTGTGCCTGTCGACCGTCCTATGGCGACCAGGGATCAGACCGTTACCGTTGCAGGAAAGTTCTGTGAGTCTGGCGATGTATTGGCTCGGGACGTTGATCTTCCTTCAGTCGAAACCGGTGAATTGCTGGCACTACCTGCATCGGGAGCTTACTGCCTGATGATGGCGAGCAACTACAACATGCAGACACGACCCGCCGTGGTGATGGTGAACGATGGAAAAGCACGTTTGATTCGCCGTCGAGAAACCTACAAAGACCTACTCGCATCGAGCCTCGATCTTGACTGATCCCGTTTCACCCGTAACCGACCGTCCGCCAGTTATTGGATGGACAACCTTTGGGCATCCGGGTGCGACGCGGCTTCTTTCTAGGTCGTCTGAGTTAGGTCGGGTCGCTCACGCGTATTTGATTACAGGCCCAGACAAAGTCGGTAAGCGAACGCTTGCGCTTGATATCGCTTGCATGGTCAACAGCGAACCGGTCGTGGATATGTTTGGAACAGCCGACAACATCGACCTATCAGCATCGCAACAGGCGGATCGAATTCGTCGTGGTATTCATGCCGACGTACGGGTTATTAATGTTAATACTGAACTTGAGAAAGACTCGAAGACCAAGTCGGATGACGACGATACGCCCGCACGTGGTCGGCAGACAATTTCGATTGAGCACATTCGTGAGCTGATCAAAGATACGGCTACGATGCCGTTCGAAGGCTTGAAGAAGGTGTTCATCATCGATGGTGCACACCGGATGGTCGAAGCGGCATTTAATGCGATGCTCAAGACTCTGGAAGAGCCGACCGACGAAGTGATAATCATTCTCACGGCTCCGACAGACGAGGCGTTACCTGAAACGGTCGTTTCTCGATGTCAACGAATAGACCTTCGACCTGTCGACCAGCAGGTTATCGAAGCGGAACTGATCGAACGCTTCGAAGCCGATGAGGCGACAGCGCAATCACTGTCACGGCTTGCACGTGGCTGCCCCGGATGGGCCATAGATGCCTTGAACGACGCCACAATCGTCGATGCCCACAATCAGGCCGTTCTACGGTTCGCTGAGATCGTTACAGGCAACGTGGAAGAACGATTTAGGTACGCTCGGCAAACCGGCGGTCAGTTCTGGCGAGATCGAGATGCGGTTTTGGCTGAAATGCAGCGCTGGCTGGAATGGTGGCGTGATGTTGCAATGATGCGACACAAATTGAACGATCACGTCACGAATTTCGAGTGGGTGGATCTACTTTCAGAGATCGCAAGCCAGTTGAAAGAAGAGCAGATTTCGGCTGCAGTTACTTCGATTCAGGATGCGCTGATTGCTTTAGAGGCGAACGCTGTTCCACAGTTAACTCTCGAAGTGATGATGCTCGACTTGCCGTGGGCTGACCCAGCGAAGGTCCCATCGCTTACGTTCGACGATGTCGACGACTAATTAGTCGCCAGCGACAGCAGCAGCTTCAAAGCTTCCAGACGATGGATTCGTTTCAGGAACGAGCCACGGTACAAACGGCAGCCATGTCTTTTTCAACGATTCCAATTTCAGGAATGAGTAGGGATTAGGGCGTGGCTCGAAGGGTTTGTTTCGTAGCCTCATTCCCGCTTCCTGAGGCGTGCGACCTGCCTTGCGGTGGTTACACGTCTTGCAGGCGCTTACAACGTTCGTCCATGTGAACTCGCCGCCTTTGCAGCGAGGGTTCACGTGATCTATGGTCATATCTCGAGGTTTTTCACCGCAGTACTGGCAAGAATTGTTGTCACGAGTGAAAACTTCTTTGCGTGACATCTTCCGGCGTTGGAGCGGGCGCTTGACCATGTAGACGAGTCGAATTACGTCTGGTTTATCGAAAATATCGTCGACCGTGTGGACGTAATCGCCGGTTTCCTGAACTGATTCAGCCTTCCCTTTACCCACAAGTTTCACCGCCCTGCGAATATCGCAGATATTGAGCGGCTGATAGTTCTGATTGAGCACCAATACAGGTGCCCTAGTACTTTCGCTTGTTATGGCGCTCATGCGGGTTTCCGATTGCGATTGATTTACTCAATCGCTACTTCGTGGCTTTACTAGCTGCTTATGAAACGTCTACTTCGTCGAATTGGGTTTCCGGAGTGATCAAAAGGATGTTATTCCTGTTCGTCGATAGCTTGCTCAAGTAATTCGAGCGCTTCGGCAAACTCTGCAGGTGCAAAAGCTGTCACAACTGTTCGGACATTTATTAGAGATGGAACGATAGTTGATTCGAGTAGCAAATCACGTCCTTTGTCCTGACCAAGATTCTTGGCAAATGCGATCGTGTTGCCGGTAATTTTGTCGGTGATTCCTTCGGTGCCGTCGGTCAATATGTCGTCTACGCCAATTTCAGTGGCTTCAATATCTTCAACGAACGAATATCGGGCGACTACAGTCATCACGCCACCAGAAATAAGAACACCTGCAACAAGACCAACAGCTATTCCTCCGAAACTATCGATCCAGCCCATGAACGTAACCTTCAGGGCTTTCTTGATCATCGAAGCGACAATGCGGCTGGCAATGAATACGGCAGCGAAGATGATCACGTAGCCGACCGCTGTTGATACTGCCTGGCTCACTTCACCGTCCCAAATGAGCGATAGAACCTGGCCTGCGAACAGTCCACTTAGGAATAGTCCAACATAAATTGCTAGGGCGTTAAGGACTGCATAAACAAGCCCTGTTTTGAATCCCCAAAGTGCGGCACCTGCGAAGGCGATTATCAGCACCCAATCTAAAACGTTAATTTTCGAAAATCTCCACTACCAGCGATTGAGTAGTTTGACTCAATTTTACGATGATATCGGCTAAGCGTTACAGAAATATTCATAACGCGTATTTGTTGAATGAACGGGAGTTTAGCAGCAGGCGTTTATCCTACTTCGATAGGATCTACCGCGGATGTAGTCAAATTTGAGTAACTTCCTCAGTGCGAAACGAACGGATATCGATTGCCAGAGATAGAAACGAATCGTCCACCGATTGCTATAGACGGCCCTGCAGTATCGGGCAAGTCATCGGTGGGCAAGGCATTCGCTGAACGTATCGGATACAGGTTTCTCGACACCGGGCTGATGTATCGTGCTGCAACTTGGGACGCCGTTCAAAATGGTGTCGACGTAAGTGATAGTGCGGCGGTGGCTCAGGCGGTTGAGCGAATGGGGTTTTCGGTGGAAAATTCCGATTCTGGCAACAACTTGATTGTTATCAATGGAGTAGACGTTACTCGCCACCTTCATTCGATAGAGGTTGATGACTCCGTTTCTTCAGTGGCTGCGGTTGGGAGAGTTCGGGAAATCATGGTTGCCGAACAACGCCGGTTGGCGGGTGAGGGCGATATTGTGATGGTTGGCCGAGACATCGGTTCAGTCGTACTTCCCGATGCTCCGCTGAAGATTTATCTCACTGCGACCGCTCGAACGCGAGCGATTCGACGGCATCGTGACTTTATTAACGAAGGCACTGAAGTAGAGCTTGAGGTTATTCTGAAGTCGATGGAGCAGCGCGACCTTGTGGATTCTTCGAGAGAAAATTCGCCACTTAGGCCCGCTGACGATGCGCTGATAGTAGATACCGATGAACTATCGTTCGATCAGGTTGTAGATCGTTTGCTTGAACTCTCTAAGGATGTTCTTTAATGGCCCAGTGGCTGTTCCCAATATGTAATGTCGGGTTCAAAACCACTCTCAAATTGTTCTCAGATTTTAAAATCGAGGGGCAAGAGAACATACCTGAATCAGGTCCACTCCTAGTCGCTTCAAATCACCTTTCGAACCTTGATCCAGCCATTATCGCCGCAGCTCTGCCTCGCCCTCCCGTATTTTTGGCGAAGAAGGAACTGTTCAAGTACCCGGTTGGATCGCATCTGATGCGGGGTTACGGTGCGTTTCCAGTTGATCGTCATCGTGCAGATGTACGAGCTTTGAACTGGATAACAAATCAGTTGTTAAGTGAACACCGAACAGCGATAGTGTTTCCTGAAGGCACCCGAAGCAAAGTCGGTGGATTGCTAAAAGCTCAACAAGGACTGGCGATGATCGCTATGTCGACCGGTGTGCCAATTATTCCGTTCGCACTAACAGGCTCAGAAAATCTCCAAAACCCACTCCGGGTACTCAAGCCAACTGCAACGTTGAGACTGAAAATTGGCAAACCGTTCATTGCGTCCACTTCCGAGGGCCGGTCATCGCGAAGGAAAATGGCAACTGTGACCACGGAAATCATGATTCGCCTCGCCAAATTACTGCCTGAGGGCAAGCGCGGTGAGTATTCTGATAAATGCGATGTTGAATTGAAAGAGACTTCTGAATATCAGTGGTCGGCAAGCAAGTCGGTTGGAGTAAGTAGCTAAGTGTGTGGAATATTTGCATACGCCGGAACTGAAAACGCTGTCCCTCTTCTGATCGAAGGTCTTCGTTCGGTTGAATACCGTGGATACGACTCGGCAGGAATATCGGTAATCGATTCTTCTGGCGAGATTCAAACTGTAAAACGAGGCGATAACAAAGCGTCGCTTGAGAATCTAGCGAACGCCGTGGGCGACTCTCATTTGTCAGGACTAGTCGGCATTGGTCACACTCGTTGGGCAACTCATGGTGAGGTGAATCAGAAGAATTCACATCCTCATTCGTCGACCAACGGTTCAGTTTCTATCGCTCACAACGGAATTATTGAGAATTTCATTGAATTGAAAGACCAGCTCGTCGATTCAGGAATCGAATTCCAGTCGGAAACCGATTCTGAAGTCCTCGCTCATCTCGTAGGAAACGCCGTCGCATCGGGCAGCAGCCTTCGTACGGCGGTTATCAGTGTCGCTTCCCAAATCAATGGCAACACTGCGATTGTTGCTGTTTCAACTGCTGAACCTGACGTTGTTGTCGGGCTGCGGGTAGGAAACGCCGGCGGAATTGTTGTTGGCAAAAACGCCGATGTGGCGGTGATGGCATCCGACACTATCGCTTTGCTTCCGTATACATCGGAGGTTATTTACTTAGAATCTGGCGAGGTTGTTGAGATAGAGAAGGGTGACGTTCGAATATTCGATCTGGCGGGATCGGTTATCGAGCGTGAGCCTATCGTTACAGCCCAAAATTTTGAGGCCGCTCAAAAAGGCAATCATCCTCATTTCATGTCGAAGGAAATCGCCGAGCAACCGGATGCGATTCAGGGTGCAATGCGTGGACGAGCCGATTTCGCAAGCGGAACTCTTTTACTTCCAGAAATTTCTCTTTCCGGTGAGCAGCTCAGGTCAATTGATCGAGTGATCCTGACTGGCATGGGAACTTCTCTCCACGCAGCAATGTTTGGTGCGTCAGTGATCGAGTCGCTTGCTCGTATTCCTGCCTCCGCTGAGAACTCATCTGAACTGAGATACCGGAATCCGGTGCTAGATCCAAACACTCTCGTAGTAGCAGTGACGCAATCGGGTGAAACTGCCGATACTTTGGCGGCGATGGAGCATGCTCGGAGCGCAGGCGCCCCACTGGGAGTTGTGCTTGAGTTGGAAGGTTCGCAAGCAACTGGGATTGCCGATTTCACGTTGCCGATTCGAGCGGGTCAAGAGATTGGCGTTGCTTCAACCAAAACTATGATCGCCAGCATGACAACGCTCTTGCAACTCGCGGTTGTATTGGCCGAGACCCAAGGGGTTATCGATAGAGATCAGGTCAAATCGCTTGTTGAGTCTATGTCGGAACTGCCGTCACTTATCGCAAGTACGCTGGGTCTAAACGGCCAGATATCTGAACTATCTGAACGGCTTTCGAAATTCGAAGATCTGCTTTATCTAGGTCGTGGTGCGCAGCTGCCAATCGCTCTCGAAGGCGCTTTAAAAATGAAAGAACTCGCCTATATTCACGCAGAGGGTTACGCCGCTGGTGAAATGAAGCACGGAGTAAACGCTCTTCTTGGTGGCGACATGGCAACTGTGGTTGCTGCTCCTCAGAACGATTTATACGAGAAGATGCTTTCGAATATCAGTGAAGTGAAAGCTCGTGGTGGTGAGGTTTTCGCAATAGCGACCGAGGGTGATGAAACCATTGGGCGAGTCGCCGACCATGTCATATTCGTTCCGAAAAGCTCAGAACTGTTGCAGCCGTTTATGACGTTGATTCCGATGCAATTGCTTTCATACCGCACTGCGCTTGCACTCGGTCGTGATCCAGATAAGCCACGAAACCTAGCCAAAACTGTCACCGTCGAATAGTCGGCTCATGGTTCGTTGTTAGCCGTTTGTGCCATTCGCAAACTAAATTGTGTGAATGGGGCGTAAGATCATCGCTGCCCGAGAATCAACTCGGTTAGGTATCCCTATTTAGATCGTTTTTAGCCAGCTTGGCAACAACTACCAAAGAATCAGAGTCTCCAGTCGGATTTCGAGCAAAAGCTGCTCTGAAATTAGGCGCACTAAGCAACCGTAATTACCGCAGGTATTGGCTTGGTTCCCTCGCGTCGGTAGGCGCTATTCAGATTGCCACCATGGCTCAGGGCTGGTTGATCGTCGACAAGCTTGGCGGATCGCCACTGTCTATTGGTTTTTTGGGCGCTGCCACTGCTATCCCGACCATCCTTGTGAACATGTTCGGTGGTGCGCTTGCTGACCGTGTGGATCGGCGCAAGCTAATCATGGCGGTATCTGCGGCATCTTCAGTACTGCTGTTGATGCTGGCAATTCTCGATTCAACGAACACGATTCAAATTTGGCACGTTGTCGTTCTCGCCTCGGTTCAGGGGTTGGTTATGGGCTTCGATGGCCCTGTGCGAAGTTCGTACTTTCCTCTACTGATTGAGCGTAAACAAATGATGAGCGCTGTCGCTCTTGGTTCCGTGATGTGGCAGTTCAGTCGGTTGGTTACACCGATTGCAGGAGGAATTCTTATTAGGTACGGCGGTACGGA
>Ga0302134_10000013_pt1 | contig 46081 bp, 42 predicted proteins | sample CB9_SCM_MG_FD_203123 | JGI IMG/M metagenome (GOLD analysis project Ga0302134, IMG submission 203123) | Marine microbial communities from Western Arctic Ocean, Canada - CB9_SCM | ecosystem: Environmental > Aquatic > Marine > Oceanic | place: Canada: Western Arctic Ocean | collected 2017-09-19
TATCGACTCCCGGCGTATGCCATCTCGAAGCCGAGTTCACCCGAGAACATCTTCTCGTAGAACGTTGATGTAATTGGATACCGGTCGGGCAATCGAGGAATCGTGGCATAAAGCCGATTGCTCAACAAAACAAAATAGTTCGAATTGGCAAGCAACTGAGTTAGTTGATCGAACTTCTGCGGCTGCTCATCGTTATATAGCTCGGCACGTTCATGCATATCCAAGCCGATAACGCCCGGTATGCCTTCTTCCCAATGCTCTTGAACAACTTTTTCGCCGGTGGTGGCGTTATCTCGTAGCCAGCTTGATACATCGTTCACCGGATGCTGACCCGAGTACACGTTCATAAACGAAAGTGAGTAGTGAACGGTGAATATGATCACCAACGCAATTGGTAACGCTTGCAACCAGCGTCGATTCGGTTGCAGCGATTTAATTACTTCGAACGACCACCACAGCGTTCTCGCTCCATACAAAATCAGGAACGGAGTGATCGGCATCATGTACCGCATGAACTTCACATCGAACCAGCCATTTATCAGCAAGTACGGCAGCACCCACGCAAGTATCACCAGATCAGCTTTTCGCCTTGCAAGCACAGCAGCAATCACCGCTGCAAACAAACCTAGCCAGACCGTTATACCGAGGACAGGACCTAATCCCCAAGTGCCCAACTGCACCATTTGGTAGAGGTATCTAGGAGTGTCTTGATATTGACGAGTAAACGGAAAATCGACTTCCCGCCGTACCATCTGGCCTTGAGTCGAAATGTTGTCGATGTACGTTTTGAAATCGAGGAACATGTACGGCTGCGTCACGATCAACACAGCGAGAATCACGAACCCTGTGACGATGATGTTTCGGAACATCGCCATCTGGCGCCCTGGATATGAACTCGCACCAACGCCACTAGAGTCGTATCGGTCGCCCTTTCGAGACGTCGCGTAGATCACATGCGCCAGCACCACAGCGATGCCGAGCGGAAGCACCGAAAACTTCGTAGCTATAGCGAACCCGAACAGCACACCGGCCAACACTGAATCACGTCTACGCCCATGTTCAGCCACGCGAAGCGAGTAGTAGATGGTGCCGACAATGAACGTCGTCATGAACGTATCGACAGCGAAGAAGTGGCTTAATTGAATTTGCTGAACAGCGAACGCTGAAAGAAATGCCGCCAATAATCCAACACGCGTACTGAATACAGCTCGACCAATCAGGAATATGAAGAAGATGGTCACAATGTCGGAGAACGCCGACAACGCTCGACCTGCGTAGCGCAGATCATGCAGGCTCAACCATTTGTAAGGGGCTACTGCGTACTGAACTGCTTTCAATGCGTAGTGCGGCAAGCTACCCCAGTTGAACGAACCGGGATTCAGTGTGCTGAGCTGAGGATCAGTAATGTCAGCCCACTGGTCGCCTTCAGGGAACTCTAGGTTGTAAACCTGCGACAAAAATGCTCGCTCGTCCGGGTGGAATAACCCACCTTGATCCCAGTTGATTCCGTAAATACGCAACACAACTGCAACCAGCAAGATCGCTGCTAGCGCATAGCGCGTCGAATTCTTCGGCAATGAAAAACGCTTTTCAGCGGGTTTCGACCGAGATTCTAGTAGCGGTAGATTGTTAGTTACAGCGCCAGATTCCAATGCAGCATCGCTGACGGCTGAACTCTCACTTGATGATGAGTTCAGCGAATCATTGGAACCGACGTTCTGAGCTTCACGCATGAAGAGGAATTCTATCGTTGGAAAGAAGGCGAGCGCAGCATGATTTGTAGTACTCAATACGCCAGCAGAACGAATATCGACTTATCTGCATCCAAGTAAACGTAATTAAAAGGAAGTTTGACCACCGACTTCCCCACATCTACGCTTGAATTCGGCGTTTTTTGAAGCGCGCACACAATACCCGGAAAGTTAGCAATCCCACTTGGCCACATCTGAAACCCAGCCGCTCGTCTCCAGCTCGTTCGATCGAACGGTACTTCCCAACGGCCTAAGGATTCTCACCAGCACCATCCGTCACACCAACGCAGTTAGCATCATGTTCCTGTTCGGCGCTGGCTCTCGATACGAAACTCCTGAACTTGCAGGGGCTTCACACCTTTTCGAGCACATGCTCTTTAAGGGAACGCCTGAACGACCAACACCACGAGAGATTTCAGAAGTTGTCGAAGGCGTCGGTGGAATGCTCAACGCATTTACCGATAGGGAAGTGACCGGATACTACTGCCGAGTTGCGCAGCCGAACTATCGAGAAAGCATCGACCTGCTTGCCGACATGACGTTGAACTCGTTCTTCAAGGACGAAGATATCGTCAAAGAAAAACAAGTTGTCTACGAAGAAATCCGGGCTTCGAACGATTCGCCGGGAGCAAGAGTCTCGATGATGCTCGACGATCTGATGTGGCCAGACCAGCCGATGGGTCGTGACATCGCAGGTTCTGTCGAATCAGTCGGAGCTATCTCGCGAGAGCAGATGCTCGGGTATCTCAAAACGCAGTACGTCGGTTCGAACACCGTTATCGCTATTGCCGGAAATATCGAACACGCCGACGTCGTTGAGCAAATTACCGAGCTTCTCGGTGGATTACATGATGGCGAAATCCTCCCAATGTACCCGCACGAGCAGAAGCCACTCACCAAACGTGTTGCGCTTGAGCACCGACCTACCGAGCAGGCTCACATCGCCTTCGGTCTTCCCGGTCTCGCTAACGACGATCCAGATCGCCACGCTCTTTCGATAATGTCGGTAATTCTTGGCGAAACGATGAGCAGTCGCCTGTTCGAAGAAATTCGTGAAAAACGCGGACTTGCCTACGACATTCACTGTGGAGCGCACTTCTACAGCGATTGCGGAGCCTTCGTTGTCGAATCAGGTATCGACCCAGAAAGAGTCGACGAAGCAATTCCAGTAATCCTCAGTGAACTCGGCAAAATGCGAGATGGCGTTACTGAGGCAGAATGGAAACAGGCGCTCCAACTCACCAAGGGTCGAATGATGCTTCGAATGGAAGAGGCACGTGCGGTTTCCAGCTTCTTAGGAATTCAAGAACTTCTTCGCGGCAAAGTAGAAACCGTCGACGATGTACTTGCGAAAATCGCTTCCGTCACCCGTGAAGACATAAAGCGCGCAGCCAATCGCGTGCTAAAAGCAGAGAACCTAGCGCTTTCGATAGTTGGTCCGTTTGACGACGCCAGCCACTTCGAAGACATGCTCAAGTTCGATTAATACTGAATCGATACTTGGCGCTTGCGGACCGTAAACGCAAGCGTGTCGGTGGCGAATCGCTAATTAGCGATTATTAAAAATCAGTAAAAATCGGTTAAGCGTGTAAAAAAAACGCTAGGGGTCGATAAATAAACCGGCGTAGCTTGCTAAACATGTTGACAAGACAAGCACCCCCAACCGATTTCAAGTGGCAGGCAGATAACATCCGTTCGCTGCGTACCCACCTTGGACTTTCACAGACTGCGCTATCCCGAGAAATCGGAATTAGGCAGCAGACGATCAGTGAATGGGAGACCGGAATGTACGCACCACGCGGCGCATCCGTAACCATTCTCACGTTGCTAGCTGTTAGCTCGAACTTCCCGTTCGAAACTGATTCCGCCGACGATGACAAGATTCGCCCACTGATAAATGAACAATCGGCACCACGTCCTTCACAAGGCTTAGCACCACGCCGCCTTGCTGATTCAGGACCTGTTTCCGCTCGATCAGAACAGCCAGCACCAGCACAACGACTTACGTTTGAAGCAGCTAAGGCTGCCCAGACCGACCGACGTACTGGCACTTACAACTCGACATACTTTGAGACCCGACCGTCAGCAACCGTTCGACGTCTCGAAGTTCCTATGTGATCAGAACTCACCTCATAGGCTCGATCCAACACCCTGTCGTTGTTTAGCAGCGCACAGGTAGCGCGGTTCTTCGATGAATTCGGCTTTGACACCCGCATTACAGTGCGAATAGGATTGCGCCACTGATCAATGGAGAGATCACTTGGCTACCCGTGCATACATCCTGATAGAAACGGCTGTTGGTAAAACCAACGAAGTTTCCGAAGCCTTGAAGCAAATGGCGATGATGAAGGCTGTCGATACTGTGACAGGCCCATTCGACATCATCGCAATCGCGTAAGCCGACGATCTCCCAAGTATTGGCGATCTGATCAGTGACGGAATTCACAACGTTCCGGGCATCGTAAAAACCGTTACGTGCCTGTCGGTTAGAAGCTGACGCACCGAGAGCCCCGAAAAATTACTGGGGATTCATTTATTGCGTTTCGACTTCACTCCTGAAGAAAAAAACTTCAAAAGCCAGCTAAGTTCATTCCTCGATGATGTCCTGCCCGACGATTGGCATGGACCCGCCGACGAATCTCGTGATGACCACTGGGATCTGAACCAGGACATCAAAAAAGGTCTCGCCGAACGTGGATGGCTCGTTATGAGCTGGCCAAAGGAATACGGCGGATCCGATTCATCTCCAATGATGAACACCATTTTCGCTGAAGAGATGGCATACCGAAGAGCCCCCGGCCATGACCGCTTCGGCACTCGTATGTTTGGTCCAACGCTCATGCGATTCGGCACTGAAGAACAACGCACAAAATATCTTGGATCTATCGCACGTGGCGAGATTCAATGGTGTCAGGGATACTCAGAACCAAACTCAGGATCCGACCTCGCCTCTCTACAGGCTCGTGCGGTAGAAGATGGCGATGATTTCATTGTTACCGGTGCCAAAATTTGGACATCGCTCGCACACCGTGCCGACATGATGTTCATGCTCGTACGAACCGATCCTGAAGCTCGCCCACACAAGGGAATCAGCCTGATTATCGTCGATATGAAATCGCCGGGAGTCGAAGTACAACCCATCGTCAATATGGCGGGCGTACACAGCTTCAACCAAGTGATATTCGACCAAGTACGAGTCCCAAAATCCAACTTAGTCGGCGATCTCAACGACGGCTGGCGAGCCGGTATGACAGTTCTCAATTTCGAACGATCAGGAATCGACTACGCGGCGTGGGCACGCGCTGCACTCGAAGAACTAGTCGACTATGTAAATAATGACGACGCCGAAGTTACTGCTGCCAAATCCGACCCAACCGTACGGATAAAACTTGCTGAACTACACATGGAAGTCGAGGCAGTTCGGCTCATGTGCTACGACGTTTCGTACAGGCAAGGCAAGGGCGAAATACCATCGGCTGAAGCCTCGATGAGCAAAGTCGCAGCATCCGAGGTTTATCTGAAAGTTCTCGACTACGGAGTTGAAATTCTTGGTATGTACGGCGTGCTCGAACCCGGTTCGAATCAAGCTGAGCTTCAAGGTCGATTCTTCAAGATGCGATTGTTCTACACATCTGGACCGATTCTGGCTGGAACCAACGAGATACAGAAGAACATCATCGCTCAACGTGGACTCGGGCTACCCAGAAAGTAATCAGGAATTTCAGTTGGACTTCGGACTCACAGAAACTCAAGAACTCATCAAGGCATCGGCACGTGAATTCCTTGAAGAAAAATCTGACCCTGCGATTGTCAGAGCAGTTGCAGAGGGCGATTCGGATGCGATAGATGCCCTGTGGAAAGACATCGTAGAACTCGGCTGGCCTTCACTGACCATCTCAGAAGAACACGGCGGAGCGGGTCTATCGTTTAGCGATCTCGCCGTACTACTCGAAGAACTTGGCGCAAGCCTTGCTCCTACTCCGCTCGTCGAATCATCGATTAGCTCATGGATTCTCGAACGATTCGGATCTGATTCCCTCAAATCTGAGCTGCTTCCAAAGATCGCAAACGGTGAAGTACTAATCACTCCAGCGATTGTTGAGCGTGACGCATCGTGGGATCCCGAATCAACCAAAGTCGCCGCCACTCGATCAGGCTCAAATCTTGTAATAACCGGTGAAAAGCGATTCGTAGCATTCGCTGCACAAGCAACACACGCCCTCACACTCGTTCGAACCGACAATGGAGAACCTGCTCTGGTCGTAGTACCGATTTGGAAAGCCGACGGAGTAGAACAGACACCGCTTAGCCACGCATCGGGTGTTCCCGTATCGTCGCTATCGTTCAACGAACTAGAAGTCGCTGAATCCAACATCATAGCCACCGGCGAACTGGCTACCCAAGCCGTTGATGAGCTTGTTGCAGCTGGTGGCGTAGCAAGATCAGCTCAGCTCGCAGGACTCGGCAGAGCGGTTGTCGACGCGGCGGTTGAATACACAGCCAATCGTGAGCAATTCGGAGTACCCGTCGGGTCGTTCCAAGCTGTTCAGCACCACCTTGCCAACATGGCGATCGCAGCCAAGCAAGTGAACCATCTCGTTCATGCAGCAGCGTGGAGTTTCTCACGCGATGGATATTCCGTTGACACCGCGGCTCAGGCGAAAATTGCAGCAAGCGACAAGATCGCTGAACTATGCTGGACAGCTCACCAGTGTCATGGTGCTATTGGATTTACTTGGGAACATGACCTGCATCTTTATACTCGCAGGGCAATGGCGTGGAAAACTGACTACGGTGACTCAGCGTTTCATAAATCAAAACTAGCTAACGCAATGGGTCTATAAGGAAAATTAACTTATGTGGTGGACCGCAGAAGAAGAAAAGAATCAACTACGACAACAAGACTGCCTGTTTTGCAAAATCGTGCATGGTGAAGAGCAGTCGACTGAAATTTACTCCGACGATCAATGCATGGCATTCAACGACATCAACCCTGTCGCAAATGTCCACGTACTAATCGTTCCCCGTGACCACGTGACGTACCTAACGGGTGCGACAGAACAGCACGAACAGTTGCTCGGCCACATGATGAGAGTCGGAGCTAAAGTAGCTCGACTAACTGGAATATCCGAAGGCGGATATCGACTCGCTGTGAATCAGGGAGTCGATGCTGGTCAAATCGTAGATCATCTCCACCTGCATGTTCTTGGTGGCGGAAAGCTCGACAAACTTGGCACTCCACTTGGCCCATCGTAATTAGCCAATTTATTCCACCTGCATTACGGCAAACGACTTCACCAAGTAAAGGGCTGAATACTTAGTGCGTGCCGGACTGCTCTCTGGAACCAGTTACTCAGCATTCAAATACCGTGAATATCGGTTGTTCTGGATAGCCGCGGCATTTTCCAACATAGGAATGTGGTCGCTCTTGTACGGTCGACTGTTCCTGATGCGTTCACTCACAGGATCAGAGCTTACGCTTGGGCTTGTGGCAACGGCGAACCTCCTACCGGTGCTGCTCTTCTCGATGTGGGGTGGCGTACTTGCAGATCGTTTCAACCGCCTAAAGATCGTCCGGTTCACGAGGCTGATGTTCGCGGTTGTAACCCTCGGCACCGGAGCATTGATCCAGAGCGGATCAGTCGAACCGTGGCACATTCTTGCGATATCGTCCGTAACCGGAACCCTGCTCGCATTTGATATTCCTTCTCGATCAGCAATGGTCGCAACAATTGTTCCGAAAGAACATCTAGCCGGAGCAATAGCGCTCTACTCGATCGTATTCGGAGCCGCTGCCATCGTCGGCCCAGTGTTGATAGAACCACTCGTATCAAACTGGGGCTATGAGGGACTGTTCTACATCATCGGGACGTCTTACGTTCTAACGGTTGCAACTCTGATGATGATGAAAACTAAAGGTCACAAAGTGGCGGCGACCAGTAGAACCGCCCTCGGCGGCCTGCTGCAAGGGTTCGCCTATCTAAAGCGACAGAGATCTATTTCATTAGTCATCCTTCTCGGCATATCGATGGGGCTTTTCGGATCTTCATTCGACACGCTTCTGCCGGTATTCGCCGATGAGGTTTACGAAACCGGCCTAGATGTAGGCGGCAGATTACTGCTTGGAGCTGGTATCGGTGGGTTAACAGCAACGACAGCAATTACGCTCATCGGAAAACGAGTTCGACCCGCGCTCTACTTAATCATCTCTGGAGTAGGACTTGGTGCGGCTCAACTCGCGTTCGCACAAATCGACGTAATCGAATTCGCCGTTTTCATCGCCGGTGTTATTGGCGGATTCAAAGTAGTTCTCGGAACCATGAACACAACTGTAGTTCAAACGTTGGTCGATGAAGAGTACCGGGGGCGGGTCATGAGCATCAACCAACTCACCTGGGGCGCCTCAGCGCTCGGGGGGCTAATGATGGGCTACCTAGCACAGCGATTCGACGCACCATTGGCAATGACACTCGGCGGAGCTGTCGCCATCCTCGCCACTCTGCTTGTGGGTCAACGCCTGATCAGGAGCTTCGGAATCGGATCAAAACCTAAGATTCATTCCGATACTTCGGCTGAATCATCAAGCTGATCGAGATGCGAGTGAGCCAAAAGCATCGCTTTACATGCTTTATCGCTTAATTATCGCTGCACTCAATTCCTAAAATATTAGTTGCGGCACGCCTCTGCTGTGGGCATAATGAGCGCGCTCACCTCGGGTACAAAGTTGTACTGTGCCCGAATGTCCAGCCCGGTTATGTAAATTTGATGCCGGGGTTTCTAGCTGATATTTCTGTGTTCTCAGCTTGAATAATCTGAATAAACACACGAAAGGAGAGGGCGCTTGCACCCGTTTGCATACGTTGCCCCAAGTACGGTAGCTGAAGCTTTAGCCGTACTAAATAAACATGGTGATCGAGCCCGACCGCTCGCAGGTGGAACAGACCTGTTGGTCAAAGCTCGCGCTAATGTCTGGGAGCTAGATGCCGTCGTCGACATCAAGAACATTCCAGAACTTATGAATCTTTCCGTCGGTAATGACGGACTTAGCATTGGCGCAGGCGTGCCTTGCTACCAGGTTTACGACAACAGCGAAATTGCTGCTGAGTACCCTGGGATTGTTGATGGAGCATCCATCATCGGTGGAATCCAAATTCAGTCACGTGCTGGACTTGGCGGAAACCTCTGCAACGCTGCTCCGTCTGGTGATGGCATCTGCCCTCTCATCATTCACAGCGCTGTTGCAAAAATCGCAAGCTCAAGCGGAACCCGTGAAGTAGCAGTCGAAGACTTCGCTACTGGGCCAAGCCGAACAGTACTGAAACCTGGTGAACTACTCATCAGCATCGAAGTACCGAAGCCTGCCGCTAACTCTGGTGCCGCCTACACACGTTTCATTCCTAGAAATGAAATGGATATTGCTGTAGCTGGTGTCGGTGTCTTCGTTCAGCTCGATTCTTCGGGCAAGAACTTTGAATCTGCTCGAATCTCACTCGCATCTGTAGGCCCGACTCCAATTTTGGCGTCTGCTGCAGGCGACAGCCTTGCTGGCAAGCCAGTCAACGACGAGACAATCGCCGCTGCCTCTGCACTAGCTCGGGATGCTGCATCTCCTATCACCGACATGCGTGGTACGGTCGAACAGCGAAAACAACTTGTAGAAGTGCTCACAGGCCGAATGATCAAACAGGCCGTTGAACGGGCAAGGGGCTAAAGAACCATGACAACAAACTCCCCAAGCAAAGTTCACGTAACAACGACCATCAACGGTCAGCAGCACGAATTACTCGTGCCTGGTTACATGAGCCTGCTCGACACTCTCCGTGAACTCATTGGCCTTACAGGCACCAAAGAAGGCTGTCTCGACGGCAACTGTGGTGCATGTACTGTCAGCGTTGATGGCCGAATCGTCGACTCCTGCCTCGTTCTCGGCGCAGAAGTAAACGGCAAGGTAGTTGAGACCGTTGAAGGAATGGCAACTCCAGAGGGTCTACACCCTCTCCAGCAGGCATTCCTTGAAGAGGCAGCACTCCAGTGTGGCATCTGCACACCGGGCTTCCTCGTCGCTGCAAAGGGTCTATTGGACAACGAACCTTCACCAACTGAAGGTCGAATCCGACACTGGCTCGCAGGAAACCTCTGCCGCTGCACTGGCTACGACAAGATTGTCCGCGCCGTACAGAAGGTAAGTGACTAAGAAGTCATCCCAGATAGCTGCCAAAAATTCTTAAAGAATGAGTCGGCAGCTCTCTAAACTATCTGGCCCAGCAGAATTTAGGCCCGGAGATAAATTATGGTCGCAACATTTGAGCCCAAAACCGATTACAAAGTAGTCGGAACACGCCCAATTCGGCATGACGGATACGACAAGGTAACTGGTCGCGCTATTTACGGCGGAGACGTAAAACTACCCGGATTAATCTGGGGAGTTATGGTCCGAAGCCCTCACGCGCACGCCAACATCAAGTCGATCGATACGTCAGCTGCTGAGGCTGTAGAAGGTGTATTCGCCGTCATCACCGGGGCAGATATGCCAAAGGCACCGAGCAAGCTCGTTGACCTTGGTGAAGGAAACATCAACTTCAAGTGGGCATCAAACAAATTGATGGCCGACAGCAAGGTTCTCTACAAGGGACACCCAGTCGCAGCTATTGCAGCTACCGACAGGTACGTCGCTGAAGAAGCCGCTCGTAAAGTGGTTGTTGAGTACGAAGTGCTCGAATCAGTCACAAACGTAGTTGATGCACTGAAGCCAGACGCTCCAATTATTCTTCCCGACATGGTTGGTGACGACCTAGGTGAAGATGTAACGAACACCAACATGGCCGCACACGTCCGACATGAGTTCGGCGACGTTGAAGGCGCATTCGCATCTGCAGCTCACGTTGTTGAGCGCGAGTACAACATGCAGATGGTTCACCAGGGATACATCGAACCTCAAAACGCTACTGCGGTTTGGGACGAAGAAGACCGCATCAAGATCTGGACAAGCACGCAGGGTGCATTCCCGGCTCGAACTCAGATCGCTGGAATTCTTCAAGTTGATGTTTCTCGAGTGAAAGTTACTCCGACTGAAATCGGTGGTGGCTTCGGAGGTAAGATTCCGGTCTACTTCGAACCAATCGCAGCGATTCTTTCTAAGAAGTCGCAACGCCCTGTGAAAATGATTATGGAGCGCACGGCCGTATTCGAAACTACCGGACCTACTCCGGGTGCTCGAATGGTCGTCAAGCTCGGTGCAGACGCCAACGGCAAGTTGACTGCTGCGACATCTGACATATGGTTCGAAGCTGGCGCCAACCCTGGTGCTTTCATCGGTCCGGCAGCAATGTGTATCTACGCTCCTTACGAAATTGCCAACACTCGAATAGATGGTTGGGACGTTCTCGTAAACAAGCCAAAGGTTGCTCCATACCGCGCTCCTGGGTCGCCTCAGGTTGCGTACGCTATGGAATCTGCAGTCAACGAACTATGTGAAGACGCCGGTTGGGATCCACTACAGTTCCGAATCGACAACGCTTCTAAAGAAGGAACACGTCGCGGTGACGGAGTTCTCTTCTCGAAGATCGGTATGGAAGAAGTTCTACAAGCGACCAAAGAATCTGACCACTGGAACTCACCATTAGGTGACGCTCCGGCAGGTAAGGCTCGCGGTCGTGGTATTGCAAACGGCTACTGGTTCAACATTGGACTCAAGTCATCTGCAAACCTCGCAGTAAACAGCGATGGAACAGTTCAGCTAACCGAAGGTTCTACCGATATCGGTGGATCACGAACATCAATGGCTATGCACGTTGCCGAAGTACTCGGTATTGGTGCGCACGATGTTCGACCTACTGTTGGTGACACTGAATCTATTGGTTACACCGATGTAACTGGTGGTTCACGAACTACATACGCAACTGGCTACGCTTGCTGGTTGGCAGCAAACAACCTTGTAGACGTACTGAAGGACCGTGTTGCGGTTCTATGGGACATCGATAAGGACGACGTTGATTTCAACGACGGTAAGTTCATTTCGAAGGCAGAAGCACAGAAGTCGATCGGCTTCAAGGAACTTGCGGGCAAGTTGGACGACCTCGGTGGTCCAGCAAACTCAACTGGTTCTGTCGATCTAGAATCTGCTGGTGACGGTTTCGGAACCCACATCGCTGATATTGAAATTGATCTGGAAACAGGCAAGAGCGATATCATCCGATACACAGCCATTCAGGACGTTGGAACTGCAATTCACCCTGCGTATGTCGAAGGACAACTACAGGGCGGAGCTGTTCAGGGAATTGGCTGGGCACTGAACGAGGAATACTTCATGAAGGACGATGGCTCGATGGCCAACTCCAGCTTCCTCGACTACCGGATGCCAACTGCGCTAGACCTCCCAATGATCGAAACAGTGTTGGTAGAAGTACCAAACCCACTTCACCCTTACGGTGTTCGTGGAGTTGGTGAAACTCCAATTTGCCCTCCAATCCCAGCGGTTGCTAACTCAATCGCCAATGCGATAGGCAAACGGCTCTACAGCACTCCTATGAATGCAGGCAGCATTCTTAAAGCCCTTAAATAGGATTCCTAAAGAACTTTGACCGGGCTGAATATAAAGTAACTAATCGAGAGGTCGGAAGTTGAATTCAACTTTCCGGACACTTGTTTCCAATAGATTTTGGAACTGGCTCACTAATCGGATCGATTCAATTCAGATCCAACGAGGAAATCGAATGGTCGCAACCTACGAGACGAAGACTGACTACAAGGTCATAGGTAACTCACCAATCCGACACGATGGTGTCGATAAGGTGACAGGCCGAGCCATTTACGGTGGCGATGTAAAAGCACCAGGTCTTATCTGGGGTGATGTAATACGCAGCCCACACGCTCATGCTCGAATTAAGAGCATCGACACCTCAGTTGCTGAGGCAATGGAAGGCGTATTCGCTGTTCTAACTCACGCCGACTTCCCACAGGCAGACGATCTTACGATCGACACTGGTGAAGGAACTGTAAACCTACGACGTGGCCAGTCGAACGTAATGGCCGACCAGAAGGTTCACTACAAGGGTCACGTAGTAGCTGCTGTTGCTGCCGTAGACCGAAACACTGCTGAAATTGCCGCTCAGGCGATCAAGGTTGAGTACGAAGTTCTTACCGCTATCTCCAGCGTCGACGCTGCAATGGCTGACGGCGCTGAGGTCATCCTGGAAGGTCTCGTTGGAGACCATCTCGGCGAGAATGTCGAGAACACCAACGTTGCACGCGTATTCCGACACGAATTCGGAAACGTTGACGACGCATTTGCTAACTCCGACCTCGTAATCGAACGAACCGTCGAGATGTCGATGATTCACCAGGGCTACATCGAGCCACACAACGCCACAGCAATCTGGGGGCATGACGATAACCTAACCGTTTGGTCCAGCACGCAGGGCTCGTTTGGTGTTCGATCTCAGGTAGCAGGATTACTGCACCACCCTGAATCCAAGATCAAAGTGAACTACGTTGAAATTGGCGGAGGATTCGGCGGCAAGACCGTTGTTTACCTCGCACCAATCGCTGCACTTCTCTCCCGCAAGTCGGGTGGACGTCCGGTAAAACTGGTCATGGATCGATCATCAGTATTTGAAGCTACTGGTCCAGCACCAGGTGGCAAGATCCGAATGAAAATCGGTGTGAACAAAGACGGCAAGATTCAAGCCGCCGACACCGACCTCATCCTCGAAGCTGGTGGATTCCCAGGTTCAGCAGTAGGCGCAGCAGCAATCTGTGTATTCGCTTGCTACAACCTGCCTGTTTCTCGAATCACTGGTTACGACGTTCTCGTAAACAAGCCTAAGTCTGCTGCATACCGAGCTCCTGGCTCACCGCAGGCATCTTTCGCTATCGAGACTGTCATCGACGAAATCTGTGACGAACTCGGCTTTGACAAGATTCAGTTCCGACTAGACAACGCTGCTCACGAAGGCACCCGACGTGGTGACGGAGTGCAGTTCATTCGAGTTGGTCTTGAAGAATGTCTCGTAGCTGCTCAGGAATCCGACCACTGGAAGTCACCACTCGGCGACGCTCCGGCTGGCAAGGCACGCGGTCGTGGTATCGCTTCTGCTTACTGGATGAACGGTGGCGGCAAGTCGACTTGTGACCTGATGTTGCAGGACGACGGAACCGTAATGTTGAACGAAGGTTCTGCCGATATTGGTGGAACACGAACTTCTATCGCTATGCAGGCTGCTGAAGTACTCGGCATCCCAGTAGAAGACTTCCACCCATCCATCCCTGACACCGACACGATTGGTTTCACAGGCGTAACTGGTGGATCACGAACGACTTACACAACTGGTTTGGCTGCTTACAACGCTGCTCAGAAGCTTGTTGTTGAGTTGAAGAGCCGACTTGCCGACCTCTGGGAGACCAGTGCCGACAAGATCGATTTCAACGAAGGTACGTTCACGGCGAACGGCGACTCGATTGGTATTCAGGAACTTGCAGGCAAGCTCGACCCAACTGGTGGTCCAGCTACCTCAACTTCATCTGTAAACCTTGCTGAAGCTGGTAACGCTTACGGTGTTCAGATCTGCGACCTCGAAGTTGATCTTGCTACAGGCAAGACCGACGTTATTCGATACACAGCAGTTCAGGATGTTGGTAAGGCAGTTCACCCTCAGTACGCTGAAGGTCAGATTCAGGGTGGTGTTGTTCAGGGTCTTGGTTGGGCGCTAAACGAGGAATACTTCATCACCGATGATGGAGCAATGGCCAACCGGTCGTTCCTCGACTACCGCATGCCTACCTCGCTCGACATGCCCATGATCGACACGATCATGGTCGAGGTTCCGAACCCACTTCACCCTTACGGTGTTCGTGGTATCGGTGAAGTGCCAATTTGCCCACCGCTTTCTGCTGCTACTCAGGCAGTAAAGAACGCAGTTGGCAAGGCTTTCTACTCACTTCCGGTCAAGCCTGGACGTATCCTAGAAGCCCTAAACGACTAATCGGTTCTACTCAACATAGGGCCCAAGGCTTATCGCCGAAGGCCCTAGTTTTGTTGCCTATGGCCCCAGTTCTTTCGCCTAAGGCAAGGAGGAAATAAATGGCTACGGTCTTCCTCCCTTATGCTCTGCGCAAGTACGCTGACGGCGCAGAACGGGTAGATGTGCCCGCTAAGACTCTTGGCGAGCTTGTCGATAATCTTGAAGCTGCCTACCCCGGCACAGGAGATCATCTTGTTGAAGATGGTCGACTGAAGCCGGGGCTGGCCGCAATTGTCGGCCACATGGCAACCCGACGAGGATTGCTACAGAAGTTAGAACCCGATACCGAGGTTCACTTCATCACCGCTATTTCCGGCGGATAACGAGCTAACGCTCGTTATCCGCCTTCATCAACACAAACTCAGCCGATCCTTCGCAAATGTTGATAGAATCCGTGCAACAATTCTGGTTTATTTCGCATCTAAAGCACTAACCGGAATCACCATTCACAGATCTAAGATACCTGAAATGACTATTCTCGAGTCTTCCAACGAAACCGCCAAAGACAAATTTGAATTCGAAGATGGCGAACTAATCGGAGCGGCCTGCAAACAGGTGATCGCAGACGGCGTCGTATCGATGCTCAAAGCGGTCGGCGACGGCGTAGATGCGAAGGGCACTGCCGACACTCCGAAGCGGGTCGCAAATATGTACGACGAATTGCTCGCGGGCTATTCGATCGACCCTATCGAACTTCTGAACGGCGCAATGTTCGATGTTGAGTACGACGAGATGGTCGTTGTGAAAGACATCGATTTCTACTCGCTCTGCGAACACCACATGCTCCCGTTCTACGGGAAAGTTCACGTTGGCTATTTGCCGAACAATAAAGTCATCGGACTTTCTAAAATCCCTCGACTCGTAGAAATGTTCGCCCGACGCCTGCAGGTTCAGGAACGCATGACCCAGCAAATCGCTCTCACTATGGACGAGCTTATTCAACCAGCCGGAATCGGCGTTGTTGTCGAAGCGAAGCATTTATGCGCCGCTATGCGAGGCGTGCGAAAACCCAACACAACGATGACAACCAGCGCTGTTAGAGGACTCTTCAAAAAGAATTCCTCAACACGTGAAGAATTTTTTAATCACGTTCGGCAATAGTAGTAACGAGTCGAAGATCACTTTTATATGGATACAAACGGAAAAGTAGCTCTAGTAACCGGAGCAGGTAGAAGAGTCGGACGCTCGCTCGCTCTTGCTCTCGGTGACGCCGGCTGCAGAGTCGCCGTGCACTATGGCAAGTCTGAAAAGGACGCTAAAGAAACAGCTGCATTAATTCAGTCCATGGGCAGTGAAGCCAAAACCTTTCAAGCCGATCTCGAAGATCCCGTTCAGGTCGAATCGCTTGCCTCTGCGGTAGTCGAGCAACTCGGTTCAATCGAAATTCTTGTGAACAATGCCTCGATCTTCGACAAGCTAGGGCTCGAACACGTTTCCGTTGAAGAGTGGGACCGCCACTTCGCTGTAAACGTTCGAGCACCGTTTCTACTTGCCAAGGCGATGCAGTCGCAACGGTCGTCCGATTCGTCAGGCAAGATCATTAGCCTCAACGACTGGCGCACAGCCCGCCCAACCCGATTTGCCTACGGTATTACCAAAACAGCGCTCTCTGGGCTTACACGAACACTGGCACTATCCATGGCGCCGCACGTTCAAGTAAACGAAATATCGCTCGGAGCAATACTTCCGCCAGCGGATATTCCACTCGACCGCCCTCGGGAAGAAATACAGATCAACCTCGGACCTGCCGATCGAATGGGATCTCTCAACGAAGTCGCCGATGCGATGATGATGCTCATCAAAAATGATTTCATCACTGGCGAAACCATCAATGTCGATGGCGGACGACACATTCAATAATGTGGGTGGGTGGCATTGCCACTTTTTCTACGGGCTAACGTAGTCACTCAAGTTCACGTTTAATATTCCAAAATACTCAATGACATCTTCATCTTCCGACAACTCCCAACAGCTCGACACCGTCCGCATCGAGCGACTTGAACTCGATTGCATCATCGGCATTAATCCGTGGGAACGACTCACTAAGCAGCGCATAACGATCGACATTGAAATGAACGCCGATCTATCAGCAGCTGGTGAATCGGATGCGATCGAAGACACGATCAACTACAGAACTGTCTCGAAAGCCGTCACGGCTGAAGTGGAAGCGTCGAGCTACGGCCTAGTTGAGGCGTTAGCTGCGCGGGTAGCTGAGATTTGTCTTGAAGATGAAAGAACGCAATCGGTAGAAGTAACCGTGCGTAAACCGGGAGCAGTACGTAAAGCTTCCGCAGTCGGCGTAATCGTTCGGCGTAGTCGCCAAAGCTAGAGCAGAGCCAGATTAGGACGCAAAAGCGTCTAGCTCGCAGCCTGACCAGAAATCACACGGAATTCGCTCTCAAAGTTACGAACACGTGCCGCCAGTTCCGACAACTTATCGTCGTCGACACCAAGCTCTTGGGCTTGTCCAAGAACTCCCAAGGCGGCTATTAATTGTTTTGCTACTAAAGTTTGATCTGTATGCATCGTGACGAGTCCGAACCGGTGAACAACTCACATTCTCGCGAGAAGTACTTAATCCTAGAGGTCAATCCAAGTAGGAAATAAGTACCAAATATACAAACTACACCATAAGTAGTGTTTCTAAACTCATAAACCACTACCAGTTGCGATATTAACCAATTTACAACCAATCCAGCCCGGCGCGCCATACAGGGAAACACCCAAAAAGCTAAACGGCGCGCCGCTGGGGGATCAAAGAGTCTCGAGTGCAGGTACTAATAAATCAGATCTGCGTTTGAACTCAAAATCGCATTGTCAGTAGATTTTTACCTACGCGCACCAACTCAAAATGATGAATGGGGAATCTCACGGCGCGACAGCGCAATGGCAAACCTATTTAGGCGGCTGTGAAGGCGGCGTTGAATCAGCTTTTGCAGCAGGCGGAGGTCCGCCACGCTTCCGAAGTGGCACTTCTCGAATGAACACGGTCGCAATCACGGCGAGAACTACGAATATAAACGCCAGGAAGAAGACATCTCCAATAGCGGAAGCTAGCGACTGTCTTGTCGCCTCGAAGACGCTTTCTCCGAGCGCTACACCTGATTCACCGTTCGCAGCGAACGCACTCTTCAAGCTTTCCGATGCACCCGAATTGATCAACGCGTTTGGATTGCTAGTGATCTGTTCAAGCAACTGCGGCGGCACGACTTCGAAGACCTCTGCAGGCAAATTCTCTTGCATGCCGTCTTTGTACTGGCGAACCATGAACGATCCGAACAACGCCAACCCAATCGATCCACCTACGGATCGGAAGAACTGTGCCGACGAAGTAGCGACGCCGAGATACTGCTGCGGCACACCGTTTTGAATTGCGATTGTGAAGAGCGGGAACGATGTCCCCAAACCAAATCCCATAATTACGGCGGACGTCAGAGCGTAAGCATGTGTCGTGCTGCCGCTCACACGGCTAAGCAAGAACATTCCTATAGCCATGATCGAAACGCCGACGATTCCCTGAAGGCGATAATGGCCACCCGTTCGTGCCAGAATTTGTCCGCTTGCCGCAGCACCAAAAACTATTCCCAGCATCATCGGAGTCAGGAAGCTACCGCTTGCCGTTGGTGAAGCTCCGAGCACGCCCTGAAATAACAGCGGTACGAAGAATATTGCTCCGAACATCGCAAACCCAGTGAGCAGCGTGACGAGCAGTGCTATTCCAACGATTCGGTTCTTGAACACTGCTAAAGGAAGCAACGGTTCAGAAATGCGAGTCTCGTAAAGACCGAACATGACCAGCATTATGCCGCTGAACGACAGAGAGCCCAGTACGAGAGGATCTGACCACTCGTACTGGTTGCCACCCCATGAAAGCCCTAGAAGCCCAGGTACTATCGCTAATACGATCAACACGGCACCGCCGACATCGATCTTCCTCTTAGGGCCTTCTTTTTTGCCGTTAGGGAATAACTTGATAAATAGTGCGATTACCGGAATTCCGAGCGGAATGTTCACAAGGAAAATCCACTGCCATGAAAGCTGGTCAGTAATAAATCCGCCAAGCGTTGGCCCGAGCACTGAAGAAACACCGAACATCGCCGAAACGATGCCCATGTACTTTGCTCGTTCGTTAGGAGGGAACAAATCGGCAATCGTCACGAACGACAACGCCATAATCATTCCGCCACCAAGACCTTGAACACCTCTAAAAATAATTAGAGCGTTCATACTCGGCGAAGCTGCCGCTAACGCCGAGCCGATTAAAAAGATCGTTATCGCACCGACAAAAAGCCACTTACGTCCGTAGACGTCAGATACTGCTCCGGTAATCAGAACTACCGAAGTCGAAGCAACGATGTACGCGGTAGAAATCCACGTGAACCTGTCAAAGCCATCAAGATCCGACATGATCCGCGGAATAGCTGTCGCAACGATAGTTTGATCTAACGATGCAAGAAACATCGCGAACATTACGCCGATCAATGTCAGCTTTATCTGTCGCGGTGTTAGTCCCGGGTCTTTCCATTCAGCTTGGAACGGAGCGGCTTTGGCGTCGGCCAATATCTACTACTTAATGTCGAACGAGTTTTGATCTTAAGATTTGTTGCAAGGCTTACGAAGAAGCGGAATCTTTCATTGCTGCGAACACACGTTCAGGACTCATTGGAAGTTGCCCCATGCGAACACCAATGGCGTCACTGATTGCGTTTCCGATAGCAGCCGGAGGGGGAACGATTGGCGGTTCGCCAACGCCTCTGATTCCAAACGCACCGTCATCGGCGGGAGTTTCGAGGATCACAGTGTTGATCATCGGCAAGTCCAGAGCCGTGGGCATTCGGTAGTCAAGGAATGAAGCGTTTCGCATCTTCCCCTGATCGTCGTAAACATACTCTTCCGATAATGCCCAGCCGATGCCCTGAACCGCTCCGCCCTGCATCTGGCTTTCAACCTGAGTTGGGTTGATGCACTTACCTACATCCTGGAACAACGTGAAATCAGTGAGCTGCACCTTGCCGGTGTCAGGATCGACTTCAACATCGGCAACCGCCATTGCGTAGCCGTTGGCAGCTCGCATTCCAGGATCGTTTGAAGCTGTAGCAACAACGTTTGAACCGTTCTTCGTAACAGCAGCACCGGCGTCCTTGAACGACACCTTTGAATCCTGATTATCACGAGCGTAGAAGTAACCGTCTTCGTACTCGACGAATTCAGAATCAACTCCGAATCGCGCAGCCATCTTCTCTTTCATTTGAGAAATGACCGAAGTTCCAGCCTTGTAAACAGCCTGACTCAGCGTACGAGTAATTCGTGACCCTGCAGCATTTCCTGTGTAGGGAATACCTTCTGTATCGGCAGTGTGAACATAAATTTCTTCAGGCTCGATTCCGAGTGTTTCTGCGGCAACTTGCGCAGTTCCCGTTCTAACTCCGTGAAGGTCGACTGCGCCAATCGTGACGTCGACTCCACCATCGTGGTTCACCATGACTCGTGCGCTTGAAATCTCAATTCCACACGGCCACCAGCCGATTCCAACTCCACGCCCAACAGGGAACCCGTTTGCGCTCTTCTTTACAGGTCGGTTGTACTCGTCAGAGGCCTTCACAGCTTCGAGCATCTCGACGATGCCTATGCGTGCGTACTCTTCGTCATCAACGTTTGTATCGCCCGTCTTAGAAGCGTTCTTGATGCGGAAGTCGATCGGGTCCATGCCGATTCCTCGGGCTAGATCATCGAGAGTCGACTCACCACAGAAAGTCGCAACAGTTGCGCCCGGTGCGCGGTATGCCGCAACACGAGGAGCGTTGGTCACTACGTCGTAGGCATCAACCTTCGAGTTCTCAGGTTGGTAGCAAGCAAATATCGTCTGCATGCCTCGTAGAACAGGCGAACCGGGGAAGCCACCAGCGCCAAATACGAGTCGTGCCTGAGCAGCTTTAAGGACACCGTCCTTAGTCGCACCCATCTTGACCGTGACCACAGCACCCGATGCAGGACCGGTTGCCTTGAGAACTTCTTCTCGGGTTAGAACGATTTTGACCGGCTTACCGGATTTCTTCGAAAGAATTGCAGCGATAGGAGTAATTCGTGGGGTGTTCTTAGCTCCGAAAGCACCACCAACTTCCAGTGGCATAACTTTGATCTTGCTGACATCGACTCCTAGCAGGTTCGACATGTTCTGTCGGAGCGGGAACGTTCCTTGCGAGTTCGCCCAAACTTCGATGCGACCATCGGCGTGCCAGTGAACAGTTTCAGCTTCTGGTTCGAGGTAACCCTGGTGAACGAGTGCCGTTCGGTAGGTTCGCTCGACTACAACGTCGGACTCAGCGAATCCCTTTTCAACGTCGCCCTTTCCGCCCTCCATGTGACCAGCAATGTTGCTCGGTGCATCTGCTGATCCTGAAAGCGAAGTTGCGATAAGCCCTTCGTGAAGCAGAGGCGCTTCCTGCGACATCGCTTCGATAGGGTCGGTTACAGCGGGAAGAACTTCGTACTCAACTTTGATTCGTCGAGTAGCCTCTTCGGCTATGTGAATATCGGTTGCGGCTACGGCTGCGAGCGGGTGACCTTCGAACAATGCCTTACGACGACCCATTATTAGGTTGGCGAGGAACTGAATGCCGATCTCAACTTCACCAGTGTCGACATCTCCGCTGACGTCCGATGGGAAGTCTGCTGCGGTACATACGGCTTCAACACCCAGCATAGCTTCAGCCTCTGAGGTGTCGATCGACAACACTCGGGCGTGGGCGTGGGGGCTTCGGACTATCTTCGCAAATAGTGAACCCGGTGCGGTGAAGTCGGCTCCGAATATAGCCTGACCGGTGACTTTAGAGTCACCGTCTACTTTTCGGTAGCGTTTACCGAATTGCTTGAATTCCATACCGTCGGCGTTTGATCGTGTTTCAGTAGTCACAAAAAGTCTCACTAAAAGGCAAGTATTTGTTCGATATTGGCGGGTTGCGGGAGCGTTGATTCCCAAACTTTCGCTGAGTTCGCCACTCTACCACGCGTACGCCCTTCAACAAGGACTATTTATGCAGGTTACTTAGCAACGCTACTTACCGCTTTTTGGGCTGGGTTCGTTCTGCTTGAAACACATCGTGATCTGGAACGTCTTCGCCGACAATGTATAGCCAGTAGTAGCAGTCCATTTCACCCATGAATTTGAATTGCTTGCGAAGGTCTTTGACCAGATCCCAAAACGAGTCGTGTGATCGTAAATATTTCTGTAAGGTACCGAACTCATCTTCGAGATCGATCATCTTGCGGCCGTTGTCGGTAATAGCCTGCAACTTGCGTCGATTGCGAATAACTCGTTTATCGTCGGTTAGCGCATCGACCGCCGATTCGTCCATCGAAGCCACAGCACCAATTTGGAAATCGTGAAACGCCTCTCGAATGGTGCCCCACTTCGACTCGACAACCTTCCACGACATTCCGCTCTGGAAAACAGCTTTCGTCTGAATTTCCAGATAGTCGTCTAAACTCTTCGGCACGATCTGCGCCGGTGCTACGCCATCTGGCATGAAATACTCCTCGCTAACCCAACCCATATTCGATGCGACAACTTCCGAAATCGGTTCAGCATTGCACCACTGAACTAGTTCGACGAAGATTATCCTGTTTCGCCTGTACCAGCTAACCCACGTGTGCTAGATACCTGTAACGCCACACAGCAATCCCAACAATGACCCTGCAGATTACGCCTTCCGCCCAAACCGCAATTCAGAACGAATTTAGTCGTCAGATCAACGCCGGACTTCACTCAAGCGCATCACTTGCAGTGTTCAAGAACGGCGTTCCTGTAATCGACCTCATTCGGGGAGCGCTCCATTCGTCGCCACTGTTCAGGGTTTTCTCGATGGGTAAACCTCTCGCAGCTGCCGTTCTCTGGCGTTACAAAGCACGAGGAAAATTCGAGTGGGACACACCAGTCGCTGAGTTCTGGCCTGAATTTGGGACTCGAGGAAAATCAGCCGTAACAATCGGGCACGTTCTGTCGCACTCGGCAGGACTCGCTTCTTCCGATTCCATTCCTACTGACGATTACGGCGATTGGGGTCGAGTGATTTCGCACATCGAAGATATGCGACCTGCGACTACGCCTGGAACGACCGTTCACTATCACTCGCGAACGTTCGGTTGGCTGGTAGGCGAGATTGCATCTCTAATATCGGGTCTTACGTTCGAAGAAGCGTTCGCACGCGAAGTAACTCTGCCTTTAGGACTCAAGAACACAACGTTCACCGTAGAGCAGAACGATTTCGGCAGAGTCGTGCCAGTTGACGCTAGTTCAGAGTGGCCCGACTCCAGCATTCTGAACAGCATCAATTCGATCAGACGTGCGCAAATCATGATGCCGGCCGGTTCGATGATCACAACGGCTCACGACGTCGCAAAGTTCTACTCGGCGATTGCTGGAAAAGGAAAAATTGCCGGTGTCCCGTGGCTCCCCGAAGAAGTAGTGAACGAGGTCACATCGCTTCAAGCTGAGGGTCCAGACGCCGCATCAGGAAACTATTCGAGAGTGGGCTTCGGAGTGCGACTTCCATCGTCACCACCGAACCAGTACGCCAGTGTCAACGATTCCGACACCGTCGGCCACGGCGGGATGGCGACCTGCACCGGATGGGCGAGCTTGGATGACGATCTTTCAGTTGCGTACATAACGAACCGATTGCAGCTGGGCGCTCCGAACAAGATGCGACTTCACGATATGGCAAAAGTCGTGCGTGATTCGACGACCGCCGCTGACTTCACACAGATCTCGCCTGACGAATCTTCAAAATACGAGGATCCCAAAATAGTGGTCACCTCTAACCCAGAACGCGTGTGGCCCGGAAAAGAGTGGCAGACTGCAGAACCTGAAGAGTTGGGATTTGATCGTGAAAAACTTGCTGAAGCCGGTAGGTTCCAGGCTGAAATAGCAGTCGACCAGCCTTACCGAATATTAATCGCACGCCACGGCAAAATAGCTGCGGAATGGAACTTCCGATCCGACCCTACTGCTCAGGCGCACCAAGCCTCCGCATCGAAATCCACTTTCTCATCGATTCTCGGAATCGCAATTCACGAGGGTGTGATCAAATCTGAAAACGATAGAGTCGCCGACTACTATCCTGAAATGCTCAATGTCGCCCCCGGCGAAGGGCCGAAAGAAGGCCGCTACGCCTTCCCTGAAAACGACAGCATTACGTTCAAGCAGTTGATCGGAAACACCTCCGGATACATGAAGCCCGGAGAAGCCCCCGGCAAAGTGTTCAACTACCAAACGTTCGGAATGAACATTATCACGCACGCCATCGCATCGGCGTACAGCCTGTACAAATCATCGAAACCCGAACAGGGAGCAGGATTCGGAACTCTCACCGAATGGAAAATTCGTAATCTAATCGACGGCAGTTGGGCGTGGAAGTACGGCAACTTCGACATGCACCCTGAAGCCAAGCTGGGCGTATTCGGCTACATGACCTCGTACCAAATGTCGTCGAGAGACATGGCTCGAATGGGTTGGCTGTGGCTAAACAAAGGCAACTGGAACGGCTCACAAATCATCCCGTCTGAATGGATCGACAAAGCAACAAAAGTTTCGAGCGAAATTCTCGAAAACGAACCCGAAGAACGGCATGTGTACGGCCTCGGATTCTGGTGCAACGACCAGAGCCAAGTTTGGCCCGATCTTCCAAAGGATTCGTTCGCAGCAAGTGGAGCTGGAAACCAACATATCTGGGTGTGCCCCAGCCTCGATCTCGTAGTCGTTCAGTCGCCCGGAATATACCCGTCACGCGGCGCTTTCGATTCCGAAGAACAGATAGACGATCGACGAGCGATGCAGGGTCTACTGGGCCGAATAGTCGAATCGATTCAATAGTCGAACGTGCAAACTACGCATACAAGGTTTTCGTTCACGCATCCAACTGAACCGTGGCGACTGGTAACCTGCGCCTTACTGACTGATTCAAACTGAGCTTGAGGGCTACAAATGTCTGATCGTTTCTTTGCGTTAAGCATTGCTGGTGGGCGTGGCGAGCGACTTCGCCCGTTAACCGACAATCGACCGAAGCCTATGGTCGAAATAAATGGCAAGCCAATCATTGGCTACCAGGTCGACTGGATGCGTGCTCAGGGCGTTACCGACGTCGTGTTCTTGACCGGCTATATGGGCGAGATGATTCAAGATTATTTCGGCGATGGCTCGGAACACGGAATCACTGCTCACTACTCAAGCGAAGAAACACCTTTGGGAAGAGGCGGAGCCATCAAGCAAGGGCTCTCGCTTGTCCCTAAAGATGAAGGAACGGTGTTAGTGGCAAACGGCGACATCATTACCAATCAATCGCTTGATCCGCTGACGGAACTGCACGAGCGATATGGAGCCACTGGAACCGTGATGCTGGTCCCATACCCTAATCAGTACGGCGTCGTTGAATCCGATTATCAGAACATCGTTACGCAGTTCATCGAAAAGGGCAGTCTGCCTTTTTGGATAAACGCAGGAATCTATCTGTTCGACCGCGGAATAGAATCGCTGCTACCCGATATCGGAGATCACGAAACTTCGACGTTTCAAGATCTAGCCAAACAGGGCAAGCTTTCGGCATATCATTCGAATATGGCGTGGACGAGTATCGAAAGCCCGAAGGACCTGAGCGATATTACCGACCGGATAAACGAAGGTCGACTGGTGCTTGCGGGTAGCAAGTAAGAGCTAGTTATTCGCATTTATCGAACTAGTCGTTCGCTGCAAATAGCCGCAGAAGATCGTGCCTAGAAATCATTCCAACTGGTTTGCCGTCTTCAAGCACCGTTAGATGATGAGATTCAGCATCGACCATCAACTGCGTTACCTCGGCGAGGTGCGTATCAGGCGCAATAGTTGCCGCATCTTTTTGCATTGCATCGCCTACCAAAGTGTTTCGAGTGTTGCGAATCACTTCTTCGATATTCTCAGGGTCACCGAGTTCGCTTCCAAGTAATCGCAGTACTGTTTGGCGCAGGTAAGGCAGAACGGTTTCTTCAGGAAGATATTTCGATTCCGACAGCACTCCAACGAACTGCCCGGAGTCATCGACAACCACTAATGAACCAACGTTCTTTTCGAGCATGATTTTTGCAGCTTCCGAAACAGCCTTATCAGCCGTAATGGTCGCCACTGGTGAAGACATTATTTCGCTAGCTAACTTAGTGAGCATTGAGCCACTTACTCTCCATCAATTAGAGTCGGATTTATATTCATCACTATAACGCCGGACGCGTGAAACAAGCGTGAATAACAAACAGAAAATTCTTGCTTAGAAAACCCTAAGCAGTCTGTAGTGACAGTGCCTGTTGAGCGAAGCGTGCGACCTTGATGGACGCCACTGCGATGTTTTCCGAACTTGTGTCGATCGTAATGTCGTACAAACTACGATCATCAGGCTCGACACCGTGGATATCACCGAAGTACTCACGCTGGAGCTTCTCTCGTCGTTCGATGGTGAACTCAGTGTCAGAAGCCGACTTCAGGCCTTCGCGTTTCATCACGCGCTCAACCCGGTCTTCCCATGAAGCGAAGAGTCCAACCTTCAGCGCTGAACGCTCACCGGCTTCAACAACGCCTGCCCGGTGCACAAGCACCGAGTTGCCCAGCTCAAACAGATTATCGACGCTCGATACTTCACCAGCCGCCGAACGCTTCTCTGAAGGGCCGTCGCTGTCCCAAGTAAGAGGAAGCAGAAGTGCATCAGGAACGTTGAAATACGGATCGCCAGCAGCGTTACCAAGTGCGAATCCAGAAACAGCACGTTCGACAATCGCCCAAAAACGATCAGTCATGCCGGTAGGAGCAGTTTTATTGAGGTCAGAAAGAGATCGTGGCAGAGCAATTCGATCGATGTACTCGAAATCGAACATTCTCGCCACGCGCTTGCCCAGCTCGAGGCCACCAGCACCAATATGCCCATCAATAGTTATTACAGACATCTCAGCTCCTTACGTTCTAGCTCGAACTGTTCTCAAGAGGGTGCAAATCTGCATCCTCATCTGAGAACTCAAGGGAAGTTCTAAACAACTTCCACATCGAAACAGAGTTCTCACCAAGTGGGTGTGTCGAAGGATCGAACAACCACCTAGTAACTGCTGACTGGATCATACCGAAAAATATCATTGCCGCAGCATCTGGCAACACAGATTTGTCGATTTCATCTCGTTCAATACCTTGTGAAATGATCTCGGATACCAAGGACAAGTATTTTTCCACTAATCGTCGACCAGCGGAACGTACTCTTGGCTCTTCAAATTGAGCCGCTTGGGCAATAACTACGAACGAAATACCTTGTCGCAACTCAACATACGAAACGTGAAGCTGCAACATGTGCTCGAGACGCTCTAGCGCGTGACGATCCGAACGAGTGGCACGAGATATCGCTTGAAACAGCGATTCTTCCACTTCTTGCAGTAGAAGCAGTATAACTTCTTCTTTAGAAACCACGTGCCTGTAAATTGCCGCTTCAGTCACGCCTACCTTCGAAGCAATGCCTCGAATAGTTAGCGCGTCCACACCACCGCTCGCGATCAAATCGCGTGCTGCTTCGACAATTTGGTGTTGTCGAGTTTGGTGATCGAGCCGTGTTCGTGTAGCCATAGTGAAATCTACTCAACCGTTGGTTGATACATCTATGTTAGTGATCGTTCACATACATAGCAAATATATTGAATACTTTAAGTTTCTCACGAGTAATTGCATGAGGACGATACATGCACCGTGAAGATTCAAGTGATACGTTCAAATCTGAACAAATCAAACCTTCAGACCATTACTGATGTCGACACCAGCTGACCCTAAAAAATCAAACCACAAGCATGAAAAACTTCATGCACTACGCCACCACCCGTTGCTTCGATGGGTAGACGCCAAATTTGTTCACCGCCCTCGGATATATCTGGTCCAATCCCTACTCGCAGGCCTAGCTCTCGTCGGGATTCTTATCGCGGAAGATGCGCTAACTAACGGTGCCGTCGTAGCCGCTGTCGCAAGTTCGGTTGCCATCGTTTTCTTCGTACCGCACTCGGTAGCGTCTAGGCCGTTCCGACTAATTGGCGGCCACGTATCCGCGATAGCCGCAGCGCTGTGCACCGTTGGAATCATGATGCTTTTGCCAGACGCTGTGGCGAGCAATCAGTTCGTAATTCACGGGTTACAAGGGGCTTCACTAGCCTTGGTGATTCTGTTCATGACGATTACCAACACTGAACACGCACCTGCGGCGGGAACAGCCCTGGGACTAGCGACCTCAGTACCGATCAACTCAGTCATCTTCATACTGTCGTCAGCAGTAATCATTTCGATAGTGCGAATAATTCTCTATCGCCGACTGCACAACTTGATTTAAAACAAAAACGGCTCCGGGTATTTCACCGGAGCCGTTTTAATTTACTTAGCTAAGTTCTACGAACCGCCGTTAGGGTCGGTCATGAACTTCAACAGATCGCTTGCAGGATCGATGATGATCGTGGTCTGCCCATCCATGAATACCTTATACGCCTCAAGCGAACGCCTGAAGCTGTAGAAGTCAGGGTCTTTCTCAAGTGAAGTAGCAAGAATCGTAATTGCTTCTTGTTCAGCCTCACCTCTCAATAGAGCCGATGTACCTTGCGCAGTCTCAAGAATAATGTTGACCTGACGGTCTACATTGGCCCTGATCTCCGAATCAGCCTGAGTTCCCTCAGCCCGAAGACCACTAGCAATTCGTTCACGTTCAGCTTCCATACGTGAGAACACACTTGTCTCAATGTCTGGCGGGAAGTCAGCACGCTTGATACGAACGTCAATGATCTCAATTCCTAGCGCTTCGATCACGCTAGCTGAATAACTGACCGAGAAACCTTCGAGCGAAGCAGGACTTGCATCAGCTTCCAACAAAGCTATCTCTTCAGAAGTAGCAGGTCGTGATCGTTGCGTATCGGTTGTATCTTCATCGACAAACACTGAAACCGCTGCGTGATTAAGCGAACCGTAGTCACGGAACAAGTCACCACGTGAAACTTCGATCCTGTTACTTGCGATCGTAACCCGGTTCATTATGTTTTCACGAGTCTCAGAAATAACTTCATGTTGAAGATCCTGAGCAACTTCCTGTCGAAGCTGAGCGTTGACGATGTCACCTACTCGAGCATCAGCACCCGACTGGTTCCTCAAGTTCTTGAAGAACACAAGTGGGTCGACGATCTTGTACCTAGCGTACGAGTCGATCACGAGGTTTCGTTTGTCAGCAGTCAACAATGAAGCTGGAGCAACGTCGACACGAAGCAAACGCTTATCGAATCGAGTTACCTGCTCAGCAAACGGTGTTTTTACCTGGAGACCCGGTGAACGGTGAGATCGTTTGAATTCACCAAACCGAGTGACAATCGCCAATTCCGTCTCGTCTACAACAAACAGTGTCTGCGGTATAACGATCACGGCGGCAATAATAATTACTATCAGTGGGATAGTGAGCTTCTTCATTACTGCTGTCCTCCCACTCCGGTAATCGTCCCGGAACCATTCGAGCCATCAAGTGGCAAGAATGGCAATACGCCAGAGTCGGAAAGAATGAACTTCGTTACGCCCGGCAAAATTTCTTCCATTGCTTCGAGATACAGGCGCTGTCGAGTGATATCAGGCGATTGGAGGTAACCCTCTAGAATCGCTTCGAAACCATCTGCTTCACCCTGTGCTCTAGCAATACGACCTTGCTTGAAACCTTCAGCAGCCTCGGTGATCTTTGCAGCTTCACCAGTCGCCTTAGGAATTTCAGAAGCTTCATACGCCTGAGCTAGGTTGATTAGGCGCTCTCGGTCTTCACGAGCACGAACAACGTCTTCAAATGCTGACTGAACTTCAAGTGGCGGGTTCACGTTCTGTAGCAGAACCTGCAACACGTCGATACCAGTCTTGTAGTCAGTTGAAAGCTCTCGCATCTTGAGAAGAACTTCGGTTTGAACCTGTTCCTTCTCAGTGGTCAGAACGTCGTCAATATTTCGTGAACCAACAACCTGTCGAAGAGCAGTTTCCGCTATATCACGAAGAGTACGACCCTCCGGGTTACCAGCTGCGACACCACGATCGGCATCTCCGGGGTCGTCTACTTCAAATAGGAAACTCTGCAGATCAGCAATTCTGTACTGAACCACAGCTTGCACGTCGACGATGTTCTCATCACCCGTAATCATCAGTGATTCATTGGTTACTGACTGTGCAACTGTAAATCCATCAGACCCGGATCGGAATCCAAGCTCCATACGACGAGTAGTCGTAACAGCTACAACGTCTCGTTTACCAATCGGGCCAGGATAGTGCCAATGCAAACCACCGCTAGTAGTTGCGGTGAACTTACCAAAGGTACGAAGCACAGCTTCCTGGTCGGGGCCTACTGTGTAGAACCCGGTACCTGCCCAAATAATTCCAATCACGATCAAAGCTGCAAATATCAGCCCTGCCGATCCTGCTCCTCCAATGCCTGGAATCTTTGGCATTGATGCCCGAAGGCGTTCAATTACCTCGTCCAGAGTCATCTCTGTTCGTTCTTCTTGCGGTGGTCGATACATCTTGTTATCGACGACCTGCGTGTCTTCGTTTGACGCCGCCATCGCTTCTCCTCGCACCAGCCAAAAAATTGACCAATACGTTGCGTAGTGTTCGTTTGCTCGCACTGCCATCCGTTACACCGGTTGCAGAGCGTGCCAGTAAGTTTTGGCTAACCAAATTACTAGTCAGCCCTAATTGCGTAACGCAAGTATACCGACGAGTTGCGGATTCGAACTGAAATTCATGCATTTCACATCCGATATGCATTTGATCCGCACCAATTTCGCCAATTTACTCGTCTATTTCGAGTTCAATTCCTTTCTCAACAAGCAGTTCTTCAAACTGTTCATACGATCCAAGTGGCATAAGCAGCTTCACCATTTCTCCCACAGAATCGACTTGTTCCCGTAAATCCCACAAATAACGAGCTATCGGACTCGTCGATGAAGGGCTTTCGGCGTACGTGCCGTGAAAAGCAAAGTACGCCTGGTTAATCTTGCGAATCTGGTAGCCATGATCGAGTAGTTCGACTCGGCGTGACTCCATATATTCTTCCGCTTCGTCGATAAGCCCGTCGGCAAGCATCTCGTCGGTTAGTTTCCGAGTTTCATTCATGAACTTGCTGAAGCTAAATTTTCCAGGCTCTACTATCTCGGCGGCTTCATCTTCGTTCTCGTCATTGCCGTTGCTCTCAACCTTTGACGCGGTTTCAGGACGAGTCGGTGGAACAAACGGTTCGCCAGTTACTTCTGAATAGACCATCAAGCCAGCTTCTCTTCCGAAAATATCGGCGAGAGTCTCGTTTATCGAACGAATTTCTCCGCCTGAAAAGTAAGCCATGCCAAGCGGGTGGAACGTCAGATAAGCGTGCAACCACTCGTGCGATGCCACATCGACCAGCCGTTTAAGGTGCGTAGTAGGAATGACGTTCGGATAACTCGCTAGTCCTCCGGTTTGAAGAACTACTGCCGAAATATCGTGGTCGGTTACGAGTTCGTTTTCAATATTCGACATATCGTCGGTTGAAATACCGGGATCGATCAGAACATCTTCTATACGAGAAATTTCGTCTCGTAGCGAAGTCACCAACAGCTTCGGAGGATCTCCAATCCTGAAATCAACCGGCGGCCAAACGAACGAACCAACGAGATCGATTTCATCGGTGCGAACGATTTCAGCGATGATTTGTTCCAGAAATTCCTCTACAGCAGGTCGAATCGCATCTCGTTCAGCAATCAGAGCACCAACTTCGCTTTGAGCCGACACTATCGCAGCTCGATCTGGCTCAGCTGTCGAAGTAACTCGATTCAGTTGCCCCTTGGCTATTCGCAATTCTGCTTCCAAAGCTTCGTAGCGGGCTAATGCCTCTCGACGATCTTCTTCACTGGTCGGCGTCCACGGAAACACGGTCCAAATGCGGTGAGTCCATTTGTCGAAAACATTATCGAACTCCCACGACACCAACCCGTACTGATGATCGAGCGAGGCGGCGGAAGCTGGAGAGTCGAAGCGCTTATCGCCAGTAGGAACGACCCAACTGAAGAACAAAACGATTACGAGCATCACTCGGAAGACCCACTTTGAACGACGACCCAGCGGGAACAGCACCAACCACTCCGCAACGTTGAACGCGATCAGCAATAGCGAACCGATGGTCCACATTAATAATCTATTCAAATTGGCGAGTCGAAAATTGGGCAAGCGGCATACCGAGGTTGAGTCCAACGCAAGTAGATATCAGTTCAAACAACGACATCTAAAGAGAGCGTAACCAAGTTATACGTCACGCGAAAGAAAAACAGTCTTTAGCTGGCTAGGAACAAACAACACAATGCAGCACAAATTACCAAGAAAACCAAGCTAGCTTGTTGGGCGAGCCCAGAGCGTTTCGTACTGTTCGCCCATGATTAGCTGCGCAAGTTCACGGCGTTCCAAACGAACTAACTCGTTGAACACCTTTTCAGCAGTCTCGACTGCCTCAGGGAAGCCAGAATCTTCAACCCGGCTAACAATCTTGCCCCAAAGACCTGAAGTCTTCATCGCATCGACGTAGCCAACCCACGGCACAGCAATAATGTCTTGCGGGCGGGGTAGATCGGGTCGCATTCGCTTGATCGTGCGGAGTCGGTCGGCGATAGATCGAGCCATTGGCACGACTCGCACCAAAGGAACTACGCCATCTTTCGGTCGGATATCAATCACTACCGATTGGCCGAATTTAGGGAAAAACACAGCCATGACTTCAGCGTTCGAGATGTACTTGAACACGCCATCCACGCCACTGCCGTAACCGAAATCCATTTATTACCTCTTGATTTACAATCCTCAATGTGAGGTTGCTGTTTCCCCGAGTGATATCCAGCTTACATCGTTATCTAGTTGCTTAGGCTTTAAGTTCCCGAACAGTAGCAAGAAATGAGGGGAGTATCTTCTCCCAATCACCCACAACGCCGAATCGTGCCTCTTTGAAGATATTCGAATCGCCATCTTTGTTTATAGCGACAATCGCACGAGAGCTGGAGCATCCCGCCATGTGCTGGCTCGCCCCGGAAATTCCAACTGCAATGTAGACGTCTGGACTAACCGACTTGCCGGTAAGCCCTACCTGATGCGAATGGTCAATCCAACCTGCATCGCACGCAGCACGAGAAGCACCCACGGCTCCTCCGAGCACGTTTGCGAGATCAGTGAGCACGCTGAACGGTTCAGGACCACCCAGACCACGACCACCACTCACAACGAAGTTGGCATCTTCGAGTCGAACACCGTCCCTAGCTTCAGCGACCGTATCGGTCACTTGTGCTTTTTGATCGACACTCGCTGCTGAATCTGCGGCTTCAACGGAAGGCGATCCAGACTCAGCGGACGGTTCGTATGCGCCTGCTCGCAGCGTAACAATGGCAGGAATCGATACGATATCGAATTCAGCAAGAGCGCTTCCGCCGTAAACCGGACGAGTCACGCTAACCGCACCGTTAGCATTTGAAATCTCAATGCAATCAGCAGCGAACGCTGAGTCGGTTCTGAACGCCAAACGAGCGCCAACAATCGATCCGAAATCAGATTTGTTGAACATAACTACATCTGGATTCGTTGTGGCTACAAGCACAGCCACATCGGCTGTCGCCTGTTCGTAAATTCCTAAATCAGAAGCATCGATTGCAGAAAGAGTCACAACTTTTTCGGCATTCAGTGAATCAGCCGAACTTGGTGCATCGCCAGCAATAGCGATCGTCACCTGCGCATCAGCTAAACCGTTCGCTGCAGCGACTGCCTGAAGAGTCGCCTGGCTTATTTCGCCCTGTTCGTCGCGCTCGGCGACCAGTAATACAGATGTCATTAAATCAACTTCTCCTCACGCAGTCGTAATGCAAGTTTCTTACCCGAGTCCGCTTCGTCTTCACCCTCGATTAGCTCAACCTGCTTGTTCGATTCAGGCACGTAGAGCTTCTTCAATTCCAGCTTAGGAGCCAGATCGTCAGCCGATAAGCCGAGGTCGGCTAATGAGAATATTTCCGGTTTCTTGCGACTTGCTTGCATGATTCCGCGAAGATTCGGGTATCGAGGTTCACCAAGTTCATTTGTAACCGTAAGCACTGCAGGTATCGGAGACGTAATAGCCTGATATCCATCAGGAATTACACGCTGTAACGAAACGGAATCACCGTTCAGTTCGAGTTTTTGAACCAGCGATACAAGCGGTAACCCGAGAACCTCAGAAAGCCCCAGAGTTACGTGCGCTTGATCCCAATCGGAAGCCTGACGACCGCCTAATACGAGATCAAATGGCCCGTCTTTCTGAATCGCAGCAGCAAGTACTTTCACGGTTGCCGACGAATCGAGCTTATCCAGCCCTTCATCTTCCACAAGTACCAATCGATCAGCGCCCATCGCCAGTGGCTTCTTCATAGCGTCCATAACGAAGTCGCTGCCGACTGAAAGCACTGTTATCTCGACATCTGCGCCCGAATCCCTGAGCAATAAAGCTGCCTCGACTGCGTTCAGGTCGAATCCGTTCACAACAGGTGGTACACCGTTCGGTAGGATCACGGTGTTTGAAGATTCGTCGATCTTGAACTGAGAGGGCGGAGTTTCGGGGTCTGGAACTTGCTTGGCAAGAACCACGATTCGGACGGTCAATTAAGTATTTCCAATTCAGACAGTAGGCACTTAGGCGCAGCAAGTTAGCAAAACACGATAATAGCGATACTCTACGCCGGTAGAAATCCAAGTAGCGGCCTATAACATTACCGATCAATCATTATTATTTCCGGGCTTTCTATTTCGAAGCTCGCAATAACATCCCAATTCTCTCTTTCATGCGAGCGCTCATCCGCATCGAAAGCACCTGAGGCAAATAACAAACTTTGGAATCTGTAGTCGCAGCAGCACAACTGCTCGGAGTTGATCTTGATGCCAAGCAACAGGCTCAATTTCAGCGTTATCGCGAACTAATTGAACTACGCAGCAAGCAGTTCAACCTCACCGGCCACAAAACGTGGGATCGAATTCGTGAAGAGCTAATTATACGTTCACTGCGCGTGCTGACACCAGCCGGCGGGAACGTCCCAACCCCTGAATGGTTTGCTGGCAAGAAAGCACTCGATGTCGGTTCAGGTGCTGGCATCCCAGGCATGATTCTCAAAATCGCTCTGCCTGAACTACACGTGACGATGCTCGATTCGATCGCAAAGCGAACAAACTTCCTTATTGAAGTAGCGAACGAGCTCGAACTCACAGGACTTCAAGTGATCAACGGCAGAGCCGAAGAACTCGCTCAGGAATTCAGTCACCGTGAACAATATGACGTCGTCGTGGCAAGGGCTGTCGCACGCCTTGCCGAACTCGCTGAACTAACAATTCCGTTTGCAAAAATCGGTGGAACCGTAATACTGCCGAAAAGTCAGGGCGTAGCCGACGAAGTTGAAGAAGCGGCCGGTGCTGCTGACATTCTCGGAGCGGCCCCAGCATTGACGCTTGAAGTTAGTAAACCTGGCGAATCTCCACCAGACGACATGGTTTACTGGATGAAAATCTCTTCAACTCCGGAAGAGTTTCCACGTAAAGTGGGGATTCCTCATCAGTCACCACTAGTCGAAATCGACGAATATGACGATGATGACGACAACGACGACTAATCAATCTTCAACACAGCCCACCCTTAGCTCTCTGTAAAAAATGTCCGACACCCCGTCCGATCAATCACATAATCCCGTTCAAAACGATGAATCGGGAATGCCAAGCGCAGCTACGTTGCGACAACGCGTTTTGTCGGTGCCAACTCTCGTAGCAATTCTCGTAGGCGCCCTGCTCCTAAGTTTCGCTATGTGGCGCATTTTCGACTTCGAATGGGACGAAGTGTGGACGAATATCAAGAACGTTCACCCCGGCAAATATATGCTCGCGGTTGTTCTTTATTACCTCAGCTTCTTGTTCCGCGGACTCCGCTGGCGATTACTCGCAAAGACGGCGAACATCGGTGGCGACAACGGAAAGAACGTTCCCGGCACGACCGCCTTATCGGGAATCATCTTGATGGGATGGTTCGCCAACTCAGTAGCGTTCCTTCGATTAGGTGACGCCTACCGAGGGTGGTCACTAGCAAGAGAATCCAAATCCGATTTTCCTTCTAGCCTTGGAACTGTCTTAGCGGAACGTGTTCAAGACATGGCCGCAGTTTTGATACTCGTACTGGCTGCCGCAGTTTGGCTCACCATTGAAGGCGATTCGAAGGTTCCCGGTTGGGTCGTATTTGCGGCATTCGCACTTGTTGCCGCTCTCGTTCTTGGTCTGCTGATTATGCGATTTGCCGGTGAACGGTTATCACGCCTACTACCGAGCCGATTTGAAGCCGCATATATAAATTTACAGCGCGGCACACTAAGCAGTTTTTCAGGAAGGGGACTACCTCCTCAACTGGCACTAGGAATCGTCGGTTGGATTCTTGAAATAGCTCGTTTCTACTTTGTTGCCGATGCAATGGGCATCGAAATATCTTTCGGAATTGTAATGTTCGCAGCGTTAGCGAACGCAATGCTCACAACGATTCCAACTCCGGGCGGATTCGGATTCGTTGAAGGCGGGCTCACCGGCCTATTGGTCCTGTTCGGTCGTACCGACAACGAAGCAATCAGCCTTGTCGCCGTCGACCGCACTATCAGCTGGCTTAGCGTGGTGTTGTTTGGTGGAATCCTATTCGTCGTTTGGCACGCAGTGAAAGCCAAAAAATCCACAAGCTCCTCACCTAGTCCCACCGAATAACCTGCCGACGATTATCAATCTGGGCTAATATCATTGCCTCGGTAATCGTTTATAGATTCGCAGGTTCCACCGTGGCATAAGCCCGCGAACCTCAAGAGAAGGTATTTCGCATGGCTGACAAGAAAAAAGTGCTAGTCACCGGTCTTAGTGGATTGGTCGGCACAGCGCTACGCAGTGAATTCGAAGAACGATACGAACTCTCATCTCTGTCTCGCTACGGAACAGAGGGCCTCGACGACGCCCACAACTTCAAGGGCAACATCGCTGAAATCGACACCATGATCCCGGCGTTTGAAGGTCAGCACACCGTTGTTCACCTCGCCGCCGATCGCAGCGCCAACGCCAACTGGGAATCCGCACTTCGCAACAACTTCGTCGGCGTATACAACGTTTACGAAGCCGCAAAACGCACAGGCGTGAAGCGAGTCGTGTTCGGAAGCTCGCAGCACGCAATCGGTGGCTTCTACCAAGATGAGCCGTACAAGTCGATTCTTAAAGGTAACTACGAAGGAATCGAGCACGGCAAGTTTAAGAAGATCGATGAAACAGTTCCGTTCCGACCCGATGGCTACTACGGTGCCTCGAAGGGTTACGCCGAAGGACTCGGCAGCTTCTACAGCGAATTTCACGGCATATCTTCGATAAACATCCGAATCGGCTGGACCATCTCAGATGACGACCCAACAGTGGCCGCTGGTGGATTGGCTATGTGGTTGTCGCACCGTGACACCGCTCAGATTCACGTCAAAGCAGTCGATGCGCCAGACGACCTGATGTACACATTGGTATTCGCCATGAGCGACAACCACTGGAATATCTTCTCGCTCGATAAGGCACGAGAAGTTCTTGGATACGAGCCGCAAGACAATGCTGGAAAAGTGCTGAATCCCAACAAAGGCCTCTCGCAACGAGACGACACCGACTTCAAGCAACACGAAGAAGACCCAGAAACTTATTAGTAAGGGTAATCGCCAAGTACGTGTCCTCCCTCCCAGAGTGGGAGGGAGCTAGAGGGTGGGAGACTGCGACGAGCGACCAAGTCGTTCGACGACGCCCGGAGCCTAACGCCGAGGGATCTGGAGCGGGGACATACGTTGCAACCACACACCACGTTGGACTCCAGCTCAATTCGACCGCTTGACCAACCCGCGTGCCACCTCTCAAATAGTCAAAACACCAGCGAAATCACAGCACCCTCTGTGCTACGATTTTTTAGTAGGTCGATTCGATTGCGATAATTCGCCAACTCGAACCGCCCACCCCGCATGAAAAACGGGGCTGTAGCTCAATTGGTAGAGCGCCTCAATGGCATTGAGGAGGTAGAGGGTTCGAATCCCTCCAGCTCCACCAGAATAAATAAGAAAAGCCACCGATATCTCGGTGGCTTTTCTGTTTAACGCCCGTGATGAACTCGGAAATGATTTCGAAAATCTTCACCCTTTATCGCCGATCAACGGGGCTATACTCCGCACCATCGAATCACGCGCCTAAGGAAGCAATAAATGCCCGCTGTATCTCATCGTCCGCTGGATCCCGAAACCCCAGACATTCTGTACGGCTCCACAAGCTCGCTTTGGGACGCCCGGCACCCTATCGAATGGGGCATCAAGCGAATCGCAGCTCTTGGACTACAAGGCATCGAGCCATACGCAAAGCAGATCGAGAACCATCGTGCCGACCCGCTAGCACTCGGCAAACTATTCGACGAATCGGGCGTAACACTGATCGACGTCTCAAACGGTGCGAAGGGTCAGTCGACCAACTTCATCGACCCTAAAGAAATTCCAAAAACAATCGCCGACCACGTGGCATTTGCACGTGACTTCCTCCAACCAAACGGCTGCGATCTATACAAGTGCAACATGGGCGCACGACCCGACGGCGGAACAAGTGACGACGAGCTAAAACGACTTGCCGACACCCTGAACGAAATTGGTCGCCAAACAATCGAAATGGGAATTCGACTTGCGCCGCATCCTCACATTTGGGGACCAGTTGAACGCGAACACGAAGTTCGTGCCATGCTCGACCTAACCGACCCCAACTACGTGTGGATGACTCCCGACACCGGCCACCTAACTTTGGGCGGCATGGACGCCGTTGTTTTCATGGATGAGTACTTCTCTCGTATCGCCGAAGTGCATCTCAAAGACACCTATGCGAAATACCGCGGAAACACCGCAACCCCAACAAAAGAACAGCACCTAGGTGCCAGCGTTTATCACAACATGGGCGGCGGAGGCGTCGACTTCCCGGCGCTAATGAAGATGCTCCGAGACCGCCACTACAAAGGCTGGGTCATATTCGACATGGACGGCCCACGTGAAGGCGACGATGGATTCGACGCTATCGGCGGAAACCTCGATCTCGCAGTCGACGATTACCTCGCCCACAACGTCAACTACCTACGACTAATCCTCGGCGTAAACCTGCCGCCATTCGACTAATGAATTAGCCGAAGCTAGCGATCACTGGACACTCGACCGGCATCACAACCCAACTTGCCTAAAAAACCATCGCCCGAGTATGAACCAGACCCTAAATAGCGCCTATTCCCTCTCGCATGACACACCAACACATACCAAACAAGCATGTATTCACCGTTTTTCAACCAACAGAACTAGTACCTGGAGCATAACATCTGTTGGTTGAGAAATTCTCCGGCTGGTCGGGGTAAATTTATATCTCGCACGTTTCGAATACGTCAACTGAAGCTATCGCACGGTTATGACAACAGACTCTCTCTCAATAGAGAACTATAAACCGAACGCACTCCGACCTCGCTCTGGCCAAACTTTCGCCGGGATCACGGTCGTACTCCTTAGTCTCCTTACTGCGTTATTTATTTCACGTATCGACGGTGAAGTCGCGGCTATTTGGATACTCGCAAACGCGTTCGGTCTAACTCTTCAACGTTCACGTTTCTGCTTCGCATCTGCGTTCCGCGATCTCTTCCTGTTCGGCTCAGGCCACAACATGAAGGGCATAATCATTGGATTAGGAATTTCAACGATCGGCTTTGCGGCGATCATGCATTGGATCATCCCAAACCCAGCTGCCGGATTCCTTCCCGCCGAAGCCCACATACTCCCGGTCGGACTCTCAGTAGTCGTCGGTGGAGTTCTATTCGGCGTAGGAATGGTTATCGCCGGCGGATGTGTTTCCGGCTCGCTCTACCGAATGGCTGAAGGCTACGTAGCTTCGTGGGTAGCGATCATCGGTGTCATCATCGGTCTCGGCGCACTCACACTCACCTGGAACTGGTGGTGGGCGTTCTCAATCTCAACTGAGCCTAAAGTATGGCTTCCGGCAGTAGGCAACCTCGGTTACACCGGTGCTATTGTCATCACACTGCTGGGTCTTGTTGCGATCTATCTTCTTGTAACTTTCATGGAGTTCAAGAACGGGCTATTCATGCCCCACATCAACAAGAAGATCATTCCTGCGATGAACTTCGACGATCGCGTGCGTTCCACACTCGACCCTGTGTTCAAACGCGGCTGGCCGATCGCTATCGGTGGAGTCGTTCTCGGAATTATCTCCATCATCATGTACACCATTCACATGCCTCTGGGTGTGACTGGTGAACTGATGCGAGCCTCACAGCTCGGTCTCGGCTGGATGGGCGTTGATGTTCCTGTACTCGACGGCCTATCAACACTCGGTGGTTGCACTGGTCGTTCCGGCGAACCCGGTCTTCTCGGCCACACATTCGCCATCACTGTAGGACTCCTGCCCGGCGCACTAATCGGTGCGCTACTTGCTGGCGAATTCAAGCTTCGCCTCCCAACCCAGAAGCGTCGATACGTTCAGTCAATCACTGGCGGAGTGATGATGGGCTACGCATCGGGTCTCGCAGTTGGTTGCACCATCGGTGCGTTCTTCTCGGCAGTACCTTCCCTCTCCTTGTCAGGATGGGTGTTTGGATTAGCAATGGCTGCCGGAGCGTTCATAGGAACGCAAGTAATCAAGAGGATCGGCTAAAACACCATGCCAGAACTTATCGAAGTTGATCTTCGTGGCGTCCCGATGCCTCTGCATCTGCAACGGGCCACCCAAGCTGTAGCAAGCGCAGCCGAAGGAAACGAAGTAGTACTCACGACTGATCAAGAAGTCGTTATCAAGTACGTTCCTTCCGCCGCCGCCAAAGAAGGCCTAAAGATGCGTATGTCGATGCCAGACGAAGATGTTTGGCGAATCAAACTATCGCTAGATAGCAACAAGTAAAAAGGGAAAGAGGACAGATATATGGCTGATGAGCAAATACCGATCTTGGATGTGCGTGGAGAAATCTGTCCATACCCAATGCTGAAGACAAACGAGGCACTTGATGGTGACCACAAGGACGTTGTAACTATCGACGTTCTTACTGACCACCCACCTGCGCTGTCGACCGTACCACCCCAAGCTATGAAGCGCGGTTACGAAGTTGAGATAGACGAGTTAGGCGCCGGCGAATGGCGCATGCGCTTAAACAAAATTTAGTTTATTAGGAGAAACAGAGTGATTTCACGTTCTAAATTCTTGCAATTGATCACACTATCGGCACTCGTTGTCATAGCTACGGTTATTGCAGCGTGTTCGTCTGAAGAAGACGCAACACAAGTACCAGCAGCAACCGTTGCTGCTGTCGTCGAGCCAAATGAAGAAGTTGTTGCCGACACCCCTGCCGAAGTTGAAGCATCTACGAAGCTCGTAAATGCCGACTGGATGCTCGAAAACCTCGACAACGACGACGTTGTTGTTATCGACCTTCGTGGCGAAGAAGACTACGCAGCCGGTCACATTCCGGGTGCGCTTCGACTAACACCTAACCCTGTGTTCCAAGAAGAAGACGAAAACGGCGTTGCCGGCATGCTTCCAGCAGCCGACCACATCGCAATGGCTCTTTCTGACCTTGGTATCGAGGCATCTGACACCGTTGTGTTCTACGACGGTTTCTCAAACCTATGGGCAAGCCGAGCTCTCTGGGCCATGGACGTTTACGGTCACGAAGACTCACGTCTTCTTGACGGTTCATGGAACTACTGGAGTGCAAACGAGCTAGAGTCTTCTACAGAGACTCCTGCAGTTACTGCTTCAACCTACGCTTTCACCGGCGAGCCAAACCTCAGCATCATTGCTGGCTGGGAAGAAGTCCTGACTTCGGTCGAAGACCCTTCCAAGATCGTTTGTGACGCACGTTCACCTGAAGAATTCTCAGGCAAAGACGTTCGAGCAGATGCCGGCGGACACATTCCTGAAGCTGGAAATGTGAACTGGAACCGTGCTGTAAACGAACAGGGTGTATTCCTTCCTGTCGCAGATCTCCGAGAGATCTACGAAGGCGAAGGCATCGAGGGCGACAAAGTTGTATTCACGCTTTGCCAGACCGCTGTTCGAGCAACACACTCATGGTTCGTTCTCCAGGAACTTCTTGGATACGAAACTGTGAAGGTTTACGACGGATCATGGACTGAGTGGGGCAACCGCACAGACCTTCCAATTACTACTCGATAGTAATTCGTAAGTTCTTCTGGCCAACAAAAACGGCCTAGCAGATTACAAAGAAAACGCCGACTCAATTGAGTCGGCGTTTTTGTTGTAAGACATGAACAGTAAAACTATTCAGATATCTCGCCCGCTGCTTCTAGCCGTTTCTTAGCCTCGGCGTAAACATCACCGGCAAGACCGCCCTTGCTCGCGGCAGCAGCGTTCTGAGCCATGTGCGCAGGATTCAGTGTGCCAACAATCGTTGTGTGCATTCCCGGGTGACTCAACGTGAACCTGAGCAAGAAATCAGTTCGACTCTCACCCTGTTCTAGCAGCTCGTCCAAGTTAGCCGCTTCGAACGTCTTCCACGGATCAGGCTTAGAAACTCCCGATTCGCCCGGCTCGCCTTTCGCTACACCGCCACGAACAACAATCCCAATGCCAGCATCAGCAGCACGAGTGATCAAATCCTCGTGTTGACGCTCTAATGCCGAGTACGGAATCTGCATCACATCAAAAACGCCCATATCGATCTGACCCGGCAAATTAGGCAACGTTCCAGAAATACCCAGATGACGAATTTTGCCCTGCTCCTTCAGTTACAGAAGCGTCTCGATCGAACCGTTTTCTTCCAGCGTTTCTCGAGAAGGACTGCCGTGAAACTGCACAACATCGAGGTAATCAGTCTTCATTCGTTGCAGGCTCTGTTCGATTCCCTGAACGATGTTTTCTTTCGTGTAAACGTGCGGCTGAGGTCCCTCAGGAACAGTCGGACCGCTGGTCATGCATCCGCACTTCGAAGCCAGCAAATACTCGTCACGCCTGTGCGAAATGAACTTTCCGATAAACCCTTCACTTAGGCCGTAATCGATAGACGTATCGATGTAGTTGATTCCCGAATCAATGGTCGAATTTAGAATCGTTTCTGCCTGAGATTCAGTCACATCACGCCCACGAGGCACGCCTCGTATTTCCATCGCACCAAAACCAAGCTTGGTCACTTCCAAACCTGTCCTGCCCAGAATCGAAGTAGGTAGCAATTTTGCCATATTTCTAGTCCCTCATAATTTCTTGAAACTCACTCAAAATTCGCCAGATAATTGATCTATACGCTTATTTGAAGCTTCGCTTGCTGATTCGCCAAGTGAACCGATTCATCCTGCTGTGCCTGTTCAACGACCGCAGCTGCAGCGTGAACTCCAGCGATGTGATCGTCGGAGATCACAAGTGGGTGATCAGGGGTTACTACATGAAGAAGAACCAGACTTGCGCCGGTCGCTTTTGCAAGATCTTTTGCGTTTGTCAGTGCCAGCCCAGCAGATTCAATATCATCGACTGGCACGAGGATCTTTTCGTACATGCAGCTTCAACTCCTGAAAGTTACGTTGGAACAACTCAAATTTGAATGTATGTTCGAACACTCACCGTGGCAAGCGATTACAAGCCAAGCATACGCATTGGTCAACACTTACTAACATTTGTGAAAATTATCACAACTGCTTCACACCGAGCGGAAACACCTCACACATCACCGTGAAACCATGGAGGAATGAGCACACGACATTCACTCTTTCACATGCGCCCGTCCGAACTACTTGTTGAAGTAGAAATGACGATCAAAACGGCCATAAATGAGTTCGAACATCACCACCCAATGGTCGATGTGATCGACAAGGTAGAACATGGCTTGCTCACACGACACCGCTGGCTAGTCGCCGTCGGTGCAATCCTCATCCAGATGTCGCTCGGAGCAATTTACGCCTGGGGTGTATTTACTGGTGAGCTGACCGACGAAGGCGGCGATTTCGGATTCACTGCAACTCAAACGCAGTGGATCTTTTCGATAGGACTCGCGTCATTTGCCGCAATGATGCTCATTGCAGGAAAAGCTGTAGCCGATTTCGGACCAAGACCCGTCACTATTGCTGGCGGAATTCTTCTTGGAACCGGTTACGGACTAGCAGGCTTTTTCGGTCAGCAATTTTGGGTGCAAGTTCTCAGTGTTGGTGTGATGGGTGGAGCCGGGATTGGACTTGCCTACGTTGTCCCAATCGCTGTCGGCGTACGTTGGTTCCCAGATAAAAAAGGCCTCATGACCGGATTCGCTGTAGCAGGATTCGGTTTCGGAGCCTTGCTCTGGGTACAACTCGCCGGCGATTGGGGCCATCTGATCGAAAACTACGGCGTGCTAAATACTTTCCTCATCTACAGCGTGGTATTCGCCGTATTGGTCAACCTCGGCGGACTCCTAATGACCTACCCACCCGTCGGATGGAAACCGCCAAAAGCACAAGCCCAACAAGAAGCCGCACACGCTTTCACACCACGCTCAATGATCGGAAAACCTCAGTTCTACGTGCTGTGGCTGTCATTTGTATTCCTCGCACTCGCCGGACTCATGCTCATCGGCATTAACAAGCTCTACGGTCGGGACGCACTAATCGAAAGTGGAGCCTTCACCGATCTAGCCGCGGCAGGAGCCGCCGCCTCAACCGCATATGCAGTAGCGTTCGAACTATCGAACGGACTCGGCAGAATCGGATGGGGATTCATCGCTGATCGCATCGGATGGCGACGTTCGATGATGATCATGGCTGTCACCCAAAGCTTCCTAATGATCGCCTTCTACTACATGTGCGGATCGCTAGTAGCCCTCTATGTTTTCCTGGCCCTAACCGGATTCAACTTCGGAGGAAACTTCGCACTCTTCCCGCTCGCCACAGCGAACTGGTTCGGCGTGAAAAACCTCGGAATAAACTACGGCCTAATGTTCTCGGCATACGGCATCGGAGGCATAGCCGGACCAATCATGGCTGGTATGTTCAAAGACGCCGGAGCCGACAAAGGCCTAAGCGTTTGGCTCGCACCATTCCTAATCGCCGGAGCACTATGTCTGGTAGCTGGAATTCTCGTATCGACAGCCAAAGAACCTCAACTAGAAGCCGTTGCCGAGCCAGTTCCGGCTTAGCAAAATGGATACCAATCTGTATCCTTCCCGTGAAATCGTGTATTCGATACCGAAATCGGATCACCAATCACGGCTAAAACCTGTGTGTGATGAGAAAAAAACCTAAAACGGAGACACTGATGTCTGATTCGGAAATATATTCACCCTCGGAATCGTTCGCCGCGAACGCTCACATCAAGAGCTTCGATGAATACAAATCCGAATACGACCGGTCGATCAACGACCCCGACGGATTCTGGGCAGAAAAAGCCTCCGAATACCACTGGTTTAAAAAGTGGGACACCGTACGCGAGTTCAACTACGACGTCCGCGAAGGCGACGTTGATATCAAGTGGTTCGAAGGCGGACAAACCAACATCGCCTACAACTGTCTCGACCGACACCTCGAAACCCGAGGCGAGCAAACCGCAATCATCTGGGAAGGCAACGAACCCGGCGAACAGCGAGAAATTTCCTACAACGAACTTCACGCCGAAGTTTCCAAATTTGCGAACGTCCTAAAATCACGCGGCGTAAACAAAGGCGACCGCGTCACGATCTACATGCCGATGATCCCCGAGCTTGCCGTAGCCATGCTCGCCTGCGCACGAATCGGAGCCATCCACTCCATCGTCTTCGGCGGATTCTCTGCCGACGCACTTGGCGACCGCATGGCCGACGCCACTTCAACAATCCTCGTTACCTGCAACGGCACCCACCGTGGCGCCAAGCCGCTGGAAATGAAAACGGTTGCCGACGACGCTATGAAAATCGCTGAAAAGCAGATGGGCAAGCAAGTCGAAACATGCATCGTTGTCGAACGAATCAAAGACAGCGTAGGCGTTGAGCACGACATGCAAGACGGCCGTGACGAGTGGTACGCCGACGCTATGGCAGATGCCGACCCCATCAACGAAGCCGAACACATGGAATCGGAAGACCCGCTCTTCATCCTCTACACATCAGGCTCCACCGGCAAGCCAAAAGGCGTGCTCCACACCACCGCCGGCTACATGGTCTACGCCGCGCAAACCCACAAATACGTCTTCGACTACCACGACGGCGATATCTACTTCTGCACCGC
>Ga0302134_10000014_pt1 | contig 45229 bp, 56 predicted proteins | sample CB9_SCM_MG_FD_203123 | JGI IMG/M metagenome (GOLD analysis project Ga0302134, IMG submission 203123) | Marine microbial communities from Western Arctic Ocean, Canada - CB9_SCM | ecosystem: Environmental > Aquatic > Marine > Oceanic | place: Canada: Western Arctic Ocean | collected 2017-09-19
TAGCTACAGTGCTGAATCTTTCGCCGATTATTCACGCGATATCTAATGTCGTTGGTTCAATAATCAGTCAAATACTCATACTCCTTTTCACGCCATTCTTTTGGATTTTTCAAATGCTTCTGGATTTAATCGGTCCTGCTAATTCTGAATATATATCTCAAGACCAATGCAGTGAACTCTTAAAAGCTGCGACTGAAGCTACAAGACGCGGTGATACTGTACTTGCCGACCAGCTCAATACCGAATATCAAACCTGCCTAGCACCGCCGCCAGTTGCTGAAGGAACTGAAACAACATCAGACCTTCCCGCTTGGGTCGGTACGTCCATCAAAGCCTTTGGATTATTCGTTGCGGGCTATCTCTTATACCGAATAACTCTTTTCATAGTCGGTCTAAAAAGAACCACTACAAACGATGAAGCTGATGACGCCGAACGATTTACATCGAGCAGCGAAGGAAGCTCGCTCAGTGATTTATTGAACGCACTGCTTCCTGGTCAAGAAAGAAAATCAAAAGATTGGGTGGACAAGCATGAAATATATCAACTTTGGGATCGTCTTGAGCGAAGTGGTACGTCCCGAGGACTTCCGCGCTTCATAAATCAGACAGCGTTCGAATATGCCGACGAACATGAGATAAGGCTTAAAACGCCTGCCCTAGCAATCGCACTTATGTTTGATAAAGCCCGATATGGACATGAATACCCGGACGTTACCGAAGTTATGAACGCTCAGGTGCAACTTCAACTTTGGGAAGATAAAATACCGGCTACTGACGCATTACGAGAATTTATTCAAAATGCAAGACAGCCAGAGGATATAGAAAAAGATCGTTGGTTGGAAGATTTAGCAAATGAATTGAAACAACAGCAGGAACACGAACAGGATCAACGTGTTATAGCGGATGATCCAGATGCTCTTCCGTACTGATAAGGAAAGGTTGCAAAATGCGAGTTACCCTTGCGCAAACTCGAAATGAAATTAGAGATACTAATCAAACCTGTCTCGTAATTGACGTACTACGAGCAACATCGGTAATGGCAGTTTTACTATCGATGGGAGTCGCCAAAATATATCTAGCCGAATCGTTTGAGGCAGCTCGTAGGCTTAAAAAAGAGTTAGGATCCGACGTGAATCTCCTACTCATCGGAGAAAAAGATGCGGTTCCTCCAGATGATTTTGACGGAGGCAATTCACCACTTGATTTTTTGAGGCGTGGTCACAAATCACAATTACCCTCTACTGTAATAATGGTGACTACAAATGGAACTCCCACATTACTAGCTTGTAAAGATGCCCCGATAACTATGCCGATTGCTCCTCTAAACTTGGACGCCTGCTTGAAAAAAGCCGCTGCTCTTAAACAGGATATTTTGATAGTTTGCTCTGGATTTGAGGGAGAATCTGCCGAAGACGATCTAATCGCCGCAGGATTAACGGCGGATCGCTTGGTCGCACTTGGGTTTACTCTGTCAAACGAACTGAATGAAGTTCGAAAGAAGTACCAAGCATATTACAACAGCCCCGAATCCTTAAGCACCGCGCTCAGAAATACAAAGCATGGTCAACGATTAGTCGTAGCTAAGTTCGATGATGACATAGACTACTGTTCAAACGAAAATATCTTCGACGAAACCGGTACTCTCGTATGGGACAGTGACAACAATCCGTTGATTAAACTTAGTGAGAAATGAATACAGAAAAAATATTTTGGAAGATGGAGTTCATATGAAAGCGGAAGTGATATCAATTGGAACCGAGATTCTACTAGGTGAAATAGTTGACACAAATGCTGCATTCATAGCCTCTCGTTTGCCGCAATTTGGGATTGATATGCTTTACACCAGTCAGGTCGGTGATAACCCTGATCGCCTCAGCGAGATAATCGATCGAGCATGGAAACGGTCCGATATCATTTTCTGCACAGGTGGCTTAGGCCCAACAGAGGACGACTTGACAAGAGAAACAATTGCAAATGCCCTCAACGAAACGCTATACCAAGATGAGGCACAAGCCGAGATTCTTCGGACTTTTTTTCAAGGCAGGGGAGGCGATATGCCTGAACGCAATCTCAAGCAGGCACAACTAATCAAGTCTGCCCGTGCTATAGCTAATCCTAGAGGTACCGCTCCGGGCTGGTGGGTTGAACGAGAAAATAAAATAATCGTCGTCATGCCAGGACCACCCTCAGAGATGACTCGAATGTGGGAACATGAGGTAGCACCTCACTTAGAACAAAAGGCAAACTCAATTCTGGTATCACGAACACTCAAAACATCAGGCATTGGCGAAGGAACACTTGATGAAATGATTGGTCCTTTGCTCCATTCCACTAATCCTTCAATCGGTGTTTATGCGAGGGTTGATGGTGTACACGTTCGAATCAGTGCAAAAGGAGAGAACCGGCAAAAAGCTTTGGAACTCATCGAACCCGTTGAAAAGAAAGCGCGGGAAATACTTGGTGATTCAATATGGGGTAGTGATGACGAATCTCTAAGTGGCGCTATTGGCCGGATGTTGAAAGACAACAATCTCACTCTGGGCTTAATGGAATCAGCTACTGGAGGAGCATTGGCTTCGTCGCTAACCGACATCGATGGTTCATCAAGTTATTTCAAGGGGTCAATCGTGACATATGCAACTGAAGCAAAAATTATGGCGGGTGTATCTTCTGAAACGATAGACGCATCAGGGGTCATTTCTGAAGAAACAGCTACAGCAATGGCCATCGCCGCACGCAACAAGCTACGGTCTGATATTGGAATTGGAATTACAGGTATCGCTGGTGGTGAAGAAGTGGAAGGTCAACCGCCCGGAACCATGCACATTGCTCTGGCAGATGAAAAAGACAATATTACGTATTCGCATTCACGTTACTACCAAGGCCGTGAGGCAGCTAAACGTCGGGCTGTGCTCACCGCATTAACAATGCTGCGGCAGCATCTAATAAAGCGGAATTAACAATGCTTATCTGGTGCACTGGTATAAGTGGGTCTGAACGAACTGAGTATTTGGAATCTGCAGCAAACACTATTAACGACGATCCCTTTGATTCTAGAACGGCGGAAGTATTTGACGTAGGGCAAATGCTAAATACAGTTCCTGAGCACCTCCGACATTCCGACAATCATACTGATTTGCTAGATGGAAACGAGGACCTACTTCGGTTGCATCGATTATCAGCCCTCACGGAATTACAAGCCCAAATCCAGAAGTCAAACGCAGATATTAAAATTATTTCTACGCATGCCGCCTTCCTGCGAGGCAGTCGCCTGGTTTCAGGAATGGACATGAATCTTTTGCGACAATTTTTTGCTGACAAGATAGATTTATTTATTACTATCTCTCACGATGCAAATATCGTCTGGTCCAATCTTGAGAGTCGGAAAGAATGGCGAGGACAACTACGCCTAGTGGACGTCGTGGTCTGGCGAACATTTGAAAGTGCGACTACCCGTATGTTGGCGGAGTATCTGGACGTAAAATTTGTCGAACTCGCACGTCGCGCAAACCCTAGAGTGATTCAAGGACTTACACGATCACCCACTGCCCCAAGTCTGTATCTGTCATATCCAATCACGTCGATATTAGAAGAGGATCCTGCATTACTCGACCGCGCAGAGGAATTCGCAGAAAAACTAACCGATATTGGATTTGTCGTGTTCGATCCTTTGAGCATCCAAGATCTTAATTCACCCCAGACAGGAGAATTTTTACTTTTGGAGAATGACCCACCTCTTGACCAAGCGAAAGAGGCTAATCGATATATCGAAAGTCAAATACTTTCAAGAGATTTACAGTGGGTTGATCAAGCAGATATGGTTGTCGTTTACTATCCCACAGAACTCGTGTCGCCAGGGGTATTCGCGGAAATGTCCCACGCCCGTGACGTTCGCAGGCCTGTGTATCTATGCGAATTTCCTGGTAAAGTCTCACCATTTCTGGGTATGTTTCATCAAGCCGCATTCGCAACTATCAACGATACGATAGATGGCTTGAAGAAAATATATAGTGAACGGTTGTGAGTACTATATATCTGTCAATACACTAAAAGCATGGAACCAATTCCGATATCATCAGGATCAAATACGTCGTGGGTGCTCCCACTGGCTAAACAAAATAAGTGGATTTTAATCGACGCTGGCGCTGAAATTGATAACCCAAAACCCTCATACTCATGGGATTTGATGCAGGCAGCTCTGTTAAAGGAAAATGTCTTCCCCGATGATATTGAACTTGTTCTAATCACCCATGAGCATATTGATCATGCGGGTCTAGCTTATAAATGGGCAACCCGAGGAGCAACAATATTGGCACATCCTCTTGCACAAAATAAATTAATTCAGGGCGAAGATGCACACGTGAGAGACCGAGCGCAGAGACTCGAATACCTTAAAAACAATGGTCTCCCAGATTCAATAGCTGACACTCTACACAGGAGCAGTACTACTCCCATTCTGAGATGGCAACCCTGCCCTGCTTCAGCTATCTCAACAATAAATCACTTAGATGAAATCGGCCTAGCCGAAAGTAAAAACCTTACGATCTTATCAGCACCAGGGCACACCCGAGGTAATCTGGTGGCGCTTATAAAAGAAGATTTATCGCTATTTTCAGGCGATACGCTACTAGAAAGAACTATCCCCACTTCTGGTCTTCATTTTGTGGAAGATGAGGTAAAAACATCTAATTCTCTTGTTTCAAATTATAGTCATTGGCCATCATTACCAGCCTTCATTCATTCAGTGAATGAAATTCAAAAACAACACATTTCCACTATCTACCCTGGGCATGGCCCACGGATTGATAACCCGGCGCGTGTCTTTCAAAGATTTCTGAAGCACCACGAAAAAAGAGGACGTCGAATTAATCTATTTCACGAAAACAACAAGGATCACAGTCCTTATATGATTGCTAAATTGATGTTCCCTCGAGTATCCGATCAGCAAATTGTACAGGCGATGATTGAAATTATCGGCCACTTAGACCTAAGGACAATATCTGAGGGTACGAAACCTATCTAGTACCTACTCAACTGCCAAGTGTCGATAAAGAGTCGGCAATCTTCTTGGGAGACTTTCAATGTCATCCACTACTTCATACCCAATGTCATCACACATTTGTTGCAAGTAATCATGTCCCTCTTTATCTACTGTGATCAAAAAAGGAGTGATGCCATCACGTTTTGCCTCAAGAAGAGCCTGCTTCGTATCGTGAACCGCGTATTCTTTTTCAGTCCGGTCCTTTCCATAGCCATGGTCTTGTGGACGTCCATCAGAAACCATAATTAAAATTTTCACCTTAGAATCGTGCTCATTTAACTTATGAATGGTGTGTCTAATTGCTGGTCCCATTCGAGTAGATCGAATAGGTTCAATTTTACCTATTCTACGTTGAACTAGTGGCCCCATGGGTTCGTCTAGATCTTTGATAATATGGAACTCAACGTTATCTCGGCCATAGCCGGAAAATCCATAGATACCGTACGAATCTCCAATGGCCTCAAGTGCTTCAACTATTAAAACGGCTGACTCCTTCTCAAGATCGATTATTCTTTTCGGTGGCTCGATCATCTGGCTTGCACGTCGAGCGGCAAGCCATTGAAAATACTTCCTTGGGTCTCCATCAAAATCATCCTCGTCATCATCATTAGAGTTGGATTGACGCTGCTTCTCAATCTCCTCATCGGTGGAGGCCGACATGTCTAATAAAAATGCAACTGCTACATCTCGCTCCATTTTATTTCGCTTGTTGTACACTTTGCCGGTCGGTCCGATTCCAGCTTTCTTGTCAATATAAAACTCAATTGCAAGATCTACATCAAGTTCATCACCATCTTCAACCCTCTTAATCTTCTTAAATACCTCTGGCCGCATCATCTCAAATTGTTTGCGTGTTTCCATGACCAAACCATGATGGCGACGGAGAGTTTCCTCGTAAAATTCGGGCTCTTCCTCTGCTTCGTGGAATCGTTGTCCAACCCGGGTCCATCGAGGGCGATAGTCTGAGGCTCTGAAGTCCCACTCATCATAATAGGACCACTCTATTTCCATCGGCAGCTCTTGCTCCTCGCCATCACCCGGACCACCTGATGATTCATCCGACCCTTCGCTGTCGTCGTCAGATTTTCCTTCTCCGGAAGGTGTAGCTGCCTGTTCAAGATTTTCTAGGAACATCCCCAAAGATTCGTCCAGATCTCCCTCAGCCCACTCGGCAATAGTGATTTCTACCGAATTTTCTAATAATTCTTTCAACTGCTCCTTCGTAAGAGGAGCACCTTCACCGTCCACCTCGCCTTCTTGCTGCTGCTTAAGTCGAGCCAATAATTGCACGAGCTCAGGCTTGAAGTCGCCACGAAACTCAGGTTGTGGTGGGTTTTCAAATTCAATTTCTTGATCATTTGACTGCATATCCAACGGTGGTCCATCGCCTGAGGGCATTGCAGGCTGAATGCTCAACATATCTTCAGACGGTGAATCGAATTCAAATTTACCATCTGCCATGGCCGGAGTGACATTTGGAATTCGCTGTGCAATATCAAAAATAGCTGCAGCTGCCTCGGCCGAATCCTGAATAGTTGCGTCATCCTGTTCGACAATTTTCAGTGCAGACAGGCCGCTCTCCAGAAATTCTCTATACACGGTTGGCCAGCGCATTGTCTCAGGTCTCCCAAGAGATGTTCTAAGTAAGTTTTCGACAAAAGCGGCCCTCAACGGCATGTTCTCGATTCGTGGTCGGCGATTACCTTCGTGAGCCTGCAACTGTCGAAGCCATTTTCTAATTCCACCGTACTCACGACTTACGTACGCATCTACTCTCGTGTCTTCCACTACCGTGAAGATGCCTGAAATAAGAGTGCGCTCATCAAATACATTAAAGTATCTCTGCATCGCAGTAAGTGCCGAGGATGTCGACACCTTATCTGACTTCACTGAAGCTTCCCGAACAGACTGTGCAGATTCTTCACGCTCGAGAAGAGTTGCTGCTACATAAATTCCAGGCTGGTTCCACTTATAGCGAAATGAACCAAACTCAATTCTTCCAGTCTGGTGAGTCGCAAACACTTTGTACGACTGGAAATTAGCTTCCTGATCGTCAAACGTCGCGACAAAGGGCGGTAAATATATAGAAGAGCCCTCAGTCGTAGCTACTGACTCCTGCACCCATCCAATATTTTGATCAACCAGTTCCTCAACTGAATAAATACCTACTTGCTCACCAGTTAAAGCTTTAGCATACATCCTCAATAATGTATTTATTGAAGCCAGTTCTATTCGCGACGACAGTTCCTGCAGTGAATTTTCCGCTCTGGTCGATTCAAGTCGAAAAAATGCTTCCGCTCCTTCAGCATTATTCTCCACTGTCAAAATCTCTTCGCCAACTGCGGACCACCTACGTAACTGTTCGGTCGTTAGTCGATTGCTCACAAACGGTACGATTTTCAAATATTCCATCGCAGCAGTTGGGCTGCCAACCGCGATATTAGAGGCAAAAAGAATATGTTCAGCGTGTGTATCCTCAGATAACTGCCCTAACGACTCGGCCGCATCTGCAAACAAAGGAAATGCTTGCCTTCCGACTTCGCTGGTAACTTTCGCGGAGAGATCAAGAAAACTTGCTCGGTGTTCCGGGCTGATAGAAGTGATCAATGACGGTCCTCGTTCGAAGTACAGTCTGGTATCTGCCCATGACGCGCGCGTGACTGCTCGCGCAAAACCAAGAAATGGTTCTCTATCAGATGGCTCAAGCTCACCAAATATTCGCGTTGCGCTCTCAAGACAGGTGCTAGCAAGTTCGTATGAACGCTCAGTAAGCGCATCAATGATGCTGACTAACTTCTCTATCGAAGCAAGCGGTAAAAAATTTAACAAAGCCGGAGTATGTTCGAAATAAGCCGCAGATAGCGTCCCAGACTTCCAGTTGCCTCTAAAGAGTCTGTCACCCTGCAGCGACCATTCTTCAAGATCATCCAATGTCAAGTATTCCAAGACAGACGGGGTAAATTTAATGAATGAAGCAGCAACCAATGATGACTTCTCTGCGATATTCGCAGCCAACTCAGCCCATTTCATAATTCCGTGAAAACCTATGGTCGGGTGTATGACCGGGGTGGCCCGAAAGTACTCTGTGGCAGCTTCCCAGGCTCTGAGGCTCTGACCTGCAAGCCCAATTCCAGTCTCAGCCCATTGATCAAGCTCAGAAGCGTCGAGAACACCATCTAAAAGCTGTGCGCTCTTCTTAAATTCTTCCGGTAGAGATGCCCCAAATCCTTGGAGTTGCTCCTCATACCGAGCTACTAATTCATCTACATAAGATTCTGGCATTTAAGTATATTCTCAAGTATTTTATGTAATTAACACACTGACTATTCGTCAAAAATAGAAGTGACTACTTCTTCAATTGACCGCTGAACTTCCATGTCATCAGTTAAAGCCCAAACAACTGAAACTTGACATGCACGACGAGGTGAAATCCCCGCCGCAATAAGCTTACCCGCGTATATCAGTAATCGAGTCGATACACCTTCCCCAAGACCATGCTCTTTTAAGTTTCTAACTTTTTCGGCAAGCTTTGCAAGATCTCTCGAGTACTCAGGAGATACTCCTGATTCAACCTCTATTATTGCTGACTCTTGATCGCGATCAGGGTAGCCAAAATCAATAGATATAAATCGTTGTCGTGTCGAGTGCTTTAGATCCTTAAGTGCTGACTGGTAACCTGGGTTATATGACATCACCAATAAGAAACCATCGGCAGCCTCTAATAGCTCTCCACGTTTTTCCACTGGCAACAGTCGTCGATAATCAGTCAAGGGATGAATTAAAACAGTAGTATCTTTCCGAGCTTCAACGACCTCATCAAGATAGCAAATTGCTCCAGCTTTCGTTGCACGAGTTATCGGGCCATCGATCCATCTGGTCTCATCGCCTTCAAGAAGATATCTACCGACTAAATCAGAAGCCGTCAAATCTTCATGGCAAGCAACTGTTATCAATGGAACTCCATCTGAGGCAGCCTCCCCAGGGCTGTTCTGTAACCTCCATGTCATGTGCTCAATAAACCGCGTCTTTCCTACGCCTGTGGGACCTTTCAAAAGAACAGGAATATTATTATCATACGCAGCTTCAAAAAGACTAACTTCATCATTTATTTCCAAATAATATGGCTCTTTTTTTAACCTGAAATCTTCAACTGCTAACTGGGTGTAACCTTTTTTTTGTGTTGTCATTTCGCCTCTGTCCGTAATCAATTTCCCATATTAATAAAATGCCCGGCAGAGAATTGCTCTCGACCGAAATAAACGCCAACTGATGCGCTATGTTAACCAGCCTTACGCTTATGCGCCTACTCTATCAAGCAAGCTAATCCATGCTTCCTCTACTCGATTATTAAATTCAGCGACTGATGAGTCATTACGAATGACCACATCAGCAAATTCCTCTCGTTCCTCCATAGACATTTGTGACTCAATTCGGGCTTGAGCTGACTCTTCATCCAAATTGTTCCGTTCCATCAAGCGTGCTCTTGTAATATCAATCGGCACGCTAACAACCCAGACTTCATCACACAAGTCTTGCCAGTCAGCCTCAATAAGAACTGCTGCCTCCAAAACTATTACCACATCGTTATCTTCTGCTTTAATTCTACTCATTTCAGCCTCGGCTAACAGTCGAATTTCAGGCCATACGATGGAGTTGAGTTTTTCAAGACCATCAGGAGACGCAAAAATTCTCGGACCGAACACCGCACGATCAATTTCTCCGTTGCCACCAACTATATCGTCACCAAACTCAGCTACAACTTTGTCAAAGCCTCGCGTACCTGGTGCGTAAGAAGCATGCCCAAGTAAATCACCATTAATAATCTGAGCACCAAGTTCGTCGAAATGCTCTGATGCCAAGCTCTTACCTGATGCAATCCCCCCGGTGAGTCCAATTACAGTCATAAATCCTCGCTCTTACTTGATAATTCGCTCTCAAAACGAATTAAAATCGCCTAATTACCTGAAGCTTTTTTTAGCTCCTCTATCAACGCTGGAACTATCTGCTTATAGTCCCCAATAATTCCATATCGAGAAAATGACCAGATATTAGCTTCCTCATCCCGATTAATTCCAACAATGGTCTTAGATCCTGAACAACCTGCCATATGCTGGCTCGCACCTGATACAGCAACTGCTAAATATAAATCCGGCGTTACGACCTTACCTGTAAGCCCAACCTGCTGACTTGGCGGATACCAACCTAAGTCGACTGCCGCACGAGAAGCGCCTACCGCAGCCTTATCTAAGCCAATCGCCGACGCTATAGATTCCATTTCACCAAAAGCTTCCGCGTCACCTAGACCTCTGCCCCCAGTAACTACAACTGTTGCGTCCTGAATCTGCAGTCCTTCAGAGGTAGCCGCCTCCGTCGCTATGATTTCAGTTCTCGACTGGCTTGCGGCTGGCAATTCAGTAGATGTTGTCGGTCCACTGCTGCCTTCAATAACTTCAAATGACTTCGCCCGAACCGTAGCGATTGCCGGGCTAGTCGAGAATCCATAAGTGGCCATTGCGTTTCCGCCAAAACAAGGGCGGGTCGCCTTAATCGATCCTTCCTCATCAGAAATAGACACGCAATCCATGGCTACCGCCGTTCCAAGTTTATGAGAAAGTCGCGGCCCAATTTCTCGGCCGACAATGCTCTGCGCAACCAAAATGACATCTGGGCTTTCAGACTCGACAGCTGACTGTATTGCCACAATCCATTGATCACCTCGAAAATCATCATATTGAGCGTCATCACTGGCATACGCAGTGTTCGCACCTGCACAAGCGCCCACAGCTTGTGATGCGCCGGTGCCCAACAATGTAACGCTTACGTTTCCGCCAGACGCTATTTCAGATGCTCCCGCAAGCAGCTCAAGCGTTGTTGAACTTGCCGATCCCTCATCAAGTTCACCGATAACAAGAATGTTGTGTGACATATTTTCACTCTTCCGTTTTCTCTACACCTACTAAAAGTAGTTATTACAGTTTTAAAATCTTAACTAAATTAATTTATCCGCTTGCAATCTTCGAACAAGCTCAGCCGCCTGCTCCTGAGGTGTATCGCCCCTCATGAATTCAACATTCGAGTCAGTTTCAGGAATAAATAATTTCTCTATTTTCAATCTGGATCCTGATGCTCCAACATCCGCGGCATCAAGGCCTAATTCAGCTGCTGAATATTGGGTCACCGTCTTCTTTGCAGCAGCCATAATCTGAGGTAATTTTGGATAACGTGGTTCACCGAACTCATTAGATACCGTCATCACTGCAGGCAAGGCCATCTGAACTGTTTCAAATCCGTCGGTCAAAACACGTTGCACTGAAACGCTGCCTTCCGAATAACTAATATCTTTCGCAATAATTGCTGAGGCCCAGCCTAGCTCCTCAGCCAACAATAAACCAACCTGCCCCATATCCCAATCTGCAGCCTGTCGACCACAAAATACTGCGTCTACATCACCAAGTTCTCTGATGGCTGAGGCTAGAACCTTGGCTGTCGTGTAGGAGTCTCCATCTTCAAACGCATCGTCATTCAGGAGCACACCCTCATCCGCGCCCATAGCGAGCACTTGCTTGATTGCAGCCCGCGCAGAATCAGCACCCATAGATATAACTGTGACTTTAGCGTCTTCACCGCCAGCTTCTTTTATCCGCAACGCCGCTTCAGCAGCAATGCCGTCGAACTGAGAAAGAATTGGCGAAATTCCCGGTGCCGGAACAACTGAGTTAGTAGCCTCATCTATCTTGAAAGCTGATGGTGGAGTGTCTGGGTCTGGTATTTGTTTCGCACATACTACTAAATGCATTTTTTCTCCTTGATTTCTTCTTCATAGCCAGCCTGCCCACCACGTAGTTGTGGCCTCGCAGACAAATTAACTTATAAGACGATGATATCTCAGCTCACTCTTGTGTCCATCCTTTATTCTGTAAATTCTTGGCTTAATCACGAGTATGTTAGTGCCTAGGACCAAGTACCGAAAGAGTGACATCAACTAGACATAAAACTGAGGCGATTCAGTTATTCCTCAGTGTCAGTTTTCTCTGCGCTAGCTGGCCCAAAAATGGCGGCTTCAAGTAATTCAGCAACATCAAACGGTTTAATTCTACCCTCTTCCTCGGGCTGAATAGAAGGAACTCCATCCTCGAACATTTGAATGCAAAAAGGACAATTACTAATTACCTGACTTGCCCCTGTAGAGACAGCTTCTTCTGTTCGGACATGATTTACACGTCGCTCACCAATTTCCTCTTGCCACATATTTCCGCCACCAGCTCCGCAACACAGCCCCTGGCTCTTATTTCTTTGCATTTCCACTAGATTAGCGCCAGGAACAAATTCAATGATTTGTCGAGGAGCGTCATACGTGCCATTCATCCGACCCAAATAGCATGAATCGTGGTACGTAACATCAGCCGTGACGGCGTACTTAGGCGTCAAGTCGCCATCCGATAAGGCCTTGGCTAGAAACTCGGTATGATGCAGAACTTCAAATTTGCCATCGAATTGTGGATATTCATTTTTAAAGGTGTTGAAGCAATGAGGGCAATTTGTAATCACTCTTTGCACTCCCTTAGATTTAAAGGTTTCGATTAACTGTTGGGCGAGAATTTGAAACAAATACTCATTGCCTAACCGGCGAGCAGGATCTCCATTACAGGTTTCCTCCTGACCCAGTACACCAAATGATGTACCCGCTTCACGAAGTAACTTGAAAACTGACTTCGTGATTGGTAAATTACGCTCAACCAACGAGCCTGAGCAGCCAACCCAGTACAGATATTCTTGTGATCCATCAAAGAGTGGCACATCCCCGAGTCCATCCATCCAAGTCGTTCGCTCCAAAGCCGTTCCCTTCCACGGATGGCCTCGCATTTCAATATTTTCCAGTGCCTGCTGAGCACTTGCGGGTATACGAGCCTCATTCATAACAAGGAAACGCCGCATATCAACAATTGTCGGAACATGCTCAATAAGCACGGGACATTCCTGAACGCAGGCGCCACAAGTTCTGCAAGCCCACAAAGATTCGTCCTTAATTACATCACCAACCATTGCGATAGGTGATACTTCTCGACCCGCATCACCAGTAGCATGGCCGTGATCCTGAATGGATGGGCCAACCTCAGCAAGATGCCCCTTAAGATCTTGAATTAGGTGCATCGGAGACAAGGGTTGTCCCGCTATATTTGCCGGACATACTTCTGTACATCTTCCGCACCGAACACATGCGTCCAATTCAAATAATTGCTTCCATGTGAAATCTTGAATATAACCAACTCCGAATACTTCTTGCTCCTCAATATTCTTAATCTCACTGAGCCTTCCAGGTGAATCGGTTCTCAAGAAAAAGGCATTGACCGGGGCAAAAATTAAATGATCGAGTTTTGTAAATACAATCATTCCAAGCCAAGAAAAAGCAAAAACTACATGAATCCACCAAGACCATTTATGAAGATTTAGTATCTGGCTTTCAGGATTATCAATACTTCCAGTACTAAACCCAAAACTGTTAATGAGGTGAGCTAAGCCCCAGGAAACAAATGACCAGCGTGCCCAATCTGGATGAGAGACCAATTCAGTCTCAATAATTCGTGCCGCCTCAACCATAAATCCAGAAATAAGGATTAATCCGAGTCCAACAATAACTAAATGATCCTCGAGTCTCTCGTCCCACCGAATCCGGTGATGAGAAACGAAGTATCGACGATAGAGAGACATACCGACGCCTATAAGGCCAATCAATCCAAATAGATCACCATAAAACGAGAAAAATAGATAATAAGGACCGTGCAAAAAATCAAGTGGAGTATCGTCTTGAATTGCAACTTGAGCCGTGACAATTGTCAGAACGATTATCGAGCTCGAAATACACCAGTGCATTATTCCGGCATATCGATCACGACGTACCTTATCTTGGCCCAGGCCAAATCGCCCTACATTCTTTAATCGGTTACGGAAATTCTGAAATACACCATCGGTCGGTCGGCCAATCATCCACAAAGACGCATGTCTAACAAAGCCATAGGTCAGAAGTCCAACTAAAGCCGCCATGAACACGTATACAATCCATGGCTGATTGATATTAAAAAAAGTATCTCTGCCAGGAGAGCTACCAGCTCTCGAGCTGGCAAATACGCCCATACCTGAAAGCCATAAAGCTGGAGCCCACCATGCACCAAGCAATTTTACAGAGCCTACAAACGTATTCGGCTGTGGGTCATTACTTGATTTCTTAAAGGTGGCTTGAGTCAAAATACTTTCCTAATGGTGATCGTTTTCTACTTTAACTGTTAGTTCAATTGCTATAAGTTTCTCGTAAATCCGTCTTCAATACTTTGCCCAGATGATTTCTAGGAAGCTCGTCTACCCACTCATAAGAAGATGGAGCCTTATACGAAGCAAGACGAGCTTTAACAAACGCAGTCATATCATCGTCAGAAGGACTACTTACACCTTTCATAGGTATACACACTGCCTTCACCACTTCACCCCAGTCAACATCTGGAATACCAATGACAGCCGCCTCGGCAACAGCAGAATGTTCTTCAAGTACGTGCTCTATCTCCGCGGGAGCGATATTTTCTCCACCTCTAATAATCATGTCTTTTATTCGCCCAGTTATAAAGAGATACCCGCTCTCGTCAATGCGCCCTACGTCTCCCGTATGAAGCCAACCATTCTGCAGCGCACTGTCTGTCTCGTCTTCTCTACCATGGTAACCTCGCATTATTCTGTCGCCTCGAATACAAATTTCGCCGTCTTCACCCGACGGCAGGGTGTCCCCTTCAACCGACATGATTGCTACGTCAATATCTGCCATGGGTTTACCTACCGATTGCAGTCGTTCTATCACTTTGAGGTCAGATACTTCATCACCCGTCAGTCGATGATCGTCAGTGCCTAAAAAGGTAATAGAACCAGTCGCTTCAGTTTGACCAAACGCGTTCATTAAGCCGACGTCTTTGCCTGAAGGGCTAAACACATCAACTGCTCTTCTGACTACCTCAAAAGGCATCGGTGCAGCCCCATAAGTAATCAGCTCCAGCTTTGACAGATCGTACTTTTCAAAATCATCTACTTCCATAATTCGCTTGAGCATAGTTGGAACTACGAATGAGTGGGTCACTCCTTCCGTCTGGCACATATCAAGCCAAACACTTGGATCAAAAGCAGGTAACAGAACCAAACGACGACCAGAAAATATGGCAGACATCATTGTGGTGGCACCAGCAATGTGAAAAAAAGGAACCGATACGAGCATGACCTGTTGATCCGAGGCGGGATCCGGCGGGGATTGCGTATTGACCACCAACGCCGTCAATGCTTGATAAGAAAGTTCAACACCTTTCGGTAAAGAAGTCGTCCCAGATGTGAAAATAATCAATGTAATATCACTCTCTTCAATATCAACAAAGACCGGTATATCTTCACCCGCATCACGAAATGCGTCATATTTTTCATATGGCGCTTTCTCAAAATCAAGCGTCACCACATTCTTTATTGGTGAATTTTCAATCGACTCATAAATGGGCATATAACGTTCTTGCACAAAGAGTGTTTGAATATCAGTAGATTCAATCATATATTGGAGTTCGTCAGACTTAGCACGAAAATTAAGCGGTATGAACGTGGCACCTAGTGAAGCTGTTGCATAATAAATCTCAACGTATTCTAAGCAGTTGACTGCCATGACTCCTACGTTATGCCCTTTTTTTACACCCCGTGAGTGCAATGACTGTGCCAATTTGTTGACTCGCGATTGCAACTCGCCATATGTAAGTCGCTCATCAGGTCCGGCGAGAGCAGTCCGATCTGGGACTATCGCATTAGTTATTGTCAAAAAATCTGCAGTATTCATCGCCTAGCCCCCTGGGTAATTTATCCTCTTTGTTACAACTAATTATTTAGTTAGAGCGCTCATGATAGTTTTTACAGGGATTTTGCGCTAGCCATTACGATAAATCTCGCTAATTAGATCAAATAAGTGAAACTAACTATTCAATTCAGAAATCTAATCTCCTTCATTAGCCAAAGCGATATCTCGCTTAAATTGAGCCAAGATATCTACTTTAGTCGGATCGACTTCAGAAAATAACGCCAAATAAAATGAAACCCATGAACCTAAAGCACATGCTCTCATTATGGACTGAAGAGGTGTCTTCCCACCTACATCTATGTGCCATGCTTTTCGGCCCGCGTTTTCAAAATGCTTTCTTGTTATATTTACTCTGAGGCGGTTGCGCGGATGAGCAGGGCCAGCATCAAGCAATATCACAAACCATGGATCTGGCGTCTCATTCGTTTGGTAACGTAGAGCGTCGGCAACTGCTCCCTCTAAAAGATTGTGATTAAACTCAGGAACCGCAACTGGAACTGCTAGTCTTTTTGAATTTTCTGCTAACTCACCAGCCCATCTACGAGCTGCAACCTCCAGAAACCCTGACCCGACTATTAGTGGAATTCTTTCCAACATCTCACCTGCTATCAGGGCTGGCAGAGTGACAACATCGCCGATTACTGATGATTTCCACTTATCTGATAGTTTCATGAGATCAGCAATGACAGATTCGATATCATCATCACTGATTTCAAACAACCCTAACCGAGAAAGAATCGCTAGCGGTAAAAACACACCATAACCAATTGCACTTCGGGGCGTACCGTTCCAAGAATATGTCAGACATGGCTGTCCGAGTTTGAGTGCTTCTTTTTGCAATGTGCCGCCAGTTGTAATTGCTAGACACATAGCACCTGCTGCTGCTGCTGCTTGAAAAGGTTTAATAGCCTCCTCGGTTTCACCTGAAAACGAGCACGCCAAAACAAGACAATCCTCATCGAGTGGCGGCAAGCTATAGTCCCGTGTCACTTCAACCGAAATTGGCGAAAATAGTCGAGCATATGTTGCTACTACATCAGCACCTATCGCAGATCCACCGACGCCTGCAAAAATAACTCGCCGTGGAAGTTGTAAATTATCAGGCAAAACCCAACTTTGACCAAGCTCCCAAGCTCTTAGACATTGAGCACTGAGTCCAATCAATGTGTCCCTAAAACCATCTCTGTCGACCTGTTTAATAGCCGGTACTTTTGAAAATTTCTCACTTAATCTCACGATTGAAGGTGAGATATCGAAAATATCCGACGTGATCTCGGGATAGTGATTCATATTAGTTTGGGTCAATGGTCGAGCCCAAGTGCTCTCGCAACTTCGGCAATCGCAGAGTCTGTCTCACTATCACTGTCCATTTCCGCGTATATACGTATGAGAGGTTCGGTACCTGATTCCCGCACAGAAACCCACCAACCGCCCTCTAAATGATAACGAAATCCATCTATTTGGTCCGTATCTACGACACGTTTACCACCTAATGTCTTTGGAACAGAATTAATCAAGTGTTGATAAATATTAGTCGGTTCCTTTGTATCGATAGGAAAGTCAGTTCGTTTGTACCGATGATCCCCATGTTCAACCATTAATCTCTCCAACAAAGTTCTAGGGCCTTCATTCTTGATTGCAATTAATTCGAGAATACGAAGTGCCGCTAATAATCCATCTCGCTCACACACATGACCACGAAATGCCGTACCACCTGATTCTTCACCAGCAAGCACAGCATTCTTCTCAATCATCACAGGTGCTAAATGTTTAAACCCAACTTGCGTTTCATAAACTTCTTGACCGCATGAAAGAGCAATCTTGTCCACTAATTTAGACATCGTTAAGGAACGAACAATTGGTCCGCTCTCAGAGCGAACTTCAAGTGAGCTATGGACAAGTAGTGAAAATGTATCAAGAGCACTGACAAACTGACCCCGCTCATCTATAAGACCCATGCGATCACCATCACCGTCAAACGCAAACCCACAGTCGAATTTATGACCATTAGACCCAGCTATCATCTCCATCGTTTTACCTAAATTAACAGCTATCGGCTCGGGTGCTCGCATACCCGGAAAATTCGGGTTTACATCCGCCCTATGGTCGATCACAATGGTTTTTCCCCCATTCACTATTGTGGAAAGAAGTCCCGCTGCCGCCCCGTGCATGGAATCAACCAGAACGTAAAGTCCTGCAGATCGAATGAGTTCTATGTCAACCTGCTTTTCTAATTGATTGAGATATTTTTCGATGAAGTCTACTCTTGAGAGAAGATGCTCGCTGTCAGTGTTAACAAGATGCCGATTCAGTCCTTGACCGAGAGGTTTTTCCTGAAACTGTAGTATCGAATCCGTGTCGCTTACTTGCGCGGCAGATCCGGACGAAAGTCGCACTTTTATACCGTTATATATTGCTGGATTATGGCTCGCAGTTACCATCACACCCGCCGTCGCACCGCTCTGAGATACGGACCAAGCTAAAGCCGGAGTGGGTAGAAAATCGTTAGACATGACGACTGGTATTTTCATTCCAATAAAAGTGTTAGCTAATACCTCCGAAAATTCTGATGAAAGAAATCGCGTATCATAGCCAATCAAGACACTTCCATCACCGGAAGCGTTTTCCTGTATCCAACAGCCAATACCAAACCCGATGTTCCGAACATTTTCAAAGGTAAACTGGTCACCTATGATGGCGCGCCAACCATCCGTGCCAAATTTAATCGAAGATGTTTCGTGTAAATCAAACATTTATACTCAGTTTCGATTCCTATTTTCCGATTTCATTGCACAATCCCTTACATGAAACTCCGCGGACACTTGGACATAAGGGCCGATCACTGCTCGGCTTATTCTTGCGTTCTCCTCAATTATTGCATTATTCCCAATAATTGAATCGTATATCTTGGCATTAGCTCCAACAGTGACAGAATCCCAGATTAATGAATTAGAAATAATCGCATTTGAACTAACCGTGGTCCCTGCTCCTATTTCAGAATTACTGATCCTTGCATCTATTTCAATCACCGCACTTTCATGAATTAATGGCTTTGTACTGTGGCGCATATATTCAGCACCCGCCAATAGTGCCTCTGGTGTACCTAAATCAGCCCAATACGCACCTTCGTCAGTAATACCTACGAGACCTCCCTCATCCTTCACAAGATCTGGGAATAAAGTCTCCTCCACTCTCGCAAAGCTGTCTGTTGGCAAGCGCTCTATAACTCTCTCAGAAAATATCCATATCCCTGCATTAATCAACTTAGAACTAGTAGTTCCAGATGCTGGTTTTTCTAGAAATTTTTGAACTTTCCTACCGGTACCCAATTCAACTATCCCAAAATCACCTGTCATCTCAGTCTTGTGTAACAAAATTGAGACGAAAGGATAAGGTGCATCAAACGAATCATGAACTGACCGCATATTAGCAAGAGAAGCTGAAGTTATAACATCAGCATTTACCACAAAAAATGATCGGGTTGGTCGGTTTAATTCACATGCTTTCCCGATCGCACCAGCTGAACCAAGTGGATAATCCTCTATCGAATAATTGATAGCTATATCCTTGTATTTGCGAGAAAAACATGCCTTTATAGGCACATATGTGTCCCAAGAAACCGCGAATGTCAATTCGGTTACTCCAGCCTCAATTAAGGCGTTCATCACATGAGCAACCATTGGCATGCCTGCCACAGGAATGAGAGGTTTTGGTAATTCCTCTGTTAAAGGTAAAAGTCTTGTGCCCTTGCCGCCAGCTAGGATAATCGCGTGCATCTTTACACCATAAGCGAATTGCAATTCAAAGTAGCGCTTTGAGCATTTCCACTTCATCAAGATGTTCCCATGGCAAATCAATATCGTCCCGACCAAAATGTCCGTAACTGGCGGTTTGCTTATATATAGGGCGTCTTAAATCAAAACGCTCAATTATCGCAGCTGGCCTGAGGTCAAAATGGCTCTGAACAAGTTCAGCCAACTCATAATCAGTCATAGCGCCTGTCCCGAAAGAATCCACCATGACAGAAACCGGCCGAGCAATACCAATTGCATATGAAATTTGCAACTCCACTCGCTTAGCTAATCCAGCAGCAACAAAGTTCTTTGCTACGTGTCTGGCTGCATAGGCGGCGGATCGGTCAACCTTCGATGGATCCTTACCACTGAACGCACCGCCACCATGTCTTGCTGCGCCGCCATAGGTGTCTACAATAATTTTGCGTCCGGTCAAACCGGCATCCGCCATTGGCCCCCCCATGACGAATCGTCCAGTTGGATTGATCAAATATTTCGTACTGCTCGTCTGCAGTTCTGGTGGACATACAGGCTTAATAACCTCTTCTATTACCGCCTCTCTTAGGTCAGACAGGCTGATATCAGGTAAATGCTGAGCAGATATCAAAACGGTATCCAAATAACTCGGTACACCATTTTCATAGGCCATGGTCACCTGACTCTTGCCATCTGGTCCTAACCAAGGGAGGATATTGCTCTTTCTAACTTTGGCTAATTGCCTCGTAAGTTTGTGTGCAAGCGATATAGGAGCGGGCATAAATTGACCACGTGCTATAGCTGCGCCATCGCCTTTCATCACCAGTTCAGTTTCATCGCACGCAAATCCAAATACCATACCTTGATCACCAGCACCAACCCGGTCGTACGGATCAGTCTCCTTAGATCTATCCACGCCTTGAACTATATCTGGAGATTGTTCGGCAATAGAATTCAATACTCCACATGACTGAGCATCAAAACCATATGCAGGTCCTGAATAACCAATCTCCGATATTGTTTTACGCACTATCTTTTCGATATCTACATATCCAGCTGTATGCACTTCCCCGAATATCCAAACAGTGCCCGTAGTTGTTGCAGTTTCGCAAGCAACCCGTGAGTTCGAATCTTGCGTCAATAAGGCATCCAAAATAGAATCTGATACTTGATCACATAGTTTATCCGGATGACCCTCTGTCACTGATTCGCTGGAGAAGAGCGTAAAATTCATTCCGTACCTGCCTGCCATGATGACAAATATTCTTCTTGCTGCTCACTCAAACGATCAATAGAGACTCCCATAGAAGTTAACTTAAGCATCGCTATCTCATTATCAATTTCGCTAGGTACAGGGTATATCAGATTTTCAAGTGATTGATGCTGGTTAACAAGATACTCAACTGCCAATGCTTGATTAGCAAAGGACATATCCATTACTGAGGCAGGATGTCCTTCAGCGGCACCTAAGTTTACGGCTCGACCTTCCGCTAAAACCACTAGTCCACGCCCATCTGGCATAACATACTCCTCGACGAACGGTCGAAGATTTCGAACTGATTCGGCCATACCTCTGAGTGATTTAACATCAACTTCAACGTCGAAATGACCTGAATTTGCCAAAATTGCTCCATCCTTCATATGAGTGAACGCATCGGTAGTAATGACATCTCTATTACCTGTTACCGTTACAAAAATATCACCTATTGCGGCTGCAGCCTCTATAGGCATCACCCGATAACCATCCATAACCGCTTCCAAAGCTGGAACTGGCTGGATTTCTGTAACAATTACATTTGCGCCCAAACCTTGAGCCCTCATAGCCACACCTTTTCCGCACCAACCATAACCACAAACAACAACTGTTTTGCCTGCGATCAAAATATTAGTAGCGCGAATAATGCCATCTAGAGTTGACTGCCCTGTGCCGTACCGATTATCAAAAAAATGTTTAGTGCTAGCGTCGTTTACACCAATGATCGGAAATTGAAGATTACCTTCGTTCTCCAACGCCTTATCACGAGTAATACCTGTTGTTGTTTCTTCAGTGCCGCCAATAATATTCGTAAGCAAATCTCTTCTGTCTGTGTGAAGCAGTGCCACTAAATCAGCTCCGTCATCAACCGTAATATTCGGTCCGAATGAGATTGCCTCGGCAAGATGACGAGAGTAGGTTTCGGTACTCTCACCGCTTATGGCCCAAGTCGGTACATCATACGCATGACGCATGGCGGCAGCTACGTCATCCTGAGTTGATAACGGGTTCGAGGCACAGAGTCGTATATCTGCACCACCATCCTTTAGGGCCAAAACTAAATTTGCAGTCTCAGTGGTGACATGAAGACACGCAAGTATCTTTACTCCTGCCAACGGCTTGTCTGCATTAAATCGTTCGCGAATACCTCGAAGTACCGGCATCTCACGCTCTGCCCATTCAATCCGAACGACGCCTTCTCTTGCCAAATCAGCATTCGCTATATCACCGTCCTGCTGTCGATTACTCATTCAATCACCTCAATCCGAGAATCCTGGACCAAACGCCTAGTGCCTTGTTTAGATGGTAACCACGAAGTCATCGCTTCCGCTTCGCTTCACTTTCCTAAAAGTTTTCTTAAATCGGTAAAACCGTCTACTACTGAGTCTGCCCTCAATTACCTCAGACTTCAGGTTAAAGCCTAATCTCTTATACGCACTCACTGCAGGCCTGTTCTCGGGATCAACTGTTAAAACTACTTCATCACAACCAATCGCAAGAAGGCTAGAGGTGACTGCCGATGTCGTCGCTTGAGCAAATCCTAAACCTCGTGCACTAGGGTGCGTGTACACATTGCCAACCACTGCAACTTTCTCTTCCTCAGAGATAACGTGTGTGCCTGCTATTCCAGCAAGTATCCCTGATTTTCTGACACCCCAATATATCCCCTCGTTCACGACTCGGGCCGGATATTGATTCGAACCAGGTCCGGTTCTATACAACGAATTAATTTCTTCAATATCCCCTGATCCTAGCCTGCAAAGATCAGAACCTGCATCCAATTTCGTAGTGCACGGCTTGAAGGAAGCTTTGGTTGTAAGCATTCGATTCATTGTCAATACAGCAGAAATATGGTGGTTCTTTCGAATGCTCTGAAAATGTTCCGGGCTGGCTGTGGCAAGATAGGATTTTCTTAGACTCGGGGCAACAAGCAAAGTCGCCTCGATCGCGTGTTTGTCTCCAAAAGTCAGCAGCAGTGAATTAGGTTGGTTCACATAAAAAACCAAGCTTCGGCCAGTTAATCCGCTAGCAAAATAGTACTGGGTAAAATACCTCGTTGGGAAATCAATATCTAAGGTCCTTGAAGTTTTTGGATTCAAATAGGCAAGAGCATACGCACCAAGATCTCGATCTTCAGCAAGAAATTGTCGCACGTCTTCCGGGTTGCTTGACTTCCAAACTCTAAAATCCATTTTGGCTCTTTAAAAATTCCAAACAATCAGTTAAAGCTTAATCTCAAGAGATCATCCAAGCATGTCTTCAATTTCAGCTAATTCGTCTGAGGTCAAAATCCAGTTAGCCGCAACTACATTTGCTTCGACCTGTTCAACTGAGGTAGCTCCAGCAATCACAGATGCAACAGCTGGCTGCTGAGCCAACCATGAGAAAGCCAATTCAAGAAGCGAATGTCCTCTGGCCTCAGACCAGTCCAGTAACAGTTCAGCCTTATCCATATTCTGATCTGTGAGCATTCGATCAGCCATCGGGCCCGATGTCAAACGAGCACCCTCAGGACGAGGTTGTCCCTTTCGGTATTTTCCAGTCAGTAATCCCGAAGCTAATGGAAAATAGGGAAGAATTCCAAGACCAAATTTTGTGCATGCAGGCTGTACGTCCGGCTCGACTTCTCGGTTGAGTAAATGATAGTGATTCTGCGCTGAGATAAACGGATTAAGAGATTGCTCACGAGCCAAATGGTGCGCATGAGCAATCATCCAGCCAGTGAAGTTAGAATGGCCAATATACCTCACCTTGCCATCTTTGACCAAGTCATCAAGTGCACGCATTGTTTCATCAAGTGGCGTATTCAAATCAGGAAAATGCATTTGGTATAAATCTATATAGTCAGTATCCAGTCGCCGTAAAGAGTCTTCAACCGCATTAAAAATGTAGCGACGAGACCCTCCCTTTTGCATGGGAAGTTCACCCATCGGCCCCGCAAACTTGGTGGCGATTACGACCTCATCTCTACGCCCCTTCAGTGCCTTTCCTAAAAATATTTCCGACCTGCCATCACCACCATAAATATCAGCTGTATCGAATAGTGTTATTCCCGAATCGATGGCGGCACTCACTACTGTCTCAGTTCGGCTTTCATCAAGGCGTCCACCAAAGTTATTGCAGCCCAGTCCAATAACTGAAACCTCCAAACCTGACTCACCTAAGTAACGTGTTTCCATATTTCCTATCCTTCCAGAGTGATATTTATCCCAGAAAAAATAAACCAATCTTCATTATTCAGCTACCCCGATATTTGTCCTATCATTGACCAATGCTATCTCGCAGATTTCTGGTAGTTGGCCTTTCAATGATGATGGCTACTCTAGGATTAGGAGCAGCCACACCCATCATACCTATTTTTGTTGGCGAGATGGGTGGCGATGACATAGCTCGTGGACTCGCTTATCCAGCGTTCACCGTAACACAACTTGCAATATCGCCGTTTGTAGGACGACTAGCAGATCGTTACGGTAGAAAATGGTTTTTGGCCTTTGGTTTGTTCACCTATGCGATAACAGCTATGGGCTGGTTCTATTCCGATTCCGTCTTAGAAATTGTATTTTTTCGAGCTTTTTCAGGAATTGGATCTGCCCTAATTTTTCCTATGTCACAATCTTACATCGGAGCGCTCGCCCCCAAAGGCAGTGAAGGTCGATACATGGGGACCTTCAATTTATTCGACTTCGTCGGCTTCGGACTCGGCCCTCTCCTGGCCGGAATTCTTAGAGACTATACCAGCATTGATCTGATCTTTTTATCAATGACTTTTCTTTTCGCGCTTGCAACACTCATGGTGGTCATTCTGCTGCCTGCCGAGCCACAAAACGAAAGAGTCAACAACCTGGTGAGTCACCATAAATCCAAATCCTCCTTACCCTTTGCCAGTGAGCACCTGAGACCAAGTTGGTCGCAAATCATCAAAAACCCAGTCGTGCAAGGAATATTTTCGCTTAGAGCTTCTGTCTCGTGCGCCATCGGCGTCTCGTTTACCTTCATTCCCGTTCTCCTTGAAGAAGATCTTGGGACCAGTTCCACCGCTGTTGGGTTATTAATTGGTGGACAGCAATTTATGGGCGGCGCAGTTCAACCGCTAATGGGAATGTTCGCTGATAAATACTCGAAGCATCTGATTGCCCTGATTGGATCTGTTCTAATGGCGAGCTCTTATTGGATCGCCACCTTCAGCGATACCTATTGGATATTACTCATTTCGTTCGTAGTCGGCGCTGGATTAGGAAGTGCCATGTCCCAGGTAGTCGCAGCAACAAGCCAAGTTCAAATCGGCCGAACTCTTGGTCTCTCGACAGTAGCAAGCATTCAATCAATGGCATTTGCAATCGGTATATTGATAGGGAGTGCTGGAGGCGGAGTCATAGCTGAAATATTCGGAAGAAGATTTACCTTTGCATTGGCAGGCATAGTTATCATAGCTGGCTATATTATTTACGCAGCGCGCAGCTCAGAAAACGAAAAAGTCGTTACTTAGTCAGTCTTTTTACTTCTTAAGACTCGTTCCCGAGCAAGTTTGGCATTTGTCCGACGATTCTTAATTTGCTCGCCACGAAAAAAAGTATCCCTTTCACGTTCAACACGCTTATTAATAGTTGGTTGGGATAGACGCTTAGGCATATCTGAATTAACGGACCACTCTGAAGTCACGAATGCAGCACCCATATTTTCCTTGCCCTCTCGCTCAATATCCTTCATCGCCTCATACCGCTGGATATCTTCAACGCTAGGTGGTGCGTGCTCCGGACCTCTTTTGGCGTCCAATTCAGGGTGAGTACCTAGTGGTCCCGTTTGGCTCATTGGCTTAGAGACTTTCTGCCCTAAGTGCCAATATGTCCCATCGTCAGGAATCTTTCTAGGAAATCCATCTCTAAACGTGAACGCAGCCCACTCTCTTGACATAATTCGAACACCATCAGAATGGCACTCCAAACAGGCTTGACTTTTACTAGCTTCTTTTACTGACCTAACGAGTTCAAATACCCCATTACAGGGCTCACAATAGTACTCATACAATGGCATACAACACCTCCCAGCAGGAGCACTATTGTATCCCAGATTTAACCCTTAGCACGAGTCGTTCCGCACAATCACACTATCGATTACGATTTATAATGTTCTTTTAGTTTATTGACCTGTTCACAAAAACACTGGAGAGTCACTTATGCGCAAACCGCATGCAACTAAGCAAGATTATGAGACTGCCTTCAAGGGCTTTCATTACCCCATGTCGAGAGCCGCAATTTTGAATATGGGCCGGGATAAAGGTGGCCTTGATCGTGAGGTTGCAGCAATTCTCAAGCTAATTCCTGATCGGAAATATAAAAATGAAGGTGAAATCAGAGAAGCCGTTAGGGTCATCTATCGTATCCAAGGGGTTGATAACGAAAGCCTTCCTTTTTAGCAGTTTGTAGGTGAAGGGGAGTACCTTTGTCGAACAATAAGCGAGATAATCAACGATTAGTCTGGATTGATCTTGAAATGACCGGGCTTGATCCCGGCAGGCATGTAATTATCGAAATAGCGACAGTAATCACCGATAAAGAACTAACGATCCTAGCAGAAGGACCAACTCTCGCGATTAGCAGAGATGAAAATGAACTTAGTGAAATGAACGAATGGAACATCACTACACATACAAATAGTGGGTTACTTGAGCGCATCCGAAACTCGGACATAACTATCGAGGTTGCTCAGGAGCTTACCCTTAAATTTATTTCGTCTTGGCTCGACAAAGGTGTGAGCCCTCTCGCTGGAAATTCTATTAGTCAGGATCGGCGCTTCTTGAGAAGAGAAATGTCTGCGATCGACGAATATTTACATTATCGAAACATCGATGTATCCACACTCAAGGAATTAGCTGCGCGTTGGCATCCGGAACTTAAACCCTACAAGAAAAAAGGCTCGCACCGAGCGCTCGACGACATCAAAGAAAGTATCGAGGAACTCAAATATTATCGAGAGCACTTCATTCGCTAAAAGTGAAGTGCTATCTCTTCGTAAACTGTTTAGCCCTGCGAGCTCCAACGAGCCCAGGTTTTTTACGTTCCTTAACTCTAGCATCCCGAGTAAGCAACTGATGTTGCCGCAAAGTCGCTCGATGCGCCTCATCGACTTTAAGTAGTGCACGAGCAATTCCTAATCTAATCGCTCCAGCCCATCCAGTTACTCCACCTCCACGCGCTAAAACTTGGACATTAAAACCATTTCTAGTTCCTGTCACAAGAAGAGGTCGTAGCATATCTTCACGCAATATCTCACGAGGAATTACAGCTTCAGCTGGTCGACCGTTGATAACTACTCCGCCACTTCCAGGGTAAAGACGGACTCGTGCCGTTGATGCCTTTCGTCGTCCCAAACCATAGTAATACTGACCTTCAGAAACCATTATTCACCCTCCAATGGATGTCCATCATAGAATGCTTGTATCGCCTGATATACATCATCTTTCTTCCAGTCACTAACCAGCTCAATACCAAGCAGGCTTGCCTCAGTATCTAGTTCAGCTCGCTTGTAAGCAGAAGCAGCTCGCGTAAGACGTGGAGATACTGGTATCTCTACCCTCTGTGCTTCACCCGAAATGACTTCAACATCCGCTGATTTTTCAGCGTTTTGAGTCACTACTTCTTCAGCAACTTCGACTTTAGTAATAACCCTCTTCACGGGAATAAATTTCTTGGGGCGGACAATCTGGCCGATTTGACCCTGATGCGGGTGCTCCGCGCCAGAATAAACCTTTAATGATCTGAAGAGTTCATACCCACGGGCCCCACTGGGCAACATACCTTTGACTGCTTTTTCGATAACTCGGGCAGGATCACGCTGCATCTGCTCCTCGAAACTTCGCTCTCGAATGCCACCAGGGTATCCCGTATGACGGTAGTATTTCTTGCTATTCATTTTATTACCAGTCAATATTACCTTTGCTGCATTTATCACAATTACATAATCACCCATTACTAAATGAGGCTCGAAAGTTGCCTTGTCCTTACCCAGTAAGATACGCGCAATTTCTGACGCGACGCGACCTAGTGGTCGATTCGCCACATCAACTATTCGCCATTCCCTCGCGATTTCAGACTCGCGAAGGCGACTTGTCTTAGGTCCTCTTATGCGTCGACCTTTTTTCAAAACTGCCATTTAATACTCCGACTTCATACCAATATTTTTGATCTATGTTCGTTATTTATATAATTATCAATGCTTTCCTCGCTATGTACCCAGTCCACAAACCCCGCCGGGTATCGAACGTGAGCAAGCTCAAGCCCTTCTGGGGGAACAGCTGGACCAGCGCTGCCAATACCTCCAAGTAGCAATAGATGGAAAGTATCTGGAGATATCTTAAGTCTCCCAACTCTCAAAAGAGCACCCACCATTATTCGAACCTGATGAGGTAAGAAACCATCAGACTCAAAACTAATCTCCAAAGTACTTGAACCAATTTCTCGCAAACTAGTACTAATTAATGTACGACGCGTGGAATAATAAATTGGCGTCTTGCCAGCGAATGCTGACCAATCAACTTCAGTGTTCGGTAGTGATTTCAAGGCAGATTTCATCGAATCAACATCCAATATTTGTCGGACGTGATATTTTCTATTTCTACTCAATGAAGATCTTCGTGGCCCATGTTGGATGTAATATCTGTACTTTCGAGACAAAGCATCACGCCTGGGATCGAAATTTTCTACAGCAACTCCTATATTTCGAAGGCTAATATCCTCAGGAAGGTTTCTGTCAATTATTCTTTCGAATGTTTCCAGTCCATATCGTTCAATTCCATCACTATCAAAGGCGCACACTTGACCACGAGCATGTACTCCAGTATCAGTACGTCCCGAAAAATCAATCAACAATTTAGTGTCGAAAATACCTGTAAGAACATCTTCCATTGTTTGCTGAATTGTCCGTACATTTGCTTGACGTTGGCTGCCATAAAAATGGCTTCCATCATATTCGATAGAAAGTGCAATTCGTTGGGAATTAAAATTACTGTGACTCTTTGAATTCATTCGGCTAAATCAAACCAATTCTAGGCGAGCCACTCTAGCGGCATCACCTTTTCTGCGACCTAATTTAACGACACGAGTATAGCCGCCCTCACGTTGTGCATAGCGAGGAGCCACTTCATCAAAGAGAGTCTGTACGACATCTCGATCAGCAATCAACGAAAGCGCAAGTCGGCGTGCATGAACGGTGTCTTTTTTACCGAGAGTTATCATTTTATCAATAAGTCGACGAACTTCTTTGGCTCGGGCTTCGGTAGTGAAGGCACCGCCGCGCGTGATCACTGTCCGCACGAGAATACGAAACATATGATTTCTTTGCCCAGTCGGCATATCGAACCTACGACCAGATTGGCGATGTCGCATTACTATCTCCTCTTATTCAAATCCAATTATCGATCTTCTGATCCGGATCGTTCTTTCATTGCATCACGCAGAGCTGCTGCCAAAGCACTCGCTGGCTCATCATCAGAGTCAATATTACTGTCACTATTAGAATCGGATTCAGCTCGCGCCTCTATTATAGATTCATCTACAGGATCTCCCTCACCCTCAGGCATTGGAAAGTCTTTCGCAGCCATCGCAGAAATCAATTCGTTATATCCAAGTTCCCCAAAATTCCTCAAGGCAAGAAGCTCTTCGCGGCTATGTTCTAAAATAGAACCAATTGTGGAGAGCTTCGAGCGACGAAGTAAATTATTTACCCGCTGTGATAATCCCAAATCCTCGATCGGAAGATCCAAAATCGGCGAAACCGGTTCTGAATCCAATGGTAATCTGCCTTCTGTCATCAACGAAAAAGGAGTCAGTTGAGCGACTAGAACATCCGACGCCTCGCTGACAGCATCACTACCAGTGATAGTTCCATCAGTCCATACTTCAAGTGTAAGACTGTCATATGCCAGGCCCGCTTGCTGCATCTCATTCACTTCGTACGACACTCGTCGAATTGGCGAATATATCTGGTCCATAGGTATTAGCCCAATGGTGACGGTCTCTCCACCCTTATCAGTCTTTTCCGACGGAATATAACCTCTACCAGTACGCACAAACAACTCAATCGATAAATTTGCTGCTTTATCATCGACATTACAGATCACGAGGTCTGGATTAACTATTTCATAGTCGGATGTACTTTGAATATCACCAGCTGTCAAGACACCCTTACCTGACGAATCGAGAGTCATCCGTGCTTGACGATCAGCATTAGCCTTAAGTCTGACTTCTTTCAAATTCAGCATTAATTCTACTAAATCTTCTCGAACTCCTTCAATAGTTTGAAATTCATGTTGGATGTTATCGCCACGCATTGCATATATGGCAGCTCCAGGCAGAGAAGATAGAAGTATTCTCCGCATAGCATTACCAATCGTAGTTCCTAGCCCGGACTCAAAAGGTCCCGCTCCGATTCGAATGTAATCAGATTCTTCTTGCTCAATCGTTATTTCAGCTAAACGCAGATCTGCCATGGCAGTATCCTTCCTAGGTGCCTTCTTTATTTATTCAATTACCGTGAGTAATTCTCAACAATCGCATTCGGATTAAAAATAGACTCCCAATCGCCAGCCCCGGGTAGCGAAACAAGTTCACCGGTAAGCGATTCTCGATCCACAGATAGCCATCCACTCACATCTCGGCTCGCTATCTCTTCCTTGAGTATTTCGACATATTTACTTCTTTTACCTCGCTCAGTGAATGAAATTTTCTGACCGATCTTTAATCTTGCACTAGGCACCGAAAGCTTGTTTCCATCGACTGACACGAGACCATGGGTAACGATTTGCCTGGCCTGTGATCTCGTAGCCGCCAAACCAAGTCTGTAAACGATATTATCAAGTCGCAACTCAAGTAATGACATCAGGTTAAGTCCCGTTTCACCTGGCATTTTTGACGCCTGGTTATAGACTCCCCTAAATTGACGTTCCATAAGACCATATGCAAATCTAACCTTCTGTTTCTCAATTAATTGTTGTCCAGCATCAGAAATTTTTCGACGACGAGTAGGTCGTGGGCCAGGAGGGAGGTTTTTGCGATTTATTGCACAATTAGCCTTACCACAAAGGGACGCCTGAAATCGGCGACACTTGCGACATTTTGGGCCAGTATATCGAGCCATTACATTTACTCCTTACTAATTCCGTGGTCGTCTTCGAGCACGGCAGCCATTATGGGGAACCGGTGTTGCATCACGAATCGATAAAATTCTTAGTCCATTTGCTCCAAGCGCTCGTATAGCTGACTCACGTCCTGGGCCTGGGCCGTTCAAGGTGACATCTACCGCACGAATGCCAAATTCCGAAATTTCCTGCGTGATAGCATCGGCTGCTAATTGAGCCGCATAAGGTGTTGATTTTCGGCTGCCTTTAAAACCAACTGTACCTCCACTACTTTGAGCTAGCGCATTCCCATTTGGATCAGAAATTGTGATAATCGTGTTATTAAAAGTTGAATGAATGTATGCTCGCCCGACAGGAACAGTCCTTTTTTCCCTGCGGCGTGCCCTACCACGTCTAGCTCGTCCCATTAAATATCTCCCTAATATCCTTAGTCATATGCCTATTTAGTCACTTGGCGCTTACCAGCTATTGCCCGTCGCGCACCGCGCCGTGTTCTCGCATTAGTTTTAGTCCGTTGCCCTCTGACTGGTAGACCGCGCCTATGTCGAGTCCCTCTGTACGAATTAATCTCAATCAATCTTTGAATATTAGATCTTACCGTTCGCCTCAAACCTCCCTCAAAGTCATCATTATTATCAATAATCGACCTGAGTCGGGCTATCTCTTCCTCATCAAGAGCAGACACTACTTTATCAGGGGCAATATTAGCCTGCGAACAAATCAGCTTTGCCGTGGGCCGCCCTATTCCAAATATATATGGAAGCGCGAACATTATTTGCTTCTCTCGTGGCAGATCTACTCCAGCAATACGGGCCATTCTAAATCTCCTAGACCAATCTTTTTATATTAACCTTGACGTTGCTTATGACGTTTCGTCTCGCAAATAACTCTAATACTACCCCGACGCTTAATAACCTGGCATTTATTACAGCGTTTTTTAACCGAAGCACTGACTTTCATATCTCTAATTCCTTCACAACTCTAATTTATTAATTCAGCGAAATCGATAGGTTATTCTTCCGCGGGTAAGGTCATAAGGACTAAGTTCAACTAAGACTCGGTCTCCTAACAAAATACGTATGTAATTCATACGCATACGGCCCGAAATACCTGCCAAAACCCTATGTTCATTTGGTAACTCTACCTCAAACATCGCATTTGGAAGTGCCGTCTTAACAATCCCCTCAACCTCAATAACTTCTTTCTTTTTCTCTGGTTTTTCATTCTCACTGCGATCCGGTCGTTTTTTTCTTGATGACTTAGCCATATAAAACTAACCAGTTAAACACTGGTCAAAACCTCCGGCCCATTCTCACCTATAGCTATAGTATGCTCGAAATGCGCCGACAAAGACCCATCCACCATCGCTACAGACCACTGATCCTCTAACTCGTATGTATCTGCATCTCCCAACGCAAACATGGGCTCCAGCGCCAATACCATGCCTTTTTTCAGTTGCAAGCCAGTACCTGGCTTGCCGTGATTAGGTACATGTGGATCTTCATGCATTTCTCGACCAACTCCGTGGCCACCATATCCTTTTACAATTCCCATCTTTGCATTTTCACCAAAAGCGCCGATGGCACTCCCAATATCACCTATTCTATGCCCTACTAAAGAGGCGTTAATTCCCGCATCCAGAGATGCTGCCGTGGTATTCAGGAGTCGCTGTGCTTCATCCGATATCACACCTACTCCGGTCGTGAAAGCCGCATCAGACACGTATCCTTGATATGTCACACCCAAGTCAATACTCACAATATCGCCTTCCACCAATACTCGTGAATTTGGGATTCCGTGCACGAGCACCTCATTAACTGAGAAACATATAGCGCCTGGATACGCCGGTTTCCCCCATGGACTATATCCAACAAAAGTTGGTAATCCACCTCTATCAGAAATAGCATTTTTAGCTATTTGATCGAGCTCAGCTCCTGTAATCCCGGGAGCAATAGACTCCTTCAAGATTTCACGAACCTCTGCATTGATACCACCCGCAGTGCGCATAATATCAATCTCTTCCTGAGATTTTATATTGACCGGCATAAGTAAGCTCTTAACCCGTCGCAAAAACTCTAGTCCCAGAGACCAGACTGATAATAATACCCTGCCTTGGCGAAACAGTCATTAGCAAAACTGGCACGTTAGAAAATCTCATCTAAAACAGCTACTATTCTCTCAGTAATCAAGTTTGGATCTCCAGTACCATCTACTGATCGCAACTTATTCTGATCTTCGTAATACGTCGCTAATGCTTCGGTCCATTCCCTATTAGCGCCTAATCTTGTTTTCACTGTCTCTGGCTGATCGTCCGAGCGCTGCAATAAGTGCCCAGCACAACTGTCACATATTCCGTCAAGCTTGGGAGGTTTTGTTACTGTGTGGTATATATCAGAACAATCTGGACAACTCCACCTACCAGTCAATCGGGCCATAAGCAGATCTTCCGGAACCTTAATGTAAGGCACCACATCAATCTTCTTACTGCGAGATTCTAGTGCTATATCCAAGGCTTCTGCCTGCTTAATCGTACGTGGAAAACCATCGAGCATAAATCCTGATGCAGCATCCTCTTGTTCAATTCTTTCAAGAAGCATACCGATTGTCACCTCATCTGGTACAAGCTCTCCTTTTGACATATAACCTTGTGCCTCAAGCCCCAATGAGGTTCTATTTGCAGATGCCTCACGAAACATATCTCCAGTCGAAATATGGAGGATGCCTCTGTCTGAGGCTATGCTTAACGCCTGAGTGCCCTTGCCTGCCCCTGGCAAACCTAATAAAACACAATAGACCATTACGACACAAATCCTTCGTAGTTTCGCTGCACCATTTGAGCTTCAATTTGGCGCATTGTATCGATCACAACGCCGACAACAATCAACAGCCCTGCAGCACCAATCTGCAACTGATTTACATTAGTCAGACCAGTCGCTAAAAAAGGAATAATTGCTATAAAACCAAGAAACAAGGCTCCACCCCAAGTAATTCTGACTAAAACACGGGTTATGTATTCCTGAGTTGGTTTCCCTGGTCTAATACCAGCTATAAAGCCACCTTGCTGTTGCAGATTTTCTGCCAAATTTTGTTGCTGAAACATAACCATCGTATAAAAAAAAGCAAATAAAACTACCAATGTGAAGGTACCAACCCAATAAAGAATACCGGTAGGAGATAAATACACTTGAAACCATGAAGCCACTGACCTAATCCATGATACGTCGGCCGTTTCAGCTATAAATTGCGAAAATACAGGTGGAAAAATCATAATCGACGTCGCGAAAATCAAGGGAATCATCCCAGCACTATTGACGCGCAAAGGAATATAACTCTGGGATTGCTGCCGGTACATTCGACCACCTCGAAATTGAGACCGAGCGTATTGAACCGGTATTCTTCGCTGAGCCTCCTGAAACAAAACAATTAACGCAACGATAGCTAGTGCCACTAGTCCAAGTAGCAAAATACTTCCTATTGCCCCTGATGCGCTCCCAAGAAGTCCCCGAGTAAGTAGAGAAGGAAAACTTGCAACGATTCCCCCTAAAATAATCAGTGAAATCCCATTTCCAATTCCCTGTTCCGAAATCAGCTCACCCAGCCAAACTAAAAACATCGTGCCTGCTACCAAAGACAAAAGCGTAGCAATTCCTGTGAGATCAAAACCGAGGCCATCATACCCACCTAAAGAGGAAATAATTTGCAACTGGGCATACCCCTGAAACAAAGCCAGCGGAACACAAAGCCAGTGTGTGTATGCTTGTATCTTTTGTCGACCGGCTTCACCTTCCGACTGTATCTCTCTGAGTCGTGGGATAATTGGTGTTGCTAACTGCATAACAATACTCGCCGTAATAAAGGGATAGACACCTAAGGCTGCTACAGACAAATTCTGTAGTGCTCCTCCGGAAAATATATTTAAGAAGCCCAGTACCGCATTGTCACTGAAAGTGTCACTCAGTCTATCTGCGTCGACTCCAGGAACCGGAATATGTGCAACAAAGCGAAAAATTATTAACATCGCAAGCGTGAAAACAATCTTATTACGAACATCTGGTTGAGAAAGTCCAGCAATACCAGCCTGCAAAAGTGCAGGAACTTTCGAGTCCCTTTTACCAGAATCTGGCATCGCTATAGCCACTGAAAGGATCCTTTCAAAACAATTTCAGTAAGAATTAAGTCTTCCGAAGATGCTTGCGGTTACGAACGCGTTTTTCTGCAGGAGATGTTTCATTATATGAACCACCCGCAGCTTCAATCGCTTCTTTGGCTCCTTGTGAAATACGAGGAGCATCAACATTCAGTGACTTATCTAATGAACCAGAGCCTAAGATTTTATATGAGGAATCAATACTTCGTATTAAATTCTTCTCAAATAGTGAACTCGAGTCAACCACGGCTCCCGCCTCAAAACGAGACTCGAGCATACCAATATTTACAGCCTCAAATTCTACTCTACTGAAATTACGAAATCCACGTTTTCTAGGTAATCGTCGGACTAGAGGAGTCTGACCACCTTCAAAACCTGGCCGAACTCCACCCCCAGAACGTGCGTTTTGACCCTTCAGGCCTTTCCCGGCGTAGGTTCCTTGCCCGGAACCTTTACCACGCCCGACGCGCTTCTTTGAATGCCTGGCACCATCTGGCGGTGCCAGATTCATGCTCAAATTAACTTGCTCTTCTAATTTAACTTCTTCAACCATCTAGTTGACCTCTTCAACTTCAATTAAATGCTTAACAGTGTGAATCATCCCACGAATTTGCGGGCTGTCCACCTGTTCAATTGTTTGTCTAATTTTTCTTAACCCTAGTGCGCGAATAGTAGCCTTCTGATTTGCCGGATATCCGATCGAAGATTTCTTATAAGTAATTCTTAAATTAGACATATAAACACACCTTGCAGCTGTTACTATTTCTCAGTATTCTGTCGCGCAAACTCTCGTCGTTTAGCTCGAACCTCTTCTGGATCTCTAAGAGATTTAAGTCCATTAATTGTTGCTGTTACCACATTAATCGGATTAGTCGACCCATATACCTTTGTCAACACATCAGTGACGCCGGTACATTCCATAACAGCTCTAACAGCTGCCCCTGCTATGACACCTGTACCTGGAGCAGCTGGCAACATCACCACCCTGGTAGCTTTAAAGTTTGAATCAAGTTCATGCGCCAAAGTGCCAGCCTTGATCGCGATGTTATTCATCGATCGCTTCGCTATAACGCCACCCTTTCGAATTGCGTCTGGAACTTCGTTGGCACGTCCCATGCCGAACCCAACGTTACCTTCTCCATCGCCAATAACAATCACTGCCGTAAACGAGAATCTACGGCCGCCCTTGACCACCGTAGCCACACGATTTATGAATACAACCTTTTCTATTAACGAATTACCATCGTCATCATCAGATCTACGTCGTTCATCTCTATTATTTTCACGAGCCATAATTAATTTTACCTATCAGAATTGAAGCCCACCTTCACGGGCTCCCTCCGCTAATGCCTTTACACGTCCTATAAACCGATATCCACCTCTATCAAACACAACTGAGTCGATCCCTTTTTCTTTTGCTAATGCTGCTATCTCACCACCTACTTGCGTGGCTCGATCAGTCTTATTTCCTGTGGATACTCCCTGATCAGAGGCAGATACTAACGTCTTTCCTGCCTCGTCATCAATCAACTGAGCATAGATGAACCGATTTGATCTAAAAACAGATAGACGGGGTCTCGCCCCTATACCAGTCACGCGCTTGCGTACTCGGGTATGCCGACGTATCCGCGCCGCACTTCTAGTTCGAACTGCTGCTTTCATTATGCGGTTCTTGCCTTCCCAGCCTTGTATTTTGGCTGCTCATCCGTATATTTAATTCCTTGAGCTCTATAACCAGAAGGCGGACGTACTCGTCTAATCAAAGCGGCTTGTTGACCGACTTGCTGTTTACTAATTCCATCCACATGCACTATATTTCCGTCTCGAGTAAAAGTAGTACCCTCGAGCGCCTCCATCGGTACTTTGTGGGAAAAACCTGCCTCAATAATCAAAGTGGTGCCCTGTAAATCAGGCGTAATGCCACTACCCATAAATTCGACTGACTTCCGATACCCTTGCGTGACACCCTGAATCATATTTGCGATCAAAGTTCGTGTTAGACCATGAAGAGATCGCGCTAACTTGTTATTACTTGATCTTGATACAGTAACTACGTCTGCTTCTATAGTTACCGACATTAAGGAATGAATATTCTCAGAAAGCTCGCCTTTGGGACCTTTCACATGACAAACGCCGTCGCCGAAAGTAACCTCGACGCCGGATGGAATAGGTACTGGGAGGATCCCGATTCGTGACATATAAAATAATTCCTTAAGATTCCTCTAATACACAAACTGTTAAAACAGCGACCTCAAATACTAGTTTTCCTAGAGTTTATAAACTACCCCTACCAAACATAGCAGAGTACTTCTCCACCGATTTTAGCTCTCCACGCATCCTTACCTGACATAACGCCTTTTGACGTACTTAGAATTGAGATACCGAGTCCGCCATAAACTCGCGGAATTTCACCATTCCCTACATAAATTCTCAGCCCTGGCCGAGAAATTCTCTTTATATTTGACAACATCGCTTTTCTATCGTCTCCATAAGATAATTTTAATCGTAAATAACTTGTGGACTCTTCCGCGACTTCTTCCACTTCCGTGATAAAACCTTCTCCACGAAGTACATCAGCGATTGCCTGCTTGGTTCTGCTTTTAGGAATCAAAACATCAGCATGCTCGGCCCGAACAGCATTGCGAATTCGCGTAAACATGTCGGCTAGGGGATCAGACATTGACATTAAATTACTCCTTTACCACGATGATTTCTTGACGCCAGGCAGCATACCTTGAACAGCCAATTCTCGAAATGTTATCCGAGAAACGCCAAACTCACGCATATAAGCCCTCGGCCGTCCTGTGAGCTGACATCGATTCCTATGACGGGTCTTTGAACCATCTCGAGGCATCTTATAAAGCTGCGCGTACGCTAAATCCTTATCCTTCATACTTGCATCAGCGTCCCGAATAACCGCAGTAAGAACGGCTCTTCTTTCCTTGTAACGCTCACTTAAAACAAGTCTTCGCTCGTTCTTTGCGATTTTACTGGCTTTTGGCATCTAAATATCCTTAATTTTCTCCGAAGATTATCTTCGCTCGAATGGCATCCCAAGTAGCTCGAGGAGACGTCTACCCTCTTCATCTGTTTTTGCCGTCGTGACAAAGTTAACCTGAAGACCTCGAACTCGATCAACATCCTCAAAGCTGAGTTCAGGAAAAATCAATTGTTCAGTTATACCAAGTGAATAGTTTCCACGACCGTCAAACGCACGGGTAGAACATCCTCGGAAGTCACGAATTCTTGGCATAGAAGAGTTCACTAACCTATCGTAAAATTCCCACATCCGTATGTGCCTAAGCGTAACTGACAGTCCGATTGGCATTCCTTCTCTCAATTTAAAATTAGAAATTGACTCCTTAGCTCTTCTCACATACGGTCTTTGACCCGTAATCGCCATAAGATCGTCCGTAGCATGTTCTACAACGCCTGAAGAATTCACAGCCTCACCAAGACCAATATTTACTGCGATCTTGTTTAGGGTTGGAATTTGCATAGGATTCTGGTACCCGAATTCCTTTTGGAGCACAGGAAAGACTTCCTCCCTATACTGTTGGAGCATTCTTGGTGTTTTTACTGAGGTTGTCATTAGTCGAGCACCTCTCCACACTTCACGCAAACCCTAGATTTTCGACCATCTTCGAGCAGCTGGAATCGAACTCGAACCCCGGACTCGCAAATCTTGCATATCACCGCAAGATTTGATAAATCAATCGGTGCTTCACGCTCGATAATACCTCCAGGATTTTGAGGACCGGTCGCCTTCTGGTGCCTCTTAACGAAATTAGCTCCAGTGACTATGGCTCTGTTTTCCGATATATTTACTTCTCGAACTTCACCACGGACACCGCGGTTACTTCCGGAAATCACCTCTACCTGATCGTTGCGACGAATTCTCGATGCCATTAAATAACCTCCGGTGCTAGCGCGGTTAAGCGTGACATACCATGTGCTCGTAATTCAGATGGTACTGGCCCAAAGAGGCGTGTACCTCTCGGCGCACCGCCCTCAACAATGAGAGCAGCAGCATTGTCATCAAAACGAATTGTTTGACCATCTTCACGCTGAATCGGATGCTTCGTACGGACTATTACCGCTCGCACGACCTCGCCTTTACTGACTCCTGAATTAGGTTGTGCTTCCTTCACTGAAGCAATAATAGTGTCGCCTATACCAGCGTAACGTCTCTTAGATCCACCTAACACACGGATACAAAGCAATTCGCGGGCTCCGCTATTATCAGCAACTGACACTCGACTCTCCTGTTGAATCATGACAAATCCTCTTCTGTACCATCAGACTGATCTTCCGGCGACTCACTGGGTTGATCTTCCGTACCCATTTGATTTTCAGCGCTAGCACGAGCGGCTGACCTTTGAACTTCATCAACAAAAGATGAATCAAGATCGGTCGCCTCTACTTCAGCGACGTCTCTACCAATCAAAATTTCAGCTAACGCCCAGCGTTTCAGCCTTGACATCGGCCTCGACTCTATAATTCGAACAATATCTCCCAATGAGGCTTGATTTTTCTCGTCATGAGCGTGATACCGATTAGTTTTAGTGATAACTTTTCTGTACAACCTATGTGGCGCACGTCTCTCTACTGAAACAATAATTGTCTTATCGTTAACATCAGACACAACTACCCCAACCAATGTTCGCTTCTTGGATGCCGTACTCGTTGGACTTGTAACCGCTTCAACCATCTATCTTCTCCTGCTCAGTAGATAATTCTTATTCTATACCTCTGACTTATCGTTCTTAATTTCGTACTCTCGAATCAAAGTCTTGATTCGGGCTATCTGACGCCTGGCTTTTTTTACTTCGGACATATCAGCTAACTGATTGGTACTGGCCTGGAATCGAAGATTAAATAACTCTCTATGGGCTGATTCAAGCTCTACTGCCAAAGCATCAGTTTCTAATGCTCTCAGTTCGTCAGTTTTAGTGCTCACTGGTAAACCTCATCTCGAGCTATTACTCGTGTATCGATCGGTAACTTGTGATGAGCCTTACGAAAGGCCTCTCGGGCTGCTTCCTCTGAAACTCCGGATATCTCAAACATAACTCGACCACGCTTAACAACCGCTACCCATCTATCTGTTGCGCCCTTGCCCTTACCCATCCGAACTTCAACTGGCTTCTTCGACACCGGCTTGTCTGGAAAAACTCGAATCCACACTTTACCGCCACGCTTAAGTTCACCAGTTATTGCTCGTCTTGCTGCCTCAATTTGCCTTGCATCTATCCATGCTGTCGCCTTGGCCTGTAAGCCATACTCACCAAATGAAACTGCATTACCAGTCTGCGCGGCACCACGCATTTTTCCTCTAAATTGTTTCCTGAACTTAGTTCTTCGAGGCATCAACATAAGTTATTCGCCTCCGGTCTGTTCAGCTGCTAGGACAAGAGGATTATTAGCATTTGTAATTTCACCCTTATTAACCCAGCATTTAACACCGATAGCGCCGAACGAAGTGTTTGCTTCGGCGAATCCATAATCAATATCCGCACGAATAGTATGCAACGGAACCCTCCCTTGCATCTCATGCTCAGCCCTAGACATTTCTGCACCACCAAGGCGTCCAGAAATTTTGACTTTACATCCAAGCGCTCCTCTAGACATCGTTCTCTGAACAGACTGTTTCATCGCACGCCTGAAGGCCACTCGCCGCTCGAGAGACATTGCAACAGACTTTGCTACGAGATATGCATCCAGTTCAGGAACTCGAATTTCCTCTACATTTACGTTTACTCTCGTACCAACCTGAAGCTGCAGAGCATTTCTAAGTTGTTCAATATTCGCTCCTTGGCGCCCGATGACAATACCGGGTTTTGACGTGTAAATAGTTACAGCAGTGGATGCCGCCTGCCGCTCTATATGCAGCTTCGACACTCCGGCCTCACTCAATTCTTTGTTCAAGAACTTACGAAGTTTCTGATCCTGAATTGTAAATTCTGCATAGGTGGTATGAGGTGCATACCAACGGGACTGCCAATCTTTTGTGACCCCTACCCTAAATCCGTATGGATGTACTTTTCTTCCCATACTAATCAACCCTCAACAATCATCTGAATATGCGCAGTTCTTTTATTCTGTGGTGCCGATCGACCACGCGATCGGGCACGCCACCTTTTCATAGTGACTCCCTCATCCGCAGTTGCACTAAAAACAATCAAAGCATCTGGATTTAAATCAAAATTATTCTCAGCATTCGCCTGTGCAGACCGTAATACCTGAGCAGCAAGCAAGGCCCCTTTCTGCGGCATGAAATCTAGAGCTCGTAAAGCTTCCGCAACTCGCATTCCCTGCACGGCTCGCAAAACGGGACGCACTTTTCGAGCTGATATTCTCTGGTCCTTTGCTATAGCTTTCACTTGCATATCGATTATCCTAAAAATCTCTCAGTTATTATAAATAACAAATTATCCTCGTTGAGTTGTTCTTTCGCTCTTACCTCTATGACCTCGAAAGGTTCTCGTGTAAGCAAATTCGCCCAGTTTATGACCAACCATGTTCTCGGAACACAGAACAGGTATGTGTCTACGGCCATCATGCACCGCTATCGTCATTCCCACCATTTCAGGCAATATAGTCGATGCTCTAGACCAAGTGCGAATAATTACTCGCTCTTGACTGTTCTGAGCAGCCTTTACTTTCTTCCATAGTTTGGGGTGGACAAACGGCCCTTTTTTTCTTGAACGAGACATCTTCCAACCTTTCTAATATTTAACGTCTACCAGCGCCGCGACGCTGAACGATATATTTATCTGTACGCTTATTTCTTCTGGTCCGAAATCCAAGTGCTGGCTTTCCCCAAGGTGTCTTAGGACCGGGCATACCGATCGGCGACTTTCCTTCTCCACCACCATGTGGATGATCATTTGGATTCATAACTGAACCTCTTACCTTGGGTCTCCGTCCGCGATGGCGAGATCTTCCAGCTTTTCCTAATTTAATTTGTTGATGTTCAATATTGCCAACAGCCCCTATCGTGGCCATACACGCTTCAAGAACCTGTCTTCTCTCCCCAGATGGCATTCGCAATAAGGCATAACCACTATCTTTGGCCATCAGTTGGATAGATGCACCCGCCGACCGACCTAACTGTGCCCCACGCCCAGGAATTAGTTCAATATTATGAATTACCGTACCAGTTGGAATTTCTGATAACGGAAGTGCATTACCTGGATTTATTGGGACCTCTGTCCCAGACACTATGTTGTCATCTACATGCAATCCGTCTGGAGCCACAATATATCGCTTCTCGCCGTCGGCATAAAAAATTAGTGCGATCCGCGAGGATCTATTCGGATCATACTCAATCGATGCTACTCGTCCAGGAATATTGAACTTATCTCTCTTGAAATCAATGATTCGAAGCAAGCGCTTATGCCCACCCCCACGACGCCTCACAGAAATTTTTCCGTGGCTTCGACCAGAAATACGGTTCTTCGAGACGGTCAATGACTTCTCTGGTCGTTTCTTTGTAAGCTCTTCGAATGTAAATCCTGAAGCATTACGACGACCCGGTGACGTAGGTCTAAAATTACGAATTGGCATTATCAGACCCCCTAAACCCCTTCAAACAATTCAATACTGTCGCCGCTTGCTAAAGTAACTATCGCCTTTTTCTTAAAGGGTAAGTTCCCAACTCTACGGCCGGATGCACCTCGAGGTCTACGCCCTCTAACTCTGAGGGTATTAACTGATTTAACAGTTACCTCGAACGCGAGTTCAACTGCTCGCTTAATCTCAGGTTTCGTTGCTCGTTCATGCACTTGAAATACATATTTACCTTGCAAAGCAAGTGCTGTACTTTTTTCAGTAATGATTGGCTCTCGCAAAATCTCGTAAGGATGAATTGATTTAACCATTATTCCTCACCTGTTTCATTCACTTCAACATCTAGTGGCTCACTACTGCCTTTATTAGTCTTGCCCCATAAAGCTTCACATCTTCTTATGGCATCAACTGTCAGAATTAAATTCTGTCGCTTGCGCATCTCCACAACCGACAAAGTATCTGCATGCGTCAAATCAACACCAACAATGTTTCGAGCGGATCGAAGAGCTATTGAATCTGGATTTCCAGTAACTATTAACACTGACCTATCAACACCTAAATTTGCTAGCATCCCCGCAATGTGACTCGTTGACGGGTCACCTGTTAGTCCCAGCTCTGAAACTACTAATAATTTATTTTCGTGTACTCGTCTTGATAAGACTGACCTAATGGCTAATCTGCGAATTCCCTTCGGAACCTTCTGTGAGTAATCGCGAGGCTTAGGGCCAAACGCCACACCACCGCCTCGACGAGTCGGAGAGCGACTTGCTCCTGCTCGCGCCATGCCTCGCCCTTTCTGAGCATATATCTTGCGTGTAGAACCCCGGACTTCACCACGAGTTTTACTGGAGTGAGTGCCCCTTCTTCTAGCAGCTAGTTGAGCTGTCAGTACTTGATGCTCGGCCGCGTCATGAAGTGCGATCCCAAAAACGCTTTCATCTACTTCAATTTCTTCAATATTCTTTCCATTAACATCGACGACAGATAAATTCATTAGGATTGCTCCTCTTCACCGTCAACGGAGATTTCTTCCTGCACTTCTAAAGCTTCTTTTGCGGAAGATTGTTCATTAACCTCTACGTCGCTCGAGATTGAAACTTCCTCAATTTCAATAGCAGTCTCCTCAGAGACACCGGCCACCTCTTCACTAACAGGTGGTTCGATTACAACTTTAACCGGCTCAATTGATCGCTTCCTAGCCTGTCTCACCTCAACCATAGATCCATTTGGTCCGGGTACATTTCCGGACACAAAGATGAGCCCACGCGCTATATCGACCTCGACAACTAACTGATTCAATACCGTTTTAGATCGATTCCCCATGTGCCCCGGCATTTTCTTGCCCTTAAAAACTTTACCTGGACTAGTGCCGGCGCCAATCGATCCTGGGGCTCTCCATCGATCGCTTTGACCGTGGGTCTTAGGTCCGCCCGCAAAATTCCACCGTTTAACAACGCCCTGGAATCCTCGACCTTTTGTTCGAGCTGTCACATCGACATACATGCCACTTTGAAATCTATCAACACTCAAACTCGCACCTACGTCTAATTCGTCAGTCTCACTAGTTCGAAACTCCGTGAGAACAGTCATACTTACCTGTTCCTGACCGGATGCCTTCAAGTGGCCACGCTGAGCCCTAGTAGTTCGTTTACGGTCACCGATCGTTCCAATCTGCACAGCAGTGTAACCATCGCGATCAACAGTTCGAACCTGAGTTACAACATTGTCAGCGAACTCAATAACCGTCGCACCATATGCGCGGCCGGCATCGTCATAACGAGTCAACATTCCTACCTTACGTCCGACCATTCCTGCTTGCATGTTTACTGACATATCTCTCGTGCATCCCCCGCACTATTTTTATTCAAATCATCAAATACTAATTTTTTACTTACGATATTCGTCTCTACATTCGGATATTTACGTGAACTCCTGCACCCAGTTGAAGTTTCGTTAGTTGTTCGACTGTTCGAGGTCCCGCTTCAATAATATCTACGAGTCTTTTGTGCTTTCTAATCTCCCACTGATCTCTCGAATCCTTATCGATAAAAGGCGATCTATTAACCGTCTTTTTTCGGATTCTTGTTGGGAGAGGCACAGGTCCTGCAACGACTGCACCGGTCCTCGCAGCGGTCTCCGCGATTTGACGAGCGGCCGCATCCAAAACACGGTGATCAAACGCAGTCAACCAAATTCGAATTCTATGCTCAGCCATTCTTTTCCTCGTCGCTACCAACTAATCCTACGTTTGTACATATTCAGCCTATAAAAAGCCGAGGCTTACAAGAGTAGTGCTAGTCGGCTGTATTGCCTACTACCTATTCAATAATTGAAGTTACTGCCCCTGCACCAACTGTTCGACCACCCTCACGAATTGCAAAACGCAATCCTTCTTCAATCGCAATTGGTTGCCCAAGCTCGATGGTCATCTCTACGTTGTCACCA
>Ga0302134_10000015_pt1 | contig 44412 bp, 43 predicted proteins | sample CB9_SCM_MG_FD_203123 | JGI IMG/M metagenome (GOLD analysis project Ga0302134, IMG submission 203123) | Marine microbial communities from Western Arctic Ocean, Canada - CB9_SCM | ecosystem: Environmental > Aquatic > Marine > Oceanic | place: Canada: Western Arctic Ocean | collected 2017-09-19
GGAGTCCAAGTTGAGCGGCGGTCACCGTAGACGGCTGCACTCTGGAGGTTAGCCAGTCTATATACATCCTTACGTGAGTCGCCGTTAGCTTAGATGGCGTAATCCAGCCTGAACGCTCCCCTAGCCGGTAGGCATCTCTGACGTAGCAGGAGATCGTGTGGGGTCTCAACCCCTCTACTTTTAGCGATAGAGCAAAAGAGTCCAAATAAATGACGTAATTGACTGCTGTATCCGTGTTTTCCATTTCGCACACTCCTCATAACATTGAGGGGCGAAAACAGCTACTTGAACTCGTATTCAAGCACAAAGCAGGAAAATGGTGGGCCCGGAGGGACTTGAACCCCCGACAAATTGATTATGAGTCAACTGCTCTAACCAACTGAGCTACGGGCCCACATGTTCCGCACAGCGATTGAAGCGTGCGGTGGAACAATATTGATTCTCTCACGAGATTGGATCAGAACAACATACCATTCCGAACTCGAAGCGATCAATTTGTGGATGCGATGTAATTCTCCACGTTCGACTTAAAGTCTCTAATACTCAATACGATGCTCTCAAACGACCATCATTAAACGTTGTGGGAATTAACGGCAGTTGGTAACCTCTGCGCCACCAACAAGAATTTCCAATGATCGCCGATACACGAGGCTCTACAGAATGCCGAACGTCATAAGCACAATTTCACAGTTAAAGAACACGCGCTGGTTACTACTTACGCTTCTATTTGGAGCACTCGCATTAGCGGTGGCCTGTGGTTCGGGATCTGACGATACAGATTCAGGCTCTAGTTCTGATGCTGCTCCTGCTGCTGCCGCAGAAGAAGAAGATGACGCACTTGCGGAGGTTTCCCGAATTCTCCATCCAGATGCCAGCCTGACTTTCGATGATTACGTGGCTGCTGGATGGAAGAAGTCGAAACAATACGACACCGATACTGTTCCTGGGGCTACCGACATTTGGTACGGATTCTTCAATTCGAAAGATATTGAAGTACGATTTTACGATTCGCACGATTCTGCCAAAACCGCAGGCTTCGATAACGCTTCAGAAGCTATCGACCAGAGCTTCCGTGAAGGTGGCCAGTTTGGTTCGAGCAACCGTGGTGCAGGATCGTCGGCTGTAACCAAGTACAAGGCGTTCGCAGTGGTTGGCAATACTGTGATGCTGTGCGAACAGTCGGTTGACTCGTGTATCGCTCTCGCCGACATTCTTGGCGGCTAGCTTTTCCTACTCGGCGGTAGACCTCTGATCTACCGGCAGAGTCGTATATGGCATTTACCCGCTCTACTCGCCGGGGTAACTCACGAACGCTCCTGATGGCGGCTGTACGAGACGATCAAATAAGAACTGGTGAGTTCCGATCGGACCAAAGTGCAGTGCGGCAAGAATAATCACCGCCAGCACCGTGTTGAGCACTACTGATCGAATCATTTCTCTTGCAGAGCTTAATCCTCCTGCAAGACGCATTCCGAGAAGTCCGAGCGATACAAGTACTGGCGAAAACTTACGCAGCTCGGAACTGGGTGAACAGGATCTCGAATATGCCGAGTGGGCCAAACAAGATTGCGAAGACTATAAATAGTCCTACTATCGACGTTACGCCGAAGGTTTTCTTCAGGTCGAAGTTTTGACTATTTGGACCGAGAAATTGGAAGATAACGGATCCGATCGCCACTGCACCAGCTCCAGCCCAGAATGCTTGCTTCATGCCTGTCATCGCATAGGTAAGCACGAAGAATGGTGTGCCCCATATCCAGGATGAAATTGCCTCACCTACAGATACGTCGACTACAGAAAGTCCGAAGATATCTAGCATGAACAAGTTGACAGGAAGCAGTAACCCAACTGATACCGGCATAAAGACCATGTACATGAACACGGTCAGAATCAGCGGAAGGTAGCGCCCTTCTCGTCCGGCAATAGCCGTAGCAATAAGTCCTGCGACCAACATTGCAACCCCGCCGCCAACAATTGGAGCGAACGATAGCTTGATCACATTCACAAGTGCGGGTCGGTGTAGAACGTACTGCCAGTCGGCATCGTCAATCGCTACAACAATGTTGGTGTAGTGCATGATCACTGCCATCGCAATGCCAAGAGGGATTAGCGCAACGGCCATTCCACGACGACGACGACGGTCGTCCTCAAATCGATCTTCTTCGATCTGATCTCGTTCGCCGTGACTCTGGCGAAATGACGATGTAGTTGTGGGCATGCTTTCCATACATTCAAAGGTAGCACTTACCTTCCTGAAATAAATAGTGAGAATCGATTACCCATAAAAATTTCATATTTCGATGATCGACGGTGTCTGAATCACAAAAAATCGTTACGCCACGTGCATGGCGCTGCTACACTCCGCCCATTCGACACAGCTGGCGTTTACGTTCAGTTTCAGAACAACATTTCGCCATTTCAATGAGGCTATTTTTCGATGAAGATCACAGATGTACGACTAGAAATGTTCAAATGGGCTAGAGCCGTTCCGATCACTAATGGGCTGTACACCTACACCCATAACCTGCTGAATATTGTGGTTATCGACACCGATGATCCTGACATTCAGGGAATCGGTCTCGCAGGCGGTATCGAAACAACTCCAGAAGTGGGTTTGGCATTCGTTGAGCATTTCAAAAAAGGTCTGATCGGACAGGACCCTCTCAACAACGAAGCGCTGTGGCATGCAATGTGGCGACCAAAATTGGTGGGACGCCGTGGCATTTCAACGCGAATCATCGCGGGTATCGACATCGCCCTTTGGGACATTAAAGGCAAAGTCGCCAACATGCCTGTCTACAAGTTGCTGGGTGGCTTCACGAACAAAGTCGACACTTACATTGCGGGTGGTTACTACGAAGAAGGTAAAGGTCTCAAAGAGCTTGCTCAAGAGATGGAAGATAACGTCAATATTGGCGTCCGTGCTGTGAAGATCAAGGTCGGCGCAGTTTCAATTAACGAAGACATTGAACGAGTACGTGTCTGCCGAGATGCTATCGGCCCAGACGTTCGATTGATGGTTGATGCAAACAATGCTTACCGTCATTACCAGGCGATCGAGTTCGCTCGTAAAGCCGAGCAGTATGATCTCTTCTGGTTTGAAGAGCCAGTTGAGCCAGATGACTACATTGGGCAGGCGGAAATAACACGAGCCACCTCAGTTCCGATCGCCGCTGGTGAGAACGAATACACCCGCTACGGCTTTAGGGACATGATCAACGCCCGCGCCGTCGACATTCTGCAACCCGACGCGCTGATCGTTGGCGGAATTACCGAGTTCATGAAGGTTGCGGCCCTTGCGCAAGCCAACGATTTGGATATCAGCCCTCACGGTGCGCAAGAAGTTCACATCCACCTCATGGGAGCCATCCCAAACGGTCTAATACTTGAGTACTACCGCGAATCTGTGAACCCGATGCACGGCAAAGTGTGGGAGCACGAACTGACAATCAAGGACGGTTATGTTTACACCCCTGAACTGCCAGGACTAGGTCTAACGCCAAAATGGGACACGTTGGCGCCGTACAGAGTGGGATAGAGGCGTACAATCTCGCCCGAATGCCTCGGTAATCCTGTGAACATTTACAGGCGATGCAACGCAAATACTGGAGAAGCACGAACGAATGCCGAACTTTGATTACGAAGCGCCTACCTCGCTATCGAGTGCGCTTGAACTGTTAGCCCGCCCTGGCGAAAATCGCCCACTAGCCGGTGGCACTGACGTCATCGACCAGCTCAAGAGCAACAGGCGAAACGCCGATCTTGTGGTTGATCTCAAACGAATCCCTGAGCTACTCAATATTGACTCCGACGATTCAGGACTGACAGTCGGTTCAGCAGTCTCCTGCACAGAAGTTCACAACTTCACTGCTGAAATAGGCGGATTTGCTGCTCTGACTGAATCATCGGAGCTTGTCGGGTCGGTTCACATTCAGAATCGTGCAAGCGTTGGCGGAAATATCTGCAATGCTGCTCCGTCTGCTGACACCATTCCATCTCTTCTCATTCACGAGGCTGTTGCTCACACCGCAAGTGCTTCGGGTGGACGTGAAATTCCACTGATCGACTTCTTTGCGGGACCGGGTCAAACCGTTCTTGAAAAGGGTGAGATCCTCAAGGAACTCGTGCTTCCTGCGCCATCGGCGAACACTGCGTCTGCTTACTTACGATTCATCCCACGAAACGAGATGGATATCGCTGTTGCCGGAGTTGGTTCCCTCATCGAAGTCGATCCTTCAACCAATGTTGTAACCAAAGCACGAATTGCTCTCGCCTCTGTAGCCCCAACTCCAGTACGGGCATATGTGGCAGAAGAGTTTCTTGAAGGAACCAAGATCGACGCCGATGCTATCGAAAAGACCGCTGATCTTGCCGTCGGTTCTGCCGTCCCTATCACGGACGTACGTGGTTCAGCCGAATATCGAAAAGAACTGATCAGGGTTCTAACCAAACGAACGCTGACTATCTGCCTGGAGCGACTCGCCTAAATGAGCAAGAAACAGATCAAAACCACTGTGAACGGTGTTGAGCACGAAATACTCGTGGACTCGACTTGGACTTTGCTCGAAACGCTTCGAGATCAACTCAAGCTAACGGGCACCAAAGAAGGCTGCTCAAACGGCAACTGCGGAGCGTGCACGGTGATGGTTGACGGGAAGTCGTCATGCTCATGCCTAGTTCTCGCACCTGAAGTAAATGGTCGGGAAGTGACAACTGTTGAAGGTCTAGCCGACCACGGTCATCTGACCCCAGTTCAGGATGCATTCGTCGATAATTCAGGTCTTCAGTGTGGGTTCTGCACGCCGGGATTCATGATCGCAACCACAGCGTTGTTGAACGACAATCCGCACCCTACAGAAAACGAAATCCGCCTGAAGCTTGCCGGTAACTTATGCCGTTGCACTGGTTACGACAAAATTGTCCGCTCGGTGCAAGACGCCGCTGACCGCCTGAGCAAAGCATAGACAGCGATTAGCCGGTAAGCACTAATGCAGTGAGCGGTAACTTCAAGCAGAATCCAGAGTAGAACGAGGGTCTCATCGGCCAGGACTCGGATCTGTGTTGGGTGGTTAGCTTGAAGTGTATGTACTAATCAATCGTGGGATTATCACAGCCCTAATGCCGCGCGTGTCACGATTACGCGCAGTGAACGTGACGATCATAGTCGCTGTGTTGATGGCTTCTGTGTTCACCGGATGTTCTCCAAACGACGATGACGTGGAGTCTCAGCTATCCATAAGCGCCACTTCGAAGTCGCTAGAAACATCGCCAGTTCCTAGGCCTGCCAGTGTTTCGACAGTCGAGCTACCTGATAGCTCGGATATCGCAAATAATGTCACTGCGACCGCTGATACCGATTCTCCCCCAACTGCTGAGGCGACATCGAAGCCGACTCCAGCGCCAAGCGCTACTCCCCTCAGCTCCATCGCTCCTTTGTTCGGCGGCTACGATTTCGAATTTGAAGAGGGAGACTTTTGGCGATTCCGTTGGGAGTGGACCGATACCAGTTGTGCGCAAGGTTCAGGCTGTAGAACGACCGAAGAAGATGGTGTTTATCAAGTCACACTCGGAACAAAATGGTCGATCCAAGGCAAGACCATGTACCGAATCGTTAGTAATGGCGATGATGGATACGAGGATGGATCGACGATACGAAAGTTCTCGCCTCGCTGGAACTACATCGGCATCGAAAACGGCCAAATTTTCGTATCTGAAGAAAGAGGTACTGGCGCCATTTTACGGACATTATTCGATGCCCGTGCTGATAGGTGGGCGGGTAGCGGATTTTTCACAGAACGTTTTGACGAGGACGATTTGTTAGCTGCGAGATCTGGTCACCTCACAAGTTCTCACCAATTCGCTTCTTGGCAGGGCGTTGAGATTGGCCCCTGGCAATCAGTAGGCGCTGCAGCCAGCGGAGGCGAGTGCTCTACATTCGACGGTCGGATTCTGTGCCCTAGCGAAGAAAAATTCGACTATAGCGAAACTGAGTACTACCGGTCTGGAATCGGACCATTCGGCTATACGTTCAGCTATTCCGCGTCATTTTCAGGTGGAGGCTTCACCAGCAGTTTCCAAACAAACGAGCGAGTGGCACTAATCGCATCGTCGTTCGCTGGTGACGATCCGGGACTATTGATACCTGAGCCTACGGCAACCCTTAGTCCTAGCTTCGATATGTCTACACCTACTGCAATTCCGACACCGGTTCCTATCGTCCTGGGAGACCCGATCTACGGACCCGTGGACGGTGAATTAGTGTTGGCTGTAAATGCCAGTGAGATTCCAGAATTCGAGAGCGGGGTACTGCTCAACGCGGGAGTTACCGATGCTATCTTCGAAAACCCTAGCGTGTCGGGCAAATGGAGTCATGGCATCGTGTTCAGGAACTCAGCCGATGAAACGTTCCATGCCGTCTTTATCAACAGCGATGGAGAGTGGGGGCACTTCGCAAGAGGTGGCTCGCTAGAAAGTCAGACAACGATTGCTCTTGGAGAGTTCGATTTCGATCGGTCAACTGGAGCAGAAAACAGGCTCACGGTCTGGTTCGGTGTGGTGGATGGACTAGACCGAGGCCTTCTGCAAATTAACGATGAAGATGTAGCGGTATTAGATTTGTCGTTTGCTGGTGCTTCAGATAGAGGCGACGTTGGTGTGATGTCTGGATTGTTCCCTGCGGACGAGTTCAACGGTTCAATCACCAAATATAGGAATTTCACAGTCTACAAAAAGCCGTAAATTACCGACGCCAAAACGATAATTTCGGAGTGCTACTTTCGAGCGAAGATGTAGTTGGCGTCAGGTGTCCATTCGAACTTGCCGGCGTCGTTCAGCTTCAGAAGTTAACTCGACAGTTCGTTTTCGAACGACAGGATGTTGTCTCCGAGCAGTTCTCTGTTGCAGTACGAAGTTGTGTACAGATGACCGATGATGAACGGTATGTCGACAGAGTAACTGGCACTGATCTTGCCAGCTTCAAAGACGTTTAGTCCAACATTAGTCAAAGCGTCTTTGTAGCTGACTTTCGGGCTTGTTGAAGATTAAAAAGTGCCTGATCCAGCGCGCCGCTCAGTGCCCATCCATTTCTGAACGACACGAACAACAGCCTGCTCCCAGTCAGAAGAGCCACCCCAGATGCTTCGCATATCGAGCAGCGTTATTCCACCGCCGGATCGCAACAACTCCGATGCTGCACTGAGTGTCTTTTGGATATCCATCCAGTGCAGCGCGCTTCCGATGGTGACGAGATCAACCGGATTTGAAAGAGAACCGATCTCCCCTCCAGCCATTACTGAAAACTCGATATTTGAAACTGGTTGCGCCGAGTGGGTCAGGACAATATCACATCCTCAGACGGGAATAAGAATCAATCTCTATTGTGATAATCTGAGCACCTATAACGGTGTAGTAAATTTCATCCAGCCTAAGTGCACCGGATGAGTAGTTGAATGCATCGAATACTAAGTAGCACCCAAACGAGTCGCCGAGTAATACATGGAACAGGTTTTCCGAGCCGCATCTGACGAAATAACTGCTGGTAACGACATGGTTGTTGCAACCGTCGTCAAAACATCAGGTTCAACCCCGCAGAAGCCGGGGGCAAAACTGCTTGTCCGCGCTGATGGATCGGGAGTTGGAACTCTTGGTGGTGGTTGTGTTGAAGGCGATATTTGGTTTGCATCGTCACAGCTCCTAAAAAGTGGCGGCCCTGCCGAAATGCGGGACTACGAACTGAACGAAGATCTTGCTGCTGAAGACGGACTCGTCTGCGGTGGAACGATGTACTTTTTGCTCGATCCGCTTCGCAAGCCTGAGATCGCACAAGAATTTAACGATGAAGTGATCGCTGCGTACGAAGGCGGCGCACCGGTTGCGGTTGCGAGCCTTATGCAGACTGCAGAAGATTCAGGTCTAGTAGTTGGGTCGAAATTATTGATCCGAGAGAATGGATCAACCGCAGGTTCGCTCGGGGATGAAAAACTCGATTCCAACGCTATGAATCAGGCACGCAAGCTGATGGCGATGGGTAAGAACGATTACGTCACTGACGAATCGGGAGCGGAGTACTTCATCGAGGCGTACACGACGCCTCCAACTCTTGTGCTTGCTGGTGGCGGGCACGTTTCGAAGGCAATTTCGAACATCGCAGCTTCGCTCGGTTTCAGAATTTTCATTATTGATGATCGAGAAGAATTTTCTAATCCAGATCGCTTCCCAGAAGCCGAACAGACTGTCGTTTCAGATTATGGTTCGGCGTTTGAAAAATTACCTATTGGCACGAACTCGTTCATCGTGATCGCTACTCGCGGGCATCGTTACGATACTTCGGCAACTGCATCAGCAATGCGAACACCTGCGAGCTATGTCGGCCTGCTGGGATCGAAACGCAAGACGATTCTCATATTTGAAGAGCTCTTCGACGAAGGCTTCACGATGGAAGAAGTGCAGAGTGTCCGGTCCCCTATCGGACTCAATATCTCTGCCCGAACTCCCGAAGAAATCGCTTTGTCGATCATGGCGGAAATTGTTGGATTCCGACTCGGTGGTGACGGTGGCACTCTCACACTCGATCAACGACTGATCGATAAAGCAGCCGAAAAGGCGACCCGCCGAACTGAAAACACTGAATCTGCTGAACCAGTAGGCGCTGACTAGAGTGGCCGACTACAACGCAGTTGGCATTCTGCTCGCAGCTGGAGAGTCGAGTCGCATGGGGCGCCCAAAGGGCTTGCTTCCGTGGCGCGGAACCACGCTGCTTGAATATCAGATGAATTCCCTGTTGCAGGGCGGCTGCGACAAAGTTGTCGTTGTGACCGGGAAGTACGACGTCGAAATGGCTCCGCTGTTGAAAGATCGTCCCGGCGTTATCAGGGCATACAACCCGAAATATCTCGAAGGCAAAACGACTTCGGTAAAAGCCGGGGTTTGGGAACTGCCGGACGGAATCCACTCGGTAGTGTTGCTCGCTGTCGATCAGCCACGCCCAGCATGGGTCATCGAAAAGGTTCTACGTCTTCACACCGACTTTGGCGCCGATGTAACTTCGCCGGGTTACGACGGTCACGGTGGTCATCCGTTGGTGTTTGATGCTCAACTTCGTCCAGAGCTCGCCGCAATCACCGAAGAGGGTGAGGGTGTTCGAGAGATTTTCAGGAAACCTGACATCGATCACCACAGGGTGAAGTTCGATTCGGCGATCGTGCGACTGGATATAAATACACCTGAAGCCTACGAAAACGCGTTGGCTACTTACGCAGAGCTTGCAAAATCGCAGTTGTAATAAGATGAGGCGATCATGACATCGCCAACTCCTGTCCGAGAAAAACGCTGGGTAAAGCTATTATTCTGGCCTGCAGTCGTATTTCTGGGCCTTCCTGCCGCTTACTTCTGGATAGTGTTCCACATGGTCGCCGTCGATTTTGCCTGTGATTGCATGCCGATCGAAGGACCAGACTGGGATGGTTTTGTTCGTGGATTCGGCGCAATTTGGATCGGTGTGCCTCTACTTATCGCCGATTGGTTTGTAATCTGGAAGTACCGCGATTTCAAGCGGAAAGAAAAATGGGCCAAGAAATACACGGAGAAGCATGCTCCGTGGTACACCAAATCCGGGGATGATCGACCGAAAGGTCCGATAAAAAACAAACCATATGAGCCGTAACGATCTCGCCCCTTCGGGCAATTCACTCGACGATGCCCGCCAGTTCCTGCAATCGGCAGGCATAGATGGATGGCTTACTCGAGATTATCGATATACGAACCCGGTGTTCGAAGCAGCGCTTGGACGGAGAGTTGGACATCTAACCCGCCCTGTTTGGCTTTGGATTCCTTCTGACGGTGAACCTCAGTTGCTTGCGCATGAAGTTGACTGTGGACGATTTCCAGACGATTCACCCGAGATCACGGCCTATGGAAGTCGCGACCAGATGATTGCTGGGCTAAAGGCTTTGGTCGGCAATGCATCGAAAGTTGCGATGGAGTATTCGCCGCTTTACGAGCTGCCAAGAGTGGGCCGTGTTGACGCTGGGACTATCGAGTTGATTCGATCACTGGGGCCCGAAATTGTCTCATCAGGCGATGTGATTCAGTATTCGACTGAACGATGGACTCCTGAACAACTTCAATCGCATTTCTTCGCTGTTCAAGCGCTCGATCGAATCGTGATGCAGACGTTTAAGTTCGTCGGTGAAAACATTCGTTGGGCACTTACTGAGCACGATATAGCTGAGCATATTCGAGGCAAGTTCGACAGAGCAGGGCTTGAGTGGGACGACGGTCCATCCGTTTCATTCGATGAGCACTCGTCCGATCCCCACTACGAACCTAAGCCGGGTGAAGCAGCGGTCATTCGTCGTGAAGGTTGGCTGCTGATTGATCTGTGGGCACGGAAGAAGTCTGAGTCACCTGATCAACGGAATATTTCGGCTGACATTACTTGGACAGCCAAGCTCGGTGAAGCGCCAACAGCGAAACAGCAGGAAGTGTTTGACGCTGTGACTGGTGCGAGGGATGCTGCGTTTGAGTTACTTGAAAATCGAGTGCTTGAAGGCGATAATCCGCAGGGTTGGGAGATAGATCGAGTCGCCCGTGAAGTGATCGACAAAGCCGGTTACGGAAAATACTTCGTGCACAGGCTTGGACATTCTCTGGGCCACGAGGTGCATTCGAACGGAGTGAACCTTGATGATTGGGAGACTCACGACACTCGAACTGTTATCAACGGTGTTGGCGTGACTATCGAGCCCGGAATTTACTTGCCTGAGTTCGGGGTGCGCTCTGAAATGGACGTTTATCTCGGCGAAGACGGTCCCGAAATTACTGGGGACCGTCAGACTGAGATAGTGCAGATCGAGACTAGCTAGGGGCGATTCGTTGGCTGTGGAATTTGATGATTCCAGCTTGTGATTTCACCCTCATCCCAACCTTCTCGCACTGGGAGAAGGGGCCGATTTCGCCGGTAGTCTCTAAATAATTACCTCGACGCCTACTTCGGCGGCTCGTTCGCGTATGGCTGCGTATTGGCTGTTTTCTACGGGTACTCCGTTTGCCATGCGGTCGTCCTCGGCGTCGGCTTCAGGGTCGCCAGCGACTAGTACGGCGTCCTCGCCGGGTAGCGGTGGCGTGGCGTGTAGTTCTTGGATCATGTCGTCCATCATCGCTTTGAAATCATCGATGTCTCTGAACTTGCCGATATCGATCGCCATGACCCAGCTCATGTTCTCGCCTCGTTTGAGTTGAGAGCTGAAGCCACCGCCAGATAGAACGCCACATAGGATGTCGACCATCACGCTGAGGCCGTAGCCTTTGTGAGAGCCCTGTTCACGGGTATTTCCGAGCGGGTTTAATGCCCAGGTTTCGTTCTCCCCTTCAGGCGGATCGGTGATCGGCTCGCCTTCGGGAGTAACTGCCCACCCTGCCGGAATCGGAACACCTATACGTCGTGCGAGTCCGATTTTTCCGCTTGCAACAGTGCTTGTCGCCATGTCGAGAACGAAGTCTCGTTCTTTGCCAGCGGGAGCGGCGAATCCGATTGGGTTTGTTCCCATCATCTTCTTCGCACCGAGCGCTGGACGTACCGCAGGGGCGGCGGTGGTCATCGACATACCGATCATGTCGTGCTCAAGCGCCATCATGGCGTAGTAGGCGACCATGCCGACGTGGTGACCATCTTTGATGCTGACCATGCCTAGACCGTGCTTCTTCGCCTTTTTGATGGCAATTTCCATTGAGCGATAAGCAGAAACGAGTCCGATGCCGTTTCCACCGCTTACCAGCGCTGTTGTTTCAGATTCACTGATAATTTCAGTCTTTTGCGGAATCGTGTAGGTGCCATCTTCGGCATTTTTCGAATAGCCAACGACGTTCGATACGCCGTGAGTGTCGACTCCACGAACGCTGGCAGACACCAGAACTTTGGCAGCGACTTCAGCATCATCTTTCGGAGTGCCAACAGCTTCGAAGATCGCAGTTAGCTGCTTCTGCAGATCTTCTGCTGGTACACGGGTCGAGTTAGAGTCGTTGAGTTTTACTTTGCTAGCCATTAGATAAATACCTCAACGCCTAGCTGCGCTGCTCTTTGACGTAGTTCGTCGTACTGTCCGTTTTCAACAGGAACACCGTTCTCTGAACGGTCATCCTCGAAATCGGCTTCAGGATCACCAGCCACAAGTACTCCGTCTTCGCCGGGCAAAGGTGGGGTGGCATGAAGCTCACGAACCATATCGTCCATCATCGCTTTGAAATCATCGACATCTCTGAACTTGGCAATGTCTATCGCCATTGTCCAGGTCATGTTCTCGCCGCCTGACAGCTGAGCGCCGAAGCCTCCGCCTGAGAGCACTCCGCACAAAATATCGACGACGACTCCGAGTCCGTAACCCTTATGAGAGCCCTGCTCGCGAGTGCCTCCCAACGGATTCATTGCCCAGTCTTCGCCTCGATCTCCACGAGGCTCGGTCAATGGTTCCCCCTCGGCGGTCACTGCCCAACCGACCGGCATCTGTACGCCGAGTCGCTTCGCTAGTCCGATCTTGCCGCTTGCGATGGTGCTGGTTGCCATATCGAAGATGAAGTCACGCTCTTCTCCAGCGGGCGCACCGAATGCCAACGGGTTAGTCCCGACGCGAGGACGTGCTCCCAAAGCTGGTCGTACCGATCGACTGGCATTGGTCATCGCCATTCCGATCATGTTTTCGGCGGTCGCCATCATCGGGTAGTAGCCGACCATTCCGATGTGGTGACCGTCTTTGATGGTGGTCATACCGATACCGAACTTGCGGGCCTTTTCGATCGACATTTCCATGCCTTGATGGGCAGCCACGAAGCCAAGTCCGTTTCCGCAGCTGAGCAGTGCAGTTGTATCGGTCTCAGTAATAATTTCGACTGTTTGAGGCACGGTGTATGTGCCGTCTTCTATCGATTCGGAGTAGCGAACGGCGTTGCCTACTCCGTGAGTTTCGACTCCTCTAAGACTCGAAGAAACGAGGATTTTCGCAGCTATTTCAGCGTGATCTTCAGGCGTTCCGACACCTTGAAGAATCGCCGAAACCTGCTTGTGTAGATCTTCAGCGGGGATACGAATCGAGTTGGAATCGTTGAGTTTCAGATAATCGAGTGCCAAAAGTCTGTTTCTTTCATTCGAGTGTTCGCTCACTGCCATACGCCGAGCTATTCGGCGGCGAGTCTACGCCTGTATGCAACTGCGTGACCGTATTCAACGACTAACGGCGCGCAATTTCGCAGCACTTAACTGTGTTGAAAGCGGCGGGGTTGATCGACGAACGGCGGGCAGGCGTCAAGCGCCTGTATCGGACAAGGGTGGAGGGTATGGCAGAGCTAAAAGCGTTCTTAGAGATGTTCTGGGATGTGCGACTTGACCGACTAAAGGCTGCTGTTGAAGCAGAGTTCAATAAAGAGGAAACCTGCGATGACGACGTCAAAAACTGATGCGACGAGTTTGGTGCGGCAGATAAGCATTGATGCTCCTGCGGCAATGGTATTCAAGTACCTGATTGATCCTGCTCTGATGTGCAAATGGATGGGTCAGAACTGCATCTTTGAGCCGTTTGAGGGTGGAGAATATCGCTGCGAGATCAACGAGAACATCGTTGCGGGCGGCAAGGTTCTTGAAGTTGTTCAGGACAGCAAGATCGTTTACACGTTCGGCTGGGAGGGTGGAGAAAACCCGGTGACGGTTGGGTCATCGAAGGTTGAGATCACTCTCGAAGAAAGCAACGGGTCGACGCTTGTACACCTCTTACATACCGAGCTTGTAGCTGCGGTTGAAGAGCACGGCAGCGGATGGGACCACTACCTGGCGAGACTCGCAGTTGCTGCCACTGGAGGCGATGCAGGTCCAGATCCAGTAGCCAGTCCGCCGGCTGACGCTTAGAGCTAGCGGTTAGACAGAGCCAACTACAAACTGCCCGTTTCCTCGTTTGAGGTGGCGGGAAAATCACTACAAGGAGGCACAAGATGCCACGATTTATAGACGTTCACCGAGAGATGCCCGAGATGCCAGCTGAGATGATTCAGCAGGTTCAGGATCGGATTGCAAGCGGCGCTGCCGACGAGTTCAACGCCACAGCAGTTGACGTTCTGGCTGGAACAGACGGGACTGCGTTCTGCATCACGGATGCTCCTGACGTTGGTTCTGTAGTTAGCTCGCACACTTCAAAGGGTGTTCCGATGACTGCTGGCGACGTTCATGAAGTAGTAAGCATGGGCGGCAAATAGTTCACGGTTTTACCGAGCTAAAAATGACCGAGTCGTTGTCGACTCGGTCATTTCATTTAAGCCATCTTCGTGGGTCGAAATGGCTCATTTTTTTGTTGGTCAGAAAAGTGTGTCGTAAGTCGAGATGAATTCCGACGCGTCATTCCGGCGTATTCTTTCGACGTTTTTGATGTTCGAATTATCGGCGTTTTTTGCAACCGATCTTTAGGTGATTAGGCTGGTAGTTCGGTTCCGATTCCGCGTTGTAGGGCTAGTTCGTAGAGGCGGCCGCAGACTGCGAGGTCTTCGAACGCTACGCCTTGCGATTCGAGGAGTGTGACATCGGTGTCGGAGTATCGTGCGGTGCGGAGTCCTGCGACGATGCGATCGAGTCGGACTAGCGACTCCCAAGCAAAATGCCCTACTTCGACCGCTCGCATTAGCTCGCCGCACTCGATCTTGGTTTGATCGATGTCGTCACATGCCACCAGATCGGCTTTAACGATTGCTGCGGTGTCTAGTTCACGCTTCATCCATGAGTTGTTTCCGGCTGCATTGATGTGCATTCCCGGTTCGACCATGTCGCCGGTGATTACTGGCTCTACGGAGCTAGTTACTGCCACCAAAATATCCATGCCGTCCGCCGCCGCTTCTTTCGAATCGACTGCTGTAACGTTCACGCCTAGACGCTCACTCATGGTTGAAGCGAAACGATCGCGTTTTTCTGATCTTCGGGAGAAAACTTTTACGTCTTTGATATCACGTACAGCGCAGACAGCTTCCAGCTGGGTTTCTGCCTGATAACCAGATCCGATAATTCCTACCGATGAAGAATTTTCACGGGACATGTATTTGGTGCCGATGCCGGATGCTGCACCCGTTCGCACTTGCCCCATTCGGCCCGCGCCGATGACTGCTAGGAGTCCTTCACCGTTTGTGCCGTAGAGCATGACTCGGAAGTCGCCGCTCACGTAAGACTTGTGCCCTGCCCACCCTTTTTCGGGCCACGTCGCAGCCATGAAGTTCATCGAACCGTTGCCTGCTGCCAATCGGTGTCGTGGTTCGTTGCGAACTTCGCCAGCTGACCTTGCTCGGAAAACATCGTCTAGCGCTTCGAGCGCTAGGTTCATGTCGAGCATTTCCGTTACATCAGCTTCGGTGAGGTAGAGTCGTTTTACTGCGCTTGGCATCGTTTAACTTTCTTCAATGTGGCTTCAATATCACTGCTGATCGGGATTCAATTCAGCAAAATTGCTGTTCATTTGGCACGTCTGATCTGGACAGACCGATGCGGGCAACTAGAATACCGCTCGTCGACCCCATTTCGGAAACTTTTTATTTGAGTACGCCAACACTACGAGGCATTGAATGAGCAATAGCGATATCAAAGCACTTGTGTTCGATGTCTTTGGGACGGTTGTCGATTGGCGCACTTCGATATCACGGCAGGCTGCGGAGTTTGGTGCGAAACACGGTGTCGAGGCCGACTGGAATCAGTTCGCTGATGATTGGCGCGCCGGTTACGGAGTCGGCATGGCGAAGGTCAACTCCGGCGAGGACGAATGGAAGATCGTCGACCAAATTCATCGTGAACGACTGGATGTGATTCTTGGGGAGTACGGGTTTCCTCAGTTGGAAGAAGCTGATTTAGTTGATTTCAACAAGGCGTGGCATCGACTTGATGGATGGGTTGACTCGACCGAGGGATTAGCGCGGCTGAAGTCGAAGTACATCATCGCTTCGCTTTCAAACGGCAATATTGCGTTGCTGACGAACATGGCGAAGTACGCGAATCTTCCGTGGGATGCGGTGCTTTCCGCAGAGCTTGCTGGCAAATATAAAACTCACCCGCGCGCCTACACTCGAACAGCTGAGCTATTGGGACTCGAATACGATCAAGTTATGCTTGTCGCTGCTCACAATGGCGATCTCAGAGGGGCTATCAATGCAGGTTTGAAGGCTGCGTTGGTCACACGGCCAGACGAGTATGGCGATGCGAAGAAACCTGACTTAGAACCAGAATCTGACTTTGATTATTTTGCTAAAGATTTCCATGATCTAGCTAACCAGCTAGGTTGTGACTAAAAGTCATAGGCTTGTTTTCTATTTGATCTTGACTACTTTTACCAATTGTCGAAAACGTAACGACATTGCTTATGGCATCACCGCCTCACACTGAAAGAAAAACAATGACCTGGAATTTCGAGAACGCGGCGCCGGTAATCGGCTCGATCACCGAGGGCAACGCCTGGAATGGCGAGAAGTTGTTGTATTCGAACATCGCCATGAATCGCATCATGACCTTCGACCCAGAATCAAAACTGGTGGAAGTATGGCGAGAAGATACTGAGGGCACGAACGGTTTGAACTTCGATAGTGAAGGTCGGCTGTTTGGTTGCGCCGGTGATGGTCGTAGGATCGTGCGGTTCGACGACAACGGTCATACCGTGACCATTGCCGATCGGCTTGATGGTCGGAGAATCAACTCGCCGAACGATCTGGCGATTACTCCTTCAGGATCGATCTACTTTTCAGACCGGGTCGGTGATGTCAGCCCTGGCAACGGCATCGACTTCTCGGCGATCATTTCGGCCGAACCGCAGGAAGATGGGTCGTACAAGACGCTTCGTCGTACGTTCGACACGAGTATGCCGAACGGTCTGTTGTTCTCTGCTGACTACAAAATTCTTTACGTAGCTCAGAGTGACTACCGCGCCAGTGAGGCTCGGGAGCTTCGGGCGTACCCGGTGAACGATGACGGCTCTCTCGGCGAGTACGACGTGCTTCACGATTTCGGTCCGCACCGTGGCATCGACGGCATGACGCTTTCGAGCGAAGGCAACATTGTGGCTTGCACTGGTTGGGAGCTATCGGGTCCCGGTGGAATGATCACGGTGTTCGATCCGAAGGGTCGAATCATCGAGACGCACCCTACCCCGGCACAACGTCCGACTAACTGCACGTTTGTTGGCGAGGATCTTTACATTTCGTCTATCGAAGGTCACTGCTTGGTGGCTCGTGACACTGGTATGACGGGTCATCTGCTCTGGCCCAAATAACGGTCATTCGAATACTAACTCTCTCTAATAAACAATTTTGAAAGAAACGAATATGTCCGACTGGAAATGGACTCAGATCGCAAACCACGACACGCTGACCGAGGGTCCGGTGTGGGATGGATCGGGATTGCTATACAACGAGTGCTCGGCTAGTACTACGTTCCGGTGGGATCCTAAGACGAAGGAAAGCACTGTTTGGCGTGAGAATACGGGTGCGGCGAACGGTCAGACGTTCGACAGGCAGGGGCAGTTGTTCGTCTGCGAAGGCGATGCTCACCGAGTGACGAAGATTGATCCGGCTGATATCGATGCCGAGCCGCTAGTGATTAGCGATGCGTACTCGGGCGAGACTATGAACTGGCCGAACGATATCGCAGTTGATCAGCGGGGTCGGGTTTATTTCACAGATCCCAACTACACAGGTGGTCCGGGGAACCTCGATCACGAGTCGGTTTATATGGTTGAGCACACGTTTGGTGGGAACTGGAACACCATGCGGGTGACATTCGACACTCTTAAGCCAAACGGAGTTTTGTTCTCTACGGATCAGAAGACGTTGTTTGTTGCCGATACTCCGATTCATGCGGATGAGCCGAAGCGATTGCTGGCGTATCCGGTGAATGAGGACGGGACTCTTGGCGATCATCAGGTGTTGCACGATTTTGGTCGTGGCAGGAGCATTGATGGGATGACGCTTACTGCGGCTGGCACGATTTTGGCTACGGCAGGATCATCGTCGGGTGGACCGGGTCCGATGATTTACGAATTCGAGGCGTCAGGAAGGGTTGTTCGAACTCATCCGGCTCCTGCGGATAACCCCACCAACTGTTCGTTTGGTGGATCGTCGCTTTCGACGTTGTTCGTGACGTTCGCTGGTGGTGAGGTGTATCAGGTTGATGGCGTTGGTCATACGGGGCAGTTGGCGTACCCGCAGCGTAGGTTCTAAGGGCGTTAGTCGCGGGTTTGTTAGTCGCGGTCTCGTTAGTCGCGGTCGTCATCGGATGACTCGGCTCGCGTCGCAGTCTCGTTAGCTCCGGGCGTCGTCGAACGACTTGGTCGCTCGGACAATTCTCCTACCCTAGCCCTTCCGTCTGGAAGGGGAACGTGAACGTTCGTCGCGGTGGTTCGAAAATGGATTGCCTGCCGATCCACGTTATTCGGAACGGAGATCGGCAGGCGTAAGCAATCTAGTGCTACTTACTGAAGCTGGAGTCGTAGGCGTCGGCTGCGACGAGCGAGTCGTCTAGCAGGTCTTGTGCCTTCATCCACGTAACCAATGATTCCCAGCGGCTGTCGTCGAACGAACCAACGGGTGCGCCTTCAGACTTCCATAGTGGAGCCAGTAGTTCGACACCTTCACGGTCGGTAGGTTCGTCGATTTCGGCATCCGGGTTTAGGCGGAGCATCGTGTCGACAGATCCTTGAGGATCGTCGGCAGCTTGTGCGTAGCCCTTGTTGAACGCTCGAACAAACCGTTCGACCAGTTCAGGATTGTTGTTCACGTTGTCTTCCGAAGTCACCAGAACAAGTTCGTAGTAGCTTGGAACGCCCCACTCGTGTGGGTAGAGAACGTTCGTTTCAAATCCGGCGTTGCCCATGATGATCGACTCGTATGTCCAGTAAACACCTACGATGGCGTCAACTTCGCCAGCCATTAGCCCAGGGCTAACGTTCCAGCCTAGGTCGATAACTTCTACGTCATCGATCGAAACGCCGTCGGCTTCGAGCATGGTTGCAAGCATTGCATCGTTCCAGGGAAGGCCTGGAGTTCCAATTTTCTTGTCAGCGAGCTGACCCGGCTCGGTGATGCCTGAGGACTCAAGCGTCATGATCGAGTTGAGTGGGCTCTGAACGATTCCAGCCACAGCTACAACGGGAATACCTTCCTGACGTGCTTGAAGCAGGTCGGGCTGGTAGTAAAACGCGAAGTCGCTTTTACCGGTGGCAACTAGACCAAGAATTGCTGCAGGGTCGGCGGGTGGCTCGACCGAAACGGTCAGGTTCTCGTCTTCGAAGAAGCCTTTATCGACCGCTTCGTAAACTCCAACGTGGTTAGCGTTCTGGAACCAGTCCAGCGTTACTACTACGTTTGCTTCTTCCAGTTCACTTGAGCAGGCGACGATTGCGATCGACGCGAAAATTGCTACAAGTAGCACTAACTTTTTCATGATTCTCCTAAACGAATAACTCTTTTTGCAGTCGGCGGGTATTTCCTCAACGACCACTTTTCTAAGGCGACTACTGCTGCGAACAGCAGCATCGCCAATATTGAAAGCACAGCAATAGCGCCGAATATTTTCGCCGTTTGAAATTGACCGCCAGCGATTTTCATCAGCCAGCCGAGTCCGGTGCTGGAGCCGAACCACTCACCGATCACTGCTCCGATTACTGAGAACACTGCAGCAACCTTGAGTCCGGAAAAGAAGTTGGGCAGCGCTGCAGGAATCATCAGCTTGCGGAATGTTTGCCAGGGTGATGCTCCTAGGGTCCGGAACATGTCGACCATTTCCTGGTCGACAGAACGGAGGCCGGAGACGAGGCTGATTACGATGGGGAAGAAGGTAAATAGGACGATTACGATGATTTTGGATCGCATGTCGGGTCCGACCCAAATAATCAGCAGTGGAGCCAGAGTGATGATCGGTATCGTCTGCGACGTGATGATGATCGGGTACAGCGATCGTTCCACGGTTCTCGACCACACGATTCCAGATGCGATGATCACGGCAAGGGTTACGGAGGCTACAAATCCGATCAGTGTTTCGATTGAGGTCGTTCGTGCCTGCTTCATAAGGAAACCGAATGAATCTGAAATTTCAGCTGCGATTACGCTCGGTGGCGGGAGTAGCCAGTGCTGGACATCGAGGACTTCAACGAGGACTTCCCATGCGACTAGGAGCAGAACGATGGTGACTACCGCGGGTAGCCAGTCGATGAATCGAGATCGTATGGAGTTCATTGGGTCACCTCGTGGTTGCCCAATAGATCGAGGATGTGTCTTTTTAGGTCTATGAACTCTGACGATGTTGAAATTGTTGCGTCGTTACGCGACGCATCAAGATTGATTTTCACTTCGGCACTGATATGGCCGGGATTCGATGACATCACTAGGACACGATCGGCGAGAAGTATTGCTTCTTCGACGTCGTGAGTCACGAGAACGACGGCTTTGTTTGAGGTGTCGAGTACGTTGAGTAGCCACTGTTGAAGTGAGCTTCTGGTTATGGCGTCGAGAGCGCCGAACGGTTCGTCGAGGAGCAGGACGGGGTTGTCGGGGAGTACGGCTCGTAGAAGTGCGACACGTTGGCGCATGCCGCCAGACAGTTGCCAGGGCATTGAATCGAGGACGTCTGCAATACCAAATGATTCGGCAAGTTTTTCTACGGCGGCGCTGGATTCTGAGTTGCTGACTCCGCGTAGTTCGAGACCTAGCCGGCTGTTTTCGGCTACGGATCGCCACGGTAGCAGGAGGTCTTTTTGCTGCATGTAGGAGACGTTGCCGAGTCGGTCGGCAAGATTCGATTGGCCGTTGGCGGTGATTGATCCGCTGCGAGCTTCGAGTACGCCAGATATCAGATTAAGGATCGTGCTTTTGCCGCAGCCGGAGGGGCCGACGAGCGCCACGAATTCGCCACGGTCGACAGTAAGGCTGACGTTTTCGAGGATGGTGGCGTTTTCGTAATCGAAGCCCACGCCTGAAAACGACAATAACGCGTTATTGGTCGCTTCGAGATTCGAGTGAGTTTTTTGTGGGGCCGAGTTCATCGTTTTGCGTTATCACCAGATAGCTATTCATATCTGGGAATTTACGCTTGGATGTGGCACTCGTGCCGTTTCCCTACGCTGGCATTACCCAGATCAGGTTCAAGGGTTGGCAGAATATTGTGTCTGCCCTCTCAGCCCGGCTATCCGAGCTCCCCGTGTCTTGTTCGCACTTACTTTTCAGTTGATGTGAATAAAACTAACGAAGCATTACTTCGCTTATGGCAAGTTTTGCAATCATCGGCGCAGATGTCAAATCAACAATAATTTTTCACGTTCTAGAGTTTGCGGCTTCATTGGGTGGCAGCTAGAATGCCAATATTCCGCATTGGAATTGCTAAAGAACAGCGCTGTACATAGCGCAGGGTTTTATCGCAGATATTGGGAACTAACTCACTAACGCCAAAAGAGAATTTCGCTCGGTCAATTCGTTGCCCGGATGACGAGATTAACTTGAGTGCGGCGAGTCTTTATGCTGCATCGACAGAATTTCCTGAACTAGATGTAGTCGCCTATCAGGGGCGCGTTGCGCAGTTTGGTACCCGAGTAAAAGCACTGCTGAAGCCGCAGTACACGAACTATGATTTCGTTGGCGCTATGCACGAAATTATGTTCGCCAAGGCTGGGTTTACGGGTGATTCGAAAAATTACTTCGACCCAAAAAATAGTCACCTAAATGACGTAATTGATAACTTCAAAGGCAATCCGGTTGCTCTTTCGATTTTGTATATCGAAGTTGCGAGGGTGGCTGGCGTTGCAGTCGATGGTGTGATGCTCCGAAAGCACTTTGTAGTAGCTGTCGGCACAGGTGATGACCGAATTTACGTTGATCCGTTCCACAAGGGTGGTCTGCTTTCTCGCAAAGAGTGCGTCACAAACATTCTGGGCAAAGATCGAGTCAAGAACGGTGATTTCGACGATTTGGAACGTAAGTTCCTACAGCCAGCATCGAATCGATCGATGCTTCGAAGACTTCTCAGCAATCTCAAGGTTTCGCACGAGAAGCACAAAAATTACGAACTGGCGCTTTCAGCGTCGGAACGAATTCAACTACTTGAGCCTTCTAATCTGAGGAATCTCAGCGAACTAGCTCACCTGCAAACCAAAGTCGGCAATTTTGGTGATGCAGTAGATTCGCTAACTCAGTTTCTCGAACGTTCGCCCGCCGGTTCGAATACCGAACAGGCCGAGAGCGCCCTTCGTAAGCTGAAGGCAATAACTACACGTGGCGAAGAAGAATCTCCCGAATAGGGGATTTTTTGAAATCCGCTTGGTGTTAGTTGTCGTATCCTCTACTGGTTACCTGAACGACTAGACGTTTTCGCGCACGGCGAACGCGCTGCACGGTCGGTCGGGTCCTGAATGGACGAGGTGTACCGCTTGAATTACCAGGGACTAGAAGATCTGGAACTGCTTGCGAAAATTGGCGATCAAGATCGAGATGCTCTCGCGACTTTGTACGAACGGTACGGTCGGCGGGTATTCGCGCTTGCGGTTCGAATGCTTAACGATCCGATTGGATCTGAAGAAGTAACTCAAGACGTATTCATGAGTGTGTGGCGTCGAGGTGCGAGCTACACAACTAAAAAGGGCAAATTCACAACTTGGTTGTTCTCAATTGCTCATAATCGAACGATCGATGAACTGAGGAAGCGGCGTCGGGATCGAAGTCGACAAAACGACGATATCGACGATCATTTGGATATCAAATCAGGCGATATTTCTCCTGCAGATGCAGCGGTAGCGCAATCGGAATACGCAAAGATTCGTGCTGCGATGAAGAACTTACCTGAAGAACAACAATTAGTGGTTGATCTCTCTTATTTCAAGGGGCTCACTCAAACTGAAATTGCAACGAAAACCGGCCAACCGCTTGGCACGGTGAAAACGAGAATGCGATTGGCATTGAAAAAGTTACGCACGGCGCTTAGTGAAGAGATGGGCGCACAAGTATGACCGAATCTAAAGACAAAATTAAAACTAACGACGAAATGGATCCACGTTTCGAGAATCTAGCAGCTTACGCTCTGGATGCGCTCGACTCAGAGGACGAACGACGCGAGGTCGAAGCGCTCATCGAATCAGATGAGGCGGCGCTTGCTGATCTCAATGAATTGACCGAGACAGCGGGTCTTCTCGCAATTAGTGTTCCTCCTGTAGAGCCGCCTGTTCATCTCATAGACTCCATACTTCGGATGGCGGCGGAGGAGTCGACTCCAAGACTGGATCAGTTCTCCCCTGCCCCGGTTCGAACAGTTCCGTGGTGGCAACGCGCTTTCCAATCGGGATTAGCGGTTTCGGCAGCAGCGGCGGTACTCGTGGTTGTAGCCGGGAGTGCGCTGGGATATCAGAACAACCAGCTTGGTAATGATTTGGACACGCTGCGCGCTGACCTCAGAACAGAGTCGGTGGTTGTAGCGAATTTGCAGTCTGAACTATCGACAACGATGACCGATTCTGACACCAAAGTCGCTTCCATGAAGACAGAGATGGACTTGATGGAAGATGAGTTCGGAGCGACCAACGACATGGTTGTTCATCAGGAAGAGATGGTTTCCGAGTTAGCTACTGCTAACAATGCACTTCGACAGGCATTGAGTGATCAGAGCTGGTTCACTTACGTTGCAATGAAAGAGGGCTACCAAGTAGAAAGCTGGCTTGCTAGTGACACGCAGCCCGTAGCATCGGAACCAGCTGCGACAGGTCTGATCGCTGTGCAAGTAGTTGGTAATGAGGCAGTGTTCCAAGTTCATGGACTACAACAGCCGCAGCCCGGATTTGCGTACACGTTGTGGCTTATGGGAAATGGCGATCCTCGCCCGGTTGCTCAATTTGAAGTCAGCAAAATTGGATCGGCCACGATTGCGTTCTTACTGCCTGCGCCTCTTCAGTTTTACTCTAGCGTGAGGGTTACTCAGGAACTCTTGAACGGCATAGGGAACGATCCGACGGGAACGATGGTTCTTTTCGCTGAAACTAATTGATCGGTACTGGGAAGCTTTAGAATCGCTGACCAGCCGTCGGATAGAGAATCTGACGGACGATCAGCGATTGTGAGTTGTTTTCAGTGACTACCAATTCGGAAGCCATAATCTGGGTATGCGATCGTTGCGACGCTAAACTGGTTGATCTTCATTGCAAGTTGCGTTGCGATAGCTGCGGTTTCATGCGGGACTGCAGCGACCCGTAAGTCGGATGATTTAGCCGTTTTATCATTCTGTGGATGCATGTATCGTGATGACTTGATCTAAGGTCACTTCTTCGAACATGTTCAACATTCGCACACTATCAATTTCAACTAAATTTGTTCCAGCAGCAATGCTGTTGTTGCTTCTTGTGATTTTCACCAGCTGTGGAAGCGACGAACCTACGCCGGTGCCGGTTGCCACGCCGGTTACAGCGAGTGAGGCAGTTGAGCTTTCACGCGATGCCATGAGCGCTCTCGACAGTTTCAGTTTTCAGCTGACCCATGAATCGGGTCACACGACGCTTTCAGGAGCGTTACAGCTCACTAGAGCTGGCGGGCTTGTCGCTACGAACGGTCTTGATCTTGAAGCCGAAGCCAACATTGGCCGAGCGTTCGTACGAATCGAAGCTATTGTCATCGATGAGCAAACGTGGATGACTAATCCTCTGACTGGGGTGTGGTCGGAAATAGCGCCAGAAGACAGTCCATTTTCTTTCCTTGATCCGGTGAAGCTTGTTGCCGACATTCTTGGCGATACTCAGCAAGCTGCTTACAGTACGGGTGGCGACGGCGGCGGTGATCTTAAGGTAGCCGGAACGATTCCGGCGCAATCGCTTGCGGCACTTGTTGGAACTGTGGATCCGGACGCTGTTCCAAGTGTGGTTTTGACTCTCGATCCAAATAACAAACGACTAAAGAAAATTGTTATTTCAGGGGTTGTTCAGCCTGAAGATGAGCCGGATACGATCAGGGTAATAACGCTTTCGAAGTTCGATGAGCAGGTTTCGTTAGAACCACCAATCTAGCCAATGTTTACTCGACTCCGGCAACTCGTATCGCCTTACAAACTGCTGCTGCCTTTGTGCTTCGGCGTGTTTATTGCTGCCGACGATATGACGGTTGTCGTCACGCTTCTTCCCGACATGTTGGCCGACCTCAGAGTGGGGGTTAGCGAGTTGGATCGGGCGTCATGGTCGATCACGGGTTATCTGATCGGTTTCACAGCAGCTATGCCGTTGATGGGTCGAATATCTGACCGAACGGGATATCGCAAGGCGTTTCTTTTGGCGATGGCGGTGTTCACGTTGGGATCGGCGCTTGTGGCTGTTTCTCCCGACATTCCGAGATGGTTGTACGGTGGCGCACCTGAGTACAACTGGTTAATTGGTACTAGGGTATTTCAGGCTATTGGTGGTGGAGCCGTAATTCCGATTTCTATTGCAGCAGCCGGAGAATTGGTTGATAGGAAACATCGGGCGATTGCGTACGGGCTGATCGGTGCGAGTGCTGAAGCTGGGGGCGTGTTCGGGCCTTTGTGGGGCGGCGGAATAACGACTTGGTTCTCGTGGGAATGGGCGTTCTGGTTGAACATTCCTTTGACGGTGCTCGCTTCTATTTGGATCATGCGAAACCCACCGGGTAGACGCAACAATGTGAAGATAGATATTCCTGCAGCTACTGTGTTTGCCGCTGCTTTGGCGACGCTGACGATAGGACTTGTTCGTATCGGTGAACCCGATGCTTTGATGGCAGGTTCGTTGGCAGCAACGGTTGTTTTAGGGGTCGTACTAGTGGTGTTGAACAGCCGGGCACAAGATCCGTTGTTTCCAAAAAAGTTGTTCAAATTACCGTCGTTCAATTATTCCAATTTGACTCATTTTCTCATGGGAGCGGTGCTGATTATCGGAATGGTGACGGTTCCGTTGATGGCTGCTTCTGTGTACGGAAAATCGCCGCTTGAGGGTGGATTGCAGTTGCTACGAATGACGTTTGCAATCGGGGCAGGTGCTGTGCTTGGTGGTTACATCACTCAGCGTTGGGGTGCACGTTTGCCGGCGATAGCAGGGCTTGCGACTACGGCGGTGGGATTCCTGCTGTTATCGAGTTGGACTGTCGATATAGCAGAACCGGCTCTGACGATTCATTTGGCTATCACGGGAATCGGTCTTGGCCTACTCGTGTCGCCTATCGCTGAAACGGCGCTGTGGGGCGTTCAGGGCGATCAACGTGGTGCGGCGTCGGCTCTGCTGAGTGTGTCTCGAATGATTGGAATGACAGCGGGTCTCGCGGCTATGACTGCTCTCGGTACGGTCCAGTTCCATGAACTGGTTGCGGATGTTCCGGCGTTCTCGCTTGATCCTGAGGTTCAGCAGCAGATTATCGATAGCGCTACCGATGCTGGCGTTGCCGTGTTCACACGCTTCTACTTGTACGGTGCTGTCCTATCGGCAATGGCGCTGATACCGGCGTGGCTGATGACGCGAGCGAAACCGGTGTTAGGTAACAAACCGAACTAGTTGGCTGAAGCTTGTCGCTTCTTCTCGGCACTGCGTTCAGCTTCGAGTCGTTCTAGGTCGTATGAGCCGTGATCCACATATGTCATCGCATCAGCTAGTGCTTTGTGACCTGCTTTATCACGAATTAGCTTGTGCATTTCCTGACAAACCCGTCGGTAGTCGGGGTGACCTTGCTGAGAGGTTCGTAGTTCCAGCATGTGGAATGCTTCTCGGACGTTGAACTGCATTGAGTAGCGCAATTTGAATCCGAATGGCACAACGTACTGTGCAACATCAGAGCCGTGTTCGTTCATTACTGTTTCGTGGAACTCGCTCATGCGTCCCATCGCGTCATTCCAACGCTGAGTCCAGCCGACTTCTTCGATGGCTGGTGGGGTGGAATATCCGTGCTTCACGCCGAGGCGTTGCCAGTCGACGGTCATCATTCGGTGGCGTTGCAAATCTCGGAAGCTGCCGAAGTCGGAGAGAACGTCGAAGCGATAGAAGGAGCGTTCCATGCCTCGGCCTGGCTTGTGTCGACGATTTTGTCGATCGCCGGTGTAGGCTCGGATCACTTCTGTTTTGTCGGTGTCGCTCATTCCGTTGACGATCGCCTGAAGCTGAGCGTCGGGGAGATCGGTGTGGGCGTATAGAGCTGCGGCTGTGATTTTGTTTTCAGCGTCGTGGTCCCACTCGACGAGGCTTACTTCTTCGATTCCATCAGGTTCAGCATCGATGCTGGATGCAATACGTTCCATTGCTTGGTGATTGTCTTCAAAGTAGCCCGACCAAGCACCGCCACGGTCTGGAAGATCGACTCGCTTTAGGAACGATGGAATAACTTTTCGAAGTTCTTCGAGCATCATCCTGGCGTAGTCACGCGCTTCTTCGAGCGGGTGGCTGTTCATGCGAATCAGCATTGATTCGTACGCTTGTCCTGAGCCAAAGATTCCGACGTTGGAAGTTGTGGCTGCGGGAAGGAGTCCACGAGCTGAGTCGCACGCTTTAGCGCGGATCGACGACGTGTAGATAAATTTAGAGTCGCCATCTTGTTTCGGGAACTGGTTCTCGAAGAATGGCACGCAGGTGTGGACTAGCGCGGAGTACTCATCGAACAGCCAATCCATGGTCTTGGTGTATTCGGCGGCAAGTGGGCCAGTTTCGATCTCAGGCGGAGCGGCATAGCGAAAACGATCGCCGAGCTTCTGATCGTAGAAGATGTAGCGTGTTGATTGTTCGAGATATGCGGCGAGGCGTCCCCACTCAAGTATTTTGGTGAGAATGTTTGAGGCTTGTTCACATGCGATGTGAGCGCCACCGAGCTGGGCTACAGAGTCGTCACCGTATTGCGAGAAGACTCGGTCGAAGAGGCCTTCGGCTCGATTCAGCGATACAAGCTGTTGGCTGTCTGAGTCATCTGAGAGTTCTTCGAGCGGTATTTCCGGCTGATCGTAAAACTCGTCGAGAAATAATCGGCGAAGAGATTTTGAGGACCGGCTGTATCGTGCGAATAGTGCGCCTTTGACGACCTCGGGGAGGTTGATGAGGGCGAAAACGGGTGCATCGATGTTCGTAAAGAAGCGGGTAAGTACCGCTCGTTCGTCCGTGCTGAATGTTTCCCGTACGTACATCGTGTGTGAGCCTATCGACTGCCCTGCTCTTTTCGAGCAGGGAGTTTGATATTCGCTGTTCCGTGGCTATCGGTTTTGAAAACCACGGAACCTTCGCAATAACTGACTAAATGCTTAGAGCATCAAGCGAGCAGGGTTTTCGAGGTTCTTCTGGAATTCACCCATAAGAATCGCAGCCTCAGCGCCATCACCGACTCGGTGATCGGCAGAGATCGTTGCGTTCATTACCTTGCCTGCAACGATTTGGCCGTCCTTGACGATCGGCACTTCTTTGACCGCTCCGACAGCGATGATTCCGGCCTGTGACGGCACGATGATCGCAGCGAAGGTGTCGGTTCCGAACATTCCAAGATTGGATGTTCCAAATGTGCCTTCAGTCATTTCAGTCTGAGTGAGCGAGCCGCCTTCGCCACGAGCACGTTTGCCCATGTCTCGAACTGCTCGTGAGATCTCGATAAGTGACATGTTGTGGATGCCAATTACAGCCGGAACGATGAGGCCTTCTTCAAGTGCGATGGCAACTCCGAGGTTGATGCTGGAGTGACCGACGAGCTTGTCGCCATCGAACGAAGAGTTCCACTTAGGGAACTTCAGTAGAGCAGCGGTAACTGCCTTGAGCACCATGTCGTTTACAGATACGCGGTCGCCATCGTCAACGATTGCTTCGTTGAGCTGCGCCCGGAATGTCATCGCAGGGCCCATGTTTACTTCGTGGGTTACGTAGTAGTGAGGAGCCTCTGTCTTCGACTTGACTGTGACTCGAGCGATTGCCTGGCGCATTGAGGACAGTGGAGTGTCGGAGCCGTCCATAACGACTGCTGCACGTCCGCCTGAAGCGGCGAATGCTGGCGAAGGAGTGAAATTCTCGACGTCGGTCTTGGTGATTCGTCCGCCGGGCCCGGTTCCGGGAACTGCAGAAATATCGATGCCTTTTTCTTCGGCGATCTTGCGCGCAATCGGTGAAGCTTTTACACGCCCGCCGGGAGCTGCGGTTGCAACTGGTGCGGGGGCAGGTGTTGGGGCTGCCTTTTGAACAGGCGCAGGAGTTGGTGCTGCAGGTGCGGCTTGTGCCTTTGGCTCGGCTTCTGGGGCAGGTGCTGCTACTTCAGGAATTTCGTCAGCGGCGTCACCGATGAATGCGATGATGGTTCCGACATCGACCATTGTGCCTTCAGGGACAACGATCTTGCGGAGAAGTCCTTCGGAATATGCTTCCATTTCGACGACTGTTTTGTCGGTCTCGATCTCGGCAAGTTTATCCCCACGGCTGACCGTGTCACCCTCAGCCTTGAGCCATTTGGCGATAGTGCCTTCGGTCATGTCGGCACCCATCGAGGGCATAGTCACTTCACTGATCAAATCGGCACTCCTGCGGGAACGATTAGTTCGCAAAAATCGTGTGTTTGGCGCACTCACCTTGCGGGTCTTAAAAGACCCGTCGATAGAGGTTACACAAGAATCCGGTAAAGGTGAGCAGATTTACGTAAGAATAGCGGGATTCTAGGAGCCAGATCGCACTAAGATTTTTTGCGTTTGCTGGCCCGAGTTTTTTGGCGTCTGCCCTTGGCTAGTACTCGCATCAGTCTCTCGTGTTCGGTCTTGACCGTTGGATCGTGCTTAGATTCCTCGTGCTGCAGCTCACGCCCCATCCGTCGATACGAATCTAGTCGCGCTCTGGAAAGATCGCCTGAAGCGATTGCTTCGCCAATGGCGCAGCCAGGTTCGCCTGAGTGCTGGCAGTCGCGGAAACGACATTTGCCCATGTATTCCTCGACCTCGGAGAACGTTTTGGCTAAAGCGTCTTCACTGCCGGAAACCAGAGCGATTGAGCGGATGCCGGGAGTGTCGATCAGCACGCCGCCGTTTGGGAGCGGCAGAAGCTGACGAGTGACTGTTGTGTGCCGACCTCGGGAATCGGATTCACGGATTTCCCCGGTGTCCATCGCTTCGTGGCCCATCAGAAGATTGACTAGGGTTGATTTACCGACACCTGAGGCACCGATCAATACGACCGTTGTTCCGGCTTCTGTATATCGACGAAGTGGGTCGGTCCCGTCGCCGGTGATGCCGCTGACTGCGAAGACTTCAACGCCGGGAGCGGCAAGCTGGGCTTGTTCGACAACGGTTGCGGGATCCAGTTCGTCTAGTAGGTCGGTTTTGGAGAGGACGACGACCGGAATGGCTCCACTGCCCCACACCAGTGCGACTTCACGTTCGAGCCGATTCGTATTGAAATAGGTTGCAGCCTGCGTGATGAATACTGTTGTGATGTTGGCGGCGAGTACTTGTTCATCGCCTTCTAGTTTCCCGCGCTGTACTCGTTTCCTGGCGAGAAGAGAGGTGCGAGGGAGTACGAGTTCGAGTTCGTCGGGGTCGAGGTCTTCGCCCGGTCGGATCAGAACCCAGTCGCCAACTGTTGGCTGGGCTGGTTCAACTTCGTTTTCGTCATCATGTGCGATTCGGGCAAACGTGCTTACGGCTCGATAGTCGGTCGAGTTTGCGTGAACGAAAGTCGATATTCCGTCGACGCGCGCCACCCTGCCGGGAATGAGCGCTGGATCTTTCGCCGTGATCGTATTGAACTGTTCTGCTACGGCATCGGTTAGTCCGTATTGAACGAGGTTCGAGATGTCGCCGCTGAGCTGAGTATTAGATGTGATGGGTTGTGTTTCTTGATCGTCGTTTGGTGAAATGTTGTTCAACGTGCGTTTTCCTTAAAGGCACTCGGGGTGCTCGGTGGAATCTGCCGCACGTCCTTGCGTATATACCTAGACGAGAGAGACGACCGACTGGCCTGAGTTGGCTTTAGAGATGAGCGCGTGTGGGTGGAAATTGAGTTCAAGTGCATTCATTGAAACGTTCCTCCCTGCGCTCAGTCGCCAAACTGCGGAAACTGACCTAGTCGTTGTAAAGGTGACTCTAACTGAACAGATGGTACAGCGTTACCGGGAATTGTTCAGTTTGGCTCACAAGAATTAGTGAGTGCCCAGCGTTGGAATAAAGCTGATGAGCTTTAGATTCCGTAGCCTTCGGTGACGGCGGTTAGTACGTTGTCGGCGTCGACGAGAACTTCTTGTTCTAGTCCTCGGCTGTATGGCCACGGAACATCTACTGAGCCAACACGCATTACTGGGCCATCGAGCCATTCCGATGCCTTCTCTTGAAGATCGGCTGCAATCTCTGCCATCACGCCACCTCTTCGGCGAGCGTTGTCGACAACTACGACTCGGTTTGTCTTTTGAACCGAAGCGACGATGGCATCCATGTCGACAGGGCTGAGCGAACGTAGGTCGATGATTTCAGCGGACACGCCGCGTTGTGCAAGTTTGTCGGCAGCGTCGTTTACGGGTCGCATGCCGTAGCCGTAGGAAACAAGAGTGATATCTGTACCTTCACGAGTGACATCGGCTTTACCGATTTCGATTTCGTAGTACTCGTCGGGAACTTCACCTTTGTCTCCGTAGAGCAACGCAGGCTCAGCAACCAATACGGGGTTGTTGTCCTTGATTGCAGAACGCATAAGACCTAGAGCGTCGTATGGGTTTGATGGGCATACAACTTTCATGCCAGGAACTTCAGCAAGCCATGTTTCAAAGCTTTGAGAGTGCGTTGCACCCAACTGAACTCCTGCGCCTGTAGGTGCTCGGATAACCATCGGAACGCTGATTTGACCACCCGACATGTATCGGAGGTTGGCGGCCATGTTGACGATCTGATCGAACGCGACAAGTGTGAAAGATATCGACATGAACTCGACGATTGGTCGAAGTCCAGCGGCTGCGGCTCCGATGCCAGCACCTAGGAATGCTTGCTCGGATATTGGCGTGTCTTTGATTCGTTCTGGGCCGAATTTTTTCAGGAAGCCATCGGTTACGGCGTAGGCGCCACCGTATTCACCGATGTCTTCGCCCATCATGAATACTTTGGGGTCGTTTTCGAGTGCTTCCTCGAGTCCCCGTTTTAGTGCTTCTCTAAGTACGATTTCTGGCATATGAGTTAGGCGAGTATGTCGTTGTGGATTTCAGATAGATCGGGTTCAGGGCTTTTCTCGGCGAATTCGACGGCTTTGGCAACAGCTTCGTTGACTTCGGCTTTGATTTCGTCGATTTGATCGGCAGTGACGAGACTTCGTTCGATCAATTGAGCAGGGAACGTAACTACAGGGTCACGCTCTTCCCACTCCTTTATCTCTTCCTGCCCGCGGTACTTCTGGCCATCGGCGACTGAGTGACCAACGAATCGGAAGGTTTTCGCCTCGATGAATTGAGGCCCTTCTCCGTTTCGGATTCGTCCGACAGCAAGTTCGGTGGCTTCCTTGACTGCCATAACGTCCATGCCGTCAACTTCAGCGGCTGGAATGCCGTAAGTTGCCATACCGGGGAAGAAATCGATTCCGCCAGCGCGGACTCGTTCGATCGATGAGCCCATGCCGTACATATTGTTTTCAAGGAAGAACAGAACTGGTAGCTTCCATACGGCGGCTAGGTTCATGGTTTCGTGATAAACGCCCTGGTTCGTTGAACCGTCGCCGAAGAAACAGATGGTTAGAGCATCGGTCTTTTCGTATTGCTGTGCGAGGGCTAGTCCTGCAGCAAGTGGTAGCTGGCCGGCAACGATTGCGTGACCGCCCATGAAACCCTTGGCGACATCGAACAAGTGCATCGATCCGCCCTTGCCCTTGGAAGTGCCAGTTGCCTTACCGAAGAGTTCGGCCATCGAACGGTTTACGTCGACTCCACGTGCAAGTGCGTGACCGTGGTCTCGGTAGGCGCTAACGACATAGTCGTCTTCACGGAGAGTTGAAATAGCTCCGACACCGGTGGCTTCTTGCCCGATGTAGAGGTGAAGGAATCCGCGAATTAGCCCTTTTGAGTAGTTTTCGCCACAGGCTATTTCGAATTGGCGGATGAGGAACATCTGCCGGAATAGCTCTAAGTAGTCGGTCTTCGCGGCGACGCCACTTTCATCCACATCTGCAGCACCGTTCTTGCCGTTCTTCGACGACTTTACGATTTTTGAGTTGGATTTTGTGGAACTGGCCATAAATTATCAGGTACGGGCGAACAGGCTATCGACGCTGAACAAACTACACAATTAGTTGATTCAGCGTACGCGGCGAAACGATCATTCTAACGGAATAATTGAGATTCTCTAATGTGATCTCAGTCTGCTACCGCCAAATTCGCTGCTTGCAGAACATTTACGAGGAGCATTGCGATGGTCATCGGACCTACGCCACCGGGAACAGGGGTAATCGCGGATGCGACTTCGGATGCGCCTTCAAATTCAACGTCGCCAGTTAGGCGGTAGCCACGTTTGCGGGTCGAGTCTTCGACCCGGGATACTCCAACATCGATAACGACAGCGCCGGGCTTCACCATTTCAGGTGTTATGGCACCGGGGAAACCTGCGGCAGCGATCAAAACATCGGCGCGAATAGTTTCAGCAGCGATGTCTTTGGTTCCGGTGTGGCAAACGGTGACTGTTGCGTTGGCACCTATGCCTTTTTGCAGAAGAAGTGCTGTTAGCGGCATGCCGACCAATTTGCTGCGACCGACGATGACGACCTTGGCGCCTTTCATTTCGACGTTTTCTTCAACAAGCATTCGTTGCACGCCGAGAGGAGTGGCTGGGGCGAATCGGGTTTGCCCAAGCATTAGGAGTCCGGCGTTTTCAGGGTGAAGTCCGTCGACATCCTTCAGCGGATCGATGACGTGGATTACTTCGTCTTCGTTGAGGTGCTTCGGTAATGGAAGCTGGACAAGAATTCCGTTTACTTTAGGATCGGCGTTTAGGCCTTCGATGATTTCGATCAACTCTTCTTGAGTTGTTGAAGCATCACGTCGGATGGTTTCGGTTAGAATGCCGACCTTCTCGCACGCTCGTTCTTTTCCTTTTACATAGGAATGCGAAGCGGTGTCGTCGCCAATGAGAACGACGGTGAGGCCGGGAACGGTGCCGTGTTTAGATTTAAATTCGGCTACGCCGGCTGCAACTTCAACGTGGACCTTTGAGGCAACAACTTTGCCGTCAATAATTCGTGCTGTCACTTTTGAATGGCCTCTGGGCGGATTGGGTTAGATGAAGTTTCGAAATTCGTAATTACGTCGATAAATCGTAACCGAGAATTACGTTAACAAGTATTATTCCGAGCATCATTTGAACTCCTATCGACGAATTACACCGGAGGCACTGCTCACATGATCTACACAGGAATCGATTTAATCGAGATTCCACGAATTGCTGGGGTGCTAGAACGCTACCCTGAACGTTTCCTTGCGAAGGTATTTACTGAGGGCGAGCAGCGTTACGCACGTGGGCGCGCTCATCAACTTGCGAGCAGGTTCGCTGCCAAAGAAGCAGTGATGAAACTGCTGGGAACTGGCGTACGCGGTATGCCGTGGAAATCGATCGAGGTCACTCGCAAACGTGGTGGGCCTCCTGAAATCGTATTGCATGGACCAGCGAGGGTACGTGCGGACAAAATGGGCATTACGCGAATTGCGTTGAGTCTTTCGCATTCTCGTGAGATGGCTACGGCATCGGCAGTTGGCGAAGCCAGAGATGACGCTTGGAAGCCATGAGACTTGTAACAGCCGAACAGATGCGCGCTATAGAGCAATCGGCGGTCGACGCCGGGGTGTCGCTTGACGAGTTGATGGAAAACGCTGGACTAGCTGTCGCTGAAGCAGTGCGAGATGAGTTCGGTGAGCACAGTGATTTATTCGGCAAACGGATTGTGTTTTTGGTAGGTCCGGGTAATAACGGGGCTGATGGTTTCGTTGCGGGTCGCCACCTTTCCACTTGGGGTGCGAACGTGACGGCGGTGTTGTGCGCTGTTCGTACGGGTTCAGATACGAAACGTGATTTAGCTGATGATGCGGGTGTTGTGGTTGTGGATGGGTTGGGCGAATCAGGGGTTGAGTCGCTGCGACAGTTGCTCGACGCTGGTGATCTTGTTGTGGATGCGGTCTTAGGTACGGGCGCATCACGCCCTATTGCCGAACCGCTTGCATCATTACTAGTCACGACATTCGAATCCGCCCTACTCGTTGTCGCACTAGATCTACCGACGGGCTTGAATTCCGACACAGGCGAATTCGATGTAGCTGGGCTTCCTGCCGACATTACGTTGATGCTTGGTTATCCCAAATTGGGTCCTGCAATTGCTGGTAATCCGTCGGTTACGGGGGCTGTTTCGGTATTGGATATCGGGATACCAGAGGGTCTTGATTCGCAAGTGGTGACTGGGCTGCTGACATCGGATGTCGCTGCTTCGATTTTGCTTGAACGTCCCGCTGATGGTCACAAAGGGACGTTTGGTTCCGTATTGGTTGTCGGTGGTTCACAGGAGTATCTCGGTGCAGTGACGATGGCGACGGATGCGGCGACTCGTTCGGGTGTTGGGCTGACTTTTGTGGCTACGCCTGAACCTGCGTATCGGCAGGTTGCGGGCGAGGTTTCTGAGGCGATGTATCGATCGTTACCTGTTGGTGATGACGGCGTTGTGAAAGCGTCAGATGCAGCAGGACTTGTGCTTGATTTGGCGGAACGATCGACATCGGTGGTGCTTGGTCCTGGGTTGGGAATGAGCTCTTCGACGATTGAGTTTGTTTCGAGCGTGCTTGGCCAAATCGATTCGACTAAGCCGTTGGTGTTGGACGCGGATGCCTTGAATATCGTTTCTAGGAACTATAAGTGGTGGGAGCGATTTGAGAGTCCGTCTGTACTTACGCCTCATCCGGGCGAGATGAGCAGGTTGCTTGGTATTTCAACTCAGGAAGTGCAGGCGAACCGAATTGAATCGGTTCTTGAAGCCGCTAAGAAATTCAACAAGGTAGTTGTACTTAAGGGGGCGGCGACTTTAGTTGCTGCGCCGGATGGTCGGATCAATGTTTCGCCGTGGGTGAATTCGGGTTTGGCGAAGGGCGGGAGTGGCGATGTGCTGGCTGGGTTGCTCGGCGGATTGCTGGCACAGCAGCCTGATGAGCTGTTCGATATGGCGTCGCTCGCCGTGTTTATTCATGGATACGCAGCCGACATCGTAAGAGAAGAGTTTGGTGAAACAGGGATGCGGGCGACTGATGTGATCGAGCGTCTCGGTTCGTTTCGTAGAGACGTTGTTGAGGCTGATCGGTTCTAGTAATCGTTGAAATTACGGCCTCGAAACACTCGTTGACGTGTAATTGCGCGTGTTTTCTGATGCAACGCTCTTATACTGAGAAATAGTGACTTCTTTACTCGCTGTCGATATCGGCAACACGAACATCACGATCGGTGCCTTCATTGATCAAGAGCTGACCGCCACATGGCGATTGGCTACTCGCGAAACTCGCACCATCGACGAACACGCGTGGGCGCTTCAGGGCGTGCTTCGATCCAAAGGCGTTGAGCCTAGTTCGTTTGATGCTGTAGTTATCTGTTCAGTGGTTCCAACACTCACGGAAGACTACGTCCACGCACTGTCTTCTCTCGCAAAGGTCGAACCTCTTGTCATCGGACCCGGTGTGCGTACCGGAATACGTATTCATTACGACCGAACACAGGACGTAGGCGCCGACCGAATTGTCGACGCTGTTGCTGCTCATCAGCTTTACGGTGGCCCGCTTGTTGTAGTCGATATTGGGACTGCGACCGTGTTTGATGCCATTACGGCAGATGGTGACTACATTGGTGGAGCTATTTCGCCGGGTATGGAAATTGCGGCCGACGCAATGTTCCGCAATACGTCGCAGTTGCGTCGTGTTGAACTTGTGGCACCTGATCGAGTCATTGGACGAAGCACAGTTGCTTCGATGCAGTCGGGATTCGTATTCGGATTTGCCGAGTTGATCGACGGCATGTTGGCTCGATTCAAGATGGAGCTTCACCCAGACGCTCCTGACGATGTGACAGTTGTGGCAACCGGCGGTCTCGCAAATTTGATGGCCGAGCACACAGAATCTTTTGATCACGTGAACCCAGAATTGACTCTTATAGGTCTTCGGATGGTTCATGAAATGAACAACGCCTAGAACCGGCAAAGGTGCCTGATATGTCGCCTGCGATTAGCTCGATTAAACCAATTTCACGTCCGCCTCTCGAAGGCAAGACGATTGTTCTTGGCGTTACTGGTTCTATCGCTGCGTACAAAGCTGCTGATGTAGCCAGCAAATTGATTCAGGCCGGTGCAATTGTTGAGGTGATAATGACGACCTCGGCGATGGAGTTTGTGGGGAGATCGACATTTGAAGCGCTCACTCATCGTCCTGTCACATCGGGACTTTGGGATGCCCATTCCGAACTCAGCATCGATCACGTTGCACTTGCGCTGCGGGCTGACTGTCTTTTAGTAGCACCGGCAACTGCGAATACTCTTGCGAAGCTTGCGCTCGGCATCGCTGACGATCCGTTGACGGCGACCTATTTGGCGACTGAAGCTCCGGTGATTGTTGCTCCAGCGATGGATGCCGATATGTTTGGGAGTCCTTCGACGCAGCGGAATGTTACGACCCTGAAGAACGACGGCGTGACGATTGCTGGTCCTGCCGAGGGGAGGCTGGCTTCAGGGTTGATTGGAAAAGGTCGGCTTGTTGAAACGGATATGTTGACCGGGCTTGTGCGGAAGGTGATTGGACGGAACGGTGATTACGCGGGTCGGCACGTGATTGTGTCGGCAGGCGGTACGAAGCAGCCGATAGATCCTGTTCGTTACATATCGAATCGATCGACAGGAAAGATGGGTTATGCCATCGCTGAAGCGGCACGTGATCGTGGTGCGAAGGTAACTCTCGTTACAGCTGCCGATATGCCGGCACCAGCTGGCGTAAAAGTAGTAAAAGCCTCAACTGTCGACGATATGCGTGATGCGATTTTGCCAATTTCTTCAGATGCAGATTTACTTGTGATGGCTGCTGCTATTTCAGACTTCACGCCGGCTCAAGTTTCTGATCGAAAGATGAAGAAACAGGGTTCGGGCGGGATTTCTATGGAACTTGCTAAAGTCGAAGACTTCATGCCGCTTGCACACGGTCGCAAGCTTGTAAAAGTAGCGTTTGCCGCAGAGACGAACGATCTCGAAGCGAACGCTCGGGCGAAGGCGTCGCCTAAGGGTGCGGCATTCGTGGTTGCGAACAATGTAAGCGAGCCGGGAAGCGGGTTCGGCACCTATACGAACAAGGTTACGTTCGTCGATGCCAGCGGTATGGCTGAGCCTCAGCCGCTTATGGCGAAGCTCGATGTGGGGCATGCGATTCTTGATCGTGCGCTGCCGTTGCTGGCGAAGCGCTAGTCAGCAAAACGCACCCCTCCCAGATCCCTCGGTTTCGATGATCCTTCGACTAGCTCAGGATGCACTTCTCTCGGGAAATCGGTGGTTGGCTGTTGGTGATTTTCAGCTATGAACAAATGCATCTCGGTCGTGCAGGGTCGTTTCTGTTCACCCAGACCACTACATTTGCTCTTAGAATGTCGGTATAAATTTCTATTGATTGAAACCCAATGAATGCATAACGAGGTGCCCGATGAGGCTGTACTGGAAAGAAAAGAAAAAAGGCGTCGACCTGATCGTTGAGAACGATGAGGGTGATATGTTTTCGGTTGGTGGCGTTCGTGACACGAAACGTGGCATTGAAGCTCTAGCAAAAACCACTGGATACGATCCTGGTCGCGCTGTTAAAGGTCTTGGATCTATCGAAGAAGGCCGAACGTTCGTTGAGCAGTTCGAGTCGTGGCGTGAGTTCTTTCCAGGTGATGTGCTTTCGATCGAGCCTGACACCGTTCCTCTCGACTAGTAACTAGAAAACGAATACTTCAATATGAAAACCGTTGATCAATCGATTCTCGCAACTTTAGCCGAGTACGATTCAGCTACAGTCCAGAACGCGGGAATTCTCGTTCGGGGCTACATTCCTGTGGACGATGACTACACGGACGCCCGTCTGCACGAGTACGTTTCGCCGGGTGCGAAGCCTGCTGTTGGGTACGCTCTTACATCGACGTGGACGCCGCTTTCAGGCGAGCAGAGTGATGGTTACGCTCGAACGGATTATTTCGATTCGATAGCGAATGCTGGCGTTCCAACTATTGTTGTTCAGCAAGACATTGATAATCCGTCGGGGCGTGGTGCGATCATCGGTGATGGCATGGCGTTTCAGATGGCGGCACTCGGTGCTGTCGGTGCTCTTGTTGAAGGAAATGCTCGGGATATTCCGGGTATTCAGCAGGCGGGACTCCCGTTGTGGGCTACTGGACGAGTACCGGGGCACGGCCCGTTCAACATGATCGAGCACGAAGTATCAGTGACAGTTGCGAGCTTGAACATTAACCCCGGCGACATTCTGGTTTGTGATGCTGATGGTGCTACCCGAGTGCCGGTAGACGAGGCGGCAGATGTGGCGAAGATGTGTGCTGAGGTACGTGCCCAAGAGGGTGCTCTGCACAAGTTCTTCTCTGTTCCGGATTTCACTCCGGGCATGTGGGAAGAATGGAAATTGAAGAGCTAGTTCGTTAGATATGTGACAAAAAATAGACCGGAGCAGTTATTCGCTCCGGTCTTTTTCTTTAAGTTCTATTTTGGGCTTGCAGCCCTTGGCCGATTACTTCTTTTCAGGAGCTTCGGCTGGTTCGATCTGAGCGGTGTATCGCCAGTCGGCAGTTGGAATTCCTGTAGTGAAGCTGATTGATTCGGCTCCACCAGCAGCGGCTACGTCATCGAGAACTAATCGTAGGTCTGACTTGCCAGCTTCGTCGGCTTCGAGCACGAGGCTCAGCAGTTCACGGTTCAAGCTCACTCCGCTTTCGCTCTTGGCTTTACGTATCGCCGAGATGGCGTCACATGCGGCTGGGAACGATCCCGGCTCGTCTGGCGAAGGAATTTCATCTAGCTCTTCAACGGTAGGCCAAGGGGCTTTGTGAATTGAAGGGTGGCCAGTTTCTTCGGCGAAAACCCAGCTCCAAACTTCGTCGGCGATGGTCGGAACGACTGGTGCGAACAAACGAAGCACGACGTTTAAGCCGAGTCGCAATGTTGCAACAGCCGATGCCCTGCCCGCAGGATCGGCTTCTGAACGAGACCGTCGTTTGAGTAGCTCGATGTAATTATCGGTGAATGCGCCCCAGAAGAACTTTTCAGTTTCGTTGAGTGCAACCGAGAATTCGAATTTTTCGAACGCCTGACCAGCGGTGCTAACAACTTCCTTCAACTCGGCAATGAATGCTCGGTCGAGTTCGTTGGTGATAGGACCTTCGTCAGCCGTTTGTGAGAGAACGAATTTACCGGCGTTGTAGAGCTTCGTGACCAGCTTGCCGCCGATTTTGAAGATTGATTCGTCGTGAGCGGCATCGGTGCCGAGCTTGAACGAAGCCGACCAGTATCGAACGGCGTCGGCACCGAATCTGTCGAGAGTGTCGACTGGGGTTACGACGTTGCCCTTTGATTTCGACATCTTCTTGCGGTCGGGATCAAGTACCCAGCCGGAGAGGTTGATGTTGTGCCAAGGGACAGATTCTTGGTGAAGCATCGCTTTTGCGATTGTGTAGAACGCCCACGTTCGGATGATGTCGTGTCCCTGCGGACGCATATCCATTGGGAACAATTTGTTCATCTGATCGTCTTCGTCGCCCCAGCGTGCAACTGTTTGCGGGCTGAGGGATGAGGTGAACCATGTATCGAAAATATCGGGTTCACCAGCGAATCCGCCAGCTACGCCACGTTGGCTTTCGTCGTAGCCGGGAGCAGCGACTGATTCAGGGTCGACTGGCAGCATATCAGGCGTTGCAATAATCGCCTGATCGTACTGCGGTTCACCTTGATCATCGAGCGGGTACCAAACTGGAATTGGTACTCCGAAGTAGCGCTGGCGCGAAATGCACCAGTCGACGTTTAGGTTTTCGGTCCAGTTTTCGAATCGCTTTCGCATGAATTCTGGATGCCACGTGATTTTGCGGCCCATCTCGATCATCTTGTCGGTCTTGTCGAGCATTCGAACAAACCACTGGCGGGTTGTTAGGTATTCGAGCGGGCTGTCGCCTTTTTCGTAGTAGCGAACGGGGTGCTGAATTTGCTTTGGCTCTTCCTGAAGTGGAGCGCCGTTGCCGGTCGCCGAGTTTTCAGGATCTCGCATTAATTCAACAACGAGTGATTTTGCCGATGGCGTGCGCTTGCCGACTATTTGCTGATAGTTTTCGTTGGCTTTTTCTGGATTCGTGCTAAACCAACCGTTGCCGTTTGGACCGCTGAAATCGTGGTCGAGAATACGACCGTTACGACCCAGAATTTGTCGCAGTTCAAGTCCTTCTTCTCGCCACCACGCTACGTCGGTTTGATCACCGAACGTACATACCATCAGAATTCCGGTTCCTTTTTCAGGATCGGCTTCGGTGCTTGGGAAGATTGGGACCTTTGCGAAGAAGCCAGGCGTGATCGCATGTTTGCCGAAGAGGCCTTTGAATCGAGGGTCGTCGGGGTGTGCTGTTATGCCCACGCAGGCAGCGAGTAGCTCGGGTCGAGTAGTCGAGATAACAAAGCTCTTGGTAGGGGCGTCTTCTCCGAACACTCCAAACTCAATGTCGTGGTACGCACCGCCCTTTTCCCGGTCTTCCACTTCAGCCTGGGCGACTGCGGTTTGGAAGTCGACGTCCCACATTGTTGGGGATTCGAGCTGGTATACGTGGTTCTTCTCGTGGAGATCGAGAAAGCTACGCTGGGCGATACGGCGGCTCTTGTCGTCGATGGTTGCGTATTCATCGGCCCAGTCGATCGAGTAGCCCATGCGGTCGAACGTTTCTTTGAAGACGATTTCGTCCATCTCGGTTACGACACGGCATAGTTCGATGAAATTTTGGCGGTTGATTACGAGCTGCTGCTTTTTCTTGAGTCCTTTTTCAGCTCGTGCAGCTTCAACGTCGAGGTTTTCGATGTACGGAACGCCGCGTTCAGCTCGAACCATGAAGTAGTTCTGGACACGTCGTTCAGTTGGGAGTCCGTTGTCGTCCCAACCCATTGGGTAGGCGACGTTCCAGCCTGCCATGCGCTTGTAGCGCGCTATAAGGTCTTGGTGGGTGTAGGAGAAGATGTGACCGATGTGGAGGGAGCCACTAACGGTTGGTGGTGGTGAGTCGATGACGAACGACTTCTCACGTGGGGCGTTGGGGTCGCGTTTTTCCACGCCCAGTTCGCTCCAGCGCTTACGCCAGTGCAGTTCACGCTCGTTAGTATCAAAGCGCTTTGGAAGATCGCCAAACTCTATCGACTTCAAATTCTTTTCCTATTTGGTCTTACCGACCAGTACGTGCCGTTCAAAATGGGCAATAAAAAACCCATCCACTTCAGAAGTTCTAAACAAAACTTCATCAAAGGACGGGTTGACCGCGGTACCACCTTCGTTGCTCACATCCGATATTTCGGGTTGTGAACCACTTAATTAGCTGTAACGGTGCTGCCGGGCGAACTTAGTGATTGGTGTTTCGGGTGAAACGCTAAATTTTCAGTACGCCAGCTCGGAGATGACTTCACGTATGCGAGGGTTCCGGTTCACACCAACCACCGGATCTCTTTGACCCTGCAAACTCGCTACTACTTCTCGTCGAAGCTGATTCGATATCACTTTTAGGCTAGTCGCAACCGCCTTCGATTGCAATGCCAAGATTCAGTGAGTGGCTAGACCTTTCGAGGGCGCCTTCGGCTTTTTCGCATTTGAATATGTAACTGTTGGGCTTGTACGAGTTTCTTGCGGCGTACGTCGTTTTGTCGCATACGTTCGAGCTTCGCTAAACCTTTACGAGTATCACTGGCGATTCTTGCGGGATCGGATTGTTCCATTCGTAGCTTGAACAGCCAGTAGGTGAAGGCGTCTTCAGAGCTGAGGCTGTGCTCGTCACGATGTCGCCAGCCTTCACGATCTGGTGTCAATCCGGTTTCGAGTTTGAAGACTTCCCATAGTTGATCACGTGCGTTTCCGTAGAGCGTTTCGTATGCGAGTTCGAGTGAACGGTCGCTTAGCGGTCTACCTGCACCGACGCGTCGGTGAGTTATCTCTTCTTCTACGGCGACTACGAGTGATTGCTCGACTGTTATTCCGTAGAAGTAGGAGAGGTGCGCTCGGAATTTATCGACTCCGACGAGTCGCATGAATTCGGGTTCTTCGAATCCTGCGAATAACACGGGATCGGAGAGCCATTCCCACCATGTTTCGCTTTCAATTACGGTGCCACATTCGCCGAGCAATCGCTGTGCGAGTAGACGCCAATCGAATGCTTCTCCACCGATGAGATAGGTGAGCTGTTCGCCGGCCACGGTTTCGTTTGCTAGTGGCCAATTAGCTATTGTTTCGAGGACAGAATGTTTCCACGGTTCTTCGGTAGTTCCCACACGTTCGAGGTCTGTTTTCAGGCGTGAGACAACTTCGTTCACCTCTGTTGCAGATGAGTCTGTTGATGGGCTTGATTCTTGACTACTGACCACGGGATTCGTTGAATGCGTAACGTTCTGATTTTGGTAGCTCAAGGAATGCCATGAGCTCGACGTAATGGAGTGTGTTGATCACTTGGCTGGATTCGACCCAACCGCGGATTGCGGTGCTCACGCCGAATCGCATGTTGTTGAATTGCCACGTTCTGTGCGAGTCGGTGTTAATAGAGAAGATTACACCCAGTTCGACGGCTTTCCGCACGTGGTCAGCCCTCAAATCTAGTCGGTCTGGAGATGCATTTATCTCCATCACTGTGCCGGTATGAACGGCGGCTTCAAGAACAGCGTCGATATCGATTTCTACGGGAGATCGTTTGCCGAGTAGGCGCGCTGTGAGGTGGCAGATGACATCGACGTGGGGGCTTTCCATCGCATCGATCACACGTTGTGTCATGGTCGCGCTGTCTTGGTCCATTCCAGAATGGATGGAGGCGATGACAATGTCGAGTTCTTCAAGGAGATCATCGTTGTAGTCGAGCGATCCATCGGGTTTGATGTCCATTTCGGTGCCAGTGAGCAGGTTCATTCCTGCTGCTTCGGCGGCGTCTCGGACGGCGGTATTGTGGGCGAGGAGCATGTCGGGACTTAGTCCGTTTGCGACGGTTGCACTTGGGGAGTGATCGGTGATCGCTATGTACTCGAGTCCACGCTTTTTAGCGGCTTCGACCATGTCTTCCATTGGGTACCGGCCATCGGACCAGTTGGTGTGGGAGTGGAGATCGCCTCGGATGTCTTCGAGGGTGATGATTTTCTTAAAATCTTGTTTTGATGCAAGTTCGATTTCGCCTGTGTTTTCTCGCATCTCGGGAGGTATGAAACTTAGTCCGAGGCGGGA
>Ga0302134_10000016_pt1 | contig 44106 bp, 31 predicted proteins | sample CB9_SCM_MG_FD_203123 | JGI IMG/M metagenome (GOLD analysis project Ga0302134, IMG submission 203123) | Marine microbial communities from Western Arctic Ocean, Canada - CB9_SCM | ecosystem: Environmental > Aquatic > Marine > Oceanic | place: Canada: Western Arctic Ocean | collected 2017-09-19
CATGATTTCAGGGCGACCCGGCACCCAGCCGATCTTGGCGTCGACCTCAAATGATTCCTCCCCTGGCGTTCCATGGACGAGGCAGTGGAACTCCCGCTGTTCCTCGTTTGCCCCGAGCAAGTCCCCGATCTTTTGCCGGGCCTCGTTGTTTTTGCAGAACAGGACGATGCCGCTAGTCTCGAAGTCTATGCGATAGGCAAAACCGAGGTTCCGAATATCGCGCTTGGTTACCCAGCGAGCCTGGGTAGCGATGGCGTGCTGTATCAGGTTGGAAAGACTTGGGCGATCGGGGAACGACGGGCTGTGTGAGACAGCCATATGGGTCATTTTATCGAGTGCGAGATAATGCTCGTCCTCGAGGAGGATCGGGAAAGCCCACGAATGAGATTCATCCGGAGTGAACAAGCGAATGAAATTTTTACCACCAGAACCCACGGCGCAATTCGACTCAATCGGCCGGGGTTAATTGGCGTCACTCGGCACGGCTAAGCTGTTAGTAAAGCTGGCCGTGACGGACGAGTTGCTCGAGACAGTCACTTCGTTGGTTGCACTGCCTGTATTGATGGTCACCGCGCCGGACCATTCCTTGAAAGCGAAGTTGGCAGCCGGCTTAGCCACAAGCGTCACTGTTGTTCCCTCCTTATAAAACCCCCCGTCGTCGTCATCGCTTTTGACGTTAATTTCGCCCTCTCCATCAACGTAAGTTTTGAGTGAATACTTGAATAGTTCTGCTGTTTTCTCACGCAGCCAGGTAAAGTAGGATTGAGATGCCGCCGCCGACCGCTCGCTCTTGAGGTATCCGTCAAACTCTGCATCAAACCTATCCTTGGAAACCGCATTTTTACCGGTCAGCTTCACCACGAACGCCGCCTCCTCGTAGGAGGAATCCGAACCCTCAGGACTGCTGGTGATCAACTCGCTTGTTGCCCCCACATCCAGGCCAAGCGCCTGCGTGCGTACATCCTCGCTGTTGGCCTTTTTGGCAAGGCCGGGTATGGCTCCTCCCGCAGAGTCAAATGGGCCAAGCTTGGTCACGGTGAAGTTGTTCTCCCCTGCCACCTCCGCGAGCGCCTTCCCCGTCTTGATGGATTGGTGGATTTTTTTACCCGCCTCATTCATTAGCTTAATGCTTTCTGTTTTTTTGAAGTCAGCCGTCACCGTGGTCTTGGCTTCTATGAAGGTTCGGTTGCGGGATGGGATCACTTTCTTGAGTGACGCAATGTAAAACTCACTGGAAAATTGCGAGTCGCCAATGATAAACGGATTGGTCTTGCTCAATTCGAACACCTGAGCCGAGCGTACCTGAGGCAAGCCGAACACAACCCTGTCCTGACTAGCCAAAGGGGGGCTGGTGGTGGCGGTTAAGTTTTGCAACAACGCCATCTTCTCGAGGGTGTCTAATGCCGGCTGGTCCTTGTATGTTTTCTCCAGACTTCGCTGGAAATCCAACCCCGCTTTGTACGCCTCGATCACGGCCAATCCTGACTTGAGGCCATTAGAAGTGCTCAGGATATCTGACCGAATGGAGGCAACGGCTTCCTCGACTTTCATGCCCTTGTACTCGTTGGTTCGCAAGGTGGCTATCTCCTTAGCCAGGTTGGGGATGTCGTTCGTTTCGTATCCAACCAAATTGGTTGACCCTCCCCAGTAAGCCTGCAAAAGTGACTCTCGTTGTGATGGCTTCAGCTCGTTGAATTTTTCCTCTGCCTCGTCGAGGTAGTTTGTCGCTGGAAAAGTCACATACGACACCTGCCTCCGCTCGGGGATGCGGTTGTTCGCGAGCGTATTGGTGTAATGTTTTTTTATTTGCTCGTCAGTTGATTGCACGAGAGGGAGATAGTTGGTGTGGCTCAGGAAAATCGCCTCCGCCTCGTACTGCTCGTTGCTCTCGCGGAATCTAATTTCAGCCTCTTTGCGCGAAACAAGAATGCCGGCGACCCCGGCTAAGTCTCGAAGCTGCCTGACGCCAACCTGATACCTGGCGAGCGCCTCCAGTTGGGCCGAGCCTCCAACTGTTCGCACCAAGTTGGTCACTACCTCCTTCCGAGTCAGTCTGGATTCTGAGGGCGAACCCTCGATATTACTGTCAATCAGGGTTTTAATCCAGCTGTCCGAATCGCTCTGGCTCGGGTCGATGCCATATCGTTTCATTAATGCTTTTTCTCCCAGGATCTGCACCGCGCGACTGTTCAGAAAGCTTTCGGGTATTCCTCTGGACTGGGTGCCCATGTTGGCAATAACGATGTTTCGCGCTTCGATCCATTGGGCTCGAGTTACTATCTCACCGTCCACTTGTCCGTACTGGCCTGACTCTGACTGGCGTCCTCGTCCAAAGATACGGTCCTCTGCATCTGGGGTAAACAGGACAACAAAGCCAATAATTACCGGAATGGCAATTAACCCAAACAACCACTTCTGTTTTTTTCGGATATATTGAAAATCGATCATGTTCCTGTAAAAAAGGACGGGGAAGCTACTCCCCTCGGCCATGAACGGTCAAACGCAAAAAAGATTATTTTGTGCCAATTTGACCCACTGGGTTGCAACCCTCTTGGCCAAGCGCGACACTCCGGCCACGGATGCGGATCATTGGAGGTACATCGGCTGGTGCAATAATTAAGGTTCCCAAGGGGCTCGGGGTGCGTCCCACGCCGGACAAAGTGCGCCTGGCCATCTTCAACAGCTTAGCCGGTTTTGCCGAGGATGCGCGGGTGCTGGAGGTGTTTGCCGGCACCGGTGCACTTGGCCTCGAGTGCCTCAGTCGTGGCGCAGCGTCGGCCATGTTTGTCGAGTTGTCCGCCAAGCACGCCCGCGTCATGCAGGCCAACGCCGGAGCGATCGGCGTCCCGCTTGGCCAAGCGCAGTTTAAAATCATGGACGCATTCGTCGCGCTTCGCCAACTGAGCGGAAACGGGGCCAAGTTCGACCTCATCCTGGCCGACCCGCCGTACGGCGACAAAAACGTAAACAAGCGATCCGAGTCATTCGCCCAGCAAATGCTCGACGACGAGAACCTCCCGGTGCTGCTGGAGCCCGGTGGCCTGTTCATCCTTGGCCATACCAAGCGCGACACGCTGGAGTTCCCGGAGCCGTGGGAACAAAAAAAGATGCTCAAGCACGGCGACACGCACATCGAAATCCTCCGCTTGGCCAAGGGCTAGGGCACACCCTAAACAAGCGACCTTGCAATGCTGGGTGAGTTGTCAAATTATTCGCGCCCCGTGATGAGCGAGACAAACCTATTACCCGAACCGAAATTCCTCCCGGAACTCCACCCCACCTACCGCCCGGCTATCCTGGTCAACCGCGCCTTCGAGCAGGCCGCACGAGACACTGACTCGCCGGTCGATATTGGGATCGCACTGGAGCAGGCCGACGGCTCCATCTTTCACCATCGAACTGTAGTCTTCCCGGGGGATCACGCCCATGCGGAAAACAACTTCCGGCATGTCGAGCGTATCGTGAAGTTCCTGCTCTGGCAGCGAGGCGGTTGGAAAATCCACCTGAGCGGTGCCGAGAGCCTCGTGCCCCGGCTTCAGGAACATTATAGGGCAAATGCGTTCGGCAAATTTGACGACGACGTGATCGGCGTTCGGAACAACGGACAGTCTATCGTGGTAATTGGCTGCGCTGAATTGCCGGCAGAACATTCCGAGGCCAGGCCGATAGGCCGCAACCTTGACGGTTGCCGAATCGGATTTGACCTCGGCGGCAGCGACCGAAAAGCGGCAGCAGTCATCGATGGTGAAGTAAAGTTTAGCGAGGAAATCGTCTGGGACCCCTACTTCGAGCCCAATCCGGATTACCACTACAATGGGATCATGGATTCACTCAAGAGAGCCGCAGCACATCTGCCCCGCGTGGACGCCATCGGCGGGAGCGCCGCCGGGTGTTACTCGCACAACCGGGTGACGTGGGCCTCACTATTCCGCGGCGTTGGCCCGGAACTATTCGACGAAAAGGTCAGAGGCATGTTTCTCAAAGTTGCGGAGGAATGGGGGGTGCCACTTGACGTCATCAACGACGGCGAAGTCACCGCATTGGCCGGCTCGATGGCCATGGGGAAGAACGGCGTGCTTGGTATCGCGATGGGCACGAGCCAAGGCGGCGGCTACATCGACATGGAGGGAAACATCACCACGTGGCTCAGTGAACTGGCTTTTGCGCCGGTCGATTTGCACCCCGAGGCGCCGGCGGACGAGTGGTCGGGCGATCTCGGCTGCGGCGCCCAATACTTTTCGCAACAAGCCGTGGGCCGCCTTCTACCGGCCTCCGGCATCGAGTACGACAAGACGCTGAAATTGCCGGAACAACTGAAGATCGTGCAGGCGCTCATGGAGCAGGGAGACGAGCGGGCGCTAAAAATTTACGACGCCATCGGAATATACCTTGGTTATTCGCTGGCACATTATGCGGAGTTTTATGACTACGAATACGTGCTTCTGCTGGGCCGCGTGACCTCTGGTCCCGGCGGCGAACACATTATCGAGCGTTCCAAGGAAGTGATGGAAGCGGAGTTCCCCGACTTGGCCAAGCGTATCAAGTTTCACATCCCGGACGAGACCGAGAAACGCCATGGCCAAGCCATCGCCGCAGCCAGCCTGCCGAAGATCAGCTAGGGACGCCGGTTTTCAGCGTTCAAAACGATTCTAGGGGTCAACTTCGGGACACGGATTTAACGGGTGGTGGGTCCGGTTTGGAATTAGTTAAGGATTTCTGTTTTATGATTTCCAAAAATATCCCGTGTCCCTTTTTCAGCGGTCACTCCACTTGAGTGCGACTTTTTAGGAAGTTTTTCAACACCTCCGGGTTGCTCTCGAAAAATGAGGCTAGATCCTCGAGCGAGCGCACCGTGTCACGGCTCAGGTGATGCTCGATCCCCTCTATGTCCCGTTGCTGTGTTTCGCCATCGAGTTCCAGTAGTGAGAAAAAGCGGGATAAGGTCGCGTGCCGCCGCTGTATCCGCTCCGCGACCTCCCTCCCCTCCTTGGTCAGCACCAGTCCGCGCTTGTATTTTTCATGCTCCACAAACCCCGTCTCGCAGAGTTTCTTGACCATGTTGGTGACCGATGCCTGACGGATTTTGAGTGAGTTGGCGATGTCGACCACCCGAGCTTGTCCCGTTTCCTGGACGAGTTCCAGGATGCGTTCCAGGTAATCTTCAGCGCTTTGACTGGGAGAAGTGTGCATTCAAAGTAGCGTCTTCGGCTATTTGCGCCGTCGAAACCAACCGCGGGCGGGCGGGGCCTCCTTGGCGGCGGGCTTGGCCCGGCGCGGCTTGGACGGAGATAGCGGGGCAAATTGACTGCGAAGCAACTCGCTGCGAGCGGCGGTCAGCGCCATGATGAATTCATCGTACGACTGGTAACGGTTGCCCGGTGACTTGTCCATGGCTCGGACGATGGCATCGCTCGTCGGGCGGGTAATGGACGGAACCAGTTTATGCGGCGGTGTCAGGGGTTTGTTCATGTGAGCCAGAACCACGTCGTCGATCTCGGGAGCCTCGAATGGGGTGCGACCTGTCAGGGAATGGTAAAGTGTTCCCGATAAACTGTACATGTCAGCGAGGAACGTTTCCGGTTCACGCCTTAATTTCTCGGGCGCGATGTAGTACGGTGTGCCCCAAATCTGCTCCGAATAATCCACCCCAGCTTCGGATTTGCAGGCCAAGCCGAAGTCAACCAGCTTCGGTTCGTTGTTGATGTTGAAAAGAATGTTGCCCGGCTTGATGTCGCGGTGGAGCAGCTTGTTCTTAAGCGCGGTGTCTAGTGCGGACGAAATCTTTATCCCGATGTCGAGCACGCGCAGTTCCGGGACGGTGCCGAGCTGATCAATCAAGAGGTCAAGGCTTTCGGCCAAGGCCAGTTCCATCACGAGATAAAGCTGCTCATTGTATCGCCCAAACTGATAAAGATGGATGATGTTCGTGTGGTTCAATCGGGCCACGGCCCGTGCCTCGGCGTAAAACGAGTCGAGGCCCTCCTCGTCGTCGGCGAGTTCGGGTTGCATCAGCTTGATTGCAACATCCCGCTTGAGCACCGTATCGGTGGCCCGGTAAACCGTGCCCATCCCGCCCGCAGCGATCCTCGAGTTCAGCTCAAAATGCTCGAGCATCATTGGCATCATCAACTCCGCGCCGCACTTGGTACAGTCCGCTGTCTCCAACGGTCGCAGTTCGCCGGGAATAAAGGCGTTTGCCCCGCACGACATGCAGTTCACCAACTTCAGCGGTTTGCTTTGCGTCTCCCCGACTTCCGAACTCACCGACGCAAGCTATCACAAGCCCCCACTGGTTGCCAATGCCGACAGGCCAAGCGCTTGGGCAAGCGAATATTAAACCAAACCGACCCCGGCTCGCCGGTGGATTGGTTTGACTCCCAAACTTTCCTTGATATTCTCCGCGCTCTTTTGCCGGGGCTTCCCACCCGGCACCCCCAATCAAAACAAAGTTTATGGCAGCAAAAAAAGCTACGAAATACGTCTATCACTTCGGTAAAAAAACCGACGGCAATGGCAAGATGAAGGCGCTCCTCGGCGGCAAGGGCGCGAACCTCGCCGAGATGACCCGCATCGGCCTCCCGGTGCCTCCGGGATGCACCATCACCACCGAGGTCTGCACCTACTACAACGATCACAAAAAGTCATACCCCAAGGTGCTGCAAAAGCAAATGGAGGATGGGGTCGCCCGGATGGAGCGGCAACTCGGCCAGAAGTTCGGTGACAAAAAGAACCCGCTCTTACTCTCCGTCCGCTCCGGCGCGCGCGAGTCGATGCCGGGCATGATGGACACTATTCTCAACCTTGGCCTGAACGACGAGACGGTCGAGGCCTTGGCCAAGTCCAGCGGCAACCCCCGTTTCGCATGGGACAGCTACCGACGCTTTATCCAGATGTACGGCGACGTCGTCATGGGGGTTCAAAAACTGCCGACCGAGGACGAGGAGCCGTTCGAGATCCTCATCGAGCAGGTGAAGAAGAAACTCCTCGGCAACGCTCACGCCGATGACACCGATCTTTCCGCCGAGAACTTGCAGGTGCTCGTCGCCGAGTTCAAGAAGCTCGTGAAGAGCCGCACCGGTAAAGCGTTCCCGAATGATCCATGGGATCAGCTTCGCGGCTCGGTTGGCGCTGTGTTTAGTTCTTGGATGAACGACCGCGCCATCGTTTACCGTCGCAAGTATAACATCCCTGTCGAGTGGGGCACAGCGGTCAACGTGCAATCGATGGTGTTCGGCAATTCCGGCGACAACTCCGGCTCCGGCGTCGCCTTCACCCGCGACCCCGCCACGGGCGAAAACGTTTTCTGGGGTGAGTTCATGATGAACGCCCAAGGCGAAGACGTGGTGGCCGGCGTCCGCACACCGGATCCCGTTGCCGACCTTAAGAAAGTTTTGCCCAGCGCGCACAAGGAACTGCTCCGTATCTGCAAGGTGCTCGAGAAACATTTCCGCGACGTGCAGGACTTCGAGTTCACCATCGAGGAGGAAAAAGTATTCATGCTCCAGACCCGCAACGGCAAACGCACCGGCTTGGCCGCTGTACGCATCGCCTGCGAGATGGTGGAAGAAAAACTGATCTCCTGGAAAGACGCCATTACACGCATCCCGGCAGACGACTTGGATCAGTTGCTCGCCCCGGTCTTTGACCAGGCGGCGGTGAAGAAGGTTAAAACCATCGCCAAAGGCCTCCCGGCTGGCCCGGGTGCCGCCACCGGTAAAGTGTACTTCAACGCCGACCGCGCCGAGGCGGCCAAGGCCAAGGGCGAGGAAGTGTTGCTCGTCCGTCTCGAGACTTCCCCGGAGGATTTGCGCGGCATGATCGCAGCCAACGGCATTCTCACCGCACGAGGCGGCGTCAGTTCCCACGCGGCGCTCGTCGCCCGACAAATGGGAAAAATCTGCGTTTGCGGAGCTGCCGGTGTGCAGATTAACTATGCAAAGCGCACGATGAAGATCGGCAAAACAAACTTTAAGGAAGGTGATTTCCTCTCAATCGACGGCACCAGCGGCGAGATTTACGCGGGCGAAGTCAAGACCGCCCCGTCGGAAGTCGTCCAAGGCCTGCTCGAGAACAAGGCCGCTGCCAAGCGCAGTCGCACGTACAAAAACTTCACGCAGATCATGACTTGGTGTGCCAAAGCCGCCAAGATGCAGGTTCGCACCAACGCCGACTCACCGGACCAGGTGAAAAATGCCATCGCTTTCGGCGCGACCGGTATTGGCCTGTGCCGAACCGAGCACATGTTCTTCGAGGGCGACCGCATCGACGCCGTGCGCCAAATGATCCTCGCCGACAACGAGGCCGACCGGCGCAAGGCAATCAAGAAGCTACTCCCCTACCAGCGCAAGGATTTCGAGGGCATCTTCAAGGCACTCAATGGCCTGCCGGGCACGATTCGTTTGCTCGATCCGCCGTTACACGAGTTCCTTCCACACGATACCAAGCAGATCGCCGATTTGGCCAAAAAGCTCAAGGTCAAGCCATCTGAGATCAAGCAGCGCGTCGATGAGTTGCACGAGTTCAACCCCATGCTTGGCCACCGCGGATGCCGGTTGGCCATCTCCTACCCGGAGATCGCCGAGATGCAGGTGCGAGCCATCTTCGAGGCCGCCGCCAACATGCAGAAGAAAAAGATCAAAGTGAACCCAGAGATCATGGTGCCACTCGTTGGATTCAAGAAGGAACTCGAGTTGCAGACCGAGATCGTCCGCCGCGTAGCCAAGGAAGTTAGCAAAGAAAAAGGCGTGAAACTCAAGTATCTCGTTGGAACGATGATCGAGGTGCCACGTGGCGCACTCACCGCCGACGAGGTCGCCGAGGTTGCCGAGTTCTTCAGCTTCGGCACAAACGATCTCACCCAAATGACCATGGGTATGAGCCGCGACGACTCCGGTTCTTTCCTGCCGAACTACGAGGAGCAGGAAATCGTCACAAACAACCCGTTCGCCGTGATCGATCAAACCGGCGTTGGCCAGTTGATGGAGATCGCCGCGACTAAGGGCCGTAGCACCCGTAAAAACATCAAGCTAGGCATCTGCGGGGAGCACGGTGGCGAACCCAGTAGCGTAAAGTTCTGCCATAGTCTAGGCCTGAACTACGTGAGTTGCTCGCCCTTCCGCGTACCGGTGGCCCGCCTGGCCGCCGCCCAGGCCGCCTTGGCCTAATACCAAGCGCTTGCCCAAGCTCAAAATATTCCACAAACGCCCGGTTCCCCGCCGGGCGTTTTTCTTTCCCCTTGACCGTCTGTGGGTTGGCCAGCATTTTTCCCAAGTGAGAATTCTCTTCACGACCCTGTTTTTTACATTCCTGACCGGCTTGGCCTCGGCGGCGGACATGGGGCGATCTGTCGTTCAGGTGTTGGTGTACAGCCAGACCCCGATTTGGGATGCCCCGTGGCGAAACAACCCAGTAGCCAGCTCCAGCGGCTCCGGGTTTGTTATCGAAGGCGACCGTGTCATGACCAACGCCCACGTTGTCAGTTGGGCCAAGCAGATTGTTTTACGTCGGTTTCAGGACCCTCGACCATGGCTTGCTCGTGTTGAATATATCTCCCATGAATGCGACCTGGCTGTGCTAAAGGTGGACACACCCGGTTTTTTTGACGGACTCAAGACCCTACCCCTTGGCGGGTTGCCCAAAGTTCAGTCTACAGTGTTGACTTGCGGTTACCCAGCCGGAGGCCAACAGATCAGCTACACTCGGGGTGTTGTATCCCGCATCGAGATGCAGAACTACGTGCATATCGGCAACAGGGCATTCCTGTCTGTGCAGACGGATGCTGCCATCAACCCCGGTAACAGCGGCGGGCCTGTTTTTCAGGGCGACGAGGTCGTGGGAGTCGCCTTCATGGGTACTCCGGGACTCGAGAATACCGGTTTCTTCATTCCATCGGCCGTGATCAATCATTTTCTCGAGGATGTAAGCGATGGCAAATACGACGGCTTCCCCAAGGCCGGCATTCGGATTGTTTCCCTCCAAAACCCGGCGTACCGTCGTTATCTAGGCCTGCCAGTCACCGGCGACGGCGCGAGGATTGACAGCCTCGCCGATTACACAGAGAAGGCGGGCCTCCTGAAAAAGGACGACGTCATCCTCGCGGTCGGGGAACACCCTGTTGGCAGCGACGGCACGATCCTGCTGGAAGGCAATCGCGTCAACTGCACCACCGCATTTCAGGTGCCTCAGAAGGGTGAGAAACTTAAGCTGAAGATCTGGCGTGACCACAAAGAAATCGATGTTGCAGTGCCAATGGAAGTGCGTGACGATGACCTCAACATCGGCAACCTTTATGACGCCCCACCCCGATACTTTGTTTTCGCCGGTCTGGTCTTTACGCCGCTTACTCTCGATTACGTGAAAACCTTCGGGCGCAACTGGCGCGGTGTTGCGAATTCGGAGATGATTTACGAACTGTACTACCGGCGCAACGAGACACCGGCCAAGGTTCGCAATGAGCCAGTTGTCCTTGCCACAACTCTGGCGCACCCGGTAAACGCAGACATGCGCCTGGCCAGTCGGGCGATGATCGACACGATCAACGGCAAACGCATCGAAACCCTTGAGGATGTGATCACTGCTTTCGAAGAAAACACAAAACCGCAGCACATGATTCAGTTTATCTCGGGCACCGTGGAGTGCCTGGACAACACCCAGGCTAAACTGGCCAACCCCGAAATTCTTTCAACCTACGGCATCCAAACCGATCGCCGCCTATGAAAATTAAAACTCCACTAATTTTAGCCTCCTGCATCTTCGCGACGGCTTCCGCTGTTTTCAGTCAGGACGCCCCCGAACCGGACTGGCAGACGAGCATCGTCACTTTTGACATCACGCGTAATAACTTCAACTTCCGCATCCCGTGGGATAAGCGGGCGCAAACTGCAGCCAAGCTTGGAACTGTCATCGAGGGTAACGAAATACTCACAACCGCCCAGGGTTTGGCCAACCGCACATTGGTTCGACTGCAAAAAGGCGGTCGCGGCAAATGGTACAACGGCAACGTCGAGTGGGTTGATTACCAGGCAAACCTCGCCGTCGTCGGCGTCAGCGACCCAGCGTTTTGGGAAGGGTTGGCGCCTGTGCGTTTCGCCCTGGCAGATGAACTGAAGAGAAACCTGCAGATCGTGCGTTGGCGCGGTGGGAACATTGAGCGGCGCGCTGCGGAGTTCAGTCGCTTTAACGTGGCGGACGCCAATTTCAACCAAGCGCCACGTATCGAGATGAAAACGAGCTCGGAAATGGAGGGTGCCGGCAGAGGTGAACTCATGGTGTCGGGCGGTCGCGTTGTCGGACTTGTAGCCAGTAAATCCGGCAGCACGTGCTCGGTGATCCCCTCCCCGTTCATCATGTCCATACTTGAGAAACGCGCCTCCGGCGATTATCGGGGTCTTGGTTTTTTTGACTTCATTTGGCAGCCGGCATCAAATCCAGCTACTACAAAATATTTCGAGTTCAGCGGCCAGACCGGCGGCGTGCTGCTCATCAAGCCGTCCACCCGCCCGGGAGCCAAGTCGCCGCTTAAGCTGCACGATATTATTCTCGAGATTGACGGCTACCCGATCGACATACAGGGGGATTACCTCGACCCCGATTACGGTCATGTCATCATGGAATACCTTGCCTGCCGCAAAAAATGGGCGGGCGACATTGTTAAATTCAAAATCTGGCGGGACGGCGAAAAGAGAGAAATCGATTATGTCCTGCCAAAAGCTGATTTCTCAAAAAACCTCATCATCGACGGCCCCGTTGGCAAGGAACCCACCTACGTGATCGCTGGCGGGTTAGTGTTCGTTCCTCTCTCGGCGGAATTCCTAAGTAGTTGGGGTGCTGACTGGCAGCGTACCGCCCCGTTCCGGCTGGTTTACTACAACAAACAGAAAGCCAAAAAAGACCAACCGTCGCTGGTGGTTTTGTCGCTTGTATTGCCGGATAGCTACAATATCGGCTATCAGGAACGGAAGTCTCAAAACCTTGTCCTCGACCGGGCGAACGGCAGGCAAATCTCCAAGCTGGACGACCTGATTGTTGCGCTCGAAAACCCGCAGAATGGCTTTCACGTCTTCGTGTTCAATAAAGGAAGCTCCGTTCAAAAAATAATCCTCGAGGCCGACCAACTGGACGAAGCCAACCAACGCATCGCCAAGCGTTACGGTGTCGCCCGGTTGCAAAAGCTCAAGTAAGCTCGTCGAGCAGATGCCACACGCGGAGCGCTTCCGACACGCCCCACGCTTGGGCATCGCAGCCCCGTTGCCGGTGTGGAGCGTCGCCGTCGAGAATCTCCGGCACCTGGCCAAGGCAACCCACGTTCATTAACCCGGCGACGCTTCCCAAGTAGCCCTTGGCCGCTTCGACAGCGCTGGGATCGCTTGGCCAGGCACGAACGAGCGCCTCGCAAAACTGCGGCAGAAACCAAGTCCAAGCCGTGCCGTTGTGGTAGGCCGGTTTACGGCGCATATCCTCGTTACCTTCGTAACGTCCCCAATAGGGATTCGCCGGGTCGTTGAGCAGTTCGCCGTCGTGCCAAACCTCGTGCGGCGTATGCGCTGGCAGCGAAGCGAGTGAACGCACCGCGCCAGGAACTAGCAAATGCCGGGTGACTGCATCGACGTTGGCCCGGGCGACCGCGCCGCTGACAACTCCCAAACTGACAGCGATCAAGATGTTGCAGCGAAGGTTCGCGTCAATCGTCGCCTCGGCGGCGGGCTGCCCCTGTTTGGCCAGGAGACAGTCGGCAAGCCAACCGCGCTCATCGCACCAAAACAGATCGACAAAACTTCGCTCGGCCTTGTCCCTGCGCGAAGACCACTCGCCGCTTGGCTCCAACTTGGCCAAGCGAGCAAGCAGCCGAATCCACAGCGCTTGAATTTCAACCGGATACCCCACGCGCTGCGTACCGGCCGGATGATTGGTGTCCATCCAAGTGAAATGCACCGGGCTGAAAACCAAGCACGATTCAGTATCCATCCGTATGCCGTTGGGAGTTCCTCCGCTATAACTTTCCCCGATGCTCTTGACGATGGAAAAGAACGTCCGACTCCCCTCGCCCACTTTTTGAGTGTAAAAAGCTTCTCCAGATTTGTCCGCCAACTCCTCGATCACCAACGCCAGCCAAAGCGGCGCGTCGGACGTTTCGCGGTTAGAGTCGTTATCGCCAAAAATAGCGTTAGGAATCGTGCCGTCCTTTTCATGTGACGCGAACAAACCGACAACGGCTCGTGCATCGTCCAACTGCCCGGCGGCAATCAGGCCTCGAACGGCAATCAGCGAGTCGCGGCCCCAGTCCAAAAACCAAGGGTACCCAGCAATAATCGACTTGCCCTCGCCACGCTGCACCACAAATGCATTCATCGCAGAGTTCAGTGCTTGGCCAAAGCCATCCCAATCGTCATCCCCATCAGTTTCCTCTGGGCAATTCGGTTGGCCAAGCGTTTGCTCAGTTGGCTCGTTGATTGAGATCAGCAACCCGGCCGCTTGCCCAAACTGTATGGGCAGTTGAAACCATCCGGGGCTGAAGGCATCGCCGCTGGCAACTTGGCCGCGAGACGCTTCGACTGGATGCGGGATGTCGCGGCACCATTCCTCCTTGGCAAAAAACCGGCCGCAAGTTGCGATGGCAACCAAGCGACGCTCACTCGATGGGAGGAACTCAAAACCAACGCCCTCGGCCAACGGGCGAGTCGCTTCACGAAAATGCTTCTCGATTTCAGCGTTGAGCTTCGTTTCCTCATGAAAACTTCGATCCTCAATGTCCAGGCGAACGGTTGCCTCCACCTTGTCTTCTGGCTCAACGCCTTCTGCCTCAAATCGAAACTGGATCGCGTTTTGCCCGCGAGGCATTTCTGCTGCAATTTTAAGCTGAACGGAACGCCCCTCGCCTGCCGGAACTTCGAGTCGCCACCAAGTACTCTCTCCCGCGCCAAATGAGATCATGAGTGTACGGTCCAGTTCAGCCAGAAAACCATTCACGTCTACCCAGACGCGGAGTCGCTTGACCATCACCCACCGATCCTCCGGCAGGGTCGGATGCAGATTACCCGCCAGCACGCAATCGTACTTGGACTGTGGTTCACCCAACCAAGCGCTCATTCGAGACATGGCTCCCCGTCCATTGGTGAGCAGGCTAATCGGCAACTGCCTGCAGTCCAGCGATTCAAAACCAGAAAAGAACGAAGCCACGTTCGGTGCGACCGGGAGAAACTCAATAACCGATGAAATACGGCGAGTTTTTTTGCCGTAAGCGATCAACTCAAGATTCCAAGTCTCGTTTCGACAAGGGCATTCGAGAAGCGCGAAGTGGCTGCCGTTGACGAATTGGCTTTGCCGATTGATTGAATCAAATAGGCTTTCATTATCGCTTAAACAAAAACGGAACGGGGAATCGTGCTCGACGAGCAAGTCGTGACCGGCCGGAACCATAGTGACTTGATTTGAATTACTGACAGTCCAACGGATCACACTCAGGTAAGCGTCAGAATGGATGCTTGATTCAACGCATTGCGCGAGGCGTTCGAGGATCGGTGGCTTGGTTGGTTTTGGCTTGCTGTGTTGCAGACAGTGAACGGCGCCCTTGGGCAAGCGAAATCTTGTGGTAATCGAAGCGCTCTCCCTAGGCCTATCCCTCTGGGAGAGGGAATTGTCCGAGTGCGGCGGCGCTTGGCCAAAGAGGTCGGTTGGCTGTTGCCAAGCGGGCGGCAAGGCCAACTCAAGTTCGTTTTCTTTGTCGCAGTCGAGGTTGGCGAGAACGAGTAACTCGTCGCCGTTTTTGGATTCACGCAACAGGGCGAATACAGGCGACTCGTCCGGGCTGAGCCGGGTGAATTTTGTGCCGTCGCGGAAGCATGGGTGCGTGGCGAGTAACTCGTTCAGTTCGGCGAGTTCGGCGACGATGTTTTCGTCCGCGCCCCAGTTTAAACCGGCGCAGCCATGGACGTATATTTTTTGTTTGGCCAACCACTCGACGCCGCATGTGTAGCCGTAAGCGCCGTTGATGCTGGTGAGCGCGCTGAGTCGGTTTCTGAGCAGCGACCAGTCGCGACCTTTTTCAGCCAAGCGATTGTTGTCATGCGTTTCGCTGTAATGAACGAGCAGGCCGATTCGGCTGCCTTGGTTGAGAGCATGGTCGAGATAACCGGCGACTTGGCTGCCGGAGAATTCCTGGAACAGTTCCGAGTAGGCCCACTGCATGCCACCAATGGTGAAGCGTGTCTCGGTGTCGCCCCAGCCACCGCCAAGGCCCTCGAGCAGAAAAACAGTGTCCGGAAATTCCAGGCGAACTTTTGCGGTGACATAGCGCCAAACCGGCAGCGGCACCTTGTAGCCGGCGTCGCAGCGGAAACCATCGACACCACGGCGGCACCACGTCAGGAATGCTTCCTGCAACTGTCTCCAAAGCGCAACCGGCTTAGGATCGATCTCGACGAGGTCTTCCCAAACCACGCCCCAAGCGCCGGGACTTTCGAACTTTCCGTCGTCGAGGCGACGAAACCATTCGGGGTGATTCTCCTGTAGCGTACTCCCCCAGCCAGTGTGGTTGATGACGAGGTCTAGCATGAGGTAGCCGCCGAGGCTGTGGGTCTCATCGGCCAACTCAACAAACTGGTCGATGCCGGTTGTTTCGCGGTCGAACTCAACCAACGCAGAATCGATCGCCGTAAGGTCGAGCGCGGCATAAGGGCTTCCGTAACGACCCATGCGAGCGTCGGGAGTGGTCGGCACTGGGTTGACAGGGAGCAGGTGCAGCCACTTGCATTTGAGGCGGCCAAGGATGTGCGGCAGCTCAGCCGTCAAGTCGCGCAGCGTTCCACTTGGTGGTATGATGGTCCAGCCGCCGTCCTCAAGCTTGGCCAAACGCTCATCGAGCGGCACGGTGGCCGGTTGGTTGGTGGTTTTGCTCGCACCGAACAGGCGCGGGAAGGCGCAGTAAATAGTGTTTCCAAAACGGGTGTGCGCTGGATGGACGCTGACCGTGATATTTTCGCCCTCAACCCAGTGCTGGAAATCGGATGCGTCGCGGACGTAGGCAGTCGCCTTAAAAAAACCGACTTGGTTCAGCGCTACGTCGATTTGCCATGCGCCATCGTTTGGCGACATCTCGAGGTCACGCCAGCCTTCGTCGGTCGGTGTACTGCCGGACTCGACTGGTTCGATGATCGACCTCAGCACCTCCCGAGCTTGTCCAAGCGTGGTGCGGAGGCGCACCTTGAGGGGGGAAGTCGTGGTCTGGGCCAGCGACAACTCGAACCGAATCGTGTCGCCGACGAAGCGAAGGTGCTGGCTGCCTGGAGCCGGTTGTAGCGTCAAGGTGAGTTCCCCTCGTGAATCAGCCTCGCTCATTGTGCGCTTGGCCAGGGCGTGCCGGAGACAACATCAACCGATGGCTTCCTTGATTTTGTCGAGCCACTTGGGCACAGCGACCCACGGGTTCTCCTGCATTTCGTGCTCGAGCACGACGAATCCCTGATAGCGGCCATCGCGAAGAATCTTTACGATCCGATCTACGTCTGTAGGGCTTTTTTGTTTCGCACCGCGCGATTTGACTTGCACCTTGAGTTGCACGTTCACGGCATACGGCACGCAGCGAGCGATGTCGCTGTAAACGTCATCAGTGTGAAAATTGCCGGTATCGAGATTGATGCCCACCCACTCGCTTTGTGTTGCCCGGACGATTTCAAGAAGACTGCCGGCCTCGGCGACGATACCCCCGTGGTTTTCGATTCCGAGGAAGACACCCTTTTTGCCGGCGTATTCGCCGACCTCCTCGAGCGCCTCTATGCAAAGCGACTGGGCCTGCTTCAACGACTGACCGTTGGTGCCACCGGCAAAGACTCGTACGTGTGGCGCGCCCATGTGCGCGGCGTTGTCGATCCACTTTTTCACATGGGCAATTTGCTCGTCGCGTTTCGCGCCTTTCTGCAGAGTGAAAACGTTGCCGACGGCGGTACCGCTAATAGCGATGCTCCGTAGGAACGCGTGACGCTTTAGCGCAACCAACTCGGCTTGGGGAATTAGAGGATTGAGATAATAACTCGTAAGTTCTGCACCCGCGAGATTGTGATCGGCGCAATAGTCGATGAAGTCGTGCATGTCGATAGATTTGGCATCTGCGGGCCTGTTCTGTGCGTGGGTGGCTGTGTTGAAGTAATCCCGGAAGCTGTACGCGGCCAGACTCAACTTGAGTCGCGGCCTGCCTTTTCGGTGAATCGGCGATGCGGCCGAAAGGCAAAACGGTAATGCCACACCAAGACCGGCGGTTGCGGAAACGGCTCCAACGGTTTTCAGGAAATCACGCTTATTAAAATTCACGGCACCCATTCAAGCTCAAAGCCGCTTAGCCTCCAACTCAAAACATTTGATCAATCGTGTTTAAATCACACTCAATGCGGGATTTTCACACGTTTCATTCACTATGTAATAACATAAAAAAGGCAAAATATATGGGAGACAGTACTTTGACACTTGGCCTGCTCACTGCTAATATTTCTTGTATGATTTTTCGGTCGCAAAATGTTCCCACTTTGCTCTCTCTGGCAATATTGGTGAACATTTGTATCATGAGCCCAACCACGTTGCGCGCTGGCAACACTGAACCGTTCATTTACGAAACGGAGCTAAAAGGGGAACAGGTCATCGTTAGCGTGCACGTGCCTGCGGGGCATATGAGCACCGTCTTGGAAATCAGTAACGATGTTGCGAGCGGCTGGCAACCGATCGTCGCAGGTCAGTTAACCGGCGAGGAAGGACTGGTCACATTCACCTTCCCAGACAATCAACCGATTCGCTTCATGCGAGTGCAGACTGGGCCCTCTGCCGAATTACCAAAGGTTCCATTTAGTGCAGCGCATCACTTCTCGGTCGAGCCTGGTTTTTATGTATTCCCAGAATACGAGGATGCCAAAGTCCCACCGTTCGGGTTAAATCCGGTTTGGAGCCTTGGCCAAGCAAAAAAAATAGGCCACTTGCTGAACCGAATCGCCTACGGGCCGAGTTTGTCGGATATCAGCAAAGTAGAGGAGATTGGGGTGGAATCATATATTGAGTCACAACTGAACCCATCAACCGCAGATTGGCAACCCTCTCCAAGGCAAATTAAAAAAGAAGCCGAACTTTTTTACAGTCATGAGCCAACCATCGAAAAAATTCATATGGAAGAAGGAGAAATCTGGCGCTACTTCAAGGGAACCAAACAGCCACCAGCAAACTGGAAGGCGATGAATTTTGAAGACAGCGAGTGGGGGGAAGGCCCATCCGGTTTCGGCTACGGAGACAGCGACGACATGACGAAACTATCAGACATGAGGTTTTACGAGGCAACTGCCGACGAACCCGAACAACCCGGCTACTTAAGCCTCTTCATTCGTCGTAAGTTCCAGCTCAGAAATCTGGCAGAAATCAAACAGTTAATATTACGGGTAGACTATGATGACGGTTTCATCGCCTACCTTAACGGGCGAGAAATTGCACGAGCCAACCTGGACGGAGTTGCCCTCTATAACACCAAAGCAAAAAAAGGCCATGAAGCCGGAGACCCTGTGGACTTCGATATCACTGAAAAACTAGGCATTATACGTGAAGGCGACAACGTTCTCGCAATACAGGTTCACAACGACAAGCTTACCAGCAATGACTTGAGCATAATTCCTAGACTGGTCCAGCGAACCAAGCTCGATTTGCCTCCTGTGAAACGAATCAAGGACATTTCATCACTACAACAGCTGATTCATTTGCGGGGAATCTATTCACAGCGCCAGCTTCAGGCTGTTTTGGCTGAGTTTTGGGAGAACCACTTCACAACCGATTACGACAAGTTGGTTGAATATCTTGAAGATCTCGAAAACTCAGACGGCCGAGAATCCATGACTTCTAAGCAGGCCAAACAGGAAGCCTCACAGATGGAGTGGCAGGAATACGAGTTTTTTCACGACAACGCACTTGGGAATTTTAGGGATATCCTGCTTTATAGTGCTACCAGCCCATCAATGCTCATTTACCTCGACAATGTCTTGAATGAAAAAAAGGAGCCAAACGAAAACTACGCAAGGGAAATTCTTGAGTTGTTCGGGTTCGGTGTCGATAACCGCTACAACCAGACCGACATTGAGGAATTAGCCAAGGCGTTTTCCGGCTGGAACATTCGTAAAGCCTGGCCTGGCGATGTGAAGCCGTTCCCGACGTCGGCTCGAGCCCCCTTCACAGAAGAGAGCGCTCAATACCAGGATGACAACAAGCTTAAGACCGGTCGGGTGTGGCGCTATTTCAAGGGACTAGCAGAACCCTCCCCCAAGAAGGTTGGTAATGACATGATCCCCACTCTGGAGTGGACACAACCCGGGTTCAACGACACCAAATGGTCTCGTGGCACGGTGAGCATTGGCTACGGTGACAATGACGACAAAACGATCCTTGGCGATATGCGGAACCGCTACACCTCAATTTATCTTCGCCACGCTTTCTCCATTGGAGAGCCGTACGAAATGGATAACCTGATGCTTCATGTAGAGTACGACGATGGATTTATCGCCTACCTGAATGGTCAGGAAATCGGACGAAGCAGCACAATGAATTTCACAGGATCCCCTCCCCCATTTGACACCGAAGCCAACGCCGGACATGAGGTCACAGCCAAGCCGGCGACGATCAACCTGAAGGACCATTTTCAGTTATTCAAGCCTAGTCCAGCGCAGAACATTCTCGCAATCCAAGTGCACAACACCACTAGGAGTAGCTCGGATCTTTCCATCCACCCCAGCCTAATTGAACGAAAGACTCTTGCGGGCAGTATTGAAAACGGGGATCCGAATGGGGAGTGGACGTTCCGCTTTATTCCCGAGCAGCATCACATCGGCACAAAAACCCTTTTCCAGGGGACAGAGAACCAACATCGGATTCGAGCCAATCAGCGTGGCATTAACGGGGTCAACGATGCCATCAGCGTTATCGATAGAATGGTTGATCACCCGTCGACAAGTGAATTCATCTGTCAAAAACTCATCAACAAGTTTGTCTCGGATGAAATCAGCTTGCAGACATACCACAGCCGAACCGCCCCCTCCGAACTGCTTCAACTCATGGACGAAGCTATTGAGGCGTGGCACTCCACCAAGCCTGCTGGCGATATCAGAAAAGTCATGACAACCATTCTGGATCCCAAGAAACAGCAGAGCGCCTTCTGGCAGGACATCGGATATCGAGGGAAGATCAAAACACCGATAGAGTACATCAACAGTTCGATACGGGCACTAGACGCGGATGTCACGGGAGACAAATTACCCGATTATAACTCCGACCTCGGGATGGAGTTATTCGTCCGGGATGACCCGGACGGTTACTCGGAAATTGGATCGGAATGGATGGACACAGGCACCTTGCTGGAACGCATGACATTTGCGCAAACCATAGCTAACAACGCGGATAAATATATTAAGTGGGACGCTGAAACCCTCTTCTCGGAAAGGGGCCCAGAGACCCTTGTCCGATACCATGTCCCGGCCAACGGGGAACTTAACCTCGATTGGACAAAGGTTAATTTTAACGACGCAAAATGGAGCGCCACCGGAACCAGTGTCGGATATGATACAAATGCCGATTATACTGAATTCATCGATCTAGATGTACAGACGAAGATGCACAAAAAGAGAACCTCTGTCTTCATACGCCTACCTTTCCTTGTGGAAGACCCCGGTCAATTTGACTACTTACGACTCGACATGCGATACGATGATGGGTTTGTAGCCTACTTGAATGGCGTTAAGGTTGCCGCAGCCAACGCACCCGAAACCCTTTCGTGGAATTCTAATGCTTCCGAAGGCCACAGCGACAGCGAAGCCCAAGTATATCAGGCCTTTTCACTTTCGAATCACATTAAGGATCTGAAAAAGGGTAAAAATATCCTGGCGATCCACGGACTTAACGTTTCCACTTCTAGTTCCGACTTTTTGGTTCAGCCCCGACTTCGCGGTGGACTCGGTGGCGGCGAGTCGGTCGTGAACTACTTTGACAGGTTGTTGTTCCAAGAGTCACTTACCGAGGAGCAGCGCGGCATACTCCTCGACTTCGTCAACTCAAATGCCGTCGGACGCCCCAAGAAACTTGATCCAGCCTCAACCTCATATCTTCAGCAGGTTCAAGAACTCGTGGGTTTGATATTATCCATGCCTCAGTGGCAGTTCCAATAAGCCATAAAATCATTTTATTTAGACGAGAAAGATTATGAATATGCAACGACGAGAATTCCTCAAGACCGGTGGCTTGGCCGGTGGAGCACTTGGCCTCAACTTGTTAGGCTCGCTCGGGCTTCCCAACAACCTGTTCGCCGACGGTCATTCCAGCAACAAGAAGATGCTCTTCATCTTTCAGCGCGGCGGCAATGACGGGATCAACGCGGTCATACCCCGTGGAGACAACGAATACAACACCACCAACCGGCCCACCCTGTTCCTGCGGGAAAACCAGGCGTTCGACCTTGGCAATGGTTTTGCCCAGTTGCACCCTGGGCTGGAACCTATGATGGAGATTTTCAACAACCAAAAACTCAACGGCCAAGATGGCCCCGGGAATCTGGCCGTGATCCATCGGGTAGGATATGCCGGGCAGTCACGTTCACACTTCAATAGCCAGCACTACTGGGAGAACGCCACACCCGGCGACAAGAAACTTGATGAGGGGATGTTTTACAGGCAGATCACCCAAACGCTCGACCTTACAGACGAGGCGAACGCCTTTGTTGCCGCAAGTCTATCCGGGTCACAGATGGTTTCTCTACGCGGCCCTAAACCATTACCAAATTTCCGAAAGGCGTCGGATTTTGCCTTCAGTGGCAGCACGGCCCAGAACCGGAAATTTCTGGGCACACTTCCGGGGACGGACCCTCGCTGGCCGACTGGCTCTGGTGTGCTTGGGCTTTACGGAGGGCGCCCCAATCTCCCCCGAAAACGTTACCGTGATACGGTTCACCGGACAGGTCAACTACTTGGCACGACTATCCAAACACTCCAGGATGCTACGCAAAAAACCTATACCCCAGCCAATAGCGCAACCTATCCCGGTGGCAGCTACGGGGAGCGACTTCGGGAGGCGGCCATGCTTTTTAAAAGAACCAACGCAAAGATACTCGGGATGAATATAGGGGGCTGGGACACACACGTAGGGCAAGGTCAACTCTACGGAAAGCACCGCGATCTTCTGGGGAATGTAGCGATGGCATTTCAGGCGTTTTACCGGGACATGCAGGATCAATGGGATGACATGGTGGTTGTTACCATGACCGAGTTTGGCCGGACATCGAAAGAGAACGGTAGTCGGGGGACAGATCATGCCGAAGCAACAGCCATGTTTGTCGCAGGAGGCGGTGTCAAAGGCGGCGTTTACAATTGCGACAAGAATACATGGAAAAACGGCGACATGTTCAGTACCAATAACGAACGCTACCTGCTCCGAAAGACTGACTTTCGATCGGTATTCGGTGAAATTTTCACCGATCACTTTGGCAACACTCAAAAGCAGCTAAACCAAGTGATTCCGACCTACACTTCCGCAAAAAAAGAGAATCCAAAGGACTTCAAAAAGCTTGGTTTGTTCGCGTGATCCAAGGCCTGCCTCAGCAGCATACTAAAAGGCCCGGCCAAACGGCCGGGCCTTCTCTTTTAGGAGAAACTGCTCTTAATGAGTAAGATCAGAAAGCGAGTTGAAATCGAGTGGCGATGACATCCACATTATCGTCATCGAGTTCGGCATTGCTATAGTTGAGCATCACACGAATATTTTTGTTCAAATACCAGTTCAACCCAACCGTCCAAGTGTCGATTTCTTTATTTGGAGTTAAGTCGCTGAAGTCGAGGTTGGACCAGCGTAAGACGGCTTCCCAAGCACCAATACCGCCATCCTCCATAAATTCTGAGGAAGGAGAAACCCCCTTGAACGCACCCAGTGTCTGGTCGTAGCTGCGGCTTTCGCCTGTCAGGACATATCCTGCTTGAACGTAGTATCCGTCAAGGTTACCACCTTCGGCAGCATCCACGTCAGCCTCAACCCATTCCGATTGAAGAGAAAATGGTCCAAGCTTTAATGCTCCCTCAAGGCTAAGTACTTTTGTGTTGTCTACGTTCGAAATCTTGTGCTTCCAGTTTGGTGCAAGGGAATGATCACTGCTTAACTTGTATGTTGCTGTGTCATCGCCTCGATAACTGTAACCGATGCCCAGATGCATTAGGCGCGAGGCATCCTCACTCAAGTAAGGAAGTCCGCTTAATCTTGCCGTTGTGGCATACCCGTCACCCCTATAGTTTCCATATGAATCGTCAGCGCCTCGGAACAGGCCAACTGCAACTGAAACACGCGAACCCACAAAATTGTCATAAGCCATGATGCCAGCACTTCGGCTTGGAACCAGAAGATTTACATTTGCCCGCTCAATTGTTGAGTTGCTGTTGCTACTATTCAATTCCTCAAGGCTAAGAGGCTCCTTGAATTGACCGACTCGTAGATTACCTAAGACCGGGATATCCTTGATTCCGAAATAAACATCCTTGAAATCAGCATCGCCGCCTGCAAAATCATACTGCATTTTAAAATCATATCTCTCCCGAATCAGCCCGGAAACATAGATACGAGAACGGCGGAACTCATCACCGTCTTCCAGCAATTTTCCGCCAAACTCATCATCGCCGAAGAAGGCATTCTGCCAATGAATGCGCCCCCCGAATTTTAGCTTATTGTTACCGTCAGCGGATTCCAGGCGAAGGGTGTCCTTCCAGTAAACCTTGATTTCATTGTCATCTGCCTGGAGCGCAGCTCCCAGTGCAGTCGTCATTGCAATAGCGACAGTTATCTTATTTTTAGAGTTATATGATATAATTTTCATATGTAGCAAAACCGCAAGGGAGAAAATTTATACTACATTAACACTTGATAAAAGAGTATTAAAGCCACAATAATGTTACATTAGGCTAGCGCCCTGACAACCACTGACACACCGTGTGTAACAAATGGGTAACACGGCAAAGTTATTGTGGACATCCGTCAAATATTTGGCATTTTTATTTTATTGGCTATGGTGCCAAGTTTAATCTTATTAGTGTCTTAACACGCTTTAAGACGCCCCTTTAAAGGACCATTAACCAGTACTGTAAGATTATTATCCGGCGTCTCAGCCCTTAATACAGATGAAGGAACGAATTCTGACAATTGTAAAGATCCTCGGCGTTGCGGCCTGTCTCTACCTGTTTCTCGTCGGTATCGGAGGGATGGGGTATTCCTTCAAGCTGTTTGGCAAGGAGTTCTCGCAGAAGATCCTGGAGGCTACCTCTTCCCCGTTAATCGGCCTGTTCATTGGAATCCTGGCGACAACCATCGTGCAGAGTTCATCCACCACCACGAGCATCGTCATTGGGATGGTAGCCGCAGAGGCCATCGGAGTGCGCAGCGCCATCTTCATGATAATGGGCGCCAACATCGGCACCACGGTCACTGCCAAGCTCGTCTCGCTTGGCCACATCACGCGCAAGGCCGAGTTCCGCCGCGCCTTTGCCGCCTCTTCCGTGCACGACACTTTCAACCTCATCACCGTGAGCCTGCTCTACCCGCTCGAGTACTTCTTTAACATCCTCGAGGACTCAGCCACGTGGATGGGTCGTATTTTCGTCGACGTCACCGGCATCACGAAACCGGAGAACTACTTAAAGAAAATCACCGCCCCCGTAGTCGAGGGCCTCGCCGACCTACTCGACAAGATTCCGTGGCTAGTGCTGCTCGTGTCCGTCGTCATCACCTTCTTCATGCTCTGGGGCATCGTGAAGCTTCTCCAGAGCCTCGTGCTGAAAAAGCTCGAGACATTTTTTGATACCTACGTTTTTCGGAATTTAGCCATGTCCTTTGTAGTAGGTTTAATTCTGACCGTAATGGTTCAGAGCAGTTCCATCACCACATCATTGATTGTACCCCTCGCTGGAGCTGGCGTGCTCCGATTGCAACAGATATTCCCATTCACAATTGGAGCAAACATCGGAACCACTATCACCGGCCTTCTCGCCGCCCTGGCGGTAGCGGGCCAGCCGGGCATTGATCCCAAGTTCGTGCTCGCCGGCGCTACCGTCGCCTTCGCCCATTTCCTCTTCAACGCATCCGGGGCGATAATTTTCCTGCCGTTCAAGAGAATGCGCGAGCTTCCAGTTCTTGTCGCAGAGTGGATGGCAGAAGTGTGTAGCAAGAACCGTATTATTCCCATTGTATTCATTGTCCTGGTTTTCTATCTCATCCCCCTTGTGCTAACTTGGAGCTCTATTGCAAAGGCATTCGGAAAAGAGTAGTTTGCGTGAACAACAACAATAAACTGGCTTATGTGGAAAAAACTCATTGAATTATTTAAAAAAGACAACCTGTTTGAACAGGCCTACCAAGAAGCTTCCAAAATGCTCGACACCGATGCTTACATGTACGACGCCTCGGTTAATGCGTTGCGACACTCAGACACCGCAAATGTTGATTTCGATATTTACGATGCTGACAAGGGCGTAAACCGCAGCGAACGCGATGTCCGCAAAAAAGTGATGACTCACCTTGTCGTCTCAGGTGAAACCAACCTCGCCTCCGGCCTGGGCCTGGTAAGTGTTGTGATCGATATTGAGCGGATTGGTGACTACACAAAAAACATCTATGACCTCGCAGTCCACCACCCCCTACGGCTCAAGGGAGGCCCCGTTGAGGAGAAACTTCAAAATGTGGAAGCATTGGTGACATCAGATTTCAAGAGCATGATTGAGGTGTTCAAGGACCGGGACGAAGACAAGGCCCGGCTCATCATGAATAACTACAAGGAAGGCTTGTCCGACGCCTGCGAGGAAATTTCCAACTCCATACTGTCCGGGGCAGTCACTGGCCTTAACAGCTCGGACGCTACAGCCGTTTCCCTATACGCCCGGTTCCTGAAACGCATTGCCAGTCATTCCCGAAACATCGTCACCAGCGTTGTTAACCCGTTCCACCGGATTGGTTACCGCGAAAAATAAAAAATCTCACTACGGGATTTAGACCATGCGATTAAGCCGCCAATGTGCCGCCGAAGCCATCGGCACGTTCATCCTGGTTTTCGCCGGGACAGGTGCGGTTGTCTTTGGCGATATTTCCGGTGGTCTAGTCACCCCGCTCGGAATTGGATTGGTCTTCGGCCTTGTTGTCATGACCTTGATTTACACCTTAGGCGATATCTCCGGGGCGCACATCAACCCGGCTGTCACACTTGCCTTTTGGGCGTCCGGACAGTTTAAGGGAAAGGAAGTTACACCCTATATTCTCGCCCAATGCTCCGGGGCATTGTTGGCCAGCCTCCTGCTTCGAGTTCTGTTTGGCAATCACGCCGAGATGGGCGCCACCATTCCTAAAGAGGGATTGCTTTACCAATGCTTTATCCTTGAGATCATCCTTACATTTATTCTTATGTTCGTTATTTTGAATGTTGCAACTGAGTCAAAGGAGAAAGGAATTGTGGTCGGTATTGTAGTGGGCGGGGTGATTGCAATGGAGGCCATTCTCGCGGGTCCCATATCGGGAGCCTCGATGAACCCGGCGCGTTCACTGGGCCCGGCGGTGGCAAGCATGAACTTTACCGGATTTTGGATTTACCTTTTCGCCCCCACGCTTGGCGCCCTACTCGCCGTGCCCGCTTGGCGTTCACTCCGACCGGCTAAGCGCGACCCCTGAAACAACCAATCCGGAATCTAAATTTAGGATGGAAAAACAGGTCAAGCCACTCATTCTGATTCTCTGCACCGGTAACTCCTGCCGCAGCCACATGGCAGAGGGTATACTTCGGGAAGTTGCAGGGAATGTGCTAAATGTGCAGAGCGCCGGTTCAGATCCAACCGGCTCTGTTCATCCACTCGCCATCCTCACCCTCGGCAAGATTGGTATCGATATTTCCAGCCACACTTCAAAGCACATGAACGAATTTCTTTCGAGTAACGTCGAGACGGTAATCACCGTTTGCGACAATGCCGATCGAGCCTGCCCCTCCTTCCCCGGCCAGTCGTGCCGGCATCACTGGCCATTCCCCGACCCGGCCAAGGTCAAAGGCACAGAGGAGGAAATTCGGAATGCCTTCGAGCAGGTGCGCGACGAAATACAGCGCGTTTTCACCGATTACGGACTCAGCAGAATAAACGGCATTCAAGGACTACCGTCTTGACTCTCTTTCGATGTTTGGATTGCAGTGAAACGCCCTTTGCTTGTGACAATTTGCTTAGGAGAAACAAGGTCAAGCTGGCTGCTTCCCCGCGTCTTATCTAGCTCCACCCCTGCATAATAAAGCGCCGCCGCAACTACGGTCGAACAGGTATAACCGCCACCAATATCTGCCTGTGTTCTGGGTTTAAGGTTAGCATTCCCAAACCCTAATGAACTTAAGTCACCGTAAGACGCTCCTCCTTTCTCTTGAACAATGCTTATCCTTACAAATTCCAACAACCGATCTATATTAACGCGGCCCCAACCTTTCATTCGGTAAGCATCCCAATCACGACTTCCTAAATCATGAAGTTGACGCTTGATGTTCACTCCTTCAATTCCATTACAGGTAAACAATACCAATTTATCTTCTCCGCTCGGTTCACGCATCACCAAATCTAAATGTCCATATTTTAAGAATGTGTACCCAGCAGCATATTTTTGCCACTTTAGGAACAAATCCATACCCGCCTCTACTTTCCCTAAACGTGCTGCAATAAGGTCTCCTTCTCGCAAGAGGGCAGTCTTCTTCCGCAAACCCTCTTCACCAGTTCTTCGTCGGTATTCCGCGACAAGTCCGAACTCCATTCGATCCTCAGCTTCAGCCAAACGTGACGGCCTTGGCAAGAACGCTCGTTCAACCCATGCTGGCTTCTGTATAATCGCTGAGTCATTGATCAGGCAGCCACTGGTACAAATTAAACATATTGCACCCACACAAATGACAGTCAAATCCCGCATAATCTCCTAGCCCAAACGGCCACTTAAGGATCGACTTGAGTAAATGCCAACACAACACTTTGCCGTATGTCGGACACTTCGTGTAATGTGCTTTTGGTCGTGGGTAGCCTCCATGATGACTCCATCACCAGGGTTGTTATTAATCACCTCGCAAACAACTTGTCGACAGATGGATGCGAAGTCAATACACTCGATTTCATTGAAGATCCCTTGCCTCTCTTTAACCCAGACACTGTCTGGGAGCAGGACTACTACCTTTTGTTGAAGGAAAGAGTCGTCGAGGCGGATGTCATCGTGCTAGGCACACCAGATTACCACGGAAGCATCAGCAGCACGCTCAAAAACTTCCTCGACCACTTCTGGAAGGAGTTCACCGGCAAACTCTTCGCAACTATCGTTGCCTCCCACGAAAAGGGCCTCACCGTTCACGATCAGCTTCGCACAGTTGCCCGCCAGTGCTACGCTTGGTCGATGCCTTACGGCGTATCCTTTATGGAAAAAGTTGACGTCAAGAACGACCAAGTCGCCTCCGACGAACTACGCAACCGTCTCGAGATACTGCAGCACGACATCCAGGTTTACGGCCGCCTGCTCGCCAACCAGCGCGCCGCCGACCTCGCAGGTACCGCCCCCGGTTTCCTCGCCCAACTGCGGAATTAGCCAATCACTCAATCCGCTCGCCCCACTCCTTTTCCTTAAATCCGACAAGGCCCCGATCCCCGAAGATAACGAAGGGGCGTTTAATAAGGTTGCCGTTTTTTGAGAGAAGATCGATGGCGTCTTTTTTGCTCATATTGGGGAGCTTTTCTTTCAAGTTTAGATCTTTGTAGTCACCGCCCGAGGTGTTGAAAAGTTTTCGGATGTTACCGTCGTGGTTGGCGAGCATGGTTTTCAACTCGGCCTTAGTCGGCGGTTGTTCCCGGATCGGGATCAGTTCGTATCCCACCCCCTTCTCATCCAGATGTTTTATGGCCTTCCGGCAGGTGTCACAGTTTTTGTAGGCGTAAAACTTGAGTTTCACTTTTAGTTGATTGAAATGAAAAAGGCGGCCTCATGGGCCGCCTCTTCAAAATGGTGAAGCTGTTTATTGCGACAGTTTTGCGTGTACGGAGCAGGTTCCGTCTGTCCCGACCGGGGCGATGGAATATGACCCGCCACCTGGGCAGGTTGGCATACCGTCCTTGAAGTAAGCCCCCAACTGGCTCTCGCTCGGTGTGTCGCCGTCAGCCCGTTTTTCCTGTGTGGCCCACATTTCCTTGCTGCCATCGATTTGCTTCAACTGGGCGTGGCAGGCTGTCTTCTGTGCGTCTTTGCGCATCTTGCTGAAGTTGGGCACAGCCACGGCGATTAGCAGGCCGATGATGGCCACTACGATCATGATTTCCACCAGCGTGAATCCGCCGGCCCGCATTTGTTTAATCTTCATTTTATTCAAAGCTCTCATCCTGTCTCGTCAGCGCGGTTGGTACCAAAACCACGCTGGTTGTCAACCAAGTATTGAACTCCAGCATGCTCCTAAAGTTGCAGCAACTGTCAAAGCGTTTGGATGTCAATCAGGCCTCTTGGCCAAACTGTAACAGCGGATTTCGCGGTCGTTACGCAGGTAAACGCTTCGATTCGCAAAAGCAGGATGAGACCAGACGAGCGTCCGACCGCCAACCTTGTGTGTGGGCTCAATCAGCTTGGCTCGGCTGATTTCCTGATATCCAGCCGGACTCAGACGAGCAATGATCAACTCGCCATAGTCGTTTGCCAAAAAGTACCGGTTACCTTGCCTAACCGTGAAAACGTTGGCCCAACTGACCGGTCGTCCGCCTTCCGCAGGTGAGAATGTCGACCACAACTTTTCGCCATCAACCAAGCGTGCGCAAGAATATTTCCCGTTTGGCCCGCAGGCGTAAATTTGACCATCATGGATGAAGGCTGTGTTGTGCACCCCAGCTATACCGCGCCGGGTGTTGCCTTTCCAGAGCAACTTGGCCGTTCCACCATCTTCAGCCACTTCAACACAAGCAGAGACGCGGTTGTACCCCATAACGTAAACCCGGTTACCCTCCACTACCGGCTGACCAATCGACATGGCGTAGGTCGGCTTGATCTGCACCGACCAGTAAACCGTGCCGTCTTCGGGGTTGAGGGACTCCAGCGCATCACTGTGCCAAACCAGCAGTTGCTCCTTCCCTCCAATGAGCCTGACGATCGGCGGACAGTATCCGGGTTGTCCCGCGCTCAACGCTCGCCATAATTCCCTACCCGTCATCTTGTCAAAGGCAACGCAAGTAGTTCCTTCTCCCCCAACGATGCAGATCAAGCGCTCCCCGTGCACAAGCGGATGGGCTGCTGTGCCCCATTCCGGAATCTCCAACCCGTAATCCTTCTTGAAATCACGACTCCAATGCACCACACCGGTCTTCGAATTAAGACAAAACAAGTTTCCCTCCGCACCCAGCGCATACACGCGTGCGCCGTCCACGGTGGGAGTCGCCCGGGGGCCTATCGCATAGGCCGCCACAGTCGTGTACGGACAGTCCCACTCGTGTGACCAGAGCAGTTTCCCATCGGATTCGTTCAGGCAAACTAGGCGCTCCCTGCCAGGCAGGAGCTTGCGGACAAAGTTAATGTTGCGCGGCGGCGTGTCTTCATGCAGCAATCTGGCCTTGTCCGGATTCACCTCCGCAGCCAGGCGGTCCATCACGAACACCTGCCCTTGCGCGACGGCCGGACCGGAATACCCAGCGCCCAGTTTACTTTCCCAGCGAAGCTTGGGGCCTCCTTCAGGAAAACGTTCAATGATCCCCTCCTCGCGCCACTCCGCATCGCGGTTTGCGCCCAGCCACTGCGGCCAATCTTCAGCTTGGGCAAGCGATGAAAAGGCAAGCCAAGCCAGTACGAGCCTCATGAAAGCGGATTGTAAGGAGGATGACATCGACACATTAAAGGGTCGCCAAGAGGTGCTTGTCAAACCACTCCCCGACCGTCTGCACTTCCGCAGGTTCCGCCTTCCATCCATGATCCTTGCCGGGCATAACGAGCAGTCTCGCCTCGACGCCGGCCGCCTTGAACTTGGGCATAATCCGGTGCGCCTGCTGAATCGGCACCAGTTTGTCGGCGTCGCCGTGGATGATCAACGTGGGTGCATCCCCCTGCGAGACGTGGGTAACGGGGGCGACTTCGCGGAACTTCACCCTCTTTTCAGCCTCGTCGGTAACACTCCCAAACCAATTCTGATCGCTATCGTAATGGTGGAAATCGAGCGCTGCTAAACACGGATTCTTTCCGTTTAAAATTTCACGGATGTACTTGTCGAAGTGTTGCCCAGACTTCCCGTAGTTCAGGAAATCTGTTGGCGGAAAATAAGCCACAACAGCCTGTACTCTGCTCGGTTGCTTTTCGATCGGATCATTCGCTTTAGGGTCGCCTCACAGTCCGTCGGTTCCCTGCATCAATGACAAATGCCCTCCTGCCGATCCACCGAATATTCCAATCCACTCCGGGTCAATGCCGTAGTCCTTTACATTGTGGCGGATAAAACGTACCGCTCGATGCATGTCTTCGCGGATTTCCGGAATTGTGTATTTTGGTTGACTCCCGTGAACCACAGCGAACAGTGTTTATCCCGGCTTGATGAGTCCCACCCAATTCAAACGATTGGCCATCCCGTCAATTTTATTTTGCGCGCTGAACCATCCGCCGCTGACGACAAACACGATTCCGCAATTATATTGCGCTTGGCCAAGGGTTGAAAAACGTCGAGCGTCAGGGCCAAGCAGAGCTTCCGCTCGTAAATGATTTCCTTCTCCCGCTTAAAAAGGCTCTCGTCTGCAAATCCAATCGAAGAGCGGGCAAAAACGAGGACGACAATCAGAAATGGAAACGTACACTTCATAGAAAGAAGAAACTGATACCGCATGCCCGCAAACAATTGCAAGTTTGTAACAAAACGCAGCAAATAAAAAGGCCCAGCGACGAATCGGCGGAGTCGTCACTGGGCCGGGAGGAACTGAGGATAAACCTCACTCAGAGTTCGGAGAACTTTGCGGGAGCAGGTTTGAGTGTCAACAAAAAAACGAAATAAAACACCAATAACGCAGCAAGCCAGCAAGCGTTAACGTTATAGTTCAATATATAAAACCGATCCTTGCTTTCAAAACGCTCTGTGAAAGTAATTGATGGTATTCACTGTGCTCTCACATTTTCTCTGTGGTAATTCATGCTGATAGGACGTTTCTTCCTCCTGAATTTCTGGTTCGTCAGTCTTAATCTTCGTGTGCAATTCAGTTTCCGGCTTAACGCCGGTATGTCCTTTTCAATCGATGACGCAATTCTGTCGAACAGTCCCATTGTTTAGCACGGTCAGCAACTTGAGGTCGATGCCGACCAGTTGTCTTGTAAAATGGAAACTGCCTCACCGGTTTTACCCGGCCTGTCAGGATCAAAAAAGAAGAACGCGAGGTCGGCGCTCACGGCGTATTTCCAGAAGTAGGAGCTACTGGCGGAGTCTATCATACCCGGACTGTTGGGCAATGTCAGTTGCCGGAGGTTTTATGACCGATAAACCTTGAACTGGAGCTTGGCGCGGAACTTCGGGCCGAGGTTGGCCAAGTCATGATCAACCAGCTAGGGGTTCGACACCAGCGTCTGCCCATCGAGCGTTTCCGCTTCCTCCCCGTAGATCTCCGGATCCTGGCTCTGGTATGGGAGGATGGTCCATTCAGACCTCGAGAGTCAGACAGTCCCAAGTTAATCTAGGATACTAAGAAAGAATCTGAACCTACTAGAACTCGATGAAACTCTTGAATTTGTACCCGGCGACCTTGAATAAAAGATTTACCGGATTTGGATCTGCCGGCATGGCGGCAGTCTATTTCGGAAAGCTGAAAACAGATTGGCCGGTCGCTTGTTTAAAAACGGGATGGCGAGCCGGTCGCTATTCCGTGCTGCTATCCTGAGGGGTTGGATTGGGCTGGCACAGCGCTTTTGCATCTAGCAACAGGGAGAAAACCTCGTGAAGGCGGCTTGGAATCTGGATATCCCCATCCAGATGCTCGTACTTATCCATCAGAAATTGACGCGGATGTGTCGGGAGGTCGTAGAGATCGACCAATCGCATGCCCCAAGTTTCGAAATAGGGAACATCGATTGATTCGAAAGAAATCAGTTCGACCTCACGGTGGCGGGAATCTTGATAAATTTTGCCGTAGAGTCGGTTCACCGCTTTCGAGTCACCTTCAAGGACTTGGAGGAACCGGTCTCCAGAGAGCAAAAGAAGCCCGGTGATTTTATCGCGAAGATTGTTCTTGGAGGATCTCTTCACGAGCGCCTTGATAGCGTCGTTGGAGACGATCTCCTTAGATGAGATGCTTGAATAAATTAACCGGCAGCGACTCACAGGGAGGATGCTTAAACGATCTTATCGCAATAGGCGAGAAGGGATTTTAGCCGAAAATTCATTCTTTTAGAAGGGGTCGAGGAAGAGAGGGCGCTCGGTTAAGGGATCAGCGTGAACCCGTCATGCTGGATTACTGAATATCGGCCCGGTGATGTCGTAGATGAACGAAGATTTTGCCCAAGAAACAGAACCATTGGCGACCTCGGCACTTCCTTGTCGCTGACAGGCAGATTGAAATGCTAGTGACTGGCCAGCAACGACAACGTTTTGGCGTAGATCTCCCGGAAGTTACGTTCAAGTTTTAAAAGATCATCCATTGCGAGTGCCAAGCCAATAGGTTATGGCCTTATAATCGTTGCACTACCACTCACAAAAAAAAATGAACTGGACGAGCAGCTAAATGAGATTCACATCGGCTCGGGTTGACGCTAGGCTGCACGGCCATGAGTCTGAAGGAGGAAATGACCGACTTGGCTAAGGACGCCCGCTCGGCCTCTCGCCGCCTGTCCAGCCTGTCCAGCGACGACAAAAACAAATGTCTTCTCGCTATGGCCGATGCCATCGAAGCCAACATGCCGGCGGTCCAGAAGGAGAATGCCCGGGACATGGCAGCCGGCGCGGAAATGGGATTGCCCAAGCCGATGCTAGATCGTCTACTGCTGGACGAAGGGCGCATCTTCGGCATGGCCGCCGGCCTCCGCGAAGTCGCCGTATTACCCGACCCGGTCGGGCGAGTGATCGAGGAGCGCTCACGGCCCAGCGGCCTGAAACTCACCAAGGTCGCTTCACCGATCGGCGTGATCGTCATCATTTACGAGTCACGCCCCAACGTCACCGCCGACGCGGCAGGCCTCTGTTTCAAGTCCGGCAACGCAACGATTCTTCGCGGCGGCAAGGAGGCTATTCACTCGAACCAAATTATTGCAAAGATCATGGTCGAGGCAGCGGCCGGAGCTTTGCCTGCTTTCCCTGCGAACGCTATACAGGTCGTGCCGACGACCGATCGCGGTGCCATTCCAGAGCTGCTTTCGCTGACGCGCTTCGTTGACCTCTGCATTCCCCGCGGCGGCGAGAGTCTCATTCGTGCCGTAACCGAGTGCTCGCACGTGCCAGTCATCAAGCATTACAAGGGCGTTTGCCACGTTTATATTGACGCCGACGCCGACGCCGCGATGGCGGAGGAAATCGTCTTGAACTCAAAAGCACACCGGCCCGGGGTTTGCAACGCCGCCGAGACGCTGCTGGTTGACAAGTCCGTCGCCACCGACGTGCTGCCCCGCTTGTGCAAGCGCCTAGCCAAGGCCAACGTCGAGTTGCGCGTCGACAAACCGACACAAGCCTTGCTCGACGGCACTGGCATCGAGGTCACCCCGGCCTCCGCCGACGATTGGGACGAGGAATACCTCGACCTCGTGCTGGCGGTGAAAATCGTGGATGGCATCGGCGAGGCGATCGAGCACATCAGCACGCACGGCTCGGGCCATACGGAAACGATCGTCACCGGCGACCCGGCGGCGGCCAAACGTTTCCAGACCGAGGTGGATTCCTCGACGGTTTTCTGGAACGCCTCGACCCGCTTCAGTGACGGCATGGAATTCGGGATGGGCGCGGAGATCGGCATTAGTACCGACAAAATCGGCGCGCGCGGCCCGATGGGCTTGGAGGAGTTGACCAGTTACAAATGGCTTGGAGTCGCAGACGGTTTGATTCGTAAATGACAGTCTGTTTGCTAATTAATAAATGCGTTAACATGCTTCGAGAAGTTGGCATCAAGTCGCCACTGGCTGATGTCGAGTGGCTGGCTTCTGACATTTTCAAGTGCCGCCGATCGGAACTCGCCCTTTATGCGCACAAGATGCCGACTCACGAGCAGGTCGATCGAATGCTGAAAAACATCAAGCGCCGCCTGGATCGCGAACCATTGCAGCATATTCTCGGCATCGGCGATTTTTACGGCTACGAGTTCCGGGTTAGCTCCGACGTGCTGATCCCCCGCCCGGAGACCGAGACGTTGGCGGAGTTGGCCCTGGGTTTTCTGCAACCACTCACCTCCCAGATCGTCTTCGATCTTGGTACCGGCAGCGGGTGCATTGCCATCACGCTGGCTAAGCGATGTCCCGGCCTGAAAGTCATCGCCTCTGATGTGTCCGAGTCGGCGCTCAACCTGGCCAAACTAAATGCCGAGACGTTCAATGCAATCGAGCAGGTAGAGTTCCGCGAGGCCGACGGCTTAGCCGCCTTGGTCGAGGGTGAACAAGTCGACTTGATCGTCTCGAACCCTCCGTATATTCCGTCCGGTGACATCAGCAGCCTGCAACCCGAGGTTCGGTACTACGACCCGCACCTCGCGCTGGACGGCGGCGAGGATGGCCTGCAGTTTTACAGGCTGCTCGCTGCCGAGGGGCAATCCCGCTTGAAGCCCGGCGGCAAACTGATGGCGGAGTTCGGTGACGGGCAGGAATCGGCCATCGAGGGCTTGTTTGCCCAAGCCGCCTGGCCAAACGTGGAAACCACCAATGATCTGACTGGCAAGCCCCGAATCGTGATTGCCTCCGCAGGGCAATAGCGCAACACTGCCCGCCGACAAACGCTCATGGATTGCCTGGTAATCAATGGAGGGACGCCGCTCAAGGGCGAAGTCAAAATCAGCGGCGCAAAAAACGCCGCCCTGCCGCTGATGGCGGCGACGTTGTTGACGAGTGATGAGTGCGTTTTGCGCAATCTGCCCAACCTCAGCGACGTTCAGTTCATGGCGCGGATCTTGAAATCGCTCGGCGCATCGGTCGAGATGAACCGGGGAACGATCCGTGTCAGGGCAAGAAAAATAGATGGTTTCGGTGACTACGACTTGATCCGAAAAATGCGCGGCTCGATCTGTATTCTTGGGCCGCTCATGGGACGCCTCAACGAGGCCAAGGTGTCGATGCCTGGAGGCTGTGTCATCGGCGCGCGCCCGATCGATCTGCATCTCAAAGGCATGCGCGACTTAGGCGCAAAAGTCCGCGTCGAGGCCGGTTACGTGCACGCCAAGGCCAAGAGGCTGATAGGCGGCGAGAGCTTCCTCGGCGGCCGTTGCGGCCCCACGGTTCTTGGCACGGCCAACATGCTGATGGCCGCGAGCCTGGCCAAGGGAAAAACACTCATTCACAGCGCCGCCTGCGAGCCGGAGATCGAGGACTTGGCCAAGTTCCTCAACGCGATGGGTGCAAAAATATTCGGCGCCGGCAGTCCGACAATCACTATCCAAGGCGTGCGACGACTCAGGGGAGCGGAGCACCGGGTGATCCCCGACCGGATCGAAGCGGCAACCTACGCCCTCGCCGGTGCAGTGACGAACGGCGACGTGACGCTGCGCAGTTGCCAGCCCAGCCACCTCAGCGCGGTCCTCGACAAAATGCGTGAGGCCGGCGTCAGAATCGAGTCCGGGCGCAACACCCTTCGCATTCGCCCCGCCAAACAGTTGCGCTCGGTGGACATCACCACCATGCCGCACGCCGGTTTCCCGACCGATGTGCAAGCACAAATGATGGTACTCATGCTCAAGTCGCCAGGGATCAGCATCATCACCGAGCGGATTTTTGAGTCGCGCTTCATGCACGTGAACGAGTTGGCGCGGATGGGTGCGGACATCTCGATCGAGGGGCCAAGCGCCATTGTCAAGGGCGGCCAACCGCTTAGCGGTGCGGATGTCATGGCGAGCGACCTCCGCGCCTCTGCAGCTTTGGTTTTGGCCGGTATGGCGGCCAAGGGCGTCACTCGTGTCAATCGCGTTTACCACATCGATCGAGGCTACGAAAATATCGACGGCAAACTCCGTGCGCTCGGCGCGAACATTTCGCGCGAGCCGGGCCAATGAGCGTCAAGCCCCCAATGCCAAACACCAAACAACCGCTCACCAGCGGCTTGACCCAGGCCGCTACCTCCGGCGTTCCCAGCTAAAACCTCTAGGCCACGCTGCCCAAGACTGAACGGAAGGCGAAAAACAGGGCGGAAATTATCTGCACGCAGGAACTGTTCGTCTCCCAATATTTTCGTCGGATCGAGAATCACGAAAACTCTGCCATGGCCGAGGCAATCAGCGACACATCGGAATAAACCATCGCCAATGCAGCCCAATAATAAACGGTCTTGCTCTGCGAGCTCCACTTGCCCAAAGTAGAAGTGACTCGCACACATTGGCCGTTCCTTCACGACCGGCGCATCGATGCGTACGAAGATTCAACCCGCAGATTGATCAATGAATGACACACCCGATGAAACAAAACCGCTCGCTTGGATAACCGGAGCCGGTGGGCTTATCGGCAGCCACAACGCACGCGCCGCTTCGGTGCATGCACTGGGCTGGCGGGTTCGTGCATTGATGCGTGACGACTTCGATTTGACGGACTTCCCGGAAGTTCAACGGCAATTCGAGGCCGACCTGCCGCAACTCGTAATTCACTGCGCCGCGATGAGTGACCCCACGGTTTGCGAGACGCAACTCGCTCAAACCCGGTTCGTAAACCGGGAGGCGACATTTTTCCTTTCTGGCTTGGCACAGGACATCCCAATGATCTTTTTTTCGACGGACCTAGTGTTCGACGGCAAACACGGGCACTACACGGAGGAAGACGAACCGTCGCCGCTGACGGTGTACTCCCGTACCAAGGCGGAGGCGGAAGCGTTGGTTCTCGCCAATCTGCTGCATAGCGTGGTGCGCACGTCGCTCACCGTCGGCAAATCTCCAAGCGGCGATCGCGGCGTTGAGGAACAACTCAGGCATCGCTGGGCCAAGGGCGACACCGTGAAGTTGTTCGCCGACGAGTATCGCAGCCCCATCCCGGCAGAAGTCACCGCCCTCGCAACCTGGGAACTCGCCTTGGCCAAGCGACCCGGCCTGTACCACTTGGCCGGCAGCCAGCGGATGTCTCGCCTCGAAATCGGCCGGGCCATCGCCAAGAGAAATCCAGAGTGGAATCCAAATATCGAGTCGTGCAGCCTGCGTGACTACGATGGCCCGCCAAGGGCAGCCGATACGTCACTCGATTGCAGCAAAGTCCAGCAACTTCTTTCGTTCCCGCTGACAGGGCTGTCCGAATGGCTTGGATTCAGCGCAACACAACCAGCATGAAGCCGTATCGCGGCCGCGTCGCCCCAACCCCCACCGGTCTGCTTCATCTTGGCCACGCGCAGACGTTTTGGATAGCCCACCAACGAGCACGCCAAGCCGACGGCAAACTGGTGTACCGGACGGAAGACCTCGACCCGCAACGGTGCAAAACTAAATTCGCGGATGCCGCTCTGGAAGATTTAAAATGGCTGGGCATTGACTGGGACGAAGGACCGGACTGCGGCGGCGAATACACGCCGTACATCCAAAGCCAACGGATCGAGCGTTACCGTGAACTCTTCGAAAAACTGAAAACTCTCGGCTTGGTTTACCCTTGTCGATGCTCACGCAAGGATGTGATGGAAGCCGTAACGGCACCGCACGAAACCGGCGAAGAGCCGCTTTACCCCGGAACTTGCCGCCCAGCTATTGGCCAAGCAGTCACTTTCGAAATAGACACTGTACCCCGAGTCAATTGGCGGTTTCGCGTGCCAAGCGCAGAGGCGGTTGCATTTGAAGACGTCCGCCTCGGGCAACAGTCATTCACCGCCAACAAGGACTTCGGCGACTTCGTTTTATGGAGGCACGACGATGTGCCCAGTTACCAGTTGGCCGTGGTGGCCGACGATCACGACATGCGCATCACCGAGGTTGTTCGCGGCGAGGATTTGCTCAAATGCACCGCCCGCCAACTGCTCGTTTACCATGCACTTGGCTGGGAAGCCCCGGTGTTCCATCATTGCCCCTTGGTCACCGATGAAGACGGCGAGCGCCTGGCCAAGCGCCACGACTCACTAAGTTTGAAAGCCATGCGCGAAGCCGGTCTCACACCGGAAATGATCCGGGCAAAATTCATTGAATAGCGCTCTACACCCACAAGTCTTTGTTTGCTATCTGGCAGAAAAATCAGGTTGCGAAAACGGGAGTTCCCAGTAGAATTTAAGTAACTGCGAACGCACAATCTTTTTAGGCCAAACGATGTAAAACAATGAAACAGTCTTCGACGATTTACGCATCATTAGCGGCTGCGATGGCGATAATTGCCGCGCCGCAGGCCAAGTCGCTGCCCACTCCGTCGCAACGGTTTGGACACGAGGCAAATGGATATGTAGCGAGTTTCCGGAAGCACGTGATTCCACTGCTTGGTGTCCGGGGCTGTAACGGGAGGGAGTGTCACGGTTCCTTCTCCGGCAGGGGTGGTTTTCAACTCTCGCTCTTCGGCTACGAGTTCGACAAGGATCACGAAGAGATCGTTCGCGACGAGGACGAGATTCGAGTCAACCGCGACCAGCCAGAAAACAGCCTCATCCTCATGAAACCCACCATGCAGGAAAAGCACAAGGGCGAACTGCGATTTAAAAAAAACAGCTGGGAATACCGGCTTCTTTTGAGTTGGATATTGGATGGTGCAAAAAACGATTCAAAACTGACCCCGGAATTCGAGCGTCTCGAAATCGTCCCCCCTTCGTTGCGTTTCACCGAGTCCGGCCAATCACAGCGGCTTCAGGCGATCGTCCACTGGAAGGACGGTTCAATCGAGGACATCACCGAGTTGACTCGGTTTCGCAGCAACGATGAATCGATCGCCACTGTGAACGAGATCGGTGTTACCACCGCCACCGGTAGAGGTGACACACACATCATTGCCTTTTACGACAACGGCATTCAACCGGTTCCGGTTTACCTGCCCGTCTCCGACAAACTGGGCGACGCCTACCCCGAAGTTCACGCCACAAGTGAAGTGGATCAATTTATCCTGGCCAAGCTGAGAACGCTGGGGATCGTACCGTCCGAAAAATGCACCGATGACGAATTCCTGCGTCGAGTAAGTCTCGACCTCACCGGTTCGCTTCCGCTCCCGGATGAGATTCGATCCTTCGTCGCCAGCAAATCCTCCGTCAAGCGCTCGAAGAAAATCGATGAACTGCTCAAGCGGCCCGCTTATGCTGCGTGGTGGACTACCAAGCTTTGCGACTACACCGGAAACAACGCCCAGAATCTGAACGATCCCGTTTTCCGGAACGACATGGCTCGCCAGTGGTACGAGTGGATTTATCACCGCGTGAAAACCAATGTGCCATATGACCAAATTGCGGAGGGGTTGATCATGGCGACCAGCCGCCAAAAGGGCGAAAGTTTTCAACATTTTGCGACGGGAATGAGCCATTACTACAAAAAAGAGAATCCGGTTCCTTTTCACACCCGCGAGTCAATGCCTTTTTACTGGAGCCGCAGAAACGTCCGCAAACCGGAGGAAAAAGCACTCAGTTTCGCCCACGCCTTCCTTGGCGTCCGCATACAGTGTGCACAATGCCACAAGCACCCTTTCGACCAATGGACACAGCAGGATTTTAAAAAGTTCCAGGCTTTCTTCGCGCCCATCCAATACAAGGCGAATACGCCGAAGGGCGAGAAAGGTTCCGTTATGAATTACCAGTCGCTGATGAAAGAAATCGAGCAGTTTGTCGGCTACGACAAGAAAAAGAAAAACAACAAGAAGCAATTGCGTGAGGAGATTCGGAAACGCGCAAATGCCGGCAAACCTGTTCCATGGCAGGAACTCCACATCGTCAACACAAAGCCGAGATCCAAGGGCGGCAAAAACAACAAGAAGCAGAATTACTCAAGACGCGTGATCACGCCAAGTGTACTTGGCGGTGAGGATATTCACTTAACCGAGTACGATGATCCGCGCCAACCGCTGATGGACTGGCTTCGATCCGGGGACAATCCCTACTTCGCCCCGGCGTTCGTCAACCGTGTTTGGCACAACTATTTTGGCCGTGGCATTGTTGATCCCGTGGACGACATGAACCTGGCCAACCCGCCCTCCAACAAGTCATTGCTCGATCACCTAGCCAAGGGCTTTACCCAAAGCGGCTACAACATGCAATGGCTGCACCGCACCATTCTGAACAGCGACGCCTATCAGCGCAGTTGGCGTCCCAACGACACGAACAGGCATGACGAACGCAACTTCAGTCGCATGACCATTCGCCGGTTGCCCGCCGAGGTTGTTGCGGATGCCATCACACAGGCCACCGCCTCGAAGTCCCGGGTTGACGCCATGACTGCCACCTCAAAGGATCGCACCATTGGCCCGGACACTTTGTCCAAAAACAACAAGAAGAATACCTCCTCTCTGAATTATGCGTTGTCGGTTTTCGGCAAGCCGGACCGGACGGCAAATTGCGACTGCGAACGCTCCAACGAGCCCACGCTCCTTCAAGCTATCTTCACGCGGAACGACCCTGCGATGAACTTGTTGCTCGATGGCAAAAATCGGAAAAGCAAGGGCTGGATTCAGGAAATTAACGAGTGGTACTCCGGTAAAACGAAGTCAACAGCACAAGGCGCAAAAAGCAGCCAACATAAGGTTCTGGTCGGGCAGCGAAAGAAACTCATGGCCAAGGCCCCACAAAAACCTGCGAACAAGCAAAATGCACGGGCCTTGCAGCGTTATCGGATTTCCACAAAAAGCTACAGCCAAGCGCTCAAGGAATTAAACCAGAAAATACGCAATCTTAATGGCGGCCAACCAAAACAACCCGCGAACACTCGACGCCCAATCACCGAGCGGGAACTTGACCGACTGATCAACGAAACGTTCCTCAGAACCTTAAGCCGTTTCCCTACCGAGACGGAACTCGCCAAGGCACGTGTTGATGTGGGGGGCTCAATTGACAAGATTGCCGGCGTGAAAGACCTGCTTTGGGCGCTGCTCAACACCAAGGAGTTCCTGGCGAACCATTAATTACGAACGTCCGAACCATGAAACATAAACTTTGTTGTGACGGAATCCTTCGACGGGATTTCCTCAAGGCTGGTGCTCTTGTCGGAACTGGGCTTGGCCTGTCTGATTACTTGAGCTTGGCTAAAGCGGGCTCCGTTGCCGGCAAAGCCAAGGCGGCTATTTACGTGCGCTTGGCCGGCGGACCCAGCCACATGGATACGTTTGACATGAAACCAGACGCCTCGGACACGCACCGAGGTGAATTCAAGGAAATCAGCACCAACGTGCCGGGCATCCGAATTTCCGAGCATCTTCCGAAACTCGCCAGGTGCGCCGACAAGTATGCCATTCTTCGAGGCGTCAGCCACACCTTGGCGGCGCATCGGTTGGGCGCTGAATACCTGATGACCGGGAATCGTCCCCTACCCTCGCTGAAGTATCCGACTTACGGCGCCGTGATCAGCAAGGAACTCGGTGGCCCAAGGGACATTCCCCGTTCTGTGGCCATTCCAAAAGGAGCCGTAGCGCCGACCGGTTTTCTCGGCTTGGAATATGGCCCACTCGAAACCGGGGCCACACCCAAGGCCGGTCAACCGATGAACATACGGGGCCTCTCACTCTCCAATGGCCTGACCTTGGCCGACATCGACCGCAGAGACAGCTTGGTGAAGCGGTACGACACCGCTTTTGGTTCGTTCGCCAAGGAGGACAAGGTGCTGAGCGGCATGGATGAGTTCAGCCAAAAAGCCTACGAGATGATGCGCTCCGGTCGTACCCGGAAGGCGTTTGACCTAACGCGCGAGCCCGCAGCCATTTCTGGTTTGTTCGACGACGGCAATTTCTCCCAAAGCTGCCTGCTGTCCACTCGCCTCGTCGAGGCCGGCGTGCGCCTGGTTTCAATTCAATTCGGCGGCTGGGACACCCACAGGGACAACTTCAACCGGCTCAAGGACAGCAATCTGCCCAACCTCGACGACGGCTTGGCCGGTTTGTTCAGGGCTTTGGACTCGAAGGGGTTACTGAACTCGACCGCCGTTTTTGTAACCGGCGAATTCGGCCGGACGCCCAAGATCAACCAACGCGGAGGCCGCGACCACTATCCACGCGCAATGTTCTGCCTGCTTGCCGGCGGAGGCATGCAGGGCGGCCAAGTGATCGGCGCCTCAGACGCCAAGGGCGAGGGTCCGAGGGATCGCGTCATCTCACCCGATGACGTTGCCGCCACATTTTACCACGCACTAGGAGTTGACCACACAAAGGAATACCACACGCCGACCGGCCGACCGGTGATGATCGTACGGCACGGTAAACTGATCCCGGAGTTGGTGTAACACCCGAAACCACAAACTCTTTCCCCCGCGCTTGCGAAGCGGTTTTTGCTTCGCAATGTTTTTTGTCTCGCAAAACCCCAGGAATCTTGTCTTCAATCCCCTGCTTTTCAGCACCATGAACGAACAGATTGTCATCCTTGATTTTGGTTCCCAATACACGCAGGTGATCGCCCGGCGCATCCGCGAGTGCAAGGTTTACTCAACCATTGTCCACTACAACACGCCCGCCGCCGTTATTGCGGAAATGAACGCCAGCGGGATTATCCTCTCCGGGGGTCCGTCCAGCGTTTACGCCAAGGATGCCCCATTGCCAGACAAGGCGGTTTTCAAACTGGGCATCCCCGTTCTCGGCATCTGCTTCGGGTTGCAGGTGATGGCCAGGTTTTTGAAGGGCAAAGTCGAGCGCGGCCAAAAACGGGAATACGGCAAGGGAACGCTTCGCGTGAAAAACGCCCAGTGCCGACTCTTCGACGCCTTGCCAAGGGAACTGCAGGTTTGGAATTCACACGGCGACAAACTCACCAAGCTGCCGGACGGTTTCAAGTCGGTGGCCACCACTGAGAACTCCGGGTTTGCGGCAATCGAGAATGCTAAGGCCCGTTTTTACGGGCTT
>Ga0302134_10000021_pt1 | contig 40986 bp, 37 predicted proteins | sample CB9_SCM_MG_FD_203123 | JGI IMG/M metagenome (GOLD analysis project Ga0302134, IMG submission 203123) | Marine microbial communities from Western Arctic Ocean, Canada - CB9_SCM | ecosystem: Environmental > Aquatic > Marine > Oceanic | place: Canada: Western Arctic Ocean | collected 2017-09-19
GTTTCCAATGCGCCTCTTTTCGTCAATTCACACTTGGGTGGGTTACATAGTAAATTGATTAAATTTACGGGTTGGTGTGAATTGACGAAAAGAGGAGCATTGGAAACCGAGCACCAAATGTGGGACGCTACAGGTACAACCACATGACAACCACACGACAATGTCTATCGGGCATACACATGCACCCACTGTCTTCATTCACGGCCCGCGACAAACACTTCGGCCAAGTCCGCCAAGCTTTCATTCTTCGCATCGACCGACGAATGGCGGTTGAGAAGAAGCTGCAAGATGCTATGATTTCTCAAACCGAGCACAAACTCATGCAAGTGAGGGCATTTCGAATGCAAAGAACCGTGTTGGTGTCTTCGACTCGACACGAACGAAAACCATAGCCTGGGAGGCTGTCTTTCGGGAGTTCGCCCGACGGGAACAACTCCCCGCCAAACCGACTGTTCGCCATAGCCGCTTGCTCTTCCGCCGCGCTGCGCCGTCGCGCTTGGTCGCGGCGGGCGACGTCGAGGAGGTCGCGTCGCGAGTGCACCGCCGACCTCGCCACCATGAGGTCAAGCAGACGTTTCAAGGCGTAAACCTTGATGCCATTCGTATGCGTTTTGTCGTCGGGGACCTCGTGGATGTCGTTTACCACCCGTGCAAACACGTCGAGTCCGACGTTGCACGTGTTTCTAATGGACAGCAGCGTGCTCTTCCACCAAATGTCCAGGTCTTCTTCACTCGTCGCTTGGATTGACGCCCTCGACGATGAAATTGTGGTGCTCGCCGACGACGAGAACAATGTCTCGATCTCAGAAGTCTCGTCGCACGGGACGTCTATCAAGAACGATCGACCAAGCGCGGCAGAAAACGGCGTCAGAAGTCCACCGTCGTAGACAAAGTGCTGTTTCTCAGCGGCGCTCGCTCGCCGGGCGCGCTTTTTTTGATGTGTCGGGGTGTTCACATCGACGTTCTCGTCGTCGGACTCGTTGTTGTTGTCGACCTCGGGAGGAGGACGTTTCGTGACGACGATCGTCGTTCGCGAGCACCCGAGCGAGGCCGCGAGCTTCTGGAAGAGCTCGATGGCGTCGGTTTGCATGGATGGTTTGGTTACGACGGCGTAGCAACCCCGACGCCCGACGATCGAGTCTACGAGGGCGTAGTCGACCGTGGGAGTTTGGCCACACACCAAAGCGAAGACAGCCGTGGGGTGACGGGCGCAGCAAGCGTCTACGTGGGTTGCCAGGTTTTCCTTCTGGTCTTTGGCGTGAGTCGCTGGGGAGAAGGCGGAGATGGCAAGGATCACAGAAGTCGCGTTCTTAGTTTTCTTCTTGTCGAGGGCTTTCACGGCCGCTTCCATACCGACAGAGTGGCACGTCGAACTGTGCAGCGACGAAGGCTTCAGATGCTTAAAAATCTGTTGGGTGTCGATCTTGGCGGCCGACTGGAACAACCCATCGTTCAGGACAAGCGCTTCCTCCCCCCCGGTGATCACAAAAACCACGTTCACATTCGTGGGCTCCAACAAACTGGCCGACAGCACCGACGCGAGCCCAGTGATGAGCTCCTTGATGACTTCCAGATGCGGATAGATAGACGCCGAGCCGTCGACGACGACGGCCAGGTTCGTGATCCGAACATCGGCAGGAACGCAAATCGACGGGTGCACGCAGAGGCGCGTCCACTCCTGCTCCCCGCCTGTCTGGTATTTGGCGGCAGTTGCGCTCGAACGGTCCAAAAATCCAAGTTTACGTTTCATCTGATTGAACGTCCGTTTGTCGGTAATCGGATAGTCGAGCTGTAGCGTTCTTGTGTGTGTTTGCATGTTTCGCTCGATGTATAAAACAACACACCGGTTCACTCTCCGCCGGGTGCTGGTCTACTGTCAGTCCCCAGAATTTTTTACAAGAAAGCATCAACAACCGCTTCAACCACTGACACTAAAACGCTTGGTGAGAGCTCGAGGCCCTCGGCGTGGAAGTCGTCCCCGCGCCGCCGGTCGGCGTCGACAAAGCAGCCCAACACACCCGAAATCCTCCCCGGATCAAATTCATCACACAAAAAAGCCGACAAGACCGCCACGCGCACCAGCGGGAGCTTCCATTGCTTCGTTGCCTCGGCCTCGCGCAAGGTAGCAGCGAGACAGCTCTCAATATTGGTGACAGCATGCGTGGTCTGCGCGAGGAGCGCCTCGGCTTTCGCAGACGTTTTCTTCTGTATTATAGAGCTCAAAACGGTGGTAAATTCGTGCGTGTTTAGACGCACGTTCGCAATCGACTTTGAAAGCTCTTTGGCCGAGTGACGATCGAAGATCATCTCGATTGCATCGTTTGGTGAAGCGAAGGAGCATACAAAAACCGCAGTTAGTGTTTCCTTGACATCCAATTGACGAGTCACGCACGCGACGACTCTCCGCTGGCTCGCTGCGACTATTTCCTGCTTCAGTGCGACGACGTCGCTCATACTAAAGGGACGCTATATTAATCTGGTCCTTGCAAACGTCGAGTGCATAGCGCCCGCCTATGATGTCGATTGCAATGATCGTTTCTATGGCGTGCGGCCTGCAGCAGCGCACCCCCGTTTCGATGACCACCTACAAGGGGGGCTTGCTGGGCGTCAGTGCATTGGCACAGTTGAACGAACACCACGCTTTGATCACACTGAGTGGTCTCCCCTTCGGCGGAAGCATCACGGGAGAGGCCAAATTCTTGGTCCGTGGCACCGAAGGGGATGTCAAAATTGACGAGCCGCTCGCGTCGGCACTAAAGCTGCGAGGAATCTCGATCAAATCAGTCCACAAGGTGTCAAATCGAGAAATTGCTGTCGTATTAGGGTTGCCAATTTTTGGTGACCGAAATGTAAAATTAGTGGCCGAAACTTAACAAAAACGTTTAAGAACCTTCAAAAATCCTGGGCATTGACTGCTGCCCACCGCCAGTCTCCACCCTCCCGGGCACGGAAGGAATAGGAGAAAAACCATGGACCTTCCGCCCAAGGTGCGGTGACCCTGACCTCTGACATCTGACCTCTGACCTCCCACACATCTCCCACCCCGGCTCTGACAAAACGTAGAACAAAACGAGTGCACGAATGCATCCGTCTTCTAAGAAGGCCAAAGTAGCTCACAACCCATCGTCGGCTTCGAAGAAGGCCAAGAGGGATGCAACAGCGCTCGCCGTATTCGATCCCAAGAAGCCCTTCTTTGTCTACGAGATCTTCCGGCCCGACCTCGACAACAAAACGGTGTACGTTGGGCGCACCGACGACGTTAAACGGCGATCGGGGCAGCATGTCATGGCTTCGTCGCCGTGCAAGCTCGTGAACGAGCTACGCAAACTCCTCAACGTCAAGACCTTTCGAGACATCATCAAACTCGTTCCCGAACTACCCGAAGGCGTTCCGGCGTCGCGTATCGTCGAGATGGAGGCGTACTTCATCATGGAACGCCGCACAGTCTACCATGCAAGGGACAACGAGTACGGGTGCAATGCCAAGAACGGCGACAAGGTCCACGAGATCACACCGACGCGCTACAACGAAATCGAGGCCGAGCTCTCCTCCGGGTTCGAGTGGCCGGTGGATTCGGGCGTGAGGAACGACGTTCCCGTGGAAGTGGTGAAGGCGCGCGGGCTTGAGGTGGTTTTCAAAGGCATCGTGCAGGAGGCGGAAGAGACGGGTGAGGACGAGGAGTTTGTGCAAGCACTGCGCGGTGACATGGCACTGGTTACGGGGGAGCGCGAGGCGATGGAGCGCCTGCTGCTCTCGGCGCGGATGGCGGCGGGAGAGTTGGCCTACAAGTACAGGGTCGCCGGACTTGATGCCATCGACCGCGAGCAGTTCACCAAGGAGCTCAACATGCTCAAGGACAAGATCGATGTCGACGGCGAGGACGAAGTGATTAACGGTATCATCAATGGTGTTCTTCTCGCGGCCAAGCCACAGCGCGAGGTCCGAATGTCATCGGACGCGGCATCCGGATTCGTGACGGGAATTGCCAAGATGCTCACAACGCGCGAAGAGGAACGACTCGTATGGACCAACGACGACGTCAAACGGCGCATGTACGAGGTCCGTGCATGGTCAAGGCGCAACGACATGAAGAAACCAATACACAAGCATCATGAAGCCGATCAGCATTCACTTGCCAAATTTCTGGACGATTGGATGGGGCAACGTTTGGACATTGATCAGGCGTCTGTTGTTATGCGCAACGTACCATGGTTTACAATGTTATTCCTCGCCGGCCCAGTCCCTTTCAAATGGAGGTTGGACTGGTTCACACCCGACCATTACATTCGGTTCTACATGAAGGACAAGTATGTGGACACTGGTGACGTTTTCGGTGTCGCCTGCGCTTCGGCGTCTGCTGCAAAGGCTGCAAACTCGGCGTACCTAGGCGCGGGAAGCAAACTCAATAATACAGCAGCTCGCAACGAGTTCTCCCCTAGTGTTCTTCGCACGATTCGATGGAACGGCACCCGGGGAGACCGCAAGATCCTTCCAATTTGTGCGATGCAAAGCATTGTCAAGCGCATGACGACCGAGACTGCAAAGATGCTTGTTCCGGAGTTTACCAAGCTTGTTGACGACATCCAGAACGACCGATTCGTTCACGAACCGGTTGAAGAGACTGCCATCGTACTGTCCACTGGTTCGACGACCCTTGCGACGACTGAATCAACGGCGACCACTACCACCCCACCGGGGACGATGGTCTCTCGTGGATCTACGTTTGTCGTGCAAAGCAATCCGCTGCCTCCCACGTGCATGCCTGTTCCATTGCAGCTCGAGCGATTCAAGGCCATCACTGAAATTGAAACGTTGCGCCGCAAGGAGCTGCACGAACGTAACGAATTCCAGCGCCACGAGGAACTTGCACAAGTTGAACAAGCTGCTAAGAAACGGAAAATTGAGCTGCACAATTTTGACACCACTGCAAAGCTTGAAGAACTCAAGTTTGACCTGATTGTCAAGCTCAAGAAGAAAGCTGCCGAGGAAGGTGTAGCTGGATTTGACGGCATCGTCAATGAATTCGTGGAAAATATTAAAAGAATTACTGTCACAAAAGATGACTAGGGAGGACGACGCACCGGGCGATCCGAGCAAAAACTTCCTCGAAGAGTACCCCAAGCTCGCCCCCAACTGGGCGTGGCACGGAAACGTGGTGTGATGAGAAGGAGATTGCAAGCGCTGGACAAGCGCTGGACAAATACCGGACAATCGCTTGACAGACCCATGCATGTGTATACTCGATAGACATTGTCATGTGGTTGTCATGTGGTTGTACCTGTACCGTCCCACATTTGGTGCTCGGTTTCCAATGCGCCTCTTTTCGTCAATTAGCATATTCATATTTGATTGATTGATTGAGTGGACTTACTGTAATTGACGAAAAGAGGCGCATTGGAATGCGAGCACCAAATGTGGGACGCTACAGGTACAACCACCCGACAACCACACGACAAAAAATTTCATTCATCAGACACGTCGTCAACAAACAATGCTTTGACATTCATTGGAGTCACACGACGTTTCCACCGCTCTTCGGCGCTTCTTCGTGGTCGTTGTGCTCTTTCGTAAACCTCGGTGACGGATTCTGGCTCGTGCAATTGCGCCGATAAAAAATAGACAGGCTCTCGGCTTGCTTTGAAGCACACAGATGCCTTACTTATCGATAACGATTTTAATTCAGCAGTAGAGCGAAGTGGCAGTCCAAGAAACATTTCAACTCCATGTGACGGCACGCTTCGCGTTCCAAGCAGCTCGCGGACTTTGAGGTTTTTGAATCGGTTGTGAAGTAGAATCGTGGGACGAAACGGGTTTGTCGATATCTGAACAGCACCGTCTTTCTTTGCAAACGGAACTTCAATCGTTGTGTCTTCGCTTGAAAGGGCCATGCCGTGGGGATCCATCACGACAAGGCTCAGTGAGTTGCGCTTTTCATCTGCTCCGCACATTCCCGACGACATCAGCAGTAATTTTATGGCTTTGTCTGACGCCAACGTCAACTTTTCAAACACCACGCCCTTTGCCAACTGCCGCGGCTGTGAAGCATCGTACACGCATGCACTGTACAATTCGTCTCGTTCTGTGTCAATCAAGACCGACCATTTCGCGGGGTCCGTACTAACAAGAATTTGCACCCCACCTGCAGTGACGAATGTCCCCGAATGTTGGAGCAATGGAATGGGTTGTGAGGGCACCGGAAGCATGGGCGGTGTAATCAGAAACGGTTTTGGAGGCGGCGTGTCCTCGTCGTCACTGGGCGCCATAAGAATTTCGATTGCATCTTCCAACGTCAATTCTTTTTTTACACCACCCGTTGTGCTCGACACAGAATTTAAGCTCAGGAGGGACAAGTTCGGGAGTCTCATCAACTCTTGAACGTCACTGTCTTGTTTAACGCGTCGAGTACAATCAATATTTCTTGCACAAACTTTCACAAATTCTCGAGGTTGACAGACACATGCATGTGTATACTCGATAGACATTGTCATGTGGTTGTCATGTGGTTGTACCTGTACCGTCCCACATTTGGTGCTCGGTTTCCAATGCGCCTCTTTTCGTCAATTCACACTAGACCATAATTTAATCAATCACATATGAAGTGTGAATTGACGAAAAGAGGCGCATTGGAATGCGAGCACCAAATGTGGGACGGTACAGGTACAACCACCTGACAACCACACGACAAAACCAAAATGTCTATAGAAATTTACGTTCACAAATTCTCGATCTACTATCGCAAGCTCCGAGTGCTGTTACAAATACTAAAAACCCCACATGCATTTGTAGGCTCGCTTTGGCAACTTGCCCCTTCATATCACCCTTGAAAATGTCCACGATCGACATTCTAAAAAAGGAAACGAACACGACGACAAGCGACAGCAGTAGGCAAGACGGACCGACTTTGTATCGTCTGCCCGCCTCGCGAATGCGCTCGTTGACGACATCGACGCGCGTCCCCAAGTCTGTCTGAAACGATCTGTGCCTACTCGAGAGGCGGTCAAGTAATCGCACCGAAAGTCCAACAGACACGAAGCCGTGCAGGCGGCATCGCTCGGAGTCGAAGACAAGCGCAAACAACAAATGGCATACAATCTGGCCTGCAAGTACCGTCGTTTGTGTCTTCGGAGTCGTTGTGGGGACAAACGACACCATCAGGAGCGCGAGGTTGATAAAAGAAATAAACCAATAAGCGTGCTCAATTTTATCGTGTAACAGCACGTTGAGCGAATTGGAAACGACTAAAACACCCATCGACCCATTAAAGAGTATCGCGTGTACATTCTTGAGCAGCATCGTATATTGGTTGGTTTGATCGTCGTCGGTTGCACCCCCGCATAGCGAAGCGTCAAGGATAACGACTTTTCGTCCCAGAAAAAGCATGGACGAACGACATCCGGATGGAATTGTCGCCTGAGAGCCTGAAAGAGTGGATCGACCTCTCAGGCTCACCGATGGCAAGCACCGGTTGCTGTTCGTTGGACGGGGAGAGTCTGTCGATCTCGCTCGCAGCTCTCGACATCGACGCTCTTCCTCCGGATGGACTCCTCGACAGCGTGATTCACACGGACGATGTCGACCTGGATGTTGACGACACGATTGCGTACGTCTTCTTCGATCGAGAGTCGGGCACGGAGCTGTTTACTACGTCAAGGGAAGGAAAACAACTCTTCAATTTCCGACCGGTACGATCGCGTGCGGTCCGATGCGATCGAGTCGTCTACGCCCAAACAGTTAGCAACTACGGTGCATGCGGGCACCGATTCACGTTGACGTTTCGAGGGCGGCAAACTGCGTCCATCGAGGCGTTCGAGACCGTCGGCTGCGTTGTCGATCAGATTTTGGTGACGCACACAACTCACTCTCCGCTGGGCGTGATGGCCTCTCTCATCGATCGGTCAACTTTCCTCCAGTTTTGTTCGCCCGAAACGCACATTGCAAAGCTGCGGAGACTTGTGGACGACATACGAGACGACGAATTGTACCTCCCCTTGAACGAGTGTGTGCTGGGAAGTGCACTTAACTTTGTGAAATTGGATGTTTCCGACGACCGCGCCACCCGCGTGTGGGGGTCTGTGGTGGACTCGTTGAGGAGCGTGTCTGAATTAGCAAGTCGGGGAATTGTCGCGCACAATCTCCGCGAGCTTAAGCGTGTCAGTGTCAAGGGTCGCTAGGTCGGAGTTGATTACGTGTGGGTTTTGTATAATGAAATGAACGGAGCGGATGAGTGCCAGCGTTACTGACATAAATTCGAAATTGATGGCGTTGAAGTCACGAAATGCGAAAATCAAGGAGGTCGAGGTCGCGGCTGAGAAACGCGTGGCGTTCGCCGAAGACCCGCAACCGCGGAGGTGTTTCCCGCGTTTGGCATGTTTTCCCGGATTTTCGAGGCAAAGGGTTCCAACAACCGACATATCATCGTCTGCCTCGTCGTCGAAGCTCAAACTTAGTCTATTCGGCGTTTCGAAGCAGCAAAGATCGGAGGCGACTGCGATCGAGGCGGCGATGGGAAAAGTACAAATGCGCCTTGCCGATCTTGAGGAAAGAGCAAGAACGCACAGGTCGCTCGCTTTGAAGGACAAACAGAGTGGGAACACTCCGGATGCACTCCGAGAATTGAAAAAGGCCAAGAGTCTTGACAGACAAGTCGAGACGACACGAGTTGCACTTGATGCACTCGAGCGCCAGTTGGACACTCTGAGCGACATAGGTTTACAGAGAGAGCTCGCGACAGCCTTGACGAGCACGAGCAAATCGCTGAAAGTGAAAACGAAAGGTCTTGTGGCTCTTGCTGATGATGCTGTCGAAATGACACAGGAGTTAGCAGATGACGCAGACGACATCCAAACGGCCTTTGACGGGCTGATGCCGTCGAATGGCGGCTCCTCCAAGGTCGATGACGATGAGTTGTTGGCTGAGTTGAACGAGATGGTTGGCACTACAGCGGTGCCGGACGCGGACGTGCATCCGAGCGCCAGTGATGCCCAATCGCGCGTGAATCGTCCCATAGCCAGGAAGAAGCAGTCCGGAAGGGCCGTCTCGGGAAGCAATGACGATCTGGATGCATTGTCGTTCCCGTCAGCACCGACGGGGGGCATCGCTCTTGCTGCCGACAATGTTGGCGCGAGCCTTCCACGAGTTGGGAAGAGTAAGTTGAAAGAAGAGCGAGCTGGGCTCATGTCACAACGGTAGCCGGTGACCGTGCTTGGCTCTCCCAAGCACGGGTTTTTGACTCAGATAGACTCGTATGCGTGCGTGTGTGTTAACAAGACAATGAACGCGCGGGTGAGAGGACTGTTGAAAGACATTTCTTTGTTTGCCCTTGTGTTGATTCACTGGACGACGGTGAGTGCCATCGTCGACGCCTCTACGGACAACGTCGATGTCAAGAGGGGTGTGTCTGTATGGATTTTCGTGTTTGCTGCCGTAATCAATGGTACTTCGATTGCACGGTCGTGGATGTTCCTAGGAAGCGGGCGCGGTCCACCCGAAACGATCGTGGGGTTGTTTTTTGAGGTTGTGAACCTCACGAACGTTTGGGGCTCCTTGTTTGCCGTTTCGCGGTACTTTTCACGCGACGCAACCGATTTGATTTTCAACCAGACATTGCTTGGCGTCGAATTTGAAAGCTTTGTCGAGATGGGCCTCGTCAATGCCGGTGTCGGTTTCACTTCCCTCATTCCGGAAACCGTGTTTGAAAGGGTTGTGACGTGGTTCGCAGCCCTTGTCGGAGGCGTGCTTATAAGCAGCATGTTTCTTCTTTCTGTTGTTCTCTCTCGGAGAGGTTTTTGGGACCGGTCCTCGGGCTCGTACGAGGCCGTCGCTCCTCCGGTGACAACGACTGGTTCAAAAAATCTGACATTTACGCTCGGTGGGCCTAAGTAGTTAGTAACTACACAAAAGCGAGTGGCGATGAACGAGGCTCAGATCGTTGCAATTGTTTTAAGCTCTCTTCAAAGGCGAAGGGAGGCCTGGGAGCAGAAGCGCGCCTTGTCCTGGGGTTTGACTACGCCGTCGGACACCACCGCCAAGTAGGACCCACCGTGGCGTGGATACTCGGTGGCTCGCGCGCCCAGTCGTGGCCAAACGAAAAGTTGCAGTGGTTCTTTTCGAGTGCGATGCCGATCGAGATTTTCTTCGCTTCGAGCAGCTTCTTGGCTTCTGGGGCGTCGAGATCCTTGCTGGACAAACCCGACGAACTCGTTTTTGCGATCTCCATGCAATCGTCGACCTCTGTGTCGCCGGATCCCGCGTAGACGACAAAGAAGCGTTGCTCGTTCGGACCGACGTCGGTCCACTGGATGGTGCGACTTGGGTTGCCGAATTGGTCGGTCGCGTCGGTCAGGACGGCCGGACTCTTGTTGAAGTGGTGCGTGCGCGTGTCGTCGCGGCCTAGGCCAGGAGCAAAGAGCGCCATCGTTTCCCGGTGACGTGCCTTGTTTGAAGCGATAGCCTCGGAGCGATCTTGGCGCTCGTGCTTCTTGGCTCTCTTCTTGTCCATGTCTTCGTCTCTAGATGGATTTTTTCCCAGGCAGACGAATTTATACTCGGACGCGTCGTGGGAGTTACCCTTGGTGGTGAACGGGTTGACCATTTCTGACACGAGCATCTGGTACTCTTGCTCCGGGAGGTGGTGCTTTAGTGTGAGGATGACCGTGTTGTTTTCGATTGTAACTTTTGTGAGTTGTAGTTTTCTTCTCGTCAATGTCCGCAGGTACCGTTCGATGGTGATCATGTCCTCCTTGACTCGCTTGAGACTGAGGTTGTTGCGGAGGGGTAGAAAGGTTGAGTTCATTTTCTTTCTTGTTTGTTTCCCGTTGTCGAAAGGGTGGAGACTGGTGGTGGTCTGGAGACAGCCCCTGGGATTTTTAGGGTTTTTGAAACGGTTTGTCGTTTTCCAAATATAGCTACGCGGCGGCTGCTACAGACGCCACCTCAACGTCTGACAGCACACGTGCCCAAACCCGCACACTTGACAAACACCCCACCAACCCTCTTACCGTCCCATCTACAAACGGGTCGGCTCCCAATGCGAGTTTAGAGGATGCCGAGACCCCATCGAAGTGTGCCGTTTGCCGCGCGATACGCGATGCGTTGCGGTAGAACGTCAGTTCGTTATTGGTCGAGATCGAAAGGCAGACGTGGGTTTTCTCGTTCTGTTGGAGTGTTCCTTGTGTTCCGGAATCATAATCGACTCCAGCGAGCTTCGCTCCAACTCGGGTGTGGTAGGAAAAGAGATTGAAGACAACGTCGGTGCCGACAGCAAAAATTGTCGGGAACATCTGCGATTGAGAAAACGCGACCACGTTGGTGCACATTGTGATTCCACCTGCCGACGTATCGCCCCAAGAAATCGAAAGATCATTGTTCACGACGAGACCATTCGTTCCGTCGAAGCACGCGTTTCCTGCCGCCACGGCCGCCATGCTCGTGAAGCGGAATGGATAGGCCAACCCTCCTTGGAAAAGCGGCGGTGACGTCACTCCCGGTGAGAATTTGACGCCGTTGCGAAAGAGATTACCGGTCTCGAACTCAAACGAGGCGACCTCGTGGGACCCGAGCGTCTCTGTGTACGAGACCGTGGCGTGGTCCACTGCTGCTGTAGAATCGATTGAGACGCCGTCGACCTTCTTCCCGGCGAAGATCGCCATTGCCTCCAGAGGCCCGTAGGCTGGTAAGAAAATCAGATTGAATGACCCGCTGTACTCGTTCCCGTTTGAAAAATCGGTAACTCTGATGACGAGCACACGATTGTGAAGCTCTGTGGAGATCTCATAGACTCGGCTGTTGGAGACTGAAAACTCGGCGATTGCCGAGGCTGTCCACCCTCCGGTGCTTAAACGCACTCGAATGCCATTCGATGAGGCGTCGATGCATGGCATACACCGCTGCGACGATGAAAACGGCGCCGACACTGCGATGAGATTGCGAAACAGCGCTGTCGCCGACGACCCTGTCCTGATTGACACACTCAGTTTGAATGCAGACGACGCGGTGTGCAAATTCGCGTCTACAGTTTGGCCTTCGGCAACCGACTTAAACGAGAATGGACTGACGACGGTGCCGTATGTGGAGAGCGAGAGGCCAGACGAGTAGACACCGATTCCATACCCAAAGCTAGTCGAATTGGCCCTCAGAGTTGTCGTTGTCGGGTCGAAGCATCGGCAGCCCACCCATGACGCGGGTTTCATGGAGCCGACAAAAACGTTGAATATTGAGCCGGAAGAGACGATGGCACAGTAGCTTGAACAGGTTTCGACGTTCGAATTTGTCAACTGAGCGGTCCCGACAATCGTGCCATCCAGAAGTCCGTAGCTTGGCTCCGCGCCGGAAGGTGCGCTGGGGGAGACTCGGTTCAAGGATGGGGGCGGGGGCGGTGGCGGACTTTCTATCGTGCACCGTGTCCCGATCTCGATTTCGGCGATCCCGACGTCGTCGGGGTCCATAGCTTCCAGAATGGAAATTTCAACCTTGTGCACGCCCACAACCGTTTCCCACAAGAAGATCCGCGACACAAAGGACTCGTGGTCGTTTGTGTTTTGGGCGGTTGCCAAGCTGAGGTAGTGCACCGAGAGCCCATTGTAGTGCAAGAGAACGTCATTTGTATCGAAGAACTGGATGGCGACCTTGGTGACTTGGTGATTGAGACCGTGGTAGAGCCGCTGCCACAAGTTAACGTAGTTGAAGGAAATGGCGGCCGTGAACGTCAGTCGTATGGTCGCCTGTGTGATCGAGTCCGCCACCCACGATCGAGCGGCGTCCGTACCGTGGCCGTTGAAAAAGGAGTTTAGGTTGTCGTGTACCCCATCGTATACATTGTTGCAATGGCTGTCTTGACTTTCGGACGTTGCGTGACACGACAGAGTCTGCATGTCAATCTCGTTTGGCGTGCAGAAAGTGGCCATTCGATTGGCGGCGCCGACTGTCAGGACTGCGTTTGACCTGACGACGACGCTCTGGCCTGGGACAAATTCGTTTTGTATCAGCACAATTGGCATGCCATAGGTATTCGATAGAAACTGGCATCCGTGCAAGTCAGGTAGTACCCAAATCTGAATCGTGTCACACTTGTAGGGAATGGAAATGCCGTTGTCGTCAAACCAACCGGCTCCGTCGTTTTGAGCTTGACAGCGATCGCAACAGTGTTCTCTGAAATCTGTGGTCGTGTAGCCTGCGGCTTCCCACAGTTGAACATTCACAATGTACATGTTATCTATTTCAGAATCAAAAAGGCCTCCGCTCATTTCTGATGGCCCCGGAGTGGATCCCCATTCGTTGTATAGAAAGCTCGGATTTTCGGTCAACAAGTCTTCCGCGTACTCGTTGGTCATTGGGCAGATGGGTGGTGGGGGAGGGATGAGCACAACGTCGCCCTCCTGCTTCCCATAGCACGGGCAAGAGCACCCGGTGAAGTATGTCTTGCAATGCTCAACGTCGAGGGCCCGGTTCTCCTCGTCGGTCCGCTCCGCGGCGTTCGCGTCGACCCCGGGGTACCCTAAAGCATTGCCGTTATAGGCTACGAGCTTTGTACACGATCCCGTGTCGGATGTACAGCACACCCCGCCGCAGTCTTTAAGGTCCTGGCCTGGTTCCTTTCCGTCTAACAGTCCGTCATACGAGCCAGTGGTTTTCCAAAGTCCACCAGGTCGTCGTTCTTGGCAACTATTCGGATCGGCTTCGCCATTGGCAGCGGCGTAAGTATATTCGTCGCCATTGTCTTCGTCCTTGTCATCCGACCACATGGTCGCGCCCTCTCCATGGGGGGTTATGCCGTCCATGCCATTGATGGTGCATATGATGAAAGGCGGTGGCGCTGGGGGTAGCAGAGGCGGCGGCGAGAGCGGTGGGAGTAGCGGCGGCGGTGGTGGGGAAGGACTGGGTGGTGGAGGAGAGGGCAGCGGCGACGGCGACGGCGGTGGAGGACTGGGTGGTGGAGGCGGCGACGGAGACGGGGGGCTTGGGGGTGGATGGCTTGGTGGAGAAGCCTTGTATACGAGCTTTGAGGCGGAGCCTCCGGACCCCGGGCCGTCGGCCTCGTTGTGCTTCATTAGAAAGTAGATCCCAGTAATGGTCCCGCCGACGATTGCGGCGATAACGAACAACTTTGTCGGCGACACACCTCCAACCACACCACCACCTCCAGAACCGTAGGATACTCGTCCCCGACGATCGTAATCACGCAACCTGACGCGAGCCCCTGTGTCGGATTTGGAAGAAGACGCGTCAAGTGGCAACCCCGAAAACATAGAATGGCCGCGGACGGTCTCCTGGCACATCATTTGAGCGTCGATGTGGGTAAATGTGGCGCATTCGTTTCTCAGTTCACGGGATAACCACAATTGGATGACGTTTTTAATGAGAGAAACTGGCCCGTTTTGGCAATGGCCGCCAACACCGCGACGTTCAACGCGGCGAGTCTGCAAAGGTACAAATCATCGACTCCTATCAACTATCGTGTGATTTTCGTGAGCGCGGCGTTAATCGGGGGTTGTAGTTTTGTGTTAGTGGAAACGTTTCGTAGGTTCAAAGTCGTCAAAGAAGACTTCGACACTGTAAACCGCCTCGAGGCGTCCGATGTGAATCCATGCGGCCTTGCGGTTCCCAGAATGCGGTTCCTGATGCAGTCGCTCAAACACAAGGGCGACGACCCGTTTGCAGAGCATGCGGACGCCGCGCTGGCAAACATAGGCAGATCGTCGCTTTGCGGAGCAGAGACGACGGCCAATGCCATACGCGTCGCCTTCCAGCAGAGATCCATATTACCGGTGTATTTGGACCCGTTGTCGCCAACAGTTCAAGACGCGGCAGCGATTGCCTCGGATATTACCACACGTGAGTTTGTTTGCGAGTGCACAAAGGGGCGATGTGGCGGTGGAGACCACGGCGATGCCATTCGCAACCTCAACCACAGCTACGTTCTGGCTGCGCCCGCGTTCGTCAGGTATCAGAATGGCATTGGCAACCAAACCACCAATTGCATGGCGGGAAACGATCCATTCGGCACCGACGGCTGCGCGAAGTACGTGACCGTACAGCAGCAGCTCCGGGCAGCTTCGGAGGACGCATTTAAACTGCTCAGGGGCGACCCAGATGCAACATTTCCCGACGTGTCGCAGATGCTGTACAGGATGACCGCCCTCGCGGTCCTCGAGTTCTACGATAGAACTCAAAACGGCGGCGCGTGCTTCAGGAATACAAACGGAGTTCCCGCGAAAGAGTTCTGTGGCATTGCACTTTCATCCAAGGAGTCGTCCGACGATCTTGGGCTCGGCAGCCCACCGGATCCGCCCGCGACGAGCGCCTCACAACACGCCTACTACCAAAAAATCATCGATACTTCCAGCACAACATGCGAGAAGCCAGAAGAACCGCGTGTGCGATCGAGGACATTCGCCTCGTCGTACTCCGCCGATTCCCCAGTCATTGCAATCTGCGCGTCGACACTCGAATACGGCCTTCTCGACATCAAGCGCCTCTATGGCATTCCCGACCCTGTTGGCGAATTCGAATTCGCTTCCGGACATTTCGGGAACGGATTCACACGATGGCTCGCCGGGATCGCCTACTATGGCCTCTACCACGGCAACGCGGGAAAAATCGTCGCCGATTGGCACACGTCGCGCATCCATCTGAAGCTCTATCTCGGCTACAGGCTGGCGGCGACGGCCGCGTGGGGGTTCGCGGCGGTGCTCTCGTGTGGCTACGTGCTCGCCTACGCGACGACGCCACTCACAAAGCTTTTATACAAGAGGATCGCACAAAAACTTCTCCTCCCAGCAGCCCAAATATCCACCATCTCACTCAAGCCGCTGGGGGTTGGAGAGTACGCCTGCACAGGCGCCGCCGTGATCTCAGGACTCTGGCTCCTGTTTGTTGACCCGGCGGCCCACTCACCGTACTACTACTCGTCCGTCTGCACGGACTACGCTGACCACGGCGGGACGTTCCCATCGATTGCCAAACGCGAGCCCGTCGGAGTGGTGGCCGCCACCCTAACCGCAATGCCATCGTTACTGGTCCTCCACCTCGCCTTCTTTCGAAAGAAGCCCAAGAACTCGCGCATCATGCCGCTCAGTCCGTTCCCGATCTACCCCATACTCATTCTCATCTTACTCGTCCTCATCTTTATAATCGTCCTCTGCGTAGACGTGGGCAACGAATGGTGGGATTTGGCAAAGCGGAGCCCGACCGGTAACTCGCCTGGGGCGCTCGACAGCTTTGAACGCATCATGGACAATGCGCTCATCGTGCTCTTGTGCCTCGGGCTGCTCCTCGGAATATTGAATCAGCGAAGTCTGGCTGCGAACGCTGCGATGAATGTTCCAAAGGGCAAGATTCCGATTTTTGCAGTCATGTGGTGCGTCGCAGCGCTGACGGCCTCGGGCGTCGCGACGGGGTTCGCATTTACATTTGTAGACTGCTCGCTCGAGTTTGGCATCGACGACATCGTGTGCGGCGACGGCTCGACCTTCTTGACACGCTTTCTCGGAACCGTGGTCTTCTCTCTCACGGCGTGCTCTCTCCTGATCGTGTTCTTTGCGGCGTTCAAGCTACTATATTCAATACCTCGGCGATCAGACGTGAGAGACGCGACTTTCGGCATGACCAAGCAACAGAAGGTTGCACAGCTCACTGCACAGCAAAATGCGAGGCCGGCGGCGGCGGCTGGAGGGCGGTTCTTTGGAGGCCCGAGGTTTAACCGCTTGCGTAGTGGGGCCGGCCGCGTCTCTGGAGGTGCAGGCCGCGTTGCAGGGGGAGCGCGTGCAGGCGCCGCTCGTGGTGGACGAGCGGTCCGATCGATGCGCTTTGGGGAGTCGGCGAACGACGAAGAGTCGCTGCTGTCGACCAACCCGAATGTGCAAAACGCGTGTTTTGTGCACGTCAATGCGGAGGAAAAAATCCCGCTGTTGTAGAAACGACAAATCTGCATGTGCATATTTAGAATAATAGACATTTTTGTTTTGTCAAGTGGTTGTCAGGTGGTTGTACCTGTACCGTCCCACATTTGGTGCTCGCATTCCAATGCGCCTCTTTTCGTCAATTACAGTAAAGGCAATCAGTTAATCAATCAAATAGGAATATGCTAATTGACGAAAAGAGGAGCATTGGAAACCGAGCACCAAATGTGGGACGGTACAGGTACAACCACATGACAACCACATGACAATGTCTATCGAGTATACACATGTACGGGTCTGTCAAGCGATTGTCCGGTATTTGTCCAGCGCTTGCAATCTCCTTCTCATCACACCACGTTCCCGTGCCACGCCCAGTTGGGGGCGAGCTTGGGGTACTCTTCGAGGAAGTTCTTGCTCGGATCCTCCGGCTTGTCGAGGGACATCGCCTTGGAGTGGTAGTAGAAGGTCGTGACGTGCGGCACCTCGCGCTCCTCGATCGGCATGGCATTGTACTCCTTCGGGTCGCGGGAGAGGAAGGCGCAGCAGGCGCGCGCGAGCACGGCTATGCGATCGTCGAGCTTGACGAACGGCTTGGCGTCGCAGGCGTTCGGGTTGAACTTGAAGACGCCGTAGTAGACGCACTGCGCGCCGGGGCGCAAGCCGGTGCGCGAGGCGGCCGATGCGCCCTCCCCTCCGGCGATCCGCTGGATGGCATGGATTGTGTCCTCGACCTTTCCGGTCTCGCATTTGAACGAGCGCGTGACGTGGCAGTCCTCGTCCACCTCGATGGAGAGGACGGCGACGATGCGCACCGTCAGGGGGTCGCGGACCACGAAGAGGCAGTCGGGGCGGCGGTAGGTCGTGGTGTCGCAGTCCTCCTTGCCGCGCTTGCGCTTGCGCAGCTTGCGTCCGCCGCCGTCGATCTTCTCCTCGTAGAGCGAGCCGAGCACGTACTTGTAGTCGTCGCGCAGCTCGGGGACGATGACGTCGCCGTCGGCGTGGACAATCTTCGGCAGAAGCGCGTCGAAGACGACTTCCTCCCACCGCTTCGACTTCTCGGGAGGCGCCGATCCGTTCTCGGCGGCCTGCGCCGTGAAGTGGTCTTCGCACGGGGAGCAGAGCCCGTTGCCGCCCTTGGTGGTCTTCCGCTTGATGGAAAGCATTGTGCCGCATGTGTCGCAATTGCGGACGCAGTTCAAGATGTTCGGGTTGCACTCACGGCAGTTTGTCTTTTCTCGGTCGTGGGTGCAATACTTGGCGCCTCCGCCGCCGTGCTGTGCGCAGTGGGTTGCCTTCTCTCCCAAGGCGTTTGCTTTGGCCAGTTGGTGGCAGTCGGCGCACGCGACGACGTACGCGTTGCCGCCTCGCACGGCGCGGTACGGCTGGTAGTCGGTATCCTTGGTCACGTGCCAGTAGACGGTGGCGGGCTTGGCGTCGGACAACTTTGCAGGCGCGCGTGGGAGTCCGGCAAGGCTCGGCGTCGTCTTCACCGCCAGCTCGTACCGCCTCGTCACCTCCGCATCGAACTTGACATCCGTCTTCTCGCGGAGGACTTTGAACGCGGCGACGGCGTCGGCCTCGGCGGTAAATCTCGACGTGGAGACGGTCTTCTCGGTCAGCTTGTCGTAGCAACCGCCAATCCACTTGCTCTTTTGGGCGTGCCAACGCACTCCTGGCGTAGACGACTGCTTCGCGGCCTTGGTCACCACTTGCGTCTTCGCAACGCCATCGGTGTCAAGTTTGGCCTCGATCTCTTCTCTCAACGCCACGAGCGCTGCCACGTCCTTGCCGTACATTGAATACGTCTTCCCGCCGCGGGTGAACGAAAGACGGTAGTTCCCCGTATTCTCGTTCATCAACCGCACATTGGGCGGAAGGTCCATGGTTGGTTTTTCTCCTATTCCTTCCGTGCCCGGGAGGGTGGAGACTGGCGGTGGTCAGCAGTCAATGCCCAGGATTTTTCAAAGTCGTTTGAGTTTTGTGGTTTTGTCGTGTGGTTGTCAGGTGGTTGTACCTGTACCGTCCCACATTTGGTGCTCGCATTCCAATGCGCCTCTTTTCGTCAATTCACACTTAGGTGATTTACATATATGATTGATTAAATTATGGTCTGGTGTGAATTGACGAAAAGAGGCGCATTGGAAACCGAGCACCAAATGTGGGACGCTACAGGTACAACCACTTGACAACCACATGACAATGTCTATCGAGTATACACATGTTTTCATGTCATTCTTCCCCGCCCCCCCATTTTTGCCACATTAGATCAGGGGTTTTTTTTCCTGTCCGTTTTGGGATAGCTTCGTTTCGAAGTTAAAGAACGATGTGTGGTTAGATCGGTAGCCCCGCACGTCGCCTGCCTTCAGCTCTGTGGCGTAGTCGGCGTCTCGAGGGAATGTGATATCAGAGGAATCGTCGGGAAGCCGCACCCACGAACGACGGCGGGATTTTCGTAGTACCTTAAAGTAGGAAATTAACCCGAGGGTGATCGGCCCGGCGACGGCCACGATCAGTAGAATGATGCCAGCAATATAAGTCCCCGCTTGGACGTCGCAGGCGGTGCGCGCGAAGAGGTAATCCTTATCGTCTCCAAAGATGGCTTGGCAATTTTCTTGGCCCTTGGCGTCCTCGAAGGACCAGAAGACGTAGTATGTGGAAACGAAGAGGGGAGGAATGAACGCAGCTATGGCAAAAATGATCCAGAAGATAAAAATCGTGAAAGACGTGCACGAGAGCCCCGACAGCAGCCAGCGTGTGACGACGGACCCAAGTGTCAGGCCGACGGTTATGGACAGATAGAGAAGCGCGTCGATGCTGTCTGAGATCATCGTCCCGAGCGCGACTTCGTCGAATCGGTTGTGTACGACGCCCTCTGCCCATGCGTACCCAAACCTGAACTCTGCGACGGCGGTTCCGAGGTATATTGACACACCACCGAGAACAAGCGCCGACAGCCACCAACCCGTACGCAACGACTCGACAGCTACGCCCGTGTACCCCACGTTGCTTCCTTCGCCAGTGGTACGGTCACGGCCAGTGTCACCGCCACGCGAGCCGCGGTTGCCGATACGTGCGAGGATGGGCAGGGAGATGAGGATGAGGAAATGGGACAGGAGGACAGTGATCTCCAAGTAGAATGCGTCGATGTCTCGCTTCCACCCGCCCATTGTATCGTCAGTGAACGGCGTGATCCAGTGCTTTGGTTTTCCGGTCTCACAGATCGGCCTCGGGAAGTCGCGGGCAAAGAACCAGGGCACCCCGATCAGTAGGAGGTAAGTGACGGTCTCTAGAATGAGCAACAGAATGGCGATGGCCCACCGCAGGTTGCGCTTGGCCTTGAACGTTGCTAACCTGTTGTAAGGAGTGTGTTTGTGTGAGTAAGCGATGCCATGGTCGTCATGCTTTTGGGCGTGCGCACATTGTCATCATCCCGGCGCGCATCGACTCTGGCCCGCCTTCGACGATGGCGTTCTGTCCACGATACGCGTCCGCCCTTGTGAGCTCCGCGAGTGACAGAATGATTCCATCCATGCAGAAGAACGACCCCGCGATTACGAATAGGATGTAAACAATTGCTGAGAATCCGAAACGCGTTCCGACGAGGACTTGCGCCCTCTGGCCTGGTGTTGAACTGCTGTTGACGACGAGTACGGGGAGGATGAGCGGCTTGGCCTCCGTTCCGAAGAGCGGAATTCCGAAGGTTCCTGTCTTTGGCCATGAGTAAGCGTATGAGTGTGAGAGGGAACAATGTGTCCGGAGCTGGTCTGCGTTGGCATCGGTGAGCGTCACGACGGTCGTACTCTCGTAGTCGTCGTCGCACACGATGGCCGCTTGCTTTGGTGCCAGGGCCAGCTCGGTCTGTACCGTTCCTGCGGCGTAGATGACGCCGCAGTCCGTCGAGGCGGGCGTCCCAAGCTGTGACAGGACGCTGTAAGCCTGTGCGCGCGAGATGACGTGGCTCGGCCCTCCGAGGGCTGCGGAGATGACGGACAGGGCGACGCGCTCGTCGTCGCCGGCGAAGGGCGCTGGGCCTGTATGCTTCTGGTAGATTGAATGCACGGATGCGGCGAGTAGATTTCCAAATTCTTCCTTTGAGTTGGTTTTGCACTTCCATTTCGTGGAGTCGTAGTTGGCCGACTTGAGCTGCTTGTCTGTCACGGAACCGACGCACGTGCCGACGATCGAGCCCTTAGATGCGGCAGCGAAGTCGGCGAGACGGTGAGTGTGGTAGATCTCGAATGAAAAGTACAGTGTGAACGCGGCTAGTACTGTGGTCACGATTGCACCGATCAGCGTTGGCCACCTGATGAGCGCCATGGTGATCTTCCTTCGTCTTTTGGCCTCCACCATCAGCATATCAAAAGTGTGTGCCACCAAGGAGTGCACACCCCTCCAGCCGCGGACAAACACGTAAACTAACATGTTGCCAGTGGGATCCACGAAGCAGTCCATGGCGTTGACCAATGAACTTGTAGAGTTTCTCTCACCAGAGACTGACACGGATGATCCTTTGGTCGTGTTCGAAGCAATCCAGTCTCGAATGCCGCTTGACCACCCCAAGCGCGCCAAGGTCGACAGTGTGGTCGATCTGTTGCAGAAGGAGGGCCACGGAAGAAACAAGCTCAAGTGTGAGTGGTCCGTGCGTATCCGACACGCGGCCCTTGCCAAGCTTCCGTTCGACGACAAGGTGGCGGCGATTCGCCGCGAGTTGGAACGATTGGACGCAATCGTCACCCAGGTCGTCGACAACGACCCTTCGGGTGATGGTTCTGTTCTTGTTTGGTTCTCCACGCGCGGGAGAATGCATCCGGAGCTTGCGAGTCGGTTTGTCCAAGACGAGAGCGGCGACAAGTACGACGACCAAGGAAACAGCCGCCCACAGCTGATGCAATTCTCGTTTTCCTCGTCGACATCGTCGTCGGCCTCGTCGTCGAGCGACGACAGCGCCGTCCAACCGGAGCTCACACCCGTGGGTTTTTCGGAGGTCACGCCAACCGCGGACGACTACAAGACCAACCCGTTCCTACGCGAGGCCGTCAAGGCCATTTGCAAGCGGTACGGGCGCTCGGCGCCCAAGCTCGTGTCGTGCAACAAGGGGCTCATTGGACCGCCCAATCGGTGCCTCTATAACGTGGACGAGTTTGTGACTCGAACGCGGGGTGCCAAACCGCTCCGCTGCTTCAAGTTGTATGTCGTTCCGACGCAGTTTCTTCCAATGGAGGGCTGCCGCGCCGTCCAGCACATTGTCGTTCAACTCACCGACGGCAGTGTGGTCGACCCCTCGTTCGAACCCGACGAGGAGAGGGTGATGGTACTAGCCGGTGATTGGTTTGAAGAGTACACCGGCCAGGATTTGGTATCGAACGGGGTTTCCTTGGGGGCCTTTTGCAAGGGGAACTCGCAGTATGTTAACGTCCAGCAAGAAGTTTGCGGCATCACAGACTCGATCCACGACATCTCGCTCATTCCCGGTGTGTGCAACCGGCGCTCGCCACCGGTTCGCACGGCCAAGGAGTACCGAACGATGTACAAACTGACCAAACGAGTCGCCAACCAGTGGTTCAATGCAATCATTCTCGGTAGAGCTTGCTTGATCGACATGTAAGATAGACTTGTCGTTCGGTCATGTAGATAGTGTGTGTCCCGCACAATGCTGCCGAACCTCTCGCGTTTGAAACCCAAGAAGACCGATGGTTACTTCATTCAAAACAGTCCGATGACGCTTCCCATGCTGTCGAGTGAACACAAAATCATGCACAATTACGGCGATCCCAATCGATACCAGATCGCAGCAATCGCGCTGTATTCCTGGCGCTGGGACAAGATCCTGTCGCACATGGCGGAGGAATCCGTATCGGGGTCTAAGGCAAAAGAGGCCGTCGTTCCATACTACGAGTGGAAAGGCTTGAAGTTTGGCGTGGCCATGTTTGTGGGGTTGGGACCGTTTCTCGAATTCCTACGGTCGAAGCCGAACTATGTGGTTCCGATCGCGGATGGGACGACCATGCACATCGCCGACATAATCAAAGACATCGGTGTGAAGGCGTCGTCTGGAAAGTCCGATCCAAGCGGCTGGACCAAGTGCCAAAGCTGGACCGTCGAAGTGGAGACGCACATTGACACTCGCGATCAACTCGGCAACGTTCGCATCGCCGTGAACGAGGCCCTCGACGAAATTTGCACCGACCAGCGGCTTGACGCTGTTTTCAACGACGTTTGCGCCAAGGTCGTCCGCGCCATCTTTTCAACCTTTCGACCGTTTGACAATTGGCCATCGCCCCCGCAAGAAGGAGAACCAAACCCCACCTACTGCAGCGATACGATACCGGGATTTGCGTTCAAAGGTTCGAAGATAGAAGCCGAACTGCCATACTCTACAATGGGTTTCGTTTCTACGTCGCGGATGTACGACACTGCTGAAGAGTACGGATCGATCGTCAATGATAAAGGAAAGACTGAAAAGATCGTGCGAGTCGACATCTTCGAATTGGAGCCGAATGTTCCAGTGATCGATGTAGTGCACATCATGACAAACAACACGCACTGGCTTTGCTGGGACAACGAGTGCGAATTGATTCTGGCACCAGGAATGAAGTACACCGAGATCCCGTATTACAAAGCTGAGGTGCTGTTTTCCGAAGATGGTCCAAACGGGCTCGTCCAGCAAGTCGAAGACTCGCCGGCCGAAAATATGATCACATACAGGGTGTCGGCTCCCAACGCCCCCGCCGCGCCGAGCGGCGCGTGGGACCTGCTGTCTAACCAGATGGACATGTGAGCTTTCGTCTGGGATAATGACACTTTTTGTCTGTTGTAAGTGTGTTGGGAAATGGACGACCCGGGGAGCGTTACGCTCGTGTTTTATGCCGTAGACACATCAAAACTCTTCTCAGAGCCGTTTTTGAACATCGTTGCCGCAATCGGGCAGTTGAGTAGATACACACACGTAGAGATCGCAATTGGATCGGCGGCAGGCTCTTCTGGGTGCATGACGAACGTCTCAAGAGTTTACAACGATTCTGTCGGCGTGGAGCTCGCGGACCGAACTGGAATGAACCCGAAGTGAGTTTTGCAGAGTATTATTGAACCCGCATGCGCGTAACAATCGACTGGTTTACGTTCTGTTCGTAGGTACACATACCTCCAAATCGGCTGCTCGAAGGCTCAGGAGCAAAAGATGCTCGCCTTCGCGCGTCAGCAAGTGGGAAAGCCGTTTTCGAATTCGGCGATGGCGCGTTCATTGTTTTGGCCTAGAGTCACAAACAGACAAACGTTTTTCTGCGCAGAGCTGGTCGCCGACGTCTTGCGTGTCGGCGGATTGATCGACCCATCGAGCAATCCAGGGGCGGCAACACCGGCGGGGCTGTATGATCTCTATCGCACTCGTGCGACCACGACAGCCAATCCGTACCTGTTGAGGCAAGCAAATTGCACGTCAACGCTGACAACGAGCTCTGTCGTCTCCTCTCGGACGCCCTACGCCCCCCCACCAATCGAATCCGGTTCGAGACTGGACGTGCATACTCGCCGACATGCTGCGATCGCGATGCAAATCTGCGCGCCGTTGAACGCCACGGGACGCCTTTCCAGTGGCCTTCACGTGTTGAATCGGGGGGTGGGCGGAGGAGCGAAGCCCTCGGTTCCCACACTGCCGATTGGGCTCACACTCAACTCCCTGGACATGCGACGTCGCTAGTGGATTCTTCAAAACTCGTTCCTGTTATTATAACTGTGTGTTTTGTAAAACATGGACCACTGTGGTGTGCTCCCAGAAGCAATTGAAGAAAGCGACTCTTGGATTGCCATGAAATTCTTTCTTGGGCGGAGCAAGGCGATCGACTCGACAATCACAAACAATAAGAAAATCGAGATCGACCCGCTTGACCTCGTGCCCACGATCCGGATGCAAACCAAACGATGCGAGGCAGTTTTCAACGAATATGCGAAGACCATGACTACGGACGACATATCAGACGAGAAACTGCGAAAGTTCTGCCGATTCACAGATGGTCTTCCGCTCTGGAATTTCCGAAACGCACTGCACCTCGTGCCAGGGCTCGTGAATGTTGTATCGGTAAACGATTTAGGACTTAGGAAAAACACCTTCCCACTTTACAGGATAGTTTTCCCACTTCGCAGTTGGCAGACGCAATTCCGCTTCGTGGATCTGCGCTCCCGTTCAACCTTAGAGAGATTGCGAGGCGCGTCGACGGAGCCATCTACTTCGCGCCTCGGCGGTTCACCGCCGTACAATTGGCATTCGATCAACCAAGAAGCAGGACGTTGCTCTTCCACACGGGCAGAATCGTCGGCACCGGTTAGTCGCCTCGAACCGCAACTCCCACTGCCCCGCATCATCATCCCATTCCCCCTCTTAGGTACGAACGGCCCTCAAGCCGCCAGGCTGGCAGTCGCCCGAGCCATTCACGCCATCGCGACCCAAGCGGGCGTTCACATTGGAATTCGTCGTTTCAGTGTGATCAATCAGGTACACTCGAGAAGGTTGCATGTCCTCTCGCCGCCTCACATTTAACACCACCTGGCAGGTCGGCGCCGTTGCACTCGGCGCCTCGTTGGATTGTGACATGTTCGCCGACGCCCACTCCGCCGACTCCCACTTCGACAAGAGCTCGTTTGTCGGTCTTGCGGTATGTACGAGACCCGAAACTGGGCTTGGTCTTGGCACTCTTGACTCGTGTGCTCTCGCGTATGCACCGTGGCGCCCCTCTCGAGAGACAATCTGCTCGGAGGCCTACTCAACAGTCTTGACTCGTGTGCTCTCGCGTATGCACCGTGGCGCCCCTCTCGAGAGACAATCTGCTCGGAGGCCTACTCAACAGTCTTGACTCGTGTGCTCTCGCGTATGCACAGTGGCGCCCCTCTCGAGAGACAATCTGCTCGGAGGCCTACTCAACAGGGAAAATGAATCTCCCAGGGTCTCGACGAGAGCGACACATGCTCAATTCCTTTGCTCGCATGGCACCGGAGCTCTTTCGGTTCTCCTCAAAGCCCGAGGGGGAGATGCTCTTCGATCAGGATCTGAGAGATGCACAACGAGTAGTCTCCCGCGTGCCAAAGCGAGCGGCGGAGGAGTGCAGCGGTAACTACGCATCAGGCTCGCGAGCCCCGAAGAAGGCCAAGACAAGCTCGCTCTGGGAGGACGACGACAATGAATGTGATCTTGGGGGTGACGTTGAAGGCGGGTTTGAAATCGACAACCTCGGAGGCTTGGAGGATTTGGAAGGCTTAGAAAACCTGTTCTAAGCGCGAACCGTTTTGATATTGCAATTTTAGTGACGCAGAAACGTAGAAGAGTCAAAATGTCCGTTCGCCCCGTTCTAGAAGAAGGCTCTCGGTTTTCCCTTAAAAGAGCTTTTATCGGCGAAGAGCGGGTCTTCACTGCGTCGATACCGATTGTGCCACCGAAGGTGCAGCAACAGCAACAGCAACCTGCAAATCTGACGTCGTCGTTGCGAGCGTTGACCTTCTCCCCGGCGGCGATCGAGATCGACACCGCGGCGGTTCCTAAGCAGACATTGTCGTTTAAGTTCAACATCGCGGCGGTGCAGACCGCTGCGCCGCAGGTCGCTCCCGTGCCGTCGATGCCGTCCACCCAAAAAGCAAAGGGTCTGACATTCAGCTCGTTTGGCGGAAGCGGTGGCCCGGCGTCGACGTCGTTGGCGTCTTCGACAAAAATGAAGAAATCGTTTGACGACTCCAAAAACGACGTGTTACGACTTTCGGCGATTGTCGACACAATGAATTCCAAACTGTCCGCGATTACCGAAAAGCTTCAACATACCGAGGTGTCTCTGGCCAAGGCGAACGCTGCGTTCGTCGCCGAGCGATCCCGTGCGAGATACCTGAAGGCGAAGCTCGCGGCAGACACGTCAGCCGCAGCGGCAGAGATCTCAAAGCTCCGAGAGCATGTAAACACCAAAATGACAATTCCTACGACGTCGAACGCCGACGCTGCCTTCAAGACGCTGGCCAAAGTTAAAGAGCAACTTGAGTCCAAGCACGACGAGATCGATAGCATGCACGCCTGCATTGCATCAGTGTCGAAAGAACGCGACAGTGCGGTCGAATCGATCGAATCGATCACATCCGAACACCGGGCGATGGCCGACGCAATGGCCACGGCTGTTCAAGAACGCGACGACGCCGTTTTGTTATTGGAGGCCGCAACGGCGGCAGTCGCGTCCGAGGAGCTCGCCGCAACCGCAGTCGCGTCCGAGGAGCTCACGTCGTCGTTGACACAGGCTCGCAACGAGGCAGCAACTACTGCATTCCATCTGCAGGAGTGCAAGGCTATGAACGAATCGGAAAAGTGCTGCTTTGAAGCAAAGTTGTCGGAACTCACACGAGAGTGCACGATGCTTAAAGAACAGATCATTCTAGGCTCGCCGGCCGCGGACACTACCGTGACACTAAAGCCAGAGCCACCACCGACTGAAACACAAATTTCAACACCAACCAACGGCCAAGTCCTTGACGTTCAGACTCCTACCGGATGCGGCGACTATTACTTGTTCGAGGCAAACCCAGAACTCGAGTACATATCGGACGACGACGAAAATGCCCCTACAACAGGAAGCAGGCCGTCCGTATTCGTGGAAAAGAAGACGACCGATTCAAACAAGTATGGTTCGACAGTGCTCGTTTCAGCATCGCTTAGCTGTCCTCGGTCAGGGAGGATCGCGACGCTTCACAGCGACACATTCTTCACCAGTCAAATGGCCACGACAGGGGACTCGTCGGCAAATGCAACCGACGAAAAGGTACAAAAGCTGATTGCGGCGGTGTCAGCTGATATAATTAAATCTGCTATGGGCTCGCGTTCTGAGTATTTACTCGCCGCAGGAATGGACTCAGTAGCGGTGGAGAAGGAGCTCGACGCACTAAGAGGCGACGACGGCGGCAACACGTAGCGCCCTTGCTTGTGTAAGAGAAGCTGCATGTGCAGCGGGAGCGGAGGCAACGAAAGTGTACCGATAGTTCGTAGAGCAGCAGCGACGATGTCAGTATTGTCTGTGGGTGGACACTCCAGCATGTCGCGTGATGGCGTCCTCATAAGAATGAGGCGGGAGGTCGCATCACGACATTTATAGTCGTTCTCAAAACTGTTTTGTTTTGTCAAGTGGTTGTCAGGTGGTTGTACCTGTAGCGTCCCACATTTGGTGCTCGGTTTCCAATGCTCCTCTTTTCGTCAATTCACACTAGACCCATAAATTCATTCATTTAGTATGTAAACCGCCCAAGTGTGAATTGACGAAAAGAGGCGCATTGGAAACCGAGCACCAAATGTGGGACGGTACAGGTACAACCACATGACAACCACATGACAATGTCTATCGAGTATACACATGCATGGGTCTGTCCAGCGATTGTCCGGTATTTGTCCAGCGATTGTCCAGCGCTTGCAATCTCCTTCTCATCACACGACGTTCCCGTGCCACGCCCAGTTGGGGGCGAGCTTGGGGTACTCTTCGAGGAAGTTCTTGCTCGGATCGTCCGGCTTGTCGAGGGACATCGCCTTGGAGTGGTAGTAGAAGGTCGTGACGTGCGGCACCTCGCGCTCCTCGATCGGCATGGCATTGTACTCCCTCGGGTCGCGGGAGAGGAAGGCGCAGCAGGCGCGCGCGAGCACGGCTATGCGATCGTCGAGCTTGACGAACGGCTTGGCGTCGCATGCGTTCGGGTTGAACTTGAACACGCCGTAGTAGACGCACTGCGCGCCGGGGCGCAAGCCGGTGCGCGAGGCGGCCGATGCGCCCTCCCCTCCGGCGATCCGCTGGATGGCATGGATTGTGTCATCGACCTTTCCGGTCTCGCATTTGAACGGGCGCGTGACGTGGCAGTCCTCGTCCACCTCGATGGAGAGGACGGCGACGATGCGCACCGTCAGGGGGTCGCGGACCACGAAGAGGCAGTCGGGGCGGCGGTAGGTCGTGGTGTCGCAGTCCTCATTGCCGCGCTTGCGCTTGCGCAGCTTGCGTCCGCCGCCGTCGATCTTCTCCTCGTAGAGCGAGCCGAGCACGTACTTGTAGTCGTCGCGCAGCTCGGGGACGATGACGTCGCCGTCGGCGTGGACAATCTTCGGCAGAAGCGCGTCGAAGACGACTTCCTCCCACCGCTTCGACTTCTCGGGAGGCGCCGATCCGTTCTCGGCGGCCTGTGCCGTGAAGTGGTCTTCGCACGGGGAGCAGAGCCCGTTGCCGCCCTTGGTTGTCCTCCGCTTGACGAAAAGCGTTGTGCCGCATGTGTCGCAGTGGTTGACGCAGTTCAAGATGTTCGGGTTGCACTCCCGGCAGTTTGACTTTTTTCGGTCGTGGGTGCAGTACTGAGCGCCTCCGCCGCCGTGCTGCATGCAGTGGGTGGGCTTCTCCCCCAATGCGTTTGCAGCGGCCACTTGGTGGCAGTCGGCGCACGCGACGTGGTACGCGTTGCCGCTTCGCACGGCGCGGAACGGCTGGAAGTCTCCTTGCTTGGTAACGTGCCAGTAGACGGTGGAGGGCTTGGCGTCGGACCACTTTGCAGGCGCGCGCGGGAGTCCGGAAAGGCTGGGCGTCGTCTTCACCGCCAGCTCGTACCGCCGCGTCACCTCCGTCTCGAACTTGACATCCGTCTTCTCGCGGAGCACTTTGAACGCGGCGACGGCGTCGGCCTCGGCGGCAAATCTCGACGTGGCGACGTACTTCCCGGCCAGCTTGTCGTAGCAAATGCCATACCACTTGCTCCCTTTGGCATCCCAACTCACACCCGGCGTCGACGACTGCTTCGCGGCCTTGGTCACCACTTTTGCCTTCGCAACGCCGTCGGCATCGAGCTTGGCCTCGATCTCCTCTCTCCACGCCACGAGCACGGCCACGTCCTTACCGCACATTGAATACGCCTTCCCACCGCGGGTGAAGTGAAGATGGTAGTTCATCGTCTTCTCTTTCACCAACCGCACATTGGGCGGAAGGTCCATGGTTTTTCTCCTATTCCTTCCGTGCCCGGGAGGGTGGAGACTGGCGGTAGGCAGCAGTCAATGCCCAGGATTTTTTCGTTCTACGGTTTGTCCGAGGCTGGGGATGTGTAGGGTGCTGGTACTACCGCTTATACTCACAGGTCACCCGCGGTCCTTGCACACACACAAACTACTTTTTCACTTTCGTCACCTCCGTCAACTTTAAAGCGATCGGATTGTGGTCTGAAAGTCCTTTCTGGGAGCAAACAGCCAATTCTAGTGGCTTGGCCTCGATCGCAAACACGGCGTCCTTTGAGAGTACGAAGTTGTCGTAAGCCTCGAGGCCGGCAGAGGTTGCGATCCTGGCGTCGAGAAGTGGATTTTTGAACGAATGCTTGTCGAGGTCGACAATCTCGTCCGTGACGACGCAGTTGAAATCGCCACACACGATGTGATTTACTGTTGTCGTTCCGGCGTCTTTGGCTCCTTTCGCCGTGAGAGGTGTGAGTAGGCGATTGATCGCGAGGGACGAGTAGTCTTCAAAGAAATTTTTGATCTGACAGTCCCTTTCCGTCTTCTTCCCCTTGGGCGGAAAGTGCACCGACGTTACGACGAAGCGTTGATCGCACTCCTCTTCAAATCGCGTATCTTCGAGCAACACCGAAAACGGAGCATGGGAAAACGAACCCCCCGACGACGAGGTCGCCGTCGTTCTCGTGTCCACAACCCGGATCGGATGCCTGACAAAGACTTCGTGGACCTCTAAATTTCCAGGTCCCGAAGGGTCTGAAACGTGCCTCTGCCACGAATCGCCAGAATGCATCTCCAATGCTTTCTCCATGACAGCCCCGCGCTTGTTCGATTCTGCCAAGTTGTTCTCATGTGGAACTTCACTGATGAGGATCACGTCGGCAGTGGCGAAGACTGCAAAAAGCGCCGCCCACTCGTCCGCCAGCGCCGCCTTCCCTACGCGGAGCTTGAGCGAGTTGAAAGCAATTAAATGGAGACTGTGTCGTTCCTTGATGACTCGCGTCGACGTCGGCGTTGATTCAACGGTCACCTCAAATGCTACTCCTTCTTCGCCAGATGGAATCAGCTTCGTTTTCTCGCCGTCCGGCAAGGCCTTGCTGCTCTTCAAAACGACTTCTTCTTCATCGTAAGCGTCTTCCGTTTCCTTCTTTTCTTCTTCTTTGGGTTTGGAACTCTTCGACTTTTTCCTTTCGATGAGTCGCTTGACGAGCAATTCCTTTTCGATCGTCTTGAACTCTGGAATTTCGAACAAATCGCCGAGTCTGCGGAGTTCCTCCACTTCCAGATTTCCTAATCTCGTTTCCGCATACCCCTTGAGGTTAGCCTCGGCGAGCTCTTCAACTGTCTTTTTCGGCATGGTTTCACCGCGCTCTATGCTTAGACAAGAGCGTGACTCACTAGCGCCGCCCTCGCAGCCGCAGAACGAGAGGCGAACTAAAAATGCCATTGAAGCTAGAAATAGACATTACACGCCTTCTGTCCGAGGAGGGGCGACTCGAGGCCTTGATTGTCGATGTTGGTCGATTTGTTGCCAAGTTCCTGGAGATTCGGCACACCTACCTCGAGCTTTTCACGGTGCCCGACCTCCGCACTCGTCAGTATCGTCTTGTCAACGGCTCTTCCTTGTCGGAGCTGATCGAGGAAGAGAGCCCAGGAACGATCACAACGGCGCTTGAGAGGGAGCAGGTTTTGTTTGAGATCCAATTCGTTCTCGAGTTTGCGCGCGAATACATCGACTCGCTTTCGGCCTTGAACACCCTTGCCCGTCTGCGGTGTGGCACGTACGATGTTATCGATTTGTCCCTGCACATGAACCGCGAGACCATGGAGAGCCACGGTTTTTTTGTGCAGCACAACATTCACGACGTCGTTCGCATCGGCGGATTCGTGAGGTCGTTGCAAGAGGCGACCGAGGAGTCTGTATTGAGTTGGCTGCATGCGTGTGACAGTCTCATTGGAACTACCTTCGGACTGGACGATTGTGGATTCCACCAACCGCGACACCATTCGATCATTGGCGACGAGATCAATGAGCTTTGCAACATGATCTGCAAGACGATCAGTATGAACTACGACGACGAATGCGAGTGGTCGCGCCTTTCTGTGTCTTCCCTCGAGATGCTGCTTCGGTGTGACATGAACAAAAGCAAAATGCTTGACATTGTCGTGAGTGCTGCGGCCGTGGACAAGGAACGGTTGGAAGCGCTGCTTGCTGTGTGCAACGCGTCGGACGAGGCGGAAATGCGACAGGTGTTTGAAACTCATCTTCAGGCGCTGTCCGACGCGGTTTCGTCTCCGCCTGTGGTGTTGCAGACGACGCCTGGCTTCGATTCGGCGGCGTTCCAGCTTCGACGGCTTGCGTCTGCGTTGCGCAGCGCGGCGCACAACGCGTCGCTGCTGAGTCTGCACCTCTTGCAGTGGCGAAGCGATGTTGGCGTCGATGTCGTTCAGTCGGTCGTCTCGGCAGCGTTGAACACTCTGTCGATCAAGCTCCAGCAGGTTCCGGAGTCTGGATTCTTTCCGACGCTCCGGTCCGTGTCTGGCCGCCTGCCGCCGCCTACCTGGACGTCGAGTGGGAACGACAACGAGGCGGTGGCGGCCGATCCGGTGGTGATCGCGGGCGGGAGCGGCGTCGCCACGTCCCTCCTTGGAGTTTTCGATCCGCGAGCGGAGCGGCGGCTCCGGCTTGTCTCGCTCGTGTGGGAGATCTTTGCGCACCCGGAGATGGGTCGCGTCTACTTTTCGGAGGGTCGACTCCTTTCTACAATCGTCCAACAGACGACTGCAATCGAAGTCGAGCGCGCGTGCTTTGGAGTTCAAACGCTCAGAGATTGGAAGCTTCAGTTTGTCGTTGGTGCTGACTTGTGCCAGGCGAAGGCGACACTCCGTGACTACCGTGGTGGCGACGTGGAGAACGACCTTCGGCGGGCGATGTGCACACTTTCCAATTGGCCGATCGAGGAGGTGATGGCGATTTGCTGCCGCGACACGGCCTTGTTTGGTGCCTGTTACTACCGCCTCAACGACGCCACGCGCGATGCAATGCTACGGCCGTTCCACATCCACAACACGAATGTGGTGCGACAGGCTTTGGTGATTTCAAACAAAATAGTATACGACGCGCGCTCGTCGATGGGATTTGACATGCGCGGTGTCCCGACGTCGATTGGTGACCGGCTCCGTGTCATCCCGTCGATCCGCAACTGGGACGGGAACGACAATTCGTTGATTCTTTCGCACGACCTCGTTGCGGAAGGCGGGACAGATTCGGTGACACTGTTGCGCGAGATGTCAACGGAGCGGCGCTTTGTAGTCAAGCGACGCCAGAAGACGCGCATGGTGTTTGAGTTCTGTGGACCCCTTCTGAGGGAGCTCCTGGGCCGACGCTGTGACGGGTTCATAACATGAAACGACATACCAAAAGACGCAGTAAACGAGCATACAATGTCGATGCGTCCAGCGCCTACGAGCAACCCGAAGACTGTTGAGGCGCAGTTTAACGAGCTACGGTCCGCAAATGCAAAGCACCTGCAGGCGAGCGTGGTGCAGACGGCGTCGCTTTCCCAGTCGGAGGCAAAGCTGACCATGGCCGACCTGACCGAGACGGAGCGCGCGGTGGCCACGCTCGGCGTCGACCCGTCCGCGCTCAAACCGATCGGTTGGATGAACAGCGCGCATTTTGAATGCCTCCTACAGGCCAACGCCCTGGACGGGGACCTCGCGCGACGCTTGGAGGCGTACCGCCATGTGTCCGCTGGTGGCAATTAAGCTTGAAACAAGGGTGGGTGGAAGGGAAAACGAAACGACTTTTAAAATGTTGTTGGACGGACCAATGCATGTGTATACTCGATAGACATTGTCATGTGGTTGTCAGGTGGTTGTACCTGTACCGTCCCACATTTGGTGCTCGCATTCCAATGCGCCTCTTTTCGTCAATTCACACTTGGCCATAATTTAATCAATCATATATGTAAACCACACAAGTGTGAATTGACGAAAAGAGGCGCATTGGAAACCGAGCACCAAATGTGGGACGCTACAGGTACAACCACCTGACAACCACTTGACAAAAATGCGTTCAAAAAGGTTTGCTGTGTTTCCGGGAGATGACGTCGGTTTCATAGACATTACACCGTAATTTCAAGACAGTGTTAAGCCTCCTCGAAACAATGCGACGGTTCTTTTCGGTCCTCGTCGCACTGTCCAGCGCGACGTCGCCATCGCCACTCTCGCCGCCGCCGCCACCGCTGCATCCCAACTGCGAGGGCGCCGACACGACCGCCCCATGCACGGTCGTCGTCGAAATTGTCGACTGCGAATGCACGGGAATGGAAACGCTTGCGTGTCTCAAGGTCACGCCACACCCCTTCGTGATGGCGCAGGTCAGAGGAAAGTGCCTCAATCAACGCCATCAAATCGTGGACGGATCATGCATGACGATGTCGACCGGGCTCACCGCCTTAGCCGAGTTGTACGCAAACGAGGACGGAATCATTCTCTCGGCCAACAAGCAGTTCAACAACGCCTTGGGCATGAACGGCATGCCGGCGCTCGACGCAATCGCATCGTCCAATCTCTGTCTGTCCGTCGACTCGGGGTACGTATTCGAGCTCGCATCAGGCGCAGACTCTTCCACGACGAAAATCTACCGTTCGAACACGGAAGTGTACGCAAGAAGCATCCTCTGGTCGCCGCCGCCTCCCGCTCCACCGCCCAGCCCACCGCCGCCAAGTCCACCGCCCTCTCCACCACCGCCCTCGCCCCCGCCGTCCTCACCGCCGCCCTCGCCACCGCCGCCCTCGCCGCCGCCGCCCTCGCCACCACCGTGCGCTTCACTAAGACTCGAACCCCCACCCAACACATGCACACATACACGAAAACACAATTCAATCGAAGTCGTCCATGGGACCAACGTCGTTGCTGCCGGACGGCTGCTCGCTCGCTGCTTCTTCGTCGTCGATTGCTTTTTGGGCCACCATCTTGGCGTTGTGGATGGCCTTGAAGGCGGCGTCGGGGTGCTTGCCGTTCCACGCCTTTGGGAAGTTTGCAACGCCCGCCGCGGTGATGTACTCGTCGAGCAGCTTCCACGACTTCTCAAGGTTGTCCGCCACAGTCATCGCGTGGACGTTCTTGACCGACCAGCAGCGTTTGACGTCCTCGGGGTCGTCGAAGTCGTAGGCCTCGCGCGGGATCTTGTGCTCGACCTCCCAGACGGGGCCGTGGTTGGCGAGCGTCATTCCGGGAACGAACGCGGCCTTGAGGACGTCGATGTACTGAACCTCGGACGTGAAGCTCGTGCGCTTGAGAAAGGTCGGCGAGGTCATGCGGTCACCAGAGATCAATTGGTTCGACGCGCTCATAATATTAACGTCCATTCGCATCGCCGTCGACTCACGACGGCGCTCTTGGCGGTTGTCGAGGAACCGCTTGGCGGCCGCTTGCCCGGCATCGCCTTCACGGTATCGTTTGGCGGACGCTTTGCCGAGCTCCGACTCGGCGTACCGCTGGTTGCGCTCTTTGCCGAGCTCCGACTCGTCGTACCGCTTTTCGGTCGCTTTGCCCTTGTCCGACTCGTCGTACCGCTGGTTGCGCTCTTTGCCGAGCTCCGACTCGTCGTACCGCTTTTCGGTCGCTTTGCCCTTGTCCGACTCGTCGTACCGCTTGTTGCGCTCTTTGCCAAGCTCCGACTCGTCGTACCGCTTCTGGGCCGCTTTGCCGAGCTCCGACGCCTGGTATTCGGCATTCTGCGCATTCTTCTTCTCGTTACAAGGCTTGCAACGCGTGAGCGGTTTGTCGGTCGTCGGATTGGTTGCGAACGACTCCAATGGCTGTGGTCCACAACCTTGGCAACGCACAAGCTCCCCCGATTCAAGCCTGGCTTCAATGGTAGCTTTTTTCTCGGCAACTTCGGCGTCGCGCTTCGCGTTTCTCTTCTTCGCATGCTTCGGACGGCACGTCTCACACTTGGAATACAACTCATTCGTCTTCGGCTTCGTCGCAAAGCAAAGGATCAACAACAACTTGCAACAATAATGACATTTCTTTTTCCCATCTCTCGTTTCGTTCATGTTTCTTTCCGTGCTCGCGTAATCCCAAGCTGACGCTCGTGTGTACTGACTTTTGCTCGCAGGCCCAGCCCCCCACCATCACCACCACCGCCCTCACCACCGCCCTCACCACCGCCCTCACCACCGCCACCGTCACCTCCCCCGCCGTCGCCTCCCCCGCCATCGCCCCCACCATCACCTCCGCCACCCTCTCCTCCTCCTCCCTCACCGCCACCCTCTCCACCTCCACCGTCCCCACCACCTTCTCCACCGCCACCATCGCCGCCACCCTCGCCTCCACCGCCATCGCCACCTCCACCATCGCCCCCGCCATCACCACCTCCTCCCTCACCGCCGCCGCCTTCGCCGCCGCCGCCTTCACCTCCACCCTCTCCACCGCCACCATCGCCTCCACCGAGCCCGCCGCCGCCTTCACCACCACCGCCATCGCCACCACCACCCTCGCCACCACCACCTTCACCGCCGCCGCCCTCGCCGCCGCCGCCATCTCCTCCACCACCCTCGCCGCCACCGTCGCCGCCACCGTCCCCACCGCCACCCTCGCCACCCCCGCCCTCCCCACCACCGCCCTCACCTCCACCGCCCTCGCCACCGCCTTTGCCGCCGCCATCGCCGCCCCCTCCCAGCCCACCGCCCTCTCCACCGCCGCCCTCGCCGCCGCCCTCGCCGCCGCCCTCGCCACCGCCTCCTTCACCGCCTCCTCCGTCGCCGCCTCCTCCGTCGCCCCCACCATCCCCCCCTCCGCCTTCTCCTCCTCCTCCCTCTCCCCCTCCCTCTCCACCTCCTCCCAGCCCACCACCCTCTCCACCGCCACCATCACCGCCGCCCTCGCCTCCTCCTCCATCGCCACCACCTCCTTCTCCACCGCCATCACCACCTCCTCCCTCACCGCCGCCACCCTCTCCTCCGCCTCCATCACCACCGCCTTCGCCACCCCCGCCCTCGCCGCCGCCGCCCTCGCCGCCTCCGCCCTCTCCACCGCCCTCGCCACCGCCCTCGCCACCCCCGCCCTCGCCACCCCCGCCCTCGCCGCCACCGCCCTCGCCTCCGCCCTCACCCCCACCGCCTTCACCTCCACCCTCTCCGCCACCCCCAAGCCCCCCACCTTCGCCTCCTCCGCCGTCGCCTCCGCCGTCGCCTCCGCCTCCATCTCCACCGCCATCCCCGCCTCCACCGAGCCCACCGCCATCGCCACCACCTTCACCACCACCACCATCGCCACCACCATCTCCACCACCTCCTTCGCCGCCGCCTTCGCCACCGCCGCCCTCGCCACCGCCCTCTCCGCCGCCGCCGTCTCCTCCGCCATCCCCGCCTCCTCCATCCCCTCCACCGCCGTCACCACCACCACCCTCGCCACCACCCTCGCCCCCGCCGCCATCGCCCCCGCCTTCGCCTCCACCGCCTTCTCCGCCACCCTCGCCGCCTCCGCCATCGCCACCACCTTCGCCACCGCCGCCCTCGCCACCGCCATCCCCACCACCACCAAGCCCACCTCCCTCGCCACCACCGCCCTCTCCGCCGCCTTCGCCACCGCCATCGCCACCACCATCGCCGCCGCCATCGCCTCCGCCTCCATCTCCTCCACCACCGTCTCCACCCCCGCCCTCGCCACCACCACCCTCACCACCGCCCTCACCGCCGCCCTCGCCGCCTCCCTCACCACCGCCGCCCTCCCCTCCTCCCACACATCCGCCCTCGACTCCGCCGCCATCCCCGCCGCCTCCATCGCCTCCACCATCCCCGCCACCGCCCTCACCGCCGCCCTCGCCACCGCCGCCCTCGCCACCGCCGCCCTCGCCACCGCCTTCTCCACCGCCGCCCTCGCCGCCGCCCTCGCCGCCGCCCTCTCCACCGCCCTCGCCGCCTCCGCCGTCACCGCCGCCTCGTCCGCCGCCCTCACCGCCGCCGCCCTCACCGCCGCCGCCGTCTCCCCCGCCCTCGCCTCCGCCGCCATCGCCGCCGCCTACTCCGCCACCCTCACCGCCGCCCTCACCACCTCCCTCCCCGCCTCCACCTTCCCCGCCACCACCATCTCCCCCGCCCTCACCTCCACCTCCATCTCCACCACCTTTGCCCCCACCCTCACCACCCCCACCCTCGCCACCGCCACCATCGCCCCCGCCCTCTCCTCCTCCATATCCTCCTCCTCCATCTCCTCCTCCTCCTTCTCCTCCGCCCTCTCCACCGCCCTCGCCGCCGCCCTCGCCACCTCCCTCGCCACCGCCTTCCCCACCGCCATCGCCACCGCCCTCACCTCCACCGTCTCCTCCACCAAGCCCGCCTCCGCCGTCGCCGCCGCCACCATCGCCTCCGCCCGCCCCCCCGCCCTCGCCCCCACCGCTCATCCCCCCATTGCAAGATTGTCGGTTGGACTTTGCGCGTGGGTACGCGTCGAATGCGATGTCCGACTATCTCGAACAGGGCGCCGACGGAACCCTTGTGGCCGAGTTTCGCCTTGCTGAGCGGATGCACAAAGAGAATATCCAGAATAACAATTACAAGTCGATTACTTGTGCGTCGTTGAACCGCAATCATTTCCATCAATGTGCTGATTTGGCTGGCGCGGCCACCATCTCGACGGACCAGAATTCGTTGTGGAGCACGGTCGCGTCGAATTTGTACTACGGCGTGCTTTCGGGCTACTTGGACGCGAGCGATGCGTCGCCGTTTGGCGTGGACTGCTCGGGCGACACACTTGGAGATGGGGTGGTGAACTCGTTCGACATCGCCGTCTTCATCTTTGCGATGTTCGAACGGCCGCCGTACGACGTTCCGTTGGACACTTTGACGGTCGACATCCGGTCCGACATGCCTTCAGAGTGCAGCGGGAGCGAGACTCGTGCCGATTGGCAGACCACGATCGGCGCTTCGTATTGCCCCGCGGGACGCCGCAGCCTTCAGCAGCAGCAGCAGAAGCAGCTTTCGATTGCCGACTCCGACGACCGTCGTCAGACTCGACACAGTCGACACCTTTCAACATTGTACTTCGACGACGCTGTCGACGGGGTTAAGCTGGAGCTGCACCTGGAGCTTGACCACGGGGATTGGTATCGAATTTCCATCGAGGGTGTACAGCAGGTTCTCGAGCTGCAGCTCGGCAATGTGTGGACCGATTTACCGATCGGGTTGGTCAACGACGAGTATCCTCACGGCGATGCGGACCTTTCCGCGAACCAGCCGATGGACGCCGATCGGATCGAAATCCGATGGGCGCGGCGATTCGAGTTCCTTGACGACAGCAGCATCTACGATTGCCAAAACATTGTCAACGGCGTGTCGGGGAGCGTTGCGCTGGTCGGCGACACGCTTTCGATTCGTCAGGAAGGCTCGACTCGGAGAGCGCTGTGTGCCTTCGATGTGTTCTTCTACAAGCCGTCTTCAATGACATCCACGCGAGTGAGCGACGACGGAGCTCATGCGAATCAGCAGAACCTGCAGGTTCTGCGCGGTTCGACGTGGCGGAATGCGCAGTCGGTGGGCTTCCTCACGGCCCATGTGTCGACCGGCTCGGAGCACCCAGCATTGCCGCCGCCTTCGTTGCCACCGCTTCCGGTTTCACCGCCATCGCTGCCGCCTCTGCCGTCGATGCCGCCGCGGTCGCCAGCCGTTCCACCCACAGCGCCGGTGTTGAAAAGGTCGTCACCAATTGCCGTGCTTGCGCCGGCCGTTCTGCTACCAATCCTTGCTTGTTTGGTTGCATTCTTTGCATTCCCGCGACGTGAGCGTGAAGAAAAAGAAGAACAAACGAAGCTCGATGCACGCGCTCCATCGTTAGGCTTATATTTGAAACTATGATTTTGTTCGGTGAAATGTACAAACTTTAGAACAAATTCATCCCTACTCCCGAACACATACCTTTCTACCGCGACCCCGGTTCATCCCGATGCGACTCAATGAGTTGCTTGTATGTGTGTGTATCTACATCTCATCCTCGGCCTCCGTGACCTCACCACCCCCCATCGGGGCGCCCGCCGCCGCGGCGGAGGCCTTGGGGGGGCGACCGCCCTGCTTCTTGGGCGGGCCGTTCTTGATGAACTCGTCAATCTTGAGCTTCTTGGCCACGAGATCGGGAGCACCGGGGTGGTCGGCGCCCATGAGCATCTGGATGGAATGCTCCAGAAGGAGGTCGATCTCCTCGCGGGTCGCGTCAATGCGCCCCCTCTTGGCGTGACGCAGCCGCTTCTCCTTGGCCTCGGCCTGCGCCTCCGCCTTCTTGTCGGGGTCCTTGATGTCGCCGATCCTGGCCTTGCCGCCGGAGCGGGCCACCGGGTCGCGGCCCTCGTCGGGCGCATCCTGCCCGGCGGTGTCGCGGTTCTTGGCCTCGTCATCCTCGCAGAGATCGATGAGCTTGAGGTTGCGCGCGGGGTCGAACCCGATCGCGTTGCGATCCTCGGCAGTGCGCTTGCCGAGGCACTCGACTTCGTCGTCTTCATCATCATCATCATCGCCGCCGGGCTGATACGCCGGCGAGGTCGGCTGGTACCGCGGCGAGGTCGGCGAGTACGCCGGCGAGGTCGGCGAGTACCCCGGCGAGTACGCCGGCGAGGTCGGCGAGTACGCCGGAGAGGTCGGCGAGTACGCCGGCGAGGTCGGCGAGTACGCCGGAGATGTCGCCGAGTACTCCGGGATCTCGACCGTGAGCATGTTCATCATGTTGTTGTTGTTGGCCATGATTGGGTTTGGGGGTTTGCTTTGCGCTTTTGCTTGCTCCTATAGTATGAGGCTTGCGTAGGGTGGAGACTGGTGGTGGTCAGCAGTCAAACCCCAGGATTTTTGCATGGCTGCCTCCGAACGGCTGCCTCCGTAACGGCTCTGAGTCGACGAAACGATAGACTCTGAGTCGATGAAACGATTATCAAATCGATTAAAAAGATGCAAAACAAATTCATCCCTACACCCGAACACATACCCTTCTACCGCGACCCCGGTTCATCCCGATGCGACTCAATGAGTTGCTTGTATGTGTGTATCTACATCTCATCCTCGGCCTCCATGACCTCATCATCCCCCATCGGGGCCGAGGACGAGGCCGCCGCGG